>WOR8_10008747_pt1 | contig 19794 bp, 18 predicted proteins | sample DeeMarSeWOR38_10_FD_19890 | JGI IMG/M metagenome (IMG submission 19890)
AAGCGCTTGTTCACCATCAAGCGCTTTATTTTTGTATTATGCTCCCACGACCCGGCACCTATACCCTGATTTTCTCAGCCCGTAAAATATGCCAACCTGAAATCGGCAGGCTTGGCAGCTTGCAACTCACCCCTGGTTTTTATATGTATGTCGGCAGCGCTTTCGGTCCGGGAGGATTGAAGGCGCGGATAGCCCATCACCGCCAAATAGCCCGCCGGCCTCACTGGCATATCGATTACCTGAGCCCTTTTTTAAAATTAATCGAGATATGGTACACCTACGACCCGGCTCACCGTGAACACCAATGGGCCCAAATCATCGCAAGCACCCGGGGAATATCGGTTCCCCGGATTGGATTCGGGTCTTCGGATTGCCGCTGCATAGCCCATCTTTTTTTCCGCAAGGCCCGGCCGTCTATCAAAACATTTCGAAACAAAATCCATGCGAACACCAAGAACCACGGGGGCATTTTCACTGAAAAAAATGTGTTTGCCAATAAAGCGCATGGCGGCTAAATTTTTCAATTGCGGATTATAGTGCCTCATGGATTGTGGGTGCGGCTTCCAGCCGCGCTCTGCAATGAGGCGATAAAAACGATTCGCGGCTGGAAGCCGCTCCCACAATTAAACCATAAAAGCCGCTGCTGCCCTTTAGCGTGACTGACAATTCAGAAATAATTCAGTGAAGGAAAAAATTCTTGACAAATGACCGCTAAGTGATATTCACTAACCTATATATATCTCTATTTTCATGGATATGAATCACATTTTTTTAAATATGGTAAATTTTACTAACCCGACCAGTTCACACCCCCCTTCGATGCGACTCAACCCAAGATGAAATAACCGGAAAAAGGAATTCGAACTATGTCATCAAAACCCGTTATCGTTCAAAAAAATAAAAATAGGGTCACCCTGACCTTGAACCGCCCCGATGTGATGAACGCCATGAGCCGGGAGATGATCGAGGGCCTGTGGGAGGCTTTAGAAAAAATTGCCGCCGACGACAGCATTCGGGTCGTGATCCTCAGGGGCGCCGGAGATCATTTTTGCTCCGGTGCGGATATCAACCTGTTTTCTGAAAACGTCCCCCCGGATGAATGGGTGGTTGCCATGAAGGGCGTGGGCCGGATCGTGAAGACCCTGCGCGCAATACCCCCGCCGGTGATCGCCATGCTAAAAGGGGTGGCCGTCGGCGGCGGCGCGAACCTGGCCCTGGCGGCTGACTTTGTGGTGGCAGCCGAAAATACCAGGTTCTGCGAAATTTTTATCAACATCGGGGCCATTTTGGATTACGGGGGGCATTATTTTCTGCCCCGGCTCGTCGGCCTCGCCAGGGCCAGAGAGCTGGCCATGCTCGGAGACGAAATTGACGCCAAGACGGCGGCATCCATGGGCCTGATCTACAAGGCGGTGTCCGGGGACCAGCTGGAAGCCGAAGTGGAAACCCTGGCCAACACCCTGTCTCAAAAACCACCCCTGGCGTTGAGGCTGATAAAGGAAGGGCTTGAAAACAGCTTTGACATGACCCTTCAGCAGGTATTGGATTGGGAAGCCGCCCATCAGTCCATCACCCTGCAGACACCCCAGCACAAGGAGATCGTCGAACTGTTTTTAGCGGCTAAAAAGAAATAGCGTTGATTAAGTTGATTGGACAAAAACTGGGGTTGATTGAGTTGATTGGTTGACTGGTTGATTAAGTAAAAAAGGATGGTATCGATTTTCGCAGTTTAACTTCATCAACCAGGTCAACTTAATCAACCCAATCAACTACCCGCAGGGTACAGACCGGAGGGTACCGATGGCAGTCAAAACAAAAAGCGCGACGCAAATTTATTTCAACAAAGATCATGAGATGGTCCGCAAGGCCGTCAGAGAATCGCGACGCAAATTTATTTCAACAAAGATCATGAGATGGTCCGCAAGGCCGTCAGAGAATTTGTGGATAAAGAAATCAATCCGAACATGGACGCGTGGGAAGAACAGGGTATCGCCCCGCTCCATGACCTCTTTAAAAAAATGGGTGATCTCGGGTTTCTGGGCATTCGCTATGATCCGCAATACGGCGGACAGGGCCTGGATTACTGGTATGACCTCGTTTTTCTGGAAGAACTGGGCCGTGTTCGCGGCTCCGGTATTCCGATGGCCATCGCCGTTCAATCCCACATGGCAACACCCGCGCTGGCCGAGTTCGGCAGCGACTATATCAAGGAAACCTACCTCAAACCGGCGATTGCCGGCGATGTGGTTGCATCCATCGCCGTTACCGAGCCGGGGGCCGGATCCGATGTCAGTGCGCTGCAGACCACGGCGAAAAAAGACGGCGATTCCTACGTCATCAACGGCTCCAAAACCTATATCACCAACGGCACCCAGGCCGATTTTTTAACCCTGCTGGCCCGAACCAGCGATGACCCCGGCTACCATTCCTTCAGCCTGCTGGTGGTTCCCACCGACCTGCCCGGTTTCCAGGTCAGCCGCAAACTGAAAAAAATGGGATGCCACAGCAGTGATACGGCTGAACTGTTTTTCGACGACATGCGCGTCCCGACTGAAAACCTCATCGGCAAGGAGGGCGAAGGTTTCATTTACCAGATGCAGCAATTTCAACATGAGCGTTTCTCGGCCATCCCGATGTCCTATATTTCGGCCGAAGAGGTAATTGCGATGACGGTTGAGCATATCCGGCAGCGGGTGGTGTTTGGAAAACCGCTGATTGCCAGGCAGGTGCTGCGACACCGGCTGGCGGACTGGCAAACCGAAATTGAATGTCTGCGTCAGCTGACCTACCACATCGTCCGGATGAAAGAGGCCGGCCTGGATGTTACCCGGGAAGTCTCCATGGGCAAGCTGTATGCTGCCCGGGTCATCCAAAAAGTCGTCGACGGCTGCCTGCAGATGTACGGCGGCCTTGGCTTTATGGAGGAAATGCTGATCTCGCGCTGCTATCGGGATGCCAAGCTGATCTCCATCGGCGGCGGTGCCGATGAGATCATGCGGGAGATCATCGCCAAGATGGAGCTGGGCTGAAAAAAGAAAAGTTGATTATGTTGATTGGTTGATTGGTTGATTATGTTTAATGGATAAAGTCTGATCGAACCGATCAACTGAGTTGAACTCAATCAACCTGGTCAACTTAATCAACTTATTCAACATAATTAACTTGTTCAACCACCCGAAAGGTACTAAATGGCGCCAGGACCCCCAAACGGCAATCGGATTTATTTTACGAAGGACCACGAAATGGTGCGGCGGGCCGTCAGTGATTTTATCAAAAAAGAAATCAATCCCAATGTGGATCAGTGGGAAGAAGACGGTCTGGCGCCGCTGAAGGACCTATTCAAAAAGATGGGGGATCTCGGGTTTCTTGGCATCCGCTATGACCCGCGCTACGGCGGCCAGGGCCTCGACTACTGGTATGATACCGTATTTTTAGAGGAGCTGGGACATATTAAAGCCCTCGGCCTGTCCACTGCCATCACGGTGCAGACCCACATGGCAACACCCGCCATCGCCGAATTCGGCAGCGACTTCCTAAAGCAAACCTATCTAAAAGCCGCCATTGCCGGAGACATGGTCGGTGCCATTGCCGTAACCGAACCCGGTGCCGGATCCGATGTGGCCGCCATTCAAACCACGGCCAAAAAAGACGGCGGCGACTATGTGATCAACGGCTCCAAAATGTATATCACCAACGGCACCCAGGCCGATTTTCTAACCCTGCTGGCAAGGACCAGCGATGATCCGGGGTATCACTCCTTTAGCCTGTTTGTGGTTCCAACCGACACCCCCGGCTTCACCGTTGGCAGAAAACTGGACAAATTGGGAATACGCATCAGTGACACCGCCGAGCTGTTTTTCGACAATGCCAGAATACCGGCCGACAACCTGATCGGAAAAGAAAACGAAGGCTTCATTTACCAGATGATGCAGTTTCAGCACGAACGCTTCTCCCTGCTTCCGTTTGCCTGCACCGCTGCCAGAGATATCATCGACATGACGTTGGATCATGTCAGGCAACGGGTGGTATTCGGCAAGCCATTGATCGCCAAACAGGTATTGAGACACCGGTTTGCCGATTGGCTGACGGAGATCGAGTGCTTGCAGCAGCTGATCTATCATATCGTCAGGATGAAGGAAGCCGGCCAGGATGCCACCCGCGAGATTTCAATGGGCAAGCTCATGGCCAGCCATGTACTGATGAAAGTGGCCGACGGCTGCCTGCAGATGTACGGCGGACTGGGATTTATGGAGGAGATGCTTATTTCCAGATACTACCGGGATGCCCGCGGATTGGCCATCGGCGGGGGAGCCGACGAGGTGATGAGGGATGTTATCTCAAAATTGGAAGGATATTAGCCCATACAGGCGACCGTGGTGTCTCAAAGGCTGTGCTGGCAAATAAATGGTATCGGGTTAAGGGTAGAAGGTATAAGGTTGAAGACCAGAGCTGCGGACAAGCCGATGGGCAGATACTTGACTTATCGTATCCCCTTTTCTGCAGCTCGCTGTTTACCTTACACCTTATGCCCTATACCTTATACCAAACTTTTGTGTTTTCGATATTGAGGAAACAGAAATGAGAATGTCATTAGCTGACACAACAAACAACCTGAAAGAACGACCCTTGCCGCCGGGACGGATAAAAATTGTCGGGGCCTTGAAGTCACTGCTGGTGGAAAAGGAATTCAGCGCCATCACCACCGCCGAAATAGCCAGAAGCGCCGGTGTGACCGAAGCGCTTATCTACAAATATTTCAAGGACAAGCGTGACCTGCTTCATCAGGTACTAAGCGAGTACCTGGAGCAATACCGGACCCAGATGCGCCTGGACCTGAGAGGGATCAAAGGCACCCTCAACAAACTTCGCAAGCTGATCTGGTCCCACATCAATGTCTACGCCACCAACCGGGTATTTGCCAAAATACTTTTAATCGAGGTCAGGAACTATCCGGATTACTACAAGAGTGAGACCTATTCACGGGTCAAGGAGTACAGCAACATCGTGTTGCAGGTTATCGAGGAGGGCATCCGCAACGCGGAGATCCGCGCTGATGTGCCGGCGAGGCTCATCCGGCACAGTATTCTCGGCAGCATCGAGCAGGTCTGTCTTTCAGGAATAACCTTTGGAAAAGAAATCAACCCGGATGATCTGACGGATCAAATTTGCGAGATCATCTTTCAAGGCATCGCAGTTACATGACAAGTTGATTAAGTTGACTGGAACAAAAATTCTGGTTGATTATGTTGATTGGTTGATTAAGTTCAAAGGATCATATCCATTGAATATCGCTGACTCAATCAACTCATTCAACTTAATCAACCTAGTCAACTAAAGAGCCCCATCAACATATTCAACTGAAAAGACCGGAGGTCTGGAGTATGGGAAAATGGATGAACGGCTACCTGGAGAAGCTGGAAACCAACCGGAGAGAAAATCTCGACGCCGGCGGTAAAGATCGCATCGAACGGCAGCACCAGTTGGGCAAACTCACCGCCCGGGAGAGGATCGAGCTATTGGCAGATCCGGGCAGCTTTGAAGAGATCGGTTCCGTGGTCAGGGAATTTCGCATGGGCCTGACAGGCGAGGCCAAGCCGAGCCCTGGCGATGGCGTCGTAATGGGGATGGTCAACATTCACGGCCAGCCGGCGATGGCTTACGCCCTCGACTTTACGGTGATGTCCGGCGCTATCGGCGACCAGGGGGTCTGGAAAATTGCCGAGCTGGTCCAAATGGCCGGCCAGGAGCGCATCCCCATCATCGGTATGTTCGACAGCGCCGGTTCCAGGATCAGCTTTAAAAACGGCTATGTCGGACTGAACGGATTGGGCCGCCTGCTGAGGAACTATTGCCTCTATTCGGGTGTCATCCCGCAGATAGCCATGGTGCTGGGACCCTGCACGGGTCCCATCGCCCAGGTACCGGTGCTGTCCGATTTTCTGATTTTTAATCAGAACACCGGCTTTTTGTGGTTGGGCGGTGAAATCAATTCGGATGACGCCGGCTCGGCTGATTTTCACATGGAAAAAAGCGGCCAGTGCGACCTGCTGGCCGAAAGCGACGAAGAGGCCATCCAATTGGCCCGGCGGCTGCTCACATTCACCCCTCCAAATTGTTGGGAGAAGCCGGCCATTATTGAATCCACGGATGACCCTGACAGGCAGGAGGAGGCGCTGCTCGATGTCATGCCCGATGATCCGAAGTTTACCTACGATATTCACGAGATCATCGATCTGATCGTGGACAATGGCGAGTTCTTCGAGCTGAAGGCGGACTTTGCGCCGAATATGGTCGTCGGCCTTGCGCGGTTTGACGGCATACCGGCCGGCATTGCCGCCAGCAACCCCGATGAGCTCAGCGGCATCATGGAACCGGACTCATCCGACAAATATGACCGCTTCCTGATGTATCTGGATGCATTTAACATCCCCCTGGTGAACCTTTCGGACACACCGGCGTTTCCTCCCGGCGATAAGTGGGAGCGCATGGGCGTAATCCGGCACGGTGCCAAAAACCTGCATGGTTATTCACACCTGACCAACCCAAAGGTGACCATCGTGCTGAGGCGCTCCTACGGTGGGTCCAACATTGTGATGGGATGCAGCAAAATGGGACCTGATTTTATCTACGGCTGGCCGTCGGCCGAGTTCGCCCCCACGGGACCGGAATCAATTGTTCAAGCCGTGTTCCACAAGGAACTGGCCAAGGCCAAGGATGAGGGCAATTACGAAGACGTTTACAACTTTTTTCTGAGCATTCTAAAGGAACACTTCAGCGTCATGACCATGGGCAAATCTTTTACGACCTATTACACGGTCCACGAGGTGATCGACCCGCGTGAAACCCGTTCCAGAATCGTAAAGGCACTGAGAGCCAGTTGGAATAAACACGAGGAGGTACCGGCGAAGAGAAGGTTTATAAAGCCAGCATAAATAACAAAATTTGCCAGGACTTGGAAATATCGTTTTATAAATTCCAAATAACAGATCACAAATAACAAACAAATTCCAATGACCAAAATTCAAAATTACAAACCTGTCGCGTGTGCAAAGTTTTGGTCATTGGTTATTGAGATTTGGGATTTATTTGTAATTTGGTGCTTGTAATTTGTGATTTTTAGAAACGGTAGAAGGAAATAAAGCAAAGGATATTCCTATGGGCAAGAGAATGGATCAAGCCATAAAAAAATTTGAGGCAATCAAGGAAAAGAACCTCCTGGGCGGTGGTGTCAGGCATATCGAGCGCCAGCACGGCCGCGGCAAGTTGACGGCCCGGGAAAGGATAGACATCCTGGCCGACCCGGGCACTTTCACGGAACTGGGCTCCTTTGTCGGCACCACCAGCAAGCGCATCGACGGGCGCATACCCGAGGCGCCCTGCGACGGGGCCGTTGTCGGCACCGCGCGTGTGAACGGCCGCTTGGTTATGACCCACGCCAGCGATTTCACCGTTCTGGGGGGATCCATCGGGGCCCAACATATCATCAAGTTTGCCAAGCCCCTTGAAATGGCTGCCCAGTGGGGGATTCCCATGGTCACCCTGCTGGACTCCTCCGGCGGCAGGCTGGGCTATGAAGATGTCGCCATGGCCGGCTTTGACTGGTATTTCCGACTGGAGTCTTTGTATTCCGGGGTTATGCCCCAGATCACCGTTCTGATGGGGCCCTGCATTGCCGGTGGCGCCTATCTTCCGACCCTTTGTGATTTTCTCTTCATGAGCCGTATATCGGCCAACATGTGGCTCGGCGGCCCGCGCCAGACCCAGGCCGCAACATCGGAGATCATCGACCGCAACGTCGGGGGAGCCGACTATCACATGCAGCTGAGCGGCAGCTGTGATATCGTGGGCGATGATGACGAGGAAACCATCAAGAAATGCCGCCAGTTGCTGGCCTATCTGCCCCAGAACTTCAAAGAAGCCCCGCCGGCTCTGGAAAACTCCGACGATCCCCGGCGCAGGGTAGACAATCTGGTGGATATCGTCCCGGATGAATACGATCAGACCTATGATATGCATCTGGTCATTGAACAGCTGGTCGACAACGGTGACTATTTTGAATTCAAGGATGAGTATGCTAAAAACCTGATTACCTGTTTCGCCCGATTTAACGGTGAAGTTGTCGGCATTGTGGCCAATAATCCCCAATACCCCGGCTGTATCCTGGAAATTAATTCCAGCGATAAATACTACCGTTTCCTGCAGACCCTTGATGCGTATAATATCCCCCTGGTAAACCTGGTCGATACGCCGCCGGTTGTGCCCGGCGAAAGTCAGGAAGCGGTCGGGTTGCTCCGGCACATGGGCAAAACCCTGGATGTCTATGCAACTGCCACCATACCGAAAATAAGCATCGTGCTGCGCGAGGCCTATGCGGATGCCGGCAGCCTGGTCATGGGCGGTTTAAAAAGCATGGGAGCGGACCTGACCTATGCCTGGCCCATCGCCCGGTTTGCCGTCGAGGCCTCGGAACTTGATTACTACAAGGTCTACGGCAAAGGTATCGAAAAGGATGCCTATGAAAACTATCTTTATCGCGCAAGGGAAAAGGTCGATGCCTATGGCACCGCCCACAGCTGGACCGCCCAGATGGTAGATGAAATTATTCTACCCGCCGACACGCGCCAGAAAATAATTGAAGCCCTGGCGTTGACCAGAAATAAAACCGAGACCAGAAATAAAACCGAGAAACTGCCGCCCCGGGCTAAGGGGCACACAACACCTCCGGTTTAGGTTTTTATTTGGATTCAATGCTGGTGGGAGCGGCTACCAGCCGCGATTGAATGATCCCTGCTGATGCAAATCGCGGCTGGAAGCCGCTCCCACTATAAACTTCTGTGAGGAGTGAAAAATATGACCACCAAACGAGTCGAAGTCAGAGCGCCGATGTCAGGCGTATTTTATCGCAAGCCGGCGCCGGATCAGCCAGCCTATGTCGAGATAGGTGACACGGTCAAGAAAAGCGAAACGCCCTTGAAAGATGATGATCTGGTATTTGTCATTGAAGTGGGCTAACCGAGTATAGAACAAATTTACCATGATAAAAAGAAAAGGCCTAAATATGAAGCACAAGGCCATTTGCTTGGATCTTAGGTTTCAGGTGTCAGGTTCCAGGTGTCAGGAATTCCGCCGAAGACGGATTGTGTGATGGAGAAAACACGTATGTTCAACAAAATACTTGTGGCAAATCGCGGTGAAATCGCTTTGCGGGTTATTAGAGCCTGCCGGGAACTTGACATCAAAACGGTGGCTGTCTATTCCGAGGCGGACGAAAAATCTTTGCACCTTAAACCGGCTGATGAGCAGGTTTGTATCGGCCCGGCCGTCAGCACCAAAAGCTATCTTAATATTGAAAGCATTCTGGCGGCCGCAAAGTCAACCGGGGCGGACGCCATCCATCCCGGTTACGGCTATCTGGCGGAAAAGGAAGCATTCGCCAGGGCCTGTGAAGACAACGGCATTGTATTTATTGGCCCCCGGCCTGAGAATCTCAAACTGGCCGGCGATAAAATTTCGGCCAAAAAAATCATGGCAGATGCGGGCGTACCGGTAATTCCCAGCAGCCCCGGTCCCGTCGGCGATCTCGAGGAAGCCGTGGCGCGGTGTGAAACCATCGGGTATCCGGTAATGGTCAAAGCCTCAGGCGGCGGGGGTGGTCGCGGCATACGCATTTGCCGGGACGAAGCCATGCTGCGCGAAGATTTCTTAATTGCCAAGGCCGAAGCCGGGGCTTCCTTTGGCAATGATCAATTGTACATTGAAAAATTCATCCAGAACCCCCGGCACATCGAATTCCAGGTGCTTGCGGACAGCTCGGGCAATATTGCCCATCTGGGCGAAAGAGAGTGCACCATCCAACGCCGGTACCAGAAACTCATCGAAGAGTCCCCGTCCCCCATACTTACCCCTGAACGGCGCAAAGCCATGGGAGCCGCCGCCATTCAAGCCGCCCGGGCAGTAGACTATTTCAATGCGGGGACGGTGGAATTCCTGCTGGATTCCGATGGCAATTTTTATTTCATGGAAGTTAATGCCCGCATTCAGGTGGAGCACCCGGTCACCGAACTGACCACCGGCATCGATCTGGTCAAGGAACAGATACGCCTTTCAGCCGGGGAAAAACTTGAATATTCTTACGATGACCTTCAACGGCGCGGATGGGCGATTGAATGCCGGATTAACGCGGAGGACCCCGGACGCAATTTCTTGCCCTCTCCCGGGGTGATCGACCAATACCACCCACCGGGCGGTTTTGGCGTGCGCCTGGACACCCACCTGTACCAGGGCTACGAACTTCCCATCTACTATGATTCCCTGATAGCCAAACTGGTGGCCTTCGACCTCGACCGTCAAGGCGCGATTGCCATCATGAAAAGATCTTTGGCAGAATTTGTCATCGAACCGATCAAAACCACCATACCGCTCTATCGCCAGGTAATGGAAGATCCATCGTTTTGCAGGGGTGATTTCGACACCGGGTTTATCAGTAAATTTGTACCTGAAGAAGAAGATGATGATGACTGATATTGAGTTGAATAAAAAAATTTGGGGTTGATTAAGTTGGTTATGTTGACTGGTTGATTAAGTAAAAATGATGAAGTCGATTTTCACTTCCTAACTCAATCAACTCAATCAACTTAATCAACTCAATCAACTATTTTAGGAGTGTTCGCCATGTCAGAAGAACATTTGCTTTACCATGTCGAAAAAAATGTCGGCCGTATGACGATTAATCGCGGGGCGCAACGCAATGCCATCAGCCTGGAGGCCATCGCGCTTTTTTTAAAATACCTGGATGAGGCCGAGAAGGACGAAACCGTCCGCGTTATCTTAGTTACCGGGTCCGGAGATAAAGCCTTTTGCTCGGGAGCAGATCTGGGCGGAGCGGTTGACGGCAAGATTCAGCAGGGATTTAAACGCTATGCGCAGCTGATCACCCGGTTGTCCGGCTATCCCAAGCCGGTGGTGGCCCGCATCAACGGGGCCTGCATGGCCGGTGGAATGGGGCTGATGCTGGCCTGCGACATTGTCGTCGCCAGGGCTGATGCCAAATTTGGAACCCCGGAAGTCAACGTGGGATTGTGGCCCATGATGATCGGCGCTTTGATTTATCGCAATGTGCTGCGCAAAAAGGCCATGGAGATGATTCTGTTGGGTGAGCGGCTCACGGCCGCACAGGCCCTGAGCATGGGGCTGATCACACGGGTCGTCCAACCGGAGGCATTGGATGCGGAAACTGCCCGAATTGCGGACAGCCTGGCGGCCAAAAGCCCCATCGGAATGAAAATCGGCAAGGAGGCTTTTTATGCCATGGCCGATATGCCTTTTGAAGAAGCGGTGGATTTTCTGTCCGGCAAAATAGCCGAGGTGGCGGCCACCGACGGCCACCGAGGACGCCCGGGAGGGGATTACGGCGTTTATCGAGAAACGCAAGCCGGAGTTCAAAGGAAAATAAAAAAACGGTTTAAGGTGTCAGGTATAGGGTATGAGGCACCCAGAACCAAGCTATACACCAATCGATATAGGAGGAATAACCTGTGAATCAAGCGAATAAGGTAGTCGTCACCTGCGCCCTGACCGGGCTGCTGACCGACCCGGCCAAATTCAACGTGCCGGTAACCCCGGCGGAGATGGCGGATGCCGCCGAGCAGTCCCACGATGCCGGGGCCTCGGTACTGCACTGCCATTTCAGGGATCAGCGGGAAGGTATGGGGGCCTTTCCCACCTGGGATCTGGCGTCCGTCGGCAATATTCTGGCCGCCATTAAACAGCGGGTCCCCGGTATTATCATTTGCATGAGCACGGGTGTGCTGGGGGATGACATCTCGGGACCGGTCGGATGCCTGGAGGCCTATAAGCCGGAGCTGGCCGCCTGCAATGCCGGTTCGCTGAATTATTTGAAAATCCGCCAAGACGGCAGCTGGGCCTGGCCACCGGCTCTTTTTGACAACCCGGTCGAAAAGGTCAAGAGGTTTCTGGATGTGATGACGGCCCACAACATCATTCCGGAGTTTGAATGTTTTGACACCGGTATCGTGCGCAGCGTCGGTATGTACAAGGCCAATGCCATGTTCGAGGGGGAGCCCCACGTTTCCTTTGTCATGGGGGTTGACAGCGGGATGCCGGCCAATCCCGATCTGCTGCCCATTCTCAAAGAAGAACTGGTTGCCGATTCTCACTGGCAGGTCATCGCTACGGGTCCGGGACGCGAAAAAATCTGGAACCTTCACCGGCGCTGCCTCGAGCTGGGCGGCGACGTCAGGACCGGCCTGGAAGACACCTTTTACCTGCCCGACGGCGAGCGGGCCACCACCAACGGCCAGCTCATCGAAGCCCTGGTGAAGATCGCCCGTGACGTCGGCCGCGAGCCGGCCACAACCGACGAAGCACGAGATATCCTGGGGATTAGTCGGAAATGATCCACCGCAGAGGCGCAGAGAGCGCAAAGCGGGCGGTGAATATAAAACGGGTGACTGTGAAAGGAGATAAATAAAAATGACGCAGAAATTCAAAACCAAAATAACCGAAATGCTCGGTATCGAACACCCTATCATTTGCGGCGGCATGCAGTGGATCAGCCGGGCCGAGATTGTGGCATCCGTGGCCAATGCCGGTGGAATCGCTTTTATCACCGCTGAAAGCCTGGCAACGCCTGAGGATCTTCGACAAGAGATTAAAAAGACCCGTGACCTGACGGACAAACCCTTTGGCGTCAATCTGTCCATGGTTCCCGAATTCGGTCTGCCGGAGAGAACGTTGCAGTTTTGTGATGTGGTCGTCGAAGAGGGGGTAAAAGTCGTTGAAACCGCCGGCCGCAGCCCGGAGCCTTTGATGCCCAAACTAAAGGCAGGCGGCGTGACCGTGATTCACAAACTGACATCGGTAAAGCATGCCCTGAGCGCACAAAAACTGGGTGTCGATGCGGTAACCATGATCGGTTTCGGCTCCGGCGGACACATCGGCAACGACAACGTGGCGCAGTTTATTCTGCTGCCCAAGGCGGTGGCCGCGCTGGATGTTCCGGTAATTGCCGGCGGGGGGATCTGCAACGGCAAGGGCTTTCTGGGAGCCCTGGCCATGGGCGCCGAAGCGGTGCTTATGGGCACCGCCTTCATGATGACCACGGAGTGCAAGGTGCATCAAAACATCAAAGATCGCCTGCTCGAAACCAAGGAGACGGACACGGCCTTGTTATTGACGACGATTATGAATCCGGTGCGCTGCATTAAAAACAAGCTTGCGGAAGAATGCCTGGCCATCGAGGCCGAGGGGGCGGATTTTGAACGGATTATCAATACGGTGGCCGGAGGCAAAGGCCAGGTCGCCTATGACACCGGCGATCCGGACGGAGCGCCCATCGCCTGCGGCCAGATCGCCGGATGTATCGACGAGATCAAATCGGTAAAGCAGGTCATCGACGATATCCTGGCAGAAGCCGATCAACTCCTGGGTCGACTTAATGGCCTGGCAGTCGGCTAACTTCAACATTATTAGATGAATTGAATCGGTGAGGTTTTTTAGGTTGATTAAGTTGATTGAGTAAATTGAGTTGAATAAGTAAATGGATTAAATGAATATCATCCTTCTTACTTAATCAACCAGTCAACTAATCAACTGTTCAACTATTTCAGGAAGGAGGGAACACCATGGAAGACAAACTATGGCACAAATCATACGCTCCTGGAGTCAAAAAGACTTTGGATTATGAAGAACTGACAATCCCTCAAGCACTGGCACGAACCGCGGAAAACTTCCCGAATCATACCGCTTTAAACTACATGGGGAAAAAAATCACTTATAAGGAGCTCAACGATCTGGTCAATCGTTTTGCGCGGGCTTTGCTGGAAATGGGGATTAAAAAAGGAGACAAAATTGCAGTCTGCCTGCCTAACATTCCACAGGTAATTATCTCAAACCTGGCCATTCTCCGGATCGGAGCCGTTACAGTTCAGAACAACCCTCTTTACACTGAAAGAGAGCTGGCGTATCAACTGAATGATTCAGAATCCAGGATGGTCATAACCCTGACCCTGCTGATTCCACGGATGCAGAAGATTAAACCTGACACACAGATCGACAAAATAATCGGCTGTCACATCAACACCTACCTTCCTTTTCCGAAAAAGCAGCTTTTCCCCATTGTTAAAAAAGACATGTATCGCAAGGTTGAGCCGACCGAGGATGTCAAGGTCTTTGGCGATTTGATTGCTAATTATTCGCCCGAACCAGTGGAAGATGCCAGCCAATGGAATGATCTTGCAGCCTTATTGTATACCGGGGGTACCACGGGCCTCAGCAAAGGGGTAATGCTCAGCCACGCCAACCTGAGCTGTGATGCGCAGCAGTTTGCCGCATGGTTCCCGGATATCAAGCCGGGTGAGGAGCGCTTGATGGGGAATTTTCCGGTTTTTCATATCGCCGGTTTTGCCGCCATCCAAAATTTCATTACCTGGCAGGGTTGGGAAAATATTATGGTTCCACGTCCCGACCCGAAAATCAATATTGAGCTGATTAGAAAACACAAACCGACATTCTTGCCCGGCGTTCCCACTATTTTTGTGGGATTGCTGGCTGATCCGGAGTTCAGGAAGCTGGACTTTACATCAATGAAAGGATTCTTTTCCGGGGCCGCTCCCCTGGCGGCCGATACTATCGCGGATCTCAAGGATCTCACCGGCGCGACGATGTGCGAGGTTTACGGTTCGACTGAAACCACCGCCATGGCCACCATTACGCCCTGGGGAGGGGAAATAAAGCCTGGAACCGTAGGTGTGCCGGTGGCGGATACAGATATCAAAATTGTGGCGGTTGATGATCCTGACAAAGAACTTGAAATCGACCAACCTGGCGAAATTGTCATCAAAGGGCCTCAGATCATGATGGGTTATTACAAGAAACCTGAAGAAACTGCCAACGCCCTGAAAGATGGGTGGTTTTTTACCGGGGACATCGGCAAATTCGATGAAGACGGGTACCTTACGATCGTTGATCGTAAAAAGGACATGATCATCGCCGGCGGCTACAACATCTATCCGGTGGAGCTGGACGATGTGCTCATGGGGCATCCTAAAATTCTGGAAGCCTGCACCATCGGAATTCCCCATGAATACCGCGGTGAAACCGTCAAGGCCTTTATCGTTGCCAAGGAAGGCGAGCAACTGACCGAAGAGGAGGTCGTCGCCTACTGCAAAGAGAAGCTGGCGGCCTACAAGGTGCCCAAGCTCATCGAATTCATCGATGAGCTGCCCAAAAGCGCAGTAGGCAAAATATTGAGGCGCAAATTGAGGGACATGGAGATGGAAAAAACCGATAGTCAATAGCTGTCTTCTTTGCTGACAGGAGAAGAGAGGATGACATTGAACAGGATCGATCCGGCAAAATTAAACCGTTTTTTGATTAAAAACTGGATGACCCATGATGCGCTCTGGTATGCTGAAGTGGCCGGCAAACTGGGTATGGCTGAAGCAAGCCCCATGAACCTCAGGGTCTGTCGCAAGCTCGGACAAATTGAAGTCAGGCGTTTGATGAAAATGCTCGATGCATCCCCGCCGAGCGACATGCTAACCTATCAAAAATTGTTCGAAATCGGAAAACAGGTTTTCGTACCCGACTTCATGTCCTTTGATATCGATTATCCGGCTGAAAACGTTCAGCGGTTTCAGGTCCGGGAATGTTTTGCCCATCGTGGAATGGAAAAGGCCGGCTTATTGAAAGATTATGAGTGCGGCATCTTTGAGCGGATCGTCGGGTGGTTGGAGGCCATGGAACTGACATATTCCGTAACACCCGATCTGTCCCGTTGTCTCAAATTCAAGGGCCGGGCGTGCGAGGTCAATATCAGGTTTCAATTTTGATATATCGCAAGCCAACGAATACAAACAAAGAAACGGCATAAAAGGAAAAATTTTATGGCTCAGGATCGCTGGCGTCTAGACGGCCGTTGTGCCCTGGTAACAGGCGGCACCAAGGGCATCGGCTACGCAATCGCAGAGGAAATGCTGCGCCTGGGAGCACGAGTTTACATCGTTGCCCGCAAATTAGCTGAAGTTGAGGATTGTATCGCCTCCTGGAAACAGCAGGGATTCAGTGCCTTTGGTTCGGCGGTTGATGTATCGCTTTCCGGGGATCGCAATGAATTGATGGCATCTTTAAAATCCCGCTGGAACCGCCTGGACATTCTTGTCAACAACGTCGGGACGAATATACGCAAAAAAGCCGTCGAATACTCGGCCGCTGAATACGATACGATCATGGGCACCAATCTGCGTCCCGCATTTGAAATCTGCCAGCAGTCCTATCCCCTGCTGAAAAATTCAACGGCGGCATCCGTGGTAAATATCGTGTCGGTCGCCGGCTTGACTTACCTGCGGACCGGGGCCCCTTACGGCATGAGCAAGGCGGCCCTCACCCAGCTGACCCGCAGTCTGGCCGGCGAATGGGCCGCCGACGGGATTCGGGTAAATGCGGTCGCCCCCTGGTATACCCGCACCCCCCTCGTAGAGCCGCTAATGGAAGATAAAGATTATCTGGACGCCATCATCGATCGAACCCCGCTGGGTCGAATAGCGGAACCTGAAGAAGTTGCCGCCGTGGCGGCCTTTCTCTGCATGCCGGCAGCATCTTACGTCACCGGTGAGTGCATTGCGGTAGACGGTGGCTTCATGATCAATGGGTTTTAACTATAAGCTATCCCAAAGAGAATGATTCGAATGGCGGCCCCTGCTTGCCCCTTTTCAGCGGGTTGAACGCCAGGAACCAAATTCATATCTAACCATTTGACCTTGGAAGAAATTCACTATATATAGGGGGAACCCGTTCAGAGATTCAGGCGTTCAGGGTTAAAGGAGGATACGCGCGACGTGAAGCGCCCCCTGCGGAACAGGCATTTAAACTTCCAAACACTGAACCTGTCAACGCCAATGAAAAATATAAAATTTTATCAAAAAGGGTATGATTATGTCGGATGTCAGCTTGTTGAAGGGTAAAAAGATTCTCGTAGTGGATGATGAACCTGATATTTTAGCCGTACTGGAAGACCTGCTGGATATGTGTGAGCTGGTCAAGGCATCTTCTTTTGAGGCGGCCAAAAAGCATTTGGAATCTGAAAATTTTGATATCGCGGTTCTGGACATTATGGGTGTGGACGGCTATGGGCTGCTGGAGATTGCCAATCGGAAAAATATCCCGGCTCTCATGTTGACGGCCCATGCGTTTACGCCGGACAACCTTGTCAAGTCCATCAAGGAGGGTGCGGCCTCTTATATTCCCAAAGAAGAGATTACCGAGATCGCCGAATATCTGGTTGATATATTGACCGCCAAAAAAGAGGGGCGCAATCCCTGGGAGACCTGGCAGGAAAAATTGCCGGCGTCTTACTTTGAAAGACGCTGGGGAGCGGCCTGGAAAGATAACGACAAAGATTTCTGGGATAGATTCAAAAGCAGTCTAAAATCCAGAAAGAAGTAAGCACCGCCATTTGAGAATCTCGACAATCCTATAAACGGCCATTCGGTTTTTAAGTGACTGAGCTGTGATGGCAATCACGTAAAAATGGAATAGTGGTTTTTAAACCGAAATTGGCGACCCTGGCAGTCCTTGGTTGCATTTTTATTATTCATGCCATGTCGACGTCATGCGCGCGATCCCGCATACCGGCCGATCGGACAGGCAGGGTCAGCAAATCACTCACCCACCAGGGCCTCCAACGAGATTATCACCTGTATATTCCATCATCGTACCGGCATTCGGCGGCAACACCCCTGGTTATTGCCCTCCACGGTGGCGGCGGCAACGGTCCTAAAATGGAAAAGCTGTCGCGCCTGAGTCTGCTGGCCGATCAATACGGCTTCATCGTTGCCTACCCGGACGCCGTCGAACACCATTGGAATGATGGACGGGGACTCAGTAAATACCGCTCTCAAAGGGAAAAGATCGACGATGTTGGTTTCATTTCCGGCATGATGGATGCCATTGCCGGTGATTATCACATGGACGCTAAACGGGTGTACGTCACCGGGGCCTCCAACGGGGCCATGATGTCGTTGCGACTGGGCTGTGAGCTGGCGGATAGGATCGCGGCCATCGCGCCGGTGATCGGTTCAATGCCTGAAAATCTGGTTGCCCAATGCGCCCCTGCCAGGCCGCTGCCGCTGATAATGATCAACGGAACCGAAGACCCGCTTGTGCCCTGGGAAGGCGGATATGTGCATGTTTTCCGCAAAAAGTTGGGAAAAATTATATCCGTCCAGCAAACCATTGATTTCTGGGTTGCCCGCAACGGCTGTTCACCGAATCCGCAAATCAGCATGGTGCCCGACACCGAACCGGATGACGGCACCCGCGTTCAAAAGAGCGCTTATCTGCAATGCACCGATGGTGCCGGGGTTGTTCTGTATGCGATAAAGGGCGGTGGTCACACCTGGCCGGGCGGGTATCAATATCTGCCCAAGTTTCTGATCGGAGCCACCAGCCGGGATCTGAATGCCAGTGAAACCATCTGGAACTTTTTCCATGGACACTCTAGATAGCTTTTTATTCAAAAAGATTACCGGGTTGCTTTTAAGCTGTGCTCTGATGTGGGGGGCGGCTGTTTCAGCAGAGCCAGCCGGCAGGACCGACCACTTGTTGGAAACAATTCACTACCTGCTTGAATTTGTGAAAAGATCCGAATGCCGTTTTTACAGAAACAATAAAATGCACACCGCCGGCGAGGCTGCGGCCCACATGCAGAAAAAATACGAACATTTCAAGGCCGAGATCAAAATCCCCGAGGACTTTATCCGTCTGGCGGCCACCAGAAGCCTTATGACCGGCAAGCGGTACCATGTTGAATTAAAGAACGGAAAAAAAATTACCTCCGAAGCCTGGCTGCTGCAGGCATTGGAGGCCTATCGGCAGAAACAGGACTGACGATGGCGATGGGTTCTGCATTAGCTCCGGAAGACACCCTGCTGGCATTTGATCTGTTAAAGAAAGCGTTGATCGACACCTCATCGGTTATATACATTCAAAAGGCGGGCTATTTCGATATACTTGGCAGGACGATTCAACTCTATTCAATCCCGGAAGTACTTTCAGAGATTAAAACAGGGGCTCCCGGTGTGCGAGTGATGCGTTCCTCCGGGTCAGCCTCCTTATCAACCGACCAGAAGCTGGTTTGCTGCGCGCTGGATAATAAGATGGCGATGATTTCGGAAGACAAACGTATTCTAACGGCTCTGCAATGCGCGGAAGCGCCCTATTACAATGCGCTCATGATGTTGAATTTATTGTTGTATTCGCAAAAAATCGATGATGAGGGTTACCGACACTATTATCTGGCTTTAAAAAAAATTGCCAGATACAGCGCAGCTGTCTGGGAATTTGGCAGGTATATTTATTCAACTGTAAAATTTTCTCAAGGAAACATAAATCTATGGACATCGCCGCCGAAGTAATTGCTGCTGAAAGAGCGATCAGGCCCTATGTTCGGGAAACTTATCTGGAGTACTCGCCTTTCTACAGCCGGATGACCGGGGCCCAGGTTTACTTCAAGCTGGAAAACTTGCAGCACACCGGCTCATTTAAGTTACGGGGCGCCATGAGCAAGCTATTGTCCTTAACCGCCGAAGAAAGACGCCAGGGGGTGGTAACGGCCTCCACCGGCAATCACGGTGCCGCTTTTGCGTATGGCCTCGGCATGGTCAAGGGCACCGGTGTGGTTTTCGTGCCCGAGAACGCCTCCCCCACCAAAGTGGCGGCCATCGAGCGGCTCGGCGCCGAAGTTCGCCATTTCGGCCTTGACAGCGGCGAAACCGA
>WOR8_10002564_pt1 | contig 19788 bp, 22 predicted proteins | sample DeeMarSeWOR38_10_FD_19890 | JGI IMG/M metagenome (IMG submission 19890)
TGGGCACGGATGGATGCGCCAGTAATAACAATCTGGATCTATTTCATGAAATGGACATGGCTGCAAAACTTCATAAGGTTGACACATTTGACCCCACCACGATGGATGCAGCCACCGTGGTCAAGATGGCCACCATCGAAGGCGCCCGGGCGATCGGTCTCGATAAACGAACCGGTTCTGTAGAGGTCGGCAAGCAGGCCGATCTAATTGTCATCGATACCCAAGCCCCGCACCTGATGCCGATCTACCACCCAGAATCCCATATCGTCTACGCAGCCAAAAGTTCGGACGTACGCGATGTTGTGGTGGACGGTTGTGTCCTGGTAAAGGATCGTAAAGTTCTTCAGTTGGATATTGAAGAGATTATGGCCAAAGTCCGGGAAATTGCCGCTGATATCAAGCGTTAATTCTGCTGGTCGCTGGCCGCTTGTCCCTGGCTCCTGGCACAGAGTTTTCAGGTGTCGGTGTTCAGGTGTCAGCAAACAGACGAAAGCGCGCAGAATCTAATAATTCTCGACGTCATCAGATTCGTAATCCTGACACCTGACACCCGAAACCTGACACCTTTTTCCCACAACAGTGGACATAACAAAGGACCCTTACAGTGAATCTGAATGAAATCATTAAAGCGGCGCACGGTGAAAAACCGGTTGATCTGCTTTTAACCAACGCGCAGATCATCAATGTATTTGCGGGCGAGGTCGTACCGGATGCAATCGCCATCAGTGATGGGAAGATTGTTGGCTTCGGCCCGTACGAGGCCAAAAATGTTGAAGATTTAAAGGGCCGATATGTCGCGCCCGGTTTTATTGATGGGCATGTTCATATAGAAAGCTCAATGGCCAGCATTTCCGAATTCGCCCGGGCCGTCGTCGCACATGGCACCACGACCGTAGCGGCCGATCCCCATGAAATCGCTAACGTGCTGGGGGCATCGGGAATCGAATATATGCTGCAGTCGGCCGAACAACAACCCATGAATATCTATTTTACGCTGCCGTCGTGCGTGCCGGCAACCCATATGGAACTGGCGGAGATGATGAATTTTCCGGGAGTTATCCATCGGGATCCGGATGTGTTGGCCAAAATAAGCGCCGCCCGCCAGCAAAAAAAGCCGATCGATGGTCACGCACCCGGGCTCAAGGGACCGGCGCTTTATGCGTATATCTCAGCTGGCATTCAAAGTGATCACGAATGCACCACCGCGCAGGAAGCCAGAGAAAAGCTGATGGCCGGTATGTACATCATGGTCCGCCGGTATGTACATCATGGTCCGGCAGGGAACCGGTGCCAAAAATTTACAGGCCCTGCTGCCGGCTGTGAACGAAAAAACAGCCCGGCGGATGATGTGGTGCAGCGATGATCGGCACCCCCATGATCTGATCGCAGAAGGTCATATTGATTCTATGGTGTATGAAGCCATTCAGTCCGGTCTAGACCCGATTTTAGCGATCCAAATGGCCACCCTGAACCCGGCAGAATATTTTAAATTGGACCATTTAGGCGCTCTTGCGCCCGGCAAACAGGCCGATCTGGTGGTATTTTCAGATTTGAAAAAACCGGTGATTGAAGCGGTATATTGCCGGGGAATCTTAACTGCCGAAAACGGAGAAATATCACCGAATATTCAGGTTCCTGCAGCGGCTACCGTCCCTCCATCGATGCATGTTGATCTTAACAAAATCGATTTGGCTATATCTGCTGATCAAAAACACGTTCGTGTAATTGAAATTGTGCCGGAACAGGTGGTTACCCATCAGCTTATCGAAGCGGTTACGGTTAAAAACAATCAGGCGGTCAGCGACCCAACACGGGATATGCTTAAAATGGCGGTGGTTGAACGCCACAGCGGCACCGGCAATATCGGCAAGGGCTTTGTTAAAGGCTTCGGCTTAAAACACGGCGCCCTGGCGTGGTGGAAATGGGCGGTGGTCTGGCGGCGGTTTCGGATGCCAAACTCCTGGCCGGTCTGGCGCTGCCGATTGCAGGACTGATGTCATTGGAACCGGTCCGGGCGGTGCGCGATCAACTGGAGGCTCTCATTGGAGTTGCACATGATATGGGTGCGACTTTAAAGGATCCGTTCATGACCCTTTCCTTTTTGGCCCTGCCCGTCATACCGGAATTAAAGCTGACCGATATGGGGCTGGTCGATGTGAAGAAGTTTGAAGTGGTGCCATTGTTTGTGGAATAACGTAAATCGGGTTCAGGGTTCTGCGTTCTGGGTTCTGGGTTCTGGACTCTAAACCTCCGAACCCTGGAACAGCCGCACTTACCATTGACACTGAGGCATACTATAATTTATACTTTTCTGATATTTAGTTGGATTTTTTTAAATTTGAAGCATTCATTTTAGGTTTTAAGCGGCTGGCCTTGAAACACGGCCGGCAATAAAACTGAGGGAAACGACGGAAACCGCATATGAAGCTATCTGAAATTATTGAGACCCTGGATGCGACCCTTTTGATCGGCGAGGATAAATTGGATCAAGATATCACCAAATGTGGTGCCAGCGACTTAATGAGCGACGTTCTGGCCGCAATTTGTGAAGGCTGTATCTTATTGACCGGTTTGACAACAGTCCAGGTGATACGGACAGCCAGCGTTGCCGGGGTCGGGGCGGTGGCATTTGTCAGGGGTAAAAAGCCTCCCCCGGAAGTGGTCGAAATGGCCGGCATTCAGGAGCTGCCGTTAATATCGAGCCCATATTCCATGTTTGTCTCCTGCGGTCGGCTGCACGCCTGTAATCTTACGGGGCTTAACGGACAACGATAACCGATCACAAATTGCCTCATATCAATGATCTAAAGCTACAGCAATTTTCCAGCGATAATGTCTAAATTCAAAAAAAGCTTTCATATAAAAGGCAGAGATTTTATCCGCGCCGGAGAAGCCTCGATCAATGTACAAAATCTTCTCAAGTCGATGGATTTTGATCCTCGCCTGATTCGGCGCGTCGCCATCTGCGGCTATGAAAGCGAGATGAATGTGGTCATGCACGGCGGCGATGGTTCCTTGAGCCTTGAGGTCGACACGGATCGGCTGATTTTAGAAATATCCGATGATGGCCCCGGCATCGAAGATATTGATTTGGCGATGCAGGCCGGTTACTCGACAGCCAACGACGATCACCGCGAAATGGGCTTCGGAGCCGGCATGGGCCTGCCGAACATGAAAAAAAATTCCGACCAGATCCACATCGAGTCAAACAGGGACCAGGGGACCGTGGTTCGAATGATTTTTTTTCTGCCTGAGGGAGGGAAAACAGATTGAGCCCAAAAAAAACATCTACCTGCTATGTCCGTTTTGACCAGGACCTCTGCACCGGCTATGGCTCGTGCCTGCGGGTCTGCCCCACCAAAGCCATCCGCGTTAAAAATAAAAAGGCCATCCGCATCGTGGATCAGTGCATCGGCTGCGGCGAATGCATTCGCATCTGTCATGAAGGCGCTGTCAGTGCGGCCACCGAAGGCCCCGAATTGCTGAAAAGGGATCATGTGGCCATCGCCCTGGTTTCACCGGTGCTCTATGCGCAGTTTCCCGGTGTGATGCCCAAAGACATACTGCTGGGTCTCCGGCAGATGGGCTTTGAACACACCATCGACATGTCTTATTTTCTTGAAATATTCCAGTTTGCGACCGAAGAATTTATTAACCGCAATCGAACATCGCAAACAGCCCCCTGGCCGCTGATTTCTCCGGTATGTCCGGTGGTGGTGCGACTCATCGCGTTTCGATTTCCTAACCTTTTGCCCAATGTGTTGCCGGTGTTAAGGCCGGTGGCCCTCATGGCGCGGGAAGTCAAATCACGTCTGATACCCGAGTACAGCAAAAAGGGGGAAAAAGTCGTCCTGTATTATATCAACCCCTGTCCGACCAAAAAAGAGCCGTCATGCTTGTCCGGCCGCAAACAGGATGGATCCAGTGAAATCGCTCTGGGAATTAACGATATATATCCCGAGCTGGTCAAACATGTGGACCAGATAAAGGCGGCGGATGGCATTCCTTTTTATCAAACCCGCTTTGAATACGAAACATGTGCAACCGGTAACGCCTCCATGTGGGCAATGTCCGGTGGTGAAATTGCCGACATGGATACTGATAAGTCTCTGGCAGTTTCAGGCATGGAGGAAACCATCAGCTATCTTGAGAAAATCGAATTGGGGTTGTTTCAGGATATTGAATATATCGAATTTAGAACTTGCCGTGAAGGCTGCCTGGGCGGTGCGCTGAACGCCATAGACAAATACCTTGCCAAGGGCGCCGTCCAAAAGATGATCAAACGGTTTGGGCTGGGAAGACGGCTGCACCGTGAAAACATTATGCGGATGTATGAAAAAGGAGAATTTCAAAGCGAAAAAAAACCAGCCAAATTGACCAGCCTGTTTGGTGCCCATAAAGAAGCCCTGTCGATCGATTCCATGCGGAAAATTGAGAAAGTTTTGGAATTGATCAAAGGCAAAGACTGCACGGCATGTGGCGCGCCGGACTGCCGGACCTTTGCTGAAGATGTGGTGCGGGGAGATGCCGTCCTGAAGGAATGTCTTTTTGTGGATGCCCAAAAAAAACGGAAGCGTTGACCCGCTTTACTGACAAATAGATCGTACAAGCCGGCTGGAAAGGATATTGACAGATGTTGGTAATGGATCTGGTGGAAAAATTTGACCTATCAATCGCTGCCGGGAAAACCGGGCTTGATCGTGAGGTCATGGACGGATACTGCGGCGATTTGTTAAGCGAGATAATGGGCAACGCTCCGGCAGGCTGTGCCTGGTTGACGGTTCAGGGGCATCAGAATATTGTTGCGGTGGCCGTGCTGCGTGAAATGGCCGCCATCATTATCACCGGTGGTCAAGAACCGGATGAGGAAACCATCCAGAAGGCGGATCAGGAAGGCGTTCCCATTTTATTGTGGCCAAACTCATCCTATCGCCTGGCCGGCCGCATCTTTGGCGTCGGCGTCGGGAACCTTGCCAGCGATGTTAAAAAAATTTAAAGCCGACCTCCACATTCACTCCTGCCTTTCACCATGCAGCGACTGGGATATGAGCCCCAAAAAAATTGTCGAGAAAAGTCGTGAGCGACAGCTCGATTTGATCGCTATCTGTGACCACAATACGGCCGAAAACGCGGCAGCAACCTCACGGGAGGGAAACCGGCAGGGCATCGCTGTTTTGCCGGGGATGGAAATCTGTTCCAGAGAAGAAGTGCACCTTATAACCCTTTTTAAACAAATTGAAGACGCTCTGAAAATGCAGGAATTTATTTACGCCCATTTGCCCGGGAAAAATAAACCGGAAGTATTCGGGCATCAGGTCGTTGCCGATGAGCACGACCAAGTCCTGGGAGAAAACGACCATCTGCTGATCGGCGCCACGCAACTCAGTTTACTTGATATTGTCGCTAAGGCCCATCAGCTCGGTGCCATTTGCATCAGTTCCCATGTCGACCGTCCGTCATACAGTCTGATCGGCCAGCTGGGGTTTATCCCTGAGGATTTACATTTGGACGCCGTGGAGGTTTCTTATCGGGTACCCCTTGATAAAGCCCTGGACGAGGTCCCGGGCATAAAGGATTATCCCTGCGTGACCGCTTCGGATGCACATTTTTTAAAAGATATCGGCAAGGTGTGGACGGAATTCATTTTAGCTGCTCCCACGCTGGAAGAAATCCAAATGGCTCTGGCCGGCATCGAAGGACGCAGGATTCTAAACGATACCGAATGATATACGGTCTTGTGTGGATTCAGGCTTAACCACAAAGTTCACAAACCACACAAAGAAAACGATTAAGAATTTTTACTTCATTTTTTTCACCTTTGTGCTCTTTGTGTCTTCGCGGTGAATAAAGACTTCACAAGCGATCAGAAAATAGCAATTAATGGCACAGCGCAAAGCCTTGTGGTATAAATGCGAGAGCTATCTTTACATATTTTAGATGTTGTTGAAAACGGAATTACCGCCGGAGGCGATTGTATCTGGATCGAGGTTGACGAGGACCGCAAAACGGATCATTTGAAAATTGTAATTCGTGATAATGGCCATGGGATGCCGGTCGAAAAAATGAAAAATATCAACGATCCTTTTATCACTTCGCGAACCACGCGTAGAGTCGGGCTAGGACTCTCATTATTAGCCGCTGCAGCCGAGCGATGCGATGGGGGCGTGCGCGTCGACAGCCAGCCCGGAAAAGGGACTGAAATTGCGGCCACATTTCGCTATGGCCATATCGACCGGGCGCCCCTTGGCGATATGGCGGCGACGGTAACCACCTTGATCATCGGCAATCCGGGAGTTGATTTTGTCTATTTTCACCGGATTGATGGTAAAGATTTCAGCCTGGATACCCGGGAAATCCGCAGCGAAATGCCAGACCTGTCCCTGTCTGATCCGATGGTCATTCATCAATTAACCGAAACCATCCGTTCTGCGCTAAAAGCGCTAACGTTAGATGAAGGCTTATCTTGAACTTATGGAGGAACCATATGGCAAAGTTGACAATTGATGATCTAAAAAAGATTAAGGAAAAAACCGCCAAAGAAACCTCACTGCGCGATGGTCCGGCAAGTATTAAAATCACCGTGCACATGGGGACCTGCGGAATTGCAGCCGGCGCCCGGGATGTGATGAGCGCCCTGATGGAGGAGATGGCCGAGGCGGATCGCCAGGACATCCGGGTCGTTGCTTCCGGTTGTATGGGAATGTGCAGCAGCGAACCCAATGTCACCATTGAGGCTGAGGACAGCGAGCCCATTGTTTATCAGCTGATGGATTCCAACAAAATGCGCCAGGTTTTCAAGCGGCATGTTCTGCTGGGTGAAGTCCAATCTGATTTTGCGCTGGCCAAGATGTAATTCAGCAGTTGTCCGTTATCCGGGTTTAATAGGTTTAGTGTTCAGGTGTCAGACATCTGGCGAGCGTTTAAGCTGTTTAATTGGTTTGATTGGTTTGATTCGTTCAATTGGTTCGGTCTAAGTCAACCAATTAAACCAATTTCGCAAATAAAACTAATCCAACAGGTACTTGAAAGCTTGAAACCTAACACCTGAAGCCACAGAAGGATTTTTATGAAGGTAGATGGCAAAAACCTGCGAACCATCTGGCTGGACCCGGATGAAAAAACAGTCAAAATCATAGACCAGCGCCGCCTGCCCCATGAATTTGTCCTGGTTGATTTACACACCGTTGATGATGTGGTCACCGCTATCAGAGACATGGTTGTAAGGGGCGCTCCGCTCATCGGAGCCACCGGCGCTTACGGAGTCTATCTGGCCGTCCTGAATGCACCGCGCCACCCGGTTGAGGACGCCTATCTGATCACAGAATGTGACCGAATCAAAGCCGCCCGGCCCACGGCGATAAACCTGTCCTGGGCCGTCGATACTGTCCTGGCCGCCGTATTGCAGGCCAGCCTCCCCGAAAAACGCATCACCGCCGCCGGAGACCAGGCGGCATTCATTACCGAGCTGGAAGTCGAGAATTGCAAAAAAATCGGACAGCACGGCCTGCCGCTAATCGAGGCGATCAGCCGGCGCAAAAAAGGCCGGCAGGTCAATATCCTGACGCACTGCAATGCCGGCTGGCTGGCCTGCATCGAGCACGGCACGGCCACGGCCCCGATTTATGCGGCCTATGATCAGGGTGTCGATGTGCATGTCTGGGTGGATGAGACCCGGCCTTTGAATCAGGGTAACCGCCTGACCGCATGGGAACTGGGCAAATACGGTGTCGACCATACCATCATCACCGATAATGCCGGTGGTTACCTGATGCAGCAGGGTAAAGTGGATATCGTCATCGTCGGGACCGATCGGACGACAGCTACCGGAGATGTCGCCAACAAAATCGGAACCTACTTGAAAGCGCTGGCAGCCCGAGACAACCATATCCCTTTTTATGTCGCCCTGCCCTCCAGTACCTTTGACTGGAACCTCAAAGATGGTGTCAAAGAGATTCCCATTGAGGAGCGGGACCCGGATGAAATTCGCTATATCGAGGGCCTGGCCGAAAATAAATCAATCCGTGTGTTGATATGCCCAGAAAACAGCGCTGCCGCCAATTATGCCTTTGATGTCACGCCGGCAAAATTGGTAACCGGTTTTATTACCGAACGGGGTATCTGCAAGGCGACGCCGGAGGATATAAAACGGCTTTTCCCCGAAAAATTTAGTAAACCATGGTAGATTGTCAGGTGCCAAGTATGAATCTGTTTAATTGGTTTGATTGGTTTAATTTGTTCAATTGGTTCGGTTTAAGCCAACCAATTCAACCCATGAAACAAATAAAACTAATTTAACAAATTTTAAAAACCCGGAACCCTATTAACCATTGACATACAAACTTCCAAATGCGAATAGACGCCCCATGCTGACTGAACTGGAAAAAAAGATCATCGCTTCGATCCAGCAGGATATGGCTGTCGCCGAACGCCCGTATCTGAATATCGCGCGGAACCTTGGAATTTCCGAAGCGCAATTGCTGGAAAAACTGAAAGACCTCTGCAATCGGGAGGTTATCCGTCGGTTTGGCGCCACCCTGCGACATCAACGCACCGGGTTCACCGCGAATGCAATGGTGGCGTGGATGGTTGACGAGGATCGCATTGAAGCCGTCGGCCAGAAAATGGCGGCTTTTCAGCAGGTATCCCACTGTTACCGCCGCAACCCCAGCCGTGACTGGCCTTATAACCTTTACACCATGGTACATGCCGGTGATGAACGATCATGTCATGAAACCGCTCGTAAAATGTCCGAAGCCACTTCGGTGAAGGATTACGCACTCCTGTTTAGTCGTGAAGAATTGAAAAAAACATCCATGGTGTATTTCCCCACGGATGAAGACGACTAAAACCTTGAAACAAAATTCACCCCATATTCTTCTGGTCAACCCCTGGATCCATGATTTCGCTGCCTATGATTTCTGGGCCAAACCCTTGGGGTTGCTCACCCTGGCAGCCCTGCTCAGATCCCATGGTTTTTCTGTATCCTACATCGATTGCCTGGATCGCTTTCATCCCAAAGCACCCGCCGCTGATCCTGCAGCACGCTATGGCCGCGGCCCCTATTTAAAAACACGGATTGCCAAACCCCGCGGCCTCAGGAATGTGCAGCGCACCTTTTCCCGGTATGGCATCAAGCCTCGGTGGTTCAGAGAAGATCTCCAGACGCTTAAACCGCCGGATCTTATTTTGATCACTTCTTTGATGACCTACTGGTATACCGGTGTTCAGGAAACCATCGCAATCCTGCAGGCACTTTTCCCGGACACACCGATCATTCTGGGCGGTATCTATGCCAGCCTTTGCAATGAACATGCGTCCAAAAACGCCGGCGCTGATGACATCTTTCGCGGACCGGCCGAGGACGCTTTGTTTGACCTTATCGCCAAATATACGCATGTCACAACAACACCCCGCTTTAATCCGCAAAAACTAGACACCTACCCCTACCCTGCTTTTGATTTGCAAAAGCGCGTCAACTACGTTCCCCTGCTGACTTCAAGAGGCTGTCCGTTTAGGTGTACCTACTGTGCGTCGCATTTTTTGAATCCCAACCGGTTGTGGCGCAGCCCGGATTCCGTCCTCGAAGAAATAAAATTCTGGTGCAAATCCTATCAGGTCCAAGATTTTGTCCTCTATGATGATGCCTTTTTGGTCAGCGCTGAAAAGCATGCCATCCCGCTGCTGGAAAAAATTATACAGGCCGATATCCACCTGCGTTTCCATACACCCAACGCACTCCATATTCGCGGCATTAACGCCCAAACCGCCCGTCTGTTGTTTAGAGCCGGATTTAAAACCATCCGTTTGGGGCTGGAAACGGCCGAATTCGACCACCGGGAAACCATCGACCGCAAAGTAACAGAAGACGATTTCAGGCAAACAGCCAAATACCTGAAAGACGCCGGTTTTGCGAAACACCAGGTGGGCGCCTACTTGCTGATGGGGCTGCCGGGCCAGGAATTAGCTGCCGTTGAACGTTCAATCCGTGCGGTTCAGGAAACGCAAATAACCCCTATTTTAGCCTATTACTCACCGATCCCGCACACGGCAATGTGGCCAAAGGCGGTAGCGGCGTCCCGCTATGATTTGGAAGCGGATCCGATTTATACGAATAATTCTGTCATCCCCTGTCAATCTGAAGCATTTAACTGGGAGACCGTCTCTGCTCTAAAAGCACTTGCTTCTGGTTCAGCCACAGCGTAAAGTCTCTTTGAATTCGCCCGGGGTTGAGGGTTTCAGGTTTTAGAAAGGAGCGCATATGAGTGGAACGACAGCTTACCAAAAATTTGCCGAAATGATGTTGCACAAGGAATCAAAGGTCATCCCAAAGATTTTACAATGTATGATAACAGATGAACAGGCAGAAATGCTGGTGTCTTTGCCGGGGACAGCCGCTCAGATGGCTGAAAAATCCGGCCGCAAAGTTGCTGCGGTCCGCAATGATCTCAACGATATGTTTCGCAAAGGCCTGGCATTTAAAAAGGAAAAAGATGGTGAGGTGCTCTGGCGGGCCCCGGCCCACATTGCCCAGTTTCATGATGCTTCCATTCTGTGGCCAGATGCCCCCGCTGAATTTTACGACCTATGGAGCACATACATGGAGAGCGAATGGCCGAATCTGGCACCCGTATTGACGGAGTTGATGCCAAGACCTTTCACCCGGGTTATTCCGGTGGGCAAATCAGTGGAAGCTGGGAAGGTCCAAGTCCTGGCGCCGGAAAATGTAAGAGAAATCATCGAAAGCGCCGCACGGCTGGCGGTGACCCGGTGCACCTGCCGGCTCACCATGCGAAAATGCGACGCCCCCTTGGAAGCCTGTCTGCAAATCAACCGGGGGGCCGACTATACGATTGAAAGAGGCTCCGGCCGAGAAATAACGAAGAACGAGGCACTTGAAATCGTAGAAAGCGCCGAAGACGCCGGCCTGGTGCACGTCACCATGAACAAGGCCGGTGTCGGCCATTTTATCTGTAACTGCTGCGGGTGCTGCTGCCAGTCGTTCACGCTGCTCATTGCCGACAGCCTGCCCATCTGCGACCCCAGCCGCTACCGCCCCGAGGTCGATATCAATGTTTGCAGCTGCTGCGGGACCTGTGAAGAACGCTGTTGGTTTGATGCCATTGCAGTCTCTGAAAATGAGGCGGCAGTCGTGGTCACAGAAAAATGCCTGGGATGCGGGCAATGTGCGGTCGGGTGCCCGGAGGAGGCCATCCGTATGATCGAGGTTCGAGAGCCCGATTTTATTCCGGAGTAACAATTAAATGGAAAATGGTCATAGATTGAAATGATGAATAAGATTGGAGAGACGAAAAATGATAGGTCTAAAAGCCGTTGATCTGCAGAAACAAAAAATCGATACGCTTATCGTGCCGGTATGCGAAGACAAAGAAATCCACGAGGACCGCATTATTAAGCGGGTCATCAAAAAGGCATTGCAGCTGAAAGAATTTAAGGCCGAAAAAGATGATGAGTTAACCCTTTATGATTTAAAAGATCTCAACACAAAGCGGGTTATCTTTGGCGGACTTGGCAAGCTTAAAAAAATTGACCATGAAACCTTGCGGGCATTTTGCGGCGTGATCGTCAAAAAATGTATGGCCGCCGACCTTAAGGTCATTTGGGTGGCTGTACCGGCAGCCCAAAAGCTTAAAATGGAGATGCCGGACGTTGTTGAGGCCCTGATGGAAGGCGCCTGTCTGGGAAATCATGTGTTTGACAAATATAAAAAGGAGAAGAAAAAGAAGCCCTTAAAACAGATTAACTTTCTGGTAAAACCGGAGGCGTTGGCTAAACTCAGAAGCATTGCGCCAAAAGTGAGTACCATTTGTTCAGGCACCATCCTGGCGCGTGAATGGATCAGCACACCATCAAATGAAAAAACGCCGGAGCAGTTTACCCTCTCAATTGTCTCAAAGGCCAGAAAACACGGTCTTAAAACCCGGGTGCTGCGGGAACGGGAATTGAAGCAGCATAAGTTCGGTGCCTTGCTGGCGGTAGCGGCTGGCAGTCAGCGTAAGCCCAGCATGGTGGTATTGGAACATAAGCCTGCCGGCGCCAAAAAAACGCTGGCGCTGGTTGGAAAAGGGGTCACCTTCGATTCCGGCGGCCTCAACATTAAAACCGGCGGGTCCATGGCCGGCATGAAAGCGGATATGTCCGGTGCCGCGGTTGTCGCCGCCACCATGATCACGCTGGCCAGACTTAAAACAAAATCACACATTATCGGCGCCATACCAATTGTTGAAAATATGCCTTCCGGCAAAGCAGCCCGGCCCGGCGACATCGTGCGCAGCCACGCGGGCAAAACCATTGAAATTGGAAATACGGATGCCGAAGGCCGTTTGATTTTGATTGACGCCATGTCTTATGTCGTCAAAAAGCACAAACCCCAGGTGATGATTGACCTGGCAACCCTGACCGGCGCCTGTGTTGTGGCCCTTGGGGAAAAAATCGCCGGGGTTTTTACCCCATATGATGAGTTGGCCGAAGCCATTATTGCATCCGGCAACAAAAGCCATGAGCGCTGCTGGCAAATGCCGCTGCCGGAAGATTATAAAGAGCTTCTCAAAAGCGATTTTGCCGACCTCAACAATATGGCCAGCTCCCGCTGGGGCGGTGCCATCACCGCCGCTTTATTTCTATCGGAGTTTAGCGGCGATACCCGTTGGGCCCACATCGATATTGCCGGCCCGGCCTACCTCAAAAAAGGTGAGGCCTACTGCGGTCCCGGAGGAACCGGTTTTGGTGTCAGATTGTTGTGTGATCTGATCGAAAAACTATAATTGTCGCGGCAAGATGCCGCTCTGACCGACGTCGGGTCGGCCTCTGCCTGACGCGGTGAAGACGGGTGCCGAACTGGATCAAGCGGGCACGGAGGAGCGCCCTGCTTCTGAAAAATTTATTTCCTCTCTCATTTCAGGAAGAAAGAATTGGGACCTATCCAGATTTAAACCATAAAGTCAGAGGATATTGACTTGATCGAGAATACGCAAATCATCCACAAAGGCGATGACAGCGGCAACGAGATGCTGGTGCGCTTCCGGCTGCCGTCCGGGCTTGAAATTTTCGGTTTGCCGACCAAAAACTTTTACGGCGGCCATTGGGATTTGGGACCGACCTGGAATTATGCGGTGCTGTCCGACAAACCGTTTCTGGTGGACGCCGGCCGGTTCGGCCAGGGAAAAAATCTGGTCGGAATGATGGAAGCCATCGGCATCACCGCCGCCGACCTTGCGTTTGTTTTGATCAGCCACGGCCATGAAGACCATGACGGCGGGCTGGCCGAGCTGATAGACACCACCCATCTGAATGTGAAAGCGCACGCCATTTACGGCCGGCTGATCAAGACATATCCCGCCAAATCTCCCGCAGGTCACAAAAAGGATTTTCCGGCCAAATGCTGGCACTGTCTCATGCCGGAGACATTTTACACCCAAAATTGTCTTGAGTATCACCAGGTATTGCAGGGATTAAAGATCGATCCGATTGGCGACGGTGAAACCGAGATCGGATCGGATATCCGCACCTGTCATCTGCCGGGTCACAGCCCGGATTGTCTGGCCGTCCGGCTGGGTAAAGATGCCATCATCGTGGGAGATATCATTCTGCCGGATATCTCACCGTGGCCGACGCGTAAATCCTTGTTTGACGAAGTCGCCCCCGTTATCAAGCCCCACTATACGGATGCCGCGGCAATCTTTGGTTTGCGGCGCTATATCCAGTCGCTCAAAGAATTAATTAAAATTGCCGGTGACAATCCCGGATTGCTCGTGCTTCCGGCTCATCGGTTTTATTACCATGGCCGCTGGAACCCGGTTGACCTGGAAAACAGGGCAAAAGAACTGATAGAGCATCACATCCAGCGCTGCGGGGCCATTATCGAGATTTTAAACAACGGGGCCAAAACGGCAGAAGAAATCGCTGCCGCGCATTTTGAAGAAAGCTTGCTCGAGGGCTTCGGCAGCATAATGGCTGCCAATGAAATCGACAGTCATTGCGAATTGCTCATCGAAAGCGGTGATGTGACCGCGGTAAACGGCAAGGCATATGCCGCCACCGGCAGCATGCAATTTGAAACCGACATCAGGGATTTGGGGGCCTGATCGGCATAGCGATCATGATGTCTATGGCCTTCTTTCACGGGAGGAATCATCAGGGCCCGAACTGAAAATAGCCGCCATTTGGATCCATCCGACCATTATTCCCGGCCGGATTAACGCAATTAACGGTCAACCGCCAGCGTCAAACCGCGCTGGGGATGAAAAAGTGATTGGGAAAATACGATGGCCGATTATCCGCTTTACTGGAATAGCGAAAAGGAGACGCTTTCAGAAAAGGACTATCGCTTCATTCAAGAGAAAGCTTTTTTAAACCAACTCGCTTATGTCTGGAAAAATTCAACCTTTTACCGGCAAAAATTCAATGAAACAGGACTGGCGCTCACGGATATCAAAGGTCTTGATGATCTTTACAAGCTGCCTTTCACCGAAAAAACAGAGTTGCGCGACAGTCAGATCAATCATCCGCCTTTAGGCAATCATGCCATTGTCCCCCTGGAAAAGGTATCACGGGTTTATTCGACAAGCGGAACGACCGGCCGCCCCACTTATATTGGCCTGACCCGGCATGATATTAAAATCTGGCGCGAGAGTGCCAGTCGAGCCTTATGGACGGGTGGATTTCGGCCCAAGAGCATTGTCCCGTTAATTGTCGCGCCTTACCTGATTGCCGATTCTTACACGGATGCCATCGAAAATATCGGCGCCACCTGTTTGCCCACAGGTGTGGGGGCCACGGATAGACTCATCGGTGCGTTTCAAAATATCGGAGCCAATGCGCTGTTGGCAACGTCCTCCTTTCCAATTCACTTTGCACGATCCCTCAAAAAACGGGGCATTGAACCTAAAAGCCTGGGGCTTAAGATCATCCTGGCCGGCGGCGAACCGGGAGCCTCGATTCCGGCAAACCGTCATAAAGTCGAGGAGACCTTTGGCTGCATCTTTCTGGAGATGATGGGAAACGGTGATATGACCGGTGAGATATGGTCCGAATGTGAGTATAAACGCGGCATGCATTTTATTGCCCAGGGTATTGTTCATCCAGAAATCATTAATCCGGCGTCCGGCGCCCCACTGGAGATCAGAGAGGGCACCCGGGGCGAGCTGATCTATACATCCATTGATCGGGAGTGTATGCCACTCATCCGTTTTCGAACCCGAGACCACGTGATTGTCACACAGACCGGTTGCGAATGCGGCCGCACCGGTTTCGGGATCCGGTGCATCGGCAGAACCGATGACATGCTCATCGTCCAGGGGGTCAACGTTTACCCTTCTGCCATAAGCGATGTGGTCAGCAGTCTGGTACCCGACACAACCGGTGCCATAGAGATTCAACTAAAAAAGCAGCCACCCGAAGGATGGCAACCGCCCATTCACATAAAAGTGGAGCACGGCAAAGGAACCGATGATTTGCTCGAGCTCAAACAAAAGATTGAAGCGCTCATTCGCGAAAAACTGATCTTTCGAGCACATGTCGAGCTGGTCGCACCGAACAGTTTGCCAAAGTTCGAATACAAGGCCAAGCTTATCAGAAAGCTTTACGAAGAAAAAAGCAGATAACAGATCAGGGATAGTGGGAAGCTTCCAGAGAGACCATTAAATGAGAAAAATAGGCGACACCACCGTATTTCAATCGGTCTGTCAGGAGTGCTATATGGGAGACGGTGTCCTGGTCTAGGTTAAAAACGGCAAAGTCGTTAAAATAAAGGGTGATCCGGATTCACCGGTCACCGAGGGTGACAACCTCTGTTCCAAGTGTCGCAACGTGATAAACGGAACTCTTTATAACCCTGACCGGCTCAAATACCCATTAAAAAGGCGGGCCTCTGTATGGCGTCTGGGAATCCAATATTAGCCTCCTGACTTCCATGGATGGGCCTTATGACCCCGCCCAGGGCACACCCACTTTGCGGACGATGCTTTGCAGGGTTTCAAAAGTAAGTCAAAAGGACCTGCCGAATGAAAATCCGGTTTGGTTGTCTGCAAAGCGCAGCTAGCCAGCAAAAAAATTCGGGGCAAGGAGGAAAAATTGAATACGGTGAAACTTAGCGGAACGAATCTGGAAGTCTCTGAAGTCGGATTTGGGGGTATACCCATCATTCCGTTGCCAAAAAAAGAGGCGGTGTCCATCGTCAAATATTGTTTCGACCTGGGAATTCGGTTTTTTGATACGGCCAATATGTATCTCACCAGTGAAGAAAAAATCGGCACCGCCCTGCAACCGGTTAGAGATAAATCAGTTATTGCCAGCAAAACCACCCAAAGAGATGCAAATGGTGCCGCCGCCCATATTGATACCTCTCTTCAGCAATTAAAAACGGATTGGATCGACATCTACCAGTGTCATAATGTGTCCAATGAAGAAGCCCTTCAGCAAATCCTTGCCCCGCAGGGAGCTTACGAAGCCCTTGTCAAAGCTCGCGATGCGGGTAAAATTCGTTTTATCGGGATCTCGTCTCACAGTATTGCGACGGCGATGGAAGCGCTGAAGACCGGATTATTTCAAACCCTCCAATTTCCTTTTAACTTTATTGAAAATGACCCTGAAAACGAACTCTTCCCTTTTGCATGCGAACATAATGTCGGCATCATCGGCATGAAGCCCCTTGGCGGCGGCTTACTGGAAAGCGCTGACCTCTGCTTCGCATTTCTGCGGCAACACCCGCATGTCGTGCCAATCCCCGGAATTTGTGCACAGAGGGAAGCGGATCAAATCATCGAATTATACCGCCATCCGCAACGGCTCTCCAGGTCCGATTTAAAAAAGATGCAAACCATTAGGGCGGTTTTGGGGGAGAAATTCTGCCACCGCTGCGAGTACTGTATGCCGTGCGAACAGGGCGTTCAGATACCCTCTGTCCTTATATTTCCGGCGGTCGCAAAACGTTTAGCTCCTGAAGGTGTTTCTGCCTGGCTGGGAAAGGCCATGGAAAGCGTGACGGAATGCATCGAATGCGGTCAATGTGAGGAAAAGTGTCCCTATCATCTGCCGATCGCCGACCTGCTGAAAGAGAACCTGGCGCTTTTTAAAAAAATCGAAGAAACCAAAGACCTGTCAGGTACTTGAAAAACGGTTGTTCTATCGTGTATATGCATCATGCGTATAAAAGGAGGCTATCATGGAAATCAAAAAAGTGTTGGCGGGATGGAACAAGATCTGTCCCGGCTGCAACATTGGACGTAAATATCCGGATTCATTTATCGGCAAAAAAGTGAGAAAGCACTGGGAGAAAGGCTGCCCATCCCATAACGCCTATGTCGAGGTTTACGGCAGCGATGAGCCTTCGCCAAGGAGTATCCGGGAAAAATCAAACGACACGTGATGTCCTTAGCGGATTATGGGCTTGAAAAGAGTGAAAGAAATCATTAAGGTGCTTAGAAGTGGTTTCAAAACCTCAGATCAGGTTCAAGGGCCCCGCTAAGCGGGATTACATATCTGTTCTTAGCACATTGATGTATGCATCAAGGCGCAGGCCGATCGGGAAAGCGCAGCAACATGGGTATGTGAGCATTTACCGGAGGTCTGCAACGCAGCCATTGGGCCTTAGATGGGGTTTTGAAACCACTTCTAATAAAAGACCAGATCGATTGAAAAATAAAAGAAGCGCTCAAGATTATTCGTATTGCGGTTAACACTGTTTTACGCGCAAGGACTCGGCTAACCGTAAGGCGCCGCAAGGGTTGAAAGACACTCAACGGCTTGGGATGTCCTTGCGCTACTTTTAACGATCAAATTGCCAACGGATAACCCAATGGCGGTTACCATGAGCTGAATTTCAAAGCCCCATTTCTCATTAAGCGGTGGGGTCTTGTTTTTGGGATATCCCGTTTTACAATCTGATCCTGATCGATCCGGCATGGGCACCCAGCCCCTCGATTTCCGCCAGGCGAATAATGTCGGGGGCTTCGCGCTCAAAGGCCTTCTGCGTGTACTGAATCAGGCTGGTCTTTTTTATAAAATTGTCCACTGAAAGTGCGGATGCGAAGCGGGCGGTTCCGGCGGTGGGCAGCACGTGGTTGGGACCGGCGATATAATCGCCCACCGATTCCGGGGTATAGTCGCCCAGAAATACCGCACCGGCGTTGCGGATTTTGCCCACCACCTCCAAGGGGTCCCGTATTTGAAGTTCAAGGTGTTCGGGCGCGATGCGGTTGGCCATTTCGATGGCAACAGCGATATTTTCAACAACAATTACGGCCCCAAACTTGACCAGGGATTCTCTGGCAATTTCCGCCCGCGATAGATTGGCAAGCTGACCCTTAATTTCTTTGACAACGGCTTGGGCCAATTTTTTTGAATCGGTAATCAACACGGCCGAGGACAAGACATCATGTTCGGCCTGGGAAAGCAGGTCCGCCGCGATAAAATCCGACCGGGCGCTCTCATCGGCGATGATCAGAATCTCGCTGGGCCCGGCGATCATATCGATGCCGACGGTGCCGGCTAAAATTTTTTTGGCCAGCGAGACATAAATATTACCGGGCCCGACAATCACATCGACTTTGGGGATGGTTTCGGTCCCATAGGCCAGGGCCGCAATCGCCCAGGCACTGCCGGCTTTATAAACGGCGTCGACACCGGCCTTTTTTGCAGCCACCAGCAAATGGGGGCTCACCCCGCCGCCCTTTGTCGGTGGTGTGACCATTGCGATCCGCTTGACACCCGCAACTTTGGCAGGAATCACGCCCATCAGCACCGAGGACACCAGCGGAGTCTGCCCGCCCCTGGCGCCGGGCACATACACCCCGGCGGCATCCACCGGATGGATCAGCTGGCCCAGCAAGGTACCGGGCCGATCGGTCTGCATCCAGGACCTGCGAAGCTGCCGCTCATGAAACCGTTTGATATTCATAGCCGCCCGATTTAAGGCCCGCTGAAAAGACCGATCGATCTTTTTGGCTGCATCCGAAAATTCTTTATCCGTCACCTGCTGCGACTGAATCGTCACGCGCGCGGAGTCAAACTTTCGGGTATAGGATACCACCGCCTGATCTCCTCTTTTACGGACATTTTCACAGATACGGCTAACGGCGGCCATATCTTTTTTATCAAATGCCAGACCGCGATTGACAATGCGGTTAATGCGCTGCTCGGCCGGACGTGACGGGTAATCATAAATTTTCATGGGCTGTATCCTTCCTTTATCGAACCGATCTCAATCTGCCTGGGCGAACTAACCTTATTTAGCATATCGCGGCAAGATGCCGCTCCCACTGTTGACAATGTGATGTGGGAGTGGCTTCCAGCCACGAATGATCTACTATTTTTGAAACAGGTTCACAATACCAGGTGCAGGATACATATAGAGGATTTAGGGTGATCTTTGCAAGTCATAACCGGCAAAGATCTTGACATTCGCCTTCAATCCGAATATGAAAATTAGGGATATACTTGCCGACATTTATCGCAGGATTAACCAGAAATTACAATTAAACACAACAGACCTTTAGTGACCTATCATTTAACTCAAAAAAGGAGGTGCACATGGACAAAATTCTGAGGATCAACATGGGTGCGGATGGCGGCCCGGCAGCAAAAACCGAACCCCTGGGCAACTATGCCAAAGGAGGTCCCCCCCTTATGCCACCCCATTGGGGAAGACAATAAACTGGTCATTGCGCCTGGATTATTGAGCGGCAGCACCGCTGCCATGTCGGGGCGACTCTCAATCGGCTGTAAAAGCCCTTTGACCGGCGGCATCAAAGAAGCCAATGCCGGCGGACAGCC
>WOR8_10005558_pt1 | contig 19783 bp, 20 predicted proteins | sample DeeMarSeWOR38_10_FD_19890 | JGI IMG/M metagenome (IMG submission 19890)
GCGCGGGAAGCCGCGGAGCGGGCCCGCGCGGAGTTGAATTTCCCGGAGAGGGATGCCTATTATATTTCCGCGGCCACCGGGCAGGGGATCCGGGAACTGCTGAACGGCCTGGTGGCGCTCCGGAGACGTCCGCCCTATGAGCTCTGAAACCGCGACGCACCGCGCATCCGTGCTCCTTTCCCGGAGGATCCGGCGGATCGTCGTCAAGATCGGCAGCGGGGTGCTCGCCGACACCGGGGCGGGGCTGCGCGTTCCGCTCATCCGCGCCCTGGCGGGCCAGGTGGCGCGAGCCTGGGAGGAGAGGGGGATCGCGTGCGTGGTCGTCACCTCGGGCGCGGTCGCGGCGGGGCGGAAAAAGATGGGGATGGGAGAGAAGCCGAGGACGGTGGCGCTCAAGCAGGCAGCCGCCGCCGTCGGGCAGCCGAGCCTGATGTACGCCTACGAGCGGGCCTTCGAGAGGCGGGGGCGGAAGGTGGGGCAGCTGCTCCTGACGCACGAGGACTTCGAGAGCAGGGAGCGGTACAACAACGCCCGGAACACGGTCGAGGCGCTCCTGTCCCGCGGCATCGTGCCGATCATCAACGAGAACGACACGGTGGCGACCGAGGAGATCCGGCTGGGGGACAACGATCACCTGGCCGCCCTCGTGACGCAGATGATCGGGGCGGACCTGTTGATCCTGCTGACCGACAACGAAGGGGTCTTCACCCGGGATCCCCACCGCTTCGCGGACGCGCAACGGATCCCGGTGATCGGGACGATCGACGAGGAACTGCTGCGGGTGGCGAGCACCTTGCGGACCCAGGCCATGGGAACCGGCGGCATGGCGTCGAAGCTGCTGGCGGCGCCCGTCGTCAGCGAGTCGGGCACGCCGGTAGTGATCGGGTCGGGCCTGGCGCGCCGGTCCATCGACGATATTCTCGCCGGGAAAGAGGTCGGAACGCTGGTTCTCCCCACCGACCGCGGGAGGAGGAGCAGCCGGAAGATGTGGATCGCCTACGCGAGGCACCCGCACGGCACCATCGTCGTGGACGACGGGGCCGTCCGGGTCCTCCGGGATGAGGGGAAGAGCCTCCTGCCCGCAGGGGTGGTATCCGTCCAGGGGAGATTCCGCCGGGGGGACGCCGTCTCCATCAGCGACCTGAAAGGGCAGGAGTTCGCCCGGGGGATCACGGCGTGGAGCAGCAAACAGGTGGAACGAGGCAGGGGGAAGAAGAGCCACGAGGTCCGGTCCCTCCTCGGCGAGGGAACCCCCGCGGAGGTGGTGCACCGGGACGATCTCATGATCATCAACCCCCACCGATCCCCCGAGGGGAGAAAAGGAGCCGACCCGTAGATGGCGGAGACCAGGACGACCACGACCGAAGAGATCGTTAATGGGATCTGCCGCGCGGCCCGGGAGGCCTCGGCGCGAATGGGGCGGGCAGGCACGGCGGAGAAGAACGCGGCTCTGGCCGCCATGGCCAGGGGACTGCGCGAACGCGCGGAGTGGCTCAAGGAGGAGAACCGGAAGGATCTCGAGGCGGCGGTGTCCAAGGGGCTCTCCGGCGCCATGCTCGACAGGCTCACCCTCACCGACGCACGGATCGAGCAGATGGCCGCGGGGATCGAGGAGGTCGTCGCCCTGCCCGACCCCGTCGGAGAGGTCGAGAAGATGTGGCGCCGGCCCAACGACCTCTGGGTGGGGAAGATGCGGATCCCGCTCGGCGTGATCGGCATCATCTACGAGTCGCGTCCGAACGTCACCGCCGACGCGGCCGCGCTCTGCATCAAGTCGGGCAACGCCGTCATCCTGCGGGGGGGCTCCGAGGCGATCTTCTCCAACACCGCGATCGCGCGGATCCTCCGCGATGCGATGATCCATGCGGACCTTCCCGCGGACGCCGTGTCGGTGATCGAGCGGACGGACCGGGAGGCGATCGACCGGATGCTCGCCGCCGAGGAGTACATCGACCTCATCATCCCCCGCGGGGGAGAAGGGCTGATCCGGAGCGTGGCGGAGAAATCCCGCATCCCCGTCATCAAGCATTACAAGGGGGTCTGCCACATCTACGTCGACGAGGGCGCGGACACGGGACAGGCGGTCGCCATCTGCGTCAACGCAAAGGTCCAGCGGCCCGGCGTCTGCAACGCGATGGAGACGCTCCTGGTGCACGAGACGGCCGCCGGGGAGTTCCTCCCCGCCGTCTCGGCGCAGCTCCGGGAAAAGGGGGTGGAGCTTCGCGGCTGCCCGCAGACCCTGTCCCTCGTGCCCTGGGCGAAGCCGGCCTCCGCGGAGGACTGGGGGACCGAGTACCTCGACCTGATCCTCGCGGTCCGGGTGGTCCCCTCGATGGACGAGGCGATCGCGCACATCCGCCGGCACGGATCGCTGCACACGGAGGCGATCCTGACGAAGGACCACGCACGGGCCATGCGGTTCCTGCGCGACGTCGACTCCTCCCTCGTCCTCGTCAACGCATCCACCCGCTTCAACGACGGGTTCCAGCTGGGGCTCGGTGCGGAGATCGGGATCAGCACCACCAAGATCCACGCGTTCGGCCCGATGGGGCTGACCGAACTCACCACGACGAAGTTCATCGCCTTCGGGGACGGACAGGTCCGGACGTAATTGGGGACGAACCGACCATCGGCGGCCCTGTTCGGCGGGACGTTCGACCCGTTCCACAACGGCCATCTGCGCATGGCGATCGAGGTCCGGGATACGCTGCTCCTTCCCCGGGTCGTGCTCCTTCCCGCCCACTACCCTCCCCACAAGCCCCGTCAGCCGGTCTCCGAGGCGAGGCACCGCCTCGCCATGGCGTCCGTCGCCGTCGCGCGGCTTCCGGGGATCACGGTCTCCGACCGGGAGATCCGCCACGGGGGGCTCTCCTACTCCCTGACGACGGTGCGGGCATTCCGCCGGGCGGAGCCCGGGGTCGACTGGATCTTCGTGATGGGGGCGGATTCCTTCGGGGAGATCTCCACCTGGCACCGGTACGAGGAACTCCTCGCCGCGACCCCGCGAGCCTGCGCCCCCCGCGGGGTTGCGTATTGAAAAAGAGGAACCCCATTGCTATAGTTGGAAGGGAGAAAGCTACCGCCTCCCGGGAGGGCGAAGGCTGTTTTGCCCCGCCCTGCCGATCCTGGAGATCTCTTCCCGCTCCATTCGGGAGAAGGTCCGAAGCGGGAAGTGCATCCGGGGGCTTGTCCCGCCGGAGGTGGAGGAATACATCGCCGAGCACGGCCTGTACCTCGGCGCCGGGGAGGAAGGACGGCCATAACCACACGGGATACGCTGATCCAGTGCGCAAAGCTGGCGCAGGAGAAAAAAGCCGCCGCGATCCGCGCCCTGGACGTTCGGGAGAACGCCACCTTCACCGATTACTTTCTTCTCTGTTCGGGAACGTCCGACCGGCAGGTCACCGCCGTCGCCAGCCACATCGAGGAATCGCTCAAGAAGAAGGGTGTGTATCCGATGGGTGTGGAGGGGATTCGCGATGGGCGGTGGGTCCTGATCGACTATAACGATTTCGTGGTGCACATCTTCCTGGACAGCGTCCGGGATTTTTACCAGTTCGACCGGTTGTGGGGATCCGCGCCGGAAATTCCCTCGACTGCTCTTTCTCCTCTTCGTCGTCATCCTGGTCGCCTTTTCGTACATCTCGCTCCTGAACGGCCAGAACATCCAGTTCTTCTACTCGGCGAGCCGCCAGGTGGAGGTCACGGTCAGCGAGCTCGCCATCCTGGCCTTTTCCCTGGGCGCCGCCATGGTGATCCTCGGCACGATGGTCAAGGACGTGACCCAGGCGTCGAAGACCTGGAAGGAGAGCCGGGAGAAGCAGCGGCGGGACGCCGCCCGGGCCCGGGTCGCCAAGGCCTCGGGCCTCTTCCAGCGGGGGATCCTCGACGACGCGGCGGCGGAGGTGCAGAAGAGCCTCGCCGTCAACGCCGAGGACCGGGAGGCGCTCGACCTCCTGGCCAACGTGGAGTCCGAGCGGAAGAACTACCTGGAGGCCGTCAAGGCGCTGACCCGCGTGAAGCAGATCGACCCCTCGGACATCACCGTCTACTTCCGCCTCGCGGAGCTGTCCCGGAAGATGAACGACCTGGGGAGCGCACTGTCGCTTCTCCAGACGATCGAAACCTCCGAGGGGGAGAACCTGCGCGCCTGGGAAGGGATCCGGGACATCCACATCCTTCGGGAAGAGATGGTGCCCGCCTACGCCATGCAGAAGAAGATCATGAAGCTCAAGGGGAAAGCCGCCTCCGAGGGGGACAGGACCCTGTTCGACGCCCTCCGGTACGAGAAGGCGGTCCGGCGCATGGCGGAGGGAAAGACCGACGACGCGGAACGGCGCCTCCGGGAGCTCATCAAGGACCAGCCGCTCTTCACGGCGACCTACCCCGCCCTCTCCGGGCACCTCCGGGAACGGGGAAACCTGGAGGAGGCGACGGAGACCCTGCTTGCGGGGTACCGGGCGACCCGCAACGCGGCCCTCCTGATCCGGCTCGAGGATCTGGGGGTGGAGACGGAAAGGCCGGAGGCGGTGATCGCGGTGTACCACGACCTTCTCCGGGAGTTCCCCTCCTCCTACGACCTCAACCTCTTCCTGGGGAAGTTCTACCTTCGGCTGGAGATGAACGACGAGGCGCTGGAACAGTTGTTGAAAGCAGAGCATCTGGACCCGGAGGCCGAATCCGTGAACGTCCTGCTCGCCGAGGCGCTCCGGCGGAGAGGCCGGTATGAGACCGCCTGCCATCACTACCAGCGCGCGTTCGGATACAAGCGACGGTACCTCATCCCGTTCCGCTGCACCGGATGCGGACAGACGACCATCAAGTGGGCCCCCCGCTGCTCCTCGTGCGGGGTCTGGAACGAATACGCCATCTTCCACGGCCACCCGGAACACGCCATCCCCGCCACCGCCCGGTGATCCCCGCGGCGCGCGGGGGCGCCTCCGCGAAGCCCTTACGACCGCAACCCGGGCGCTTTCCGCCGAGATCGCCCTCCTTCGAACGCTGCTCCCCCCCGCGACGCCCGACCTCTCCCCCGGGGCGGTAGACCTCTGGCCCGCCTGCCGGGAGGAAGAGGGGATTTCCCCCGGTCCGGCGGACCGGCCGTTCGACCTCGCCCTGTCCCTGTTCGCCTACCGGGAGGAGGTCCGGGAGGGAATCCGGGCCGCCAAGTACGCGGGCCGGAGCGACGTGGCGCACACCCTTGCATGGATGTTCTTCGAGGCGATCCGCGGGGCATGGGCCGACCGCTTCCCGGCCGGGTTCCGGCCGACGATCGTCCCCGTACCGATCCGTCCGGCGAAATATCTGCAACGGGGGTACAACCTCCCCGCGCTGGTCGCCCTCCCCCTCGCCCGTCTTGCCGGATGGCCCTGCGACCCTCCCCTTCTGCGGAGGACCGGGGAACTCCGTCCCCAGGCAGGGTCGCCGCTTTCCACCCGGGAGGAAAATATCCGGGGTGCGTTCGCCGCCCGGCCCGGTGCGCGGGTCCCTCCCGGGATCCTCCTCGTCGACGACGTGTACACCTCGGGGGCGACCGTCGCTGCGTGCGCCCGCACCTTGAAAAACGCCGGGGCGGAGCATATAGTGGTCCTGACGGTGGCGCGCGCCACTCTTTGAGTCACCCGACGCCCATCCCGCCCCAGGCAACCAGCAAGGGAGACCGCATGAAATCGCCCTTTCGGGCCGCCGCCCTGCAGTTCCCCGTCGAGATGGGAAACGTCGAAGCGAACGTTTCCCGGGCCTTCGCCCTCCTCCGGGATGCCGTGGCGGGGGGGGCGGCCCTGTGCGTCCTCCCGGAGATGTGGAGCACGGGCTTCTCCTACGGCAACCTGCGGACGCTGTGCGGGACCACCCCCGGCCTCCTGGTCGAACTGCGCCGCTTCGCGGCCGACCGGCGCGTCGTGATCGCCGGCTCGCTTCCCGAGCGGTCGGGAAGGTTCGTGTACAACACGCTGTATGTCATCGACTCGACGGGGGCGATCACGGGGGAGTACCGGAAAGCCCACCTGTTCTCCCCTTCGGGAGAGCACCTCCACTTCCGGAGGGGGACGGCCGCCCGGGTAGCCCACACCTCCGTGGGATGGATCGGGCCGCAGATCTGCTACGACATCCGGTTCCCCGAACTGTCCCGGAAATACGTTTCCGAAGGGGCGACCCTGTTCTGCGTGCCCGCGCAATGGCCCGCCGCCCGGAAGACCCACTGGGACCTGCTCACCGTGGCGCGCGCCGTGGAGAACCAGCTCTTCGTGGTGGCGGCCAACGCGGTCGGGAGGTCGGGCGATTTCACCTACGCCGGGGGGTCGGTCATCGCCTCCCCGTGGGGAGAGCGGCTCGCCCAGGGTGGGGAGGAGGAAACCATCGTGTCCGCGAGGATCGACCCCGCCATGGTCGACGAGGCAAGAAGGAGGATCCCGTGCGCAAAGGACCGAAACGTCCGCGCCTACCGGAAGACCCGGCCAAAAAGATAATCCCCCGCAAGGCGGTCCGCGCCACCCTCGCCCGATGGCGGCGGGCGGGAAAGACGATCGTCTTCACCAACGGGTGCTTCGACATCCTGCACGCCGGGCACGCACGGTACCTGCGGGAGGCGGCCGCTCTCGGCGACGTTCTCGTGGTGGGCGTGAACAGCGACGCGTCCGTGCGGCGCCTGAAAGGGGAAGGACGCCCCGTCCAGGCCGCCCGGGACCGCGCCTACCTTCTCGCGTCGCTCGCCTGCGTCTCCTGCGTCGTCGTTTTCTCCGAGGACACCCCGGCGGCCCTGATCGGGCAGGTCGTCCCGCACGTGCTCGTCAAGGGGGGGGACTGGAAGGGAAAAGAGATCGTCGGTTCCGGGTTCGTCCTGTCCCGGGGAGGGACCGTGCGGACCATCCGGCTCCTCCCCGGACGGTCCACCACCTCGATCCTCCGCCGCGCAGGGAACGTAAAGGAACGACAGACGTAACCTCCGATCCCGCCGCGAACGGGCGAAACACCGAATCCGTCCGCGCCCCAAGCCGCACCTGCGGTGGAATTATTCCCCGAGCTCAGGAAGGGGTATTTTTCGACAACCGGTGGCGAACCGCCACCGGTTTTAGGCGCAAGCCCCCCTGCATTCCCCGGCCGGGCCTGCTCCTTGCCTGCATGGCGAATCCGGCGGCGTCAGCGGCGGGCGGAGGCGATCTTCCTGAGTGCGGCGAGAAATCCTGAGATCTCCCTGCGCGTGTTGAACGGCCCCGGGCTCACGCGCACCGTCCCCTCCGGGAACGTGCCGAGCGTCCGGTGGGAGTTGGGGGAGCAGTGCAGCCCGGCCCGGACGAGGATCCCGAACGTCTTTTCGAGCCGCATCCCGACCACGCCGGGGTCCATCCCCTCCACCAGGAAGGAAACGAGCGAAACGCGCCGTGACGGATCGCGGGGTCCGAAGACCGTCACGCCCGGGATCCGCTCCATCCCGGAGAGGAGATCGTCCAGCAGCTCCTCTTCCTTCCGGCGAACGGTCTCCACCCCCTTGCGCAGCAGCCAGGCGAGCGAAACCGCAAGGCCCGCGACCCCCACGCTGTTCCGGGTGCCGGACTCGAGGGCGTCGGGGAAGAAGTCGGGCTGGTGGTCCGACTCGGAGCGGCTGCCCGTCCCTCCCTCGATCAGCGGCACGAGCGGGACCCCTTCCCGGACGTAGAGAAACCCCGTTCCCTGCGGGCCCAGGAGGGCCTTGTGCCCCGTAGCCGCCAGCATATCCGCCGGGAGGTCGGAGAGGGAGAAGGGGATCGATCCCGCGCTCTGGGCGGCGTCCACCAGGGTGAATGCCCCCGCCCTGCGGGCCGCGCGCGTGATCTTTGCGACGGGCTGGATGGCGCCGGTCACGTTCGATGCGTGGACGACGGCGACCAGCCGGGTTGTATTCCGGATGGCGGCGGCGACCGCACCCGCATCCACGACCCCGCCGGGGCCCGCGGGAACCACCGTCACGGAGACGCCCCCCCCCTCCATCCGCCGCAGCGGCCGCATCACCGAGTTGTGCTCCAGGGAGGTCGTCACCGCGTGATCGCCCGGGCGCAGGATCCCCTTGATCGCCTGGTTGAGAGCCTCGGTGGCGTTTCCCGTGAACACGAACCGCGAGCTGTCCCGCACGCCGAACAGCGCGGCCAGCCGTTCCCGGGCGACGAACAGGTCGCGGGCCGACCGGATGGAGAGGGCGTGTCCCGAGCGCCCCGGATTCCCCGCGCGCCGGATCGCCCCGGCCACGGCCTCTGCGACCCCTTTGGGCTTGGGCAGAGAGGTTGCCGCGTTGTCGAGGTAGACGAATGAACGCGGGTCGGGCAGATTACGACTCCGTGGGGATCTGAAGGACGCGGCCGCTGCGCAGGGGCTCCCGGGGATGGATGTTGTTCCGGTCGGCGAGCTGGTTCACCGTGATGCCGTGCCGCCTGGCGATCGACCAGAGGGTCTCCCCGCGGCGGACGACGTGGCGGGAACCGTTCCCGGAGCTCGAGACGCCGCCCGGGACCCGGAGGCCGGAACTCGAGACGCCGCTAGGGATCCGGATGATGGAGCCGGCCCGGAGGGTGCCGGTGGTCTTCATCCTGTTCGCACGCGCCAGCGCCTGAACGCTCACGCCCGACCTTCTGGCGATCTTCCACAGGCTGTCGCCCTTTCGCACCCGGACCCTTTGCCCCCGCCGATACCCCTCGTCCACCCGCATGTGCGCCAGCCGGAGCTGGTCGGGGGACACCTTCGTTCCGGGAACCGACTCCTCCCCGGAAAGGCCGGTCACCGGAATGACCAGCTTGGCAACCCGTTGGAGGGAGTCGCCCCGCAGGTTGTTCAGCTCTTTCAGGGAGGAAGGCGGCGTGTTGTATTGGCTTGCAAGGGAGTCGAGCGTCTCGTTCTTCTTCACCTTGTGGAGGAGGAAGGTGACCCTGGCTTCCGTTCGGATCTCCTCCATCCGGTCCGCGGCGACCGGCCCGAACCCCTTGGGAACGCGGATTTCGACCATCTCCGCTTCGGGAGGGGTGCAGAAGCGCCTGAGCTGCGGGTTCAATTCCTTCAGGGATTCGACGGGGACCCCGATCAGGCTGCCCAGCGCGGCAAGATCGGTCCCCCCGGGGACGGCCACCTTGTCGAACTCGAGCGGCTCTTCGTACTGGACGTCCCCGAAGCCGTACTTCTCCGGATTCTTCGCGATCGTGAGCGCCGCGAGCATCTTGGGAACGTAATCCTTCGTTTCCCGGGCGAGGTACCGGTAGCGGATGAGCGTTCCGAAATCGTCCGTCTTGTAGCGGGAAACGGCCCGCTGGATCTTGCCTTCGCCGCAGTTGTAGGCCGCCGCGGCAAGGGGCCACGAATCGAACATGCCGTACAGGTCCTTCAGGTAGGCGGCCGCGGCGTGCGTCGATTTCTCGTAATCCCTGCGCTCGTCGACCCACCAGTTCACCTGGAGGCCGTACCGTTTCCCGGTCCTCGGGATGAACTGCCAGGGGCCCGCCGCCCGCGCGACCGAGTAGGCCTTCGGGGAGAACCCGCTTTCGATCAGGGCAAGATAGACGAGATCGCCCGGCATCCCGTACTTCGCCAGGATCGCGCGCATCATGTCCGAGTACTTTCCGGAACGGGCGAGCCAGACCTCGAAACGGTCCCGCGCACTGGTCTGGAAATACCGGATGAACTTGTCGATCCGGAGCGTGAGGTTCGCGTAGCTGCCGTCGTTTCCCTTTTCGACTTCCTCCGGCGCGTTGGCGAAAAATTCCGCGTCGAGCACCTCCACCGGCTCCGCTTCCTCTCCCGGTTCCATCACGGCGGCGACGTCGTTCGGCGAAAGGACAAGGTCGGAGTCCTTCTCGTCCCGGGGGACGGCCCGGAATGGCACCGTCGCGGCCAACGTTTCCGGCCCCGGCCGGGAGGCGCCCGCGCCGGTCAGGATCGAAGAGAATACCGGCACGTTTCCCGGCGCGCGGGACGGCAGCGCCTCCGCCCGATCAGGCGCCTGGGGCGGAACGGCCTTCACGGGGACAAGGGAAAGGTCGGCCCACACCGGCACCGCCGTCGACTGCTCCGCCAATGCATCCGGGAATGCCGAGAAAAGAGGACTCTCCGAGGCGATCCCCCGGACAGGAGTTGTCAGGATGCTTCCGAAAAACGTCACTACCGCGAGAATGATTCCCAATTGTTTCCGGCCCACATCCCCCCCGGCTGACAAAATATAAGTGCCTATTCTATTTGGCAAATCCCTGCATGTCAATCCCGATCTCTCCCTGGCGCAGAGGCGCATTACCAAAAAGGTTCTTCTTCATACACCTCTCCTTCACGCAAGATATGTACCGATCGGGGAAGAAGCCCGGCCCGGGAGAGGACCTTCCGGGCACGGTCCCTGTCGGGGGGGAATATCCGGATCGCGAGCCCGCAGTCCGATGTGAGCCGCCTCGGGACGGGGATGAGCCTCATCGGCACGCCGCCTCCCTTCAGAATCTTCTCCGCCGACATCACCTGATGCGTTCCCCGGAAGATGAGGATGACTTCCGGCTGGGCGGCCCGCGCCATCTGGATCCTCCCTGTCCCCTGTTCTCCGGCAAAGGTTTTTCCATTATAATCCCGTGAGGAACCGACGGGCGGGAAACGATCATCCTGAGCATCCATACCTTATCGTTCATGGGAGTCATCGGCGTCACCGCGCTGGTCCTCAACATCCCTCTGGGCTATCTGCGCGAAGGGCAGCGGAAATATTCGCTCGCCTGGTTCATGTACGTCCACCTTTCCATTCCCCTGATCGCCTGGCTCAGGATCGCCAACCACGTCACCTCCTGGCTGATCCCCTTCTTCATTCTCTGCGCAGTCGCCGGGCAGATCGTGGGGGGGAGGGCCCGCAGGCGGACGGAAGGGGGGGGCCGGTGACCGTCCGGAGGCTGTCGACGATCCTGGAGACGCTCCTCGCGGACACGCTCGGTCTTCCCGCCGTCGCGGCCCAGGTGCGCCTCCTAGGGTCCTGGGAGAAGATCGTCGGTCCCCTCCTCGGCGGAAAGACCTCCCCCGGGAAAATCCGACACGGCGTGCTGACGGTCTTCGTCCGGAACCACGCGTGGGCCCAGGAGCTTCAGCTTTCCAAACCGGCGCTGCTCGAAAGGATCCGGTCGTTCGAGGGCGGGGAGGCGATCCGGGAGATCCGGTTCGCCGTCGATTCCGGGAGCTGCCCGCCCGACGGGGCGGGATCCCTCCCCGGGAAGGAACCGTCCCCGGCGCCAGAACCGGCTCCGCACACCGACGGTCCTCTCCCCCCCGATCCCGGGGGGCTCGAGGAGGTCCGCGATCCCGAAACCCGTGAGATCCTTCGTTCCATCAGCCGGAAATCGTCCCGCAGGAAAGGATAGGCTTCCCGGCTCCGCGCGTTCCGTCCGGACTCCCCTACTCCCGGAAAAACCCCGTGAAGATCTTCTCGACTTCCGGATGATACCGGCGTCTGCCCGCATAGACGACGAGGGGAGGCAGGACGACCTGCTCCGCGGTCTTCCGGCGGCTTCCCGCAACCAGCACGCGGTTCGCCGGCTCGTCGGCGTGGGGATGGACGAACCGGATGGTCTCCGGAAGGATGCCGGCGGCCTCGCCGAGGGCGAACAGCTCCGGGATGCGGGTCGAGGGACAGACGATCGCGAAACGGCCCCGCGGGGCGAGATACCTCCCCGCGGCGGAGAAGACGTCGGCCATCGTGCACGCCACCTCGTGGCGGGCGATCTCCTTGCGGGGGTCCGGGTTCCTCCTCCCCTCGCCGATTTTCCGGTACGGGGGGTTGGCGACCACGAGATCGAAGGAGCGCGGGGAGAGCCCCGGGAGCGTTTCCCGGAGATCGCCCAATACGGCGGAAAGACGCCCCCCCAGCCCGCTCTCCCGGATGTTCCGGCAGGCGTACTCCCACAGCGTCCGCTGGATCTCCACCCCCACCCCCGTTTTCAGGGCATCGCACCGCCGGGCGAGGAGAAGAAGGACGACCCCCGACCCGGTGCCCAGATCGAGGACCGACCTGCCGCAATATGCGGACGCGAAATCGGCAAGCAGCACGGAATCGATGGAGAACCGGTACCCCTTCTCCGGCTGGCGGACCCGGAGGGGGGGAATCGCACCCCCCCTATCCCGGCAGCGTGGCATCTCCCCGCACGGGGAGGATCAGAAGCCCCGTCAGGATCTTCGGGTAGAAGAAGGTGGTCTTCTGGGGGAGGACGTGCCCGGAGAGGGAGACGTCCCGGAACTCCTCCATCGTGACCGGATTGAGGAAGAACGCGGCCTGGAGCTCCCCCCCCGCAAGCTCGGAGGCGGCTTTCCGGGCCTCCTTGTAGTACCGGACGAACCCCCCCGCCGTGACCGCGTCCGGGGAGATCCCCAGGATCTGCTCGAAGAGGAAGCCGTGGAGGATCACCACGTCGAGCGTGCGAAGCTTGGCGGGAAAGCGGGACAGGTTCTTCTCGCCGAAGCTCTCCGGGTCGGGGAACGAGGCGACGTGGTACCGGCCGGCGCCGGCGCTCCAGGCGATCGCCTTCCCTTTCCGTCCCGCCTCCGCGACCGCCCTCTCCGCGTCCTCGGGCGACCCTTGACGGGTTTCCAGGGGGACCAGGGAGCCCACGCGGGCGGCGAACTCCTCCGCGGAGAACCCCGGCACCGAGTGGATCCCCCGGTGGGTGGGAAGGATCACGATCCCCTCGTCGTCCATGTTGCACAGGAACATGAGGACGTGCTCGTACGCCGCGTCCTCCCTCGACCCGTGTCTCTGCCTCATCTCGTCCCGGAAGGCGAGCGCCGTCTCGTACCGGTGATGCCCGTCGGCGATGAACACCTTCTTGTCCGCCATCTTCCCCACGGCCGCCGCAAGGGACGCGGGGTCGGAGACCCGCCACATCCGGTGCTTTACCCCGAGGTCGTCGGTGGCCGTAACGTCCGGCTGTGCCGGCAGCTTCGCCCGCAGCGCCTTCGCCACCCCGTCCCCGGGGTCGGAGTAGAGCCCGAAGATGGGGCTCGTGTTCGCCTCCGTCGCGCGCATGAGCGCGAGCCGGTCCTCCTTGGGCCGGGAGTGGGTCTTTTCGTGGGGGAAGACCATCCCCTCCCCGAAGGCCGACAGCCGGAGGGCGCCGAGGAACCCCTTCCGGACGAACAGGCCGTGGCCGGGAAGGGAAAATTCCTGCTCGTAATAATAGAGGGAGGGGTCCGCGTCCCGGACGAGGGTCCCTTCCTCCATCCACCCATGGAAATGGCCGGCCGCCCGGGTGTACTTGTTTTTCCCGGGCCCGTCGCCTTCCTCCTCCAGCCCGAAATCAATATGGGCGATGTTTCGGGGATGGCGCAGGTGAAGGCTTTTCTGCTCCTCGGGGGAGATCACGTCGTAGGGCTGGGAGACGACCTGCGACAGGTCGGCCCCTTTCGACAGATCGTAGCGGATTCCTCGAAACGGCGACACGATGGCCATGCTTCTACCCCTCCCCAAGAGCGTCGGTAATGGTTGGAAAGGGGATCACCCCTTCCCGCAGGAGGGAAACCTTCCCCTCCCCGACGAGCACGACGGTAGAACCGGGCGACGGCTTCGCGGGTCCGTCCCACAGAATCCAGTCGGCCTCGCCGGCGAACTCGGTCACGAGCTCCTCGGCCGTTTCCCAGGCGCCGGGGCTGCCGGCCCGGTTGGCCGACGTCCCCGTGATCGCCCCGCCGGCCGCCGCGGCAAGCGCCCGGGGAACCGGGTGCCCGGGGACGCGCAGGCCCACCGTCCCCGTTCCGCCGGTGATGGCCGCAGGAAGCGACGGCCTGGCGGGCAGCACGATGGTCAGCGCCCCCGGCCAGAATCTCTCCATCAGCCGGGACGCCTCCGCGGGGATCCGCCGGACCAGGGAGGACGCCCTCGCGGGCCCGTCGAGCAGAAGAGGGACCGGCTTTCCTCCCTCGCGCCCCTTCACGGCAAGGAGCCGGGCAAGCGCCTCTTCCGAGGCCGGGTCGACACCGAGTCCGTACAGCGTGTCCGTCGGAAAGACCAGCATCCCCCCCGCCCGGAGCGACTCGACCACGCCCGGCGGCGGGAAGGAGACGGATCCCGCGTCCAGGCGGACGAGGCGGGTCATCCCGCCCCTTCTCCGTCCAGCACGACGAGGTCCCCTTCGGGCCTCCCGAGAGCCCGGGAGACGACGGGGCACTTGCAGCGGAACAGGAAGAAGGCGTTCCGGAGATGCCCGAACAGGGTTTCGAAATTCGCCTGCCCCTTCGACAGGATCAGGTCGGAGCCCGCGATCCTGTCGCGGAACTCCCGTGTGCAAAGGGCAAGGTCGGTCCCCACTCCCCGGTTGCCGTTCGACACGACCTCGCCGTAGACGGAAAGCCCCAGCCGGTGGGCCTCCGCTTCGGTCAGGTCGTCGATGACGGGCCCTCCCTTCACGCCGACCCAGACCGTTCTCCCCGTCCCCGCAAGACGCGCGAGAAGCGGCACGTCGAACGCCACCTCCCCCGCGTTGTCCAGCAGGACCCCGACCGTCCGGGAGCCGAGGATCCGGGCCCTGAGCTTCTCCGGGATCTCCCGGGATCCGCCTCCCGCCGCGAGCCGTTCCACCTCGACCTCCATGGACTCCCGCTCGATGATCCCGGAGTCCATGATGTTTCCGAAGACCGAAAGCCACACGGCTGCCGCCATCGGGTCCGCGGAGCCGGCGACGAGCGCCTCCGCCCTCGAAACCCTCTCCGCAAAACGGCCGAACTCCCGCTCCTTCACGTCCCGGAACGGGTCGTCGGCCCCGAGCTCCTCCCGGACGACCTCGTGGAGGCGGGTGGCGACCCTCGCCGGGACCTCGCCCGGCGGAACATCGGACAGCATGCCCGCCACCCGGTCGCCCACGGCCTTCCGGCCGGGGCCGGAGGCGCCGTGCGCGCGGGCCGCGATCTCCGCCTGCCGCAGGAAACAGGGGAAGCATTCCGGGGAAAGCGCGATCATCGGATCTCGTCGGCCGAGGCGGCGACCTCCTCTGCCATCCGTCTCCTGCTCTCCCGGACCTTCTCCCGGAGGCCGGGATCCGAGAGGGAGAGGATCTGCGCGGCGAGGTGCCCCGCGTTCCGGGCGCCCGCTTTCCCGACCGACATGGTCGCCACGGGGATCCCCGCCGGCATCTGGACCGTCGAGAGAAGGGAGTCGAGCCCCGCCAGCGGCGACCCCTCCAGCGGCACGCCGATCACCGGGAGGAGGGTCTCCGCCGCGACGACGCCCGCGAGGTGCGCGGCGTAGCCGGCCCCGGCGATGATGACCGAATACCCGTCCCCCTCGGCCTGGGCCACGATCTTCCGGGTGCGGGCGGGGGACCGGTGCGCCGACGTCACCGTCATGGTGCAGGGAATCCCGAACCCGGACAGGACGCGGGCGGCCTCTCCCATCACCCCCTCGTCCGACCTGCTCCCCATGAGGATCAGGACCTTGCCGGCCATCGGTCAGATCCCTTCCCGCTGGAGCGCCCGTTTCCCGATGTCGGTCCGGTAGTACGCCCCTTCCCACCGGATCTTCTCGACCGCGCGGTATCCCCGCGCGATCGCCTTCCGGATGTCGTCGTCCACGGCGGTGACCCCGAGCACCCTTCCCCCGCTGGTGACCAGCTTCCCGTCCCGGATCGCCGTGCCGGCGTGGAAGACCTGGACGCCGCCCAGCCCTTCCGCCTCGTCGATCCCCAGGATCGGATCCCCTTTCCGGTAGGAGCCCGGGTATCCGGCGGAGGACATCACGATGCAGACGGTCGGCCTCGGGTCGATCTCCATGACCGCATCGGTGAGCTTCCCCTGGGCGCACTGCATCAGCAGCGGCACGAGATCGCTTGCGAGCCGCATGAACAGAGGCTGCGCCTCGGGGTCCCCGAAGCGCACGTTGAACTCGAGAACCTTTGCCTTAGCCCCCTCGATCATCAGGCCGCCGTAGAGGATCCCCCGGAACGGCGCCCCCTCGGCCCGCATCCCGGCGAGGAGCGGCTCGAAGATCTCCTTTTGGACCTTCCGCTCGATCTCGGGGGTCAGCACCGGCGCGGGGGAGTACGCGCCCATTCCGCCGGTGTTCGGCCCCGTGTCGCCGTCGCCGATCCGCTTGTGATCCTGGGAGGAGGGCAGGGGAACGAACTTCTCCCCGTCGCTGAAGACGATGTAGGAGGCCTCCTCGCCCGTGAGGCACTCCTCGACGACGACCCGTTCCCCGGCGGGACCGAACACCCGCTTCTGCATCACGTCCCGCAGGAAGGCGACCGCCTCCTCGAACGTCCCCGCCACGGACACCCCCTTCCCCGCCGCGAGCCCGTCGGCCTTGATCACGACCGGGAGACGGTGCGTGAGGACGTACTGCTCCGCGTCGTCGAAGGAGTCGAAGACCCGGAACTCCGCCGTCGGGATCCCGTATTTGGCCAGGATGTTCTTCGTGAACACCTTGGACCCCTCGAGCTGCGCGGCGGCCTTGCTCGGCCCGCAGACCAGCAGGCCTTGCCGGGCGAGGTCGTCCGTGATGCCTGCGGCCAGAGGCGCCTCGGGCCCCACGACCGTCAGGTCCACCCGCTGCTTCACGGCGAAATCGACGATCCGGGAGGTCTCCTCCACCGGCACGGGAACGAGCTCCGCGCTTCCGGCGATCCCCGGGTTCCCGGGCGCCGCGAAGATCTTCTCCACCAGAGGACTCTGCGCGATCTTCCAGACGAGGGCGTGCTCGCGGCCCCCGCTTCCCACGACGAGAATCTTCAGCCCCACCGGTCTCCTCCTTCCTGACCCACGCGTCTTCCGGATCAATGACGGAAGTGGCGCACCCCCGTGAACACCATCGCCATCCCGTGCCCGTCGGCTGCCGCGATCACCTCCGCGTCCCGCACCGATCCCCCGGGCTGGATCACGGCGGTCGCCCCCGCCGAGGCCGCCGCATCGAGGCCGTCGCGGAAGGGGAAGAAGGCGTCCGAGGCAACGACCGTCCCCGCGGTCGGGCGCTGGGCCTTCATCACCGCGATCTTCGCGGAGTCCACGCGGCTCATCTGTCCCGCGCCCACGCCGACGGTGCGGTCCCGGAGCGCGTAGACGATCGCGTTGGATTTGACGTGCTTGCACACCTTCCACGCGAAGAGCAGGGCTTCGAGCTCCTCCCCGGTGGGGGCGCGCTTCGTCACGACCTTGAGGGAGGCGGGCTCGAGGACGTGCCGGTCCCTCCCCTGCAGGAGGAGCCCCCCGCTCACCTTCTTCATCTCGTGTCCGGGGTCCCCGCCCCAACGGAAGACCCCGCCCGTCTCGAGAATGCGCAGGTTGGCCTTCGCGGAGAGGATCTTGCGGGCCTCCCTGTCGAACGACGGGGCGACGACGGCCTCGAAGAAGGTCGACGCGACCTCCCTCGCCGTCTCCCCGTTGACCGGCCGGTTGAAGCCGATGACCCCCCCGTAGGCCGAGACCGGGTCGCACTCCCTCGCCTTCTTGAAGGCGTCCACGAGCCGCCTCCGGGACAGCCCCACGCCGGAGGGGTTGGTGTGCTTGATGATCGCCGCCGCGGGCTCCCCGAACTCGAGGGCGAGCTGGAGCGCCGCGTCGAGGTCGACGATGTTGTTGTAGGAGAGCTCCTTGCCCTGGAGCTGCCTCGCCCCGCCGAGGGTGGGCTCGCCGGGCAGACGGGTGTCGGTGTAGAAGGCCGCGGTCTGGTGCGGGTTCTCCCCGTACCGCAGCGACTGGACCTTGCGCCACTGGGCGGTGAACGTGACCGGGTACTCCCCCCCTCCGCCCGCCACGCGACCGAGATAGTTGGAGACGGCGGCGTCGTACCGCGCCGTCAGGACGAAGGCCTTGCGGCCCAGCTCCGCGTGCGTTCCCGGATCGAGATTGCCGTTCCCCTTCTTGAGCCTCCCGAGGATGTCGGGATAGTCCGACGGGTCGGTGACCACCGCCACGTCCCGGAAGTTTTTCGCCGCGGACCGCAGCATCGCGGGACCGCCGATGTCGATGTTCTCGATCGCCTCCTCGAGCGTGCAGTCGGCCTTCGCGACCGTCGCCTCGAACGGGTACAGGTTGACCACGACCATGTCGAACGGGACGATGCCGTGGGACGCGATCGTCTTCATGTGGGAGGCGTTCTTCCGGACCGCCAGGATCCCGCCGTGGATTTTCGGGTTGAGCGTTTTCACCCGGCCGTCGAGCATCTCCGGGAATCCGGTGTACTCCTCGATCAGCCGCACGGGGACCCTCTTCTCCCGCAGCAGCCCCGCCGTCCCTCCCGAGGCGAACAGCTCCACCCCCAGGCGGGACAACCCCCGGGCGAACTCCGCAACCCCGGATTTGTCGGAAACGCTTACGATCGCCCTGCGGATCCTCGCCATGGCCCGGTTCCCATCCTTTTTTCTTCGAAGTGTGCGGCCCGCCTACGGCCGGATCGGGATGGTTCCCAGGACGGTCTTCAGGTCGTCGTCCCCGAACTTGATCCCGAACCCGAAAAAGAGAGTGCGGAAATCCTCATCGGAATTGAGGATATCGTCCACGCCGGCCGTGATGAAAAAGTTTTTCACGATATCATAGTCCCCGAACACTTTCAAATGCGCCTTCTTGTTGCTCCGGGTGAAGTCGAAGGCGTCCACGCCGATTTTCAGGCGGTCCCTCAGCAGGTAGTAGTCGAGCCCTAAGCCCCCCGTGGACTCCATGAGGCCGCCCCGGATCGTGACGTCCGAGAACCTCTTCGCGATCAGCGCGTTGAACTTCATGTCGTTGGAGTACGTCTCCTGCTTGGTGACCACCGACGCGCCGGGGGGCGTGATGGTGGTCGTCGTTTCGGAGGCGTCGTACTTCCCCCGCGGGTCGTCGACGATCCCGAGCAGGTAGTACTTGTCGGCCGTGGGCTGGATGCGCAGGGCCGCGTAGGTCTTCCACGCCGAAGGCTCCGTCTGGTATTCGAGACGGAAGTCCAGGAAGGTCTTGAGCGCCTCCCGTTTCTCGATGTAGCGGTTGATCGACTCGAGCGTGTCGTCGATCGTGGTGATGGTCGTGTTGTCGGACACGAGCTTGCCGAGCGTCCCCTCCCCCCGCTCGATCCGGGCCATCACCTTGCCCGCCGAGTCGAGCGTGTTGTCGAGCTTCGCCGAGGCGCTCCGGAGGTTCTCGAGGCTCTCCTTGATGTTCGACCGGTTCTCCGCGAGCACGCCGCTGACGTTCTCGCTCATCTCCTGGAGCCTGCTCGCCAGGCCGGGCGCCTCGTTCTTGAGCGTCTCCGAAAAGTCGCGCAGGTTCGCGATCATCACCCGGAGATCCTCCTTGTTGGCGGCGGAGATCTCCCTCAGGTCCGAGGAGAGGGTGTCGATGTTGGCCACGATCCGGTTCAGCCGCTGCTCGTTCCCCGCCACCACCGTCCGCAGGACCTCGGTCGTCTCCCGGACGTTTTGGATGATCTCGGTGAGCGCCTGTCTCCCCTCCTCCGTGCCCATCGTCTCGGAAAGGGTACGGGTGAAGTTCTGCAGATCCTCCGAGATCAGCGACACCTTGCGGATGATCTCGTCGAGGTTGGCGGGGGGGATCGTCTCCGCCACCCGGCCGCCGGGGGGAAGCATCTTTTCGGCCTCCTTCCCCGGCAGGCGGGCGTTATTCCCCACCAGCTCGATCGCCTCCACCTTCCCGATCGGAACGCCCGCCATCTTCACGTTCGCCTTCGGTTCGAGGCCGGCCGCCGTCTCGAAATCGACGGTCAGCCTGTACCCCTTCGCCCCGATGCCGCCCATCCGGCTGACGCGGAACGTGAAGAAGGTGAGGACCACGATCCCCAGCAGCACGAAGATCCCCACCTTCGCCTCTCTCGACATCAACGCCCCTCCTGCATCCCGCT
>WOR8_10006047_pt1 | contig 19779 bp, 20 predicted proteins | sample DeeMarSeWOR38_10_FD_19890 | JGI IMG/M metagenome (IMG submission 19890)
TAAGAATACGGAAGTATGGCTAGATACGTCATATATATCTGGCCAGGACAGCTGCACCAGTGCAGAACATAAAAACCGGAATCTCTGCTAAGAGTACCGGTTTTTTGTGTTTCAAACTAAAGATTACGCTTTAATTTTTTGTTATTTTACTTCGGTAATTATTTTCAAAATCCTATCGCCTGCTTTCAGGGCATCGCCTACCTTGGCATGGATTTCAACCACTGTGCCGGATACCTGGCTGACAACAGGGGTCTGCATTTTCATCGCCTCAACCACGGCCAGCTTGTCCCCGACCGTGACCTCTTCATCCTCTTTAACAACTATTTCACATACATTGCAGGAATAGGTAGCCCGCGTGTCACCGGCCTTGGCAAGGTCTTCAATTTCTTTCTTGCTTAACTGGGGACCGGCAGCCGCTACTGCCTCCCTGGTCTCCTCCTTGAACGTATATATAACATGTTCCTTGCCATAATGATCTTTGAACATAAGAGATTCACCGAGCTTGTAACCGCCGCGGCGAAGAAATATACTGGGCGGCAGGACGTAAACCTTGCCGAACTCTTCTTCAAACTTGAAAAAGTTTACTGCATCGTTGGGGTGCTGAAGATAGGTGACTAACTGCTGCTCCGTCGGCTTATGGCCCAAACGCTCGGCAAGAATTTCACGCTCTTTGTCAATATCCATGTCTTCGATATCTTCCACACCGCCTTCTTCTGCAAGGATTTTCCGCCAGTCGGCACCAAAAACCTTTTCATATATCCAGTCGGCTGGCCGGTAGAAGGGGAAGGGCCCGTATTTTCCCAACAGGAGGTTTTTAAGGTCGCCGGAAGGATTACCGTAGCGATCTTTTTCCAAGACGTTGGTCACGGCAGTAGTCCACAGGATCTGTGAACCGGGAGTAACAGACCACCAGTTTCCAAGTTCTATCTGGACCTTTGGCAGTTCATCATGCAGGATTGTCGGCATTTTATCAAGGAATTTACCTTTTACAGCCTGTTCAAAACTGCTGCCCATAGCACCGCCGGGTAGTTTGTGTATCTGGACCGTCGGAGAGAATCCCTTAAACTGGGACTCGAAATATTCATAATGATCACGTTCATTTCGCAGTACTTCTGAGGTTTCAATAACAGCTTCCTCATTAAGATCTATTGCCGTCTTGCCGTATTCCTTGAGGGTGTGAATAACGCTCAGCAGGGGAGGCGGGCCGTAGTAACCGGTAAAAGCATGGTCTGATGCATCAACAATGGTTGCGCCATTAAGAACCGCTGCAGTGATTCTGCCAATATCGTTGCCATCTGTATTGTGGCCATGGTAATGAATGACAAGCTCCGGATATTTCTGCTTGATGGCTGCAACCAGCTCACCGATTCGCTTCGGGGTTCCGAGGCCTCCATGGTTCTTAATGCAGAGAATGATGTCCTCCCCTGTTACATCAAGGATTTCCTGAACTTTGCTCACATAAAATTCGTCAGTATGCTCAGGCCCGGTTGAGAAACAGATGGATGGCTCCAGAATCTTGTCAGCCAGCTGGACTTCCTCAAAAACAGCCTCCATATTAGGGATATGGTTCATAAAGTCAAAAACTCGCCAGACATCAACATATTTTGCAAATTCCCGGACAGCAAACCGTATAACATTCTGCGGATAGGGCCTGTAACCGAAAAGATTGACCCCGCGGCAAAGGGTCTGGAACATGGTATTGGGCATCTTTTCACGCAGCAGTTCAAGTTTCAGAAAGGGATCAACCTGTTTACGCAAAATATCAACATGTACAGAAGCGCCGCCAGTGATTTCCAATGAGAAATAATTGGCATTTTCCCTTGGTTCAGCGGCTAAAAGGTCTGTATGCAGCAGGATCCTGTTTTTGAAATCAGACTGGGACAGGTCGCGTGCAGTATTGGTCAGATAGTAGCCGTCGGCCTGCCGTAGGATCTGCAGCGCTTCCCTGGGATTCATTCCATGAACAATTCTTTCCATGATCGTACCTTAAGTGATTATACTTGGGAAATTAGATGGCGTATGTGTTTTCTTCTTTGTAATGAATTTCAGCAATCAATTTTGCCAGTTTATTTATCTCGGTATTCTGTTCTTCATAATCCAGAAGATGTGCGTGCGTCTCAAGGTATGAAGTGTTAAAGTCCCCCTTCTGGAAATCAGGATCATTGACCAGTTCGAGGTAGAAGGGAATGGTGGTTTTGGGACCAACTATGACAAAGTTTTTCAGGCAGCGCCGGAGTCTGTCAACGGTTTCATTCCAGCTGTAGCCATGAACTGTGAGCTTGACAAGCAGAGAGTCATAGACTTCGGGAATGGTATAACCCTGGTAGACAAAACCATCAAGCCGGACACCGTAACCTCCGGGGGAACGGTAGATGCTCACAGTTTTACCGCCCTCAGGCATGAAATTGTTTTTGGGGTCCTCAGCGTTGATTCGCATTTCAATGGCATGTCCCCTGATCTTCACATCCTCCTGCTTGAAGAGCAGCCTTTTACCAGAGGCCAGCTTGATCTGGGTCCGGACTATGTCAATGCCCGTCACCATTTCAGTAACAGTATGCTCGACCTGGATCCTGGTATTGATCTCCATGAAATAGTAATTCATTTCCTTATCAACCAGGAACTCCACCGTGCCGGCATTGGTGTAATTTGCTGCCTGTGCAGCCCTGACCGCAGTTTGACAAATAGCTTCAATGATAGACCTGTCCTCAATCATTGAAGGGGCAATTTCAACAAGTTTCTGGTTGCGTCGTTGAATAGAGCAGTCTCTTGTGCCCAAGTGAACAACTTCACCAAAGGAATCGGCTATGACTTGAACCTCAACGTGTTTTGGATTAATAACGACTTTTTCCAGATAGACATTGTCGTTATTAAATGCAGCCTTGGCCTCAGCACGGGCCAGGGGAATCTGTTCTTTCATTTGGCTGTCAGAATCAATGCGGCGGATACCCCGGCCGCCGCCGCCGGCAGTGGCCTTAAGCATAATGGGATAGCCGTATTCCGAAGCAAAGGCAAGTGCTTCCTGCAAACCTTGGTCTCCTGCTGCCAGGTTGGGCGTGCCGGGTACCATGGGAATATTGGCGCCTGCCATGATCTCCCGGGCGATAACCTTGTTGCCCAGGTTTGTAATGACCTCGGAGGTGGGACCAATGAAAACAATCCCAGCATCTTCACAGGCTTTGGCAAATTCAGGGTTTTCGGCCAGAAAACCATATCCTGGATGAATAGCATCAGCCCCTGATTTCCTGGCAGCCTTGATAACTTTAGCAATATCGAGGTAATCTTTTCTCGGGCCATCTCCAAGCCATATTGCCTCATCCGCAACCCTGACATGTAAGGCTTCGGTGTCGGGTGTTTCATAAATGGCAACTGTTTTATGTCCCAGTTCCTGGGCAGCCCTTATGACTCGAATTGCGATCTCTCCGCGGTTTGCAACAAGTATCTTTTTCATCTGTAGATTCCCTTATATATTGTCCTATTTATGCGGCAACATTTAATGTATTCCCACTTTCAGTTGCAGCTTTCCGGTTTGATCAAATTTAACAGATAAATGAACCGGGGGTATACGGTGCTGTAACTATGAGACGACAGACTTGTGCAGAGTTATATAGCTGGGGAAGTGGCAGTCTGCGAAACTATATTTCCTAGCATAATTTTTTTCAACAGGCAAGCAAAAGTGTCTGCAATATATAACGCTAAAAATATTAAGGTCTCTTGCTTGTTAACTATATAATAAAACATAAAGGCAGGTGAATATTGCGGAGAATTGTTAAATTGATTGTGCAAGCTCTACAAGAGCTGCAAAGGTGGGGGCAGCGTAAATTTTTCTGCGTATGGAAGATCCGCCCGAAATGCCTTTGAAATAGCGGCCGGCATGGTTTTTTATCCTGGCGAGAATTTTATCAGGGGCACAGTATTTCTGGATGAGGTGCAAGTGGAGGTTCAAACCTGCCATGCGCTCTGTTAGAGTAGTTGGCGTACCACCTGGAGTAAACACCCACGGATTTCCCAAGGCGCCCCGACCGATCATGACGCCATCGCATCCTGACCTTTCAAGAATTGCCTTCGCCTCATGATATGTTGCAATATCTCCATTGCCAATGACCGGGATAGATACGCTATTTTTTACCCGGGAAATTGTATGCCAATCAGTCCACAAGTGTATCATGGTTCCATCCGGTCCTGATCTTGACAGTAACAGGCAAAGATGTTTTTTTGCAGACCTGGCGAATGATTGTGGCAGCAAGAGCTGGGTTATTCATAAGAGCAGCACCGGCGCCTTTTTTCACAACTTTCTTGACCGGGCACCCCATGTTGATGTCAATGATATCAACATCCATATCTGAGACTATTGCGGCTGCTTCACTCATCATTTCCGGGTCGGCCCCAAAAAGTTGCAGCGCCACGGGCCTTTCTTCTGAGACTGTCTGAGTCATCTGCAGTGTCTTTTTTTGGTCGTAGACAAGGCCATGGCAGCTAATCATTTCAGTGTAGCAAAGTGCTGCTCCGAACTTCCGGCAAAGAAGCCTGAAGGGAAGGTCGGTATATCCAGCCAATGGCGCAAGGATCAGAGGATTTTCCAGTTGAAGGTATTTAATCTGCAATTGTCTGGTCACTGGGCGCTTAACAATTTTGAAAGGGGAAGATTATGCACCCATAATCTGATTATGGAGATTTTCCTGGGTTACGGCATATTGTTTACGATTTCATGTGTTCGCAGGTAGATGATTTCAGCTATCTCATCGCCAATGCGAAGCAGGGCTTTTTGTTTATTGTACCGCGTTCGTTCACCTGAAGGGTCAATGATAAAAGGCTCATAAACAGTGAACTTTTTCTCCTGCCACAATATAGAGTTGTTACGGTTGTCACGTAAGGTAAAACGGACAGCCAGTTTCACTTTGATTTCCAGGGCTTGATCAAACGAATTATAAAACAGGCCGGGCAGGTCAATCGCGGATATTTCACCGGTCAGTTTTAGGTCTGCCTCGTCTTCTTTGAACACAACAGATATTCTGCTGGAATTTTTGAACCATGCATTGAACAACCTGAAATATATCGATTCCAAACCAAGTTCATTGGTCCGGTTCTGCCAGGTTGTAATCAGTAAAGTCTTAGGAGGGATCTCTTGGGATTCATTCCTTGCATATGGGTTGCTGTAGCCACAGCTGGTGCAGGCAAAAGACAGCAGCAGCAGGACAAAAAAAACCAGAATAATGGAGGGACAGACATGCCTGGCGGTTTTGTTTGACAGGAATGAATTCATGCCCAGGTCTAAACAACCACATTAACAAGTTTTTTAGGGACAACGATTACTTTCCTGATGGGCATGTTGTCTATGAACTTTTGCACGTTATCATCCTGCAAAGTGAGTTCCCTGAGTTCATCATCGCCAATTTCTGGTGAAACCAGCAACCGGCTTCGCACTTTGCCGTTAACCTGAAGAACGACAATGATTTCTTCTTCTCTGGCGGATTCAGGATTAAATCTAGGCCAGGATTCATTTTCAAGAAGGGTTTTATGGCCGGTTATTTCCCAGAGTTCAGAACAGAAATGTGGTGTCATGGGAGAGAGGAGCAATAATATTGCGTCAACTGCCTCCTTGATTGCTGCAGGAACAATTTCATGCTCTGCTTCTTCCGAAACAAGCGATAACATCAAATTGACCAATTCCATGACAGCTGAGATGGCAGTGTTGAAATGAAAGTCATTTCCCAGATCTAGGGTAACCTTGCGAATGGTCTGGTGTGTTTTCCTGTGCAGGGAGCGGCTTTTGTCATCAAGTCCGGAGGGCAGCTGCTCAGGAGCACTTGCCAGCATGTCTTTGTTGCTTTCAACAAAACGATAGACCCTGTTTAAAAAGCGAGAGGCTCCTTCAACCCCCTGGTCACTCCAATCAAGATCCCGCTCAGGGGGTGCAGCAAAGAGACTGAAGAGGCGGACAGTATCAGCCCCGTAATCATCAATGAGTTTATTGGGGTCAACAACATTTCCTTTGGATTTGGACATTTTGGCCCCGTCTTTTATCACCATGCCCTGGGTCAGAAGTTTTCTGAAGGGCTCGCTGGTGGATAAATAGTTAAGGTCACGCAGTACTTTTGTGAAAAAACGGGCATAGAGGAGATGCAGGATGGCATGTTCCACGCCACCAATATACTGGTCAACCGGCAACCAGTAATTCACCTTGTCCCGGTCAAGAGGTCCTTCCGTAAAACCAGGACAGGCGTAACGGGCAAAATACCAGGATGATTCCACAAAGGTATCCATGGTATCGGTTTCGCGTCTCGCTTCTCCGCCGCATGCTGGGCAGGTTGTTTTGTAAAAACTTTCGAGAGCGGGGAGAGGAGAGCGCCCGCTTTTGTCCGGTTTGACATCTGGAGGAAGAATAACGGGCAGGTCATCTTCCTGAACCGGTTGCACACCGCAGGTGGAGCAATGTATCATGGGAATGGGGGTTCCCCAGTAACGCTGTCTGGAAATTCCCCAGTCCCGAAGCCGATAGGTTGTCATGGTTTTTCCGAACCCTTGTTCCTCGGCAAAGGCTGTAATTGCGCTTTTGGCATCCTCGGAGCTTAGACCGTTGAATTGAGCTGAATCCTGCAAGAACCCTGGATCCTCGAAAGCTTCTGCAAGTGAGGTGGAATTGAGCTGTTTATCTGCTGGCTGCACAACGACCCTGACTGGCAAATTGTATTTGCGGGCAAACTCAAAATCCCTCTGGTCATGGGCAGGAACAGCCATGACTGCACCGGTGCCATATTCCATGAGGACAAAATTAGCGGCAAAGATGGGAATACGTTCGCCGTTATAAGGATTAAGGCAATATTGCCCGATAAAAACCCCTTCTTTTTCAATCTCTTCGTCAGGTTTCTGCTGTTTGCGGACAATTTTTGTTCGGGTCACAAATTCCGAGACTTGCTCTGCCTGATCCGTATGTCTGCTTAAATCAACCAAGGGGTGTTCAGGGGCTACCGACATGAAGGTGGCACCAAATATCGTGTCCGGCCGGGTGGTAAATATTTTGAGAACCTGATCTGTGCCCTCTACAGGGAAATCGATTTCAGCGCCAATGCTTTTACCTATCCAGTTGCGCTGCATTGTAAGGACTTTCTCAGGCCAACCTGTTAAATTATCGCACTCCGACAGAAGTTCATCAGCATAATCAGTTATGCGGAAAAACCAGCCATGCATATCCTGGGGCAGGACCTGGTTGTCACATCTCCAGCACAGTCCGTCAATAACCTGTTCATTTGCCAGGACGGTCTGACAGGACTCACACCAGTTGACAGAGGTCATCTTGCGATATACCAGTCCCTTTTCATACATTTTGATGAAGAAGAGCTGTTCCCAGCGGTAGTATTCCGGGTCACAGGTTGCCAGTTCTCTGTCCCAGTCGTAACTGAAACCCATCCTCTGGAGCTGGGTCTTCATATAAGCTATGTTTTCATAGGTCCATGCGGCAGGCTGGGTATCGTGCTTTAAAGCGGCATTTTCCGCCGGGAGGCCAAAGGCATCCCAACCCATTGGATGCAGAACATTGTAACCCTCCATTCTTTTGAAGCGTGCGATCACATCACCAATGGAATAGTTTCGCACATGTCCCATGTGTATCCTGCCGGATGGGTAGGGGAACATTTCCAACAGGTAATATTTTCTGCGTCCAGGGCTTTCACTGGCCTTGAAGGTATTTTGCGAAAGCCAGTGTTTTTGCCATTTTGTTTCAATAAAGTTAAAATTGTAGCGGCTGGAATCTTTTTGTGAGGGGAGATTCATGGTACTGTTTTTTACAATTAGTTTGACTCTACGTAAGAAGTAGGGATATCAAGACGGGAGTAATTTTCAAAGGTGGTGAACTTATCTATAAATGTGAGTTCGACTGTGCCGGTTGGCCCGTTACGCTGCTTGCCAATTATAACCTCAGCTATGCCACGCTTAGGGTTATCCTCGCTCTTGTTATAAATTTCATCACGATACAGAAAACAGATAACATCGGCATCCTGCTCAATGGCTCCGGATTCACGCAGGTCAGACAACTGGGGCCTTTTGTTTGGCCGGGATTCCAGGCTGCGGTTCAATTGGGACAGCGCTACAACAGGGAGGTCCAACTCTTTGGCCATGGCCTTCAGTGACCGGGATATTTCACTGATTTCCTGCTCACGGCGCTCTGCGTTGGACCTGCCCCGCATAAGCTGCAGGTAGTCAACGACGACCAAACCAATGTTGTGTTCTGTCTTTAAGCGTCGGGACTTGGCCCGCATTTCCAGGACACTGATTGCCGGGGAGTCATCTATAAAAATTGGAGCATCGGAGAGAATGACAATGTTCATTGCCAGGGCAGTTTTGCCCATACTGGGCCTTCCTGCCAGGATGATTAGATCGGAGGCCTGCAGACCGGCTGTTATCCTGTCAAGATCATCATAACCGGTTGGCACTCCGGTTATTAATTCTTTCTTCTCAGCCAGTTTCTCAATGCGCTTGAAAGTTTCAGGAATGATCTTGCTGAGTGCCTGGAAGTCCTGGCTGCTTTTGGTCCGGGAAATTTCGAATATGGTCTGCTCAGCATCATCGACCAGGCTGTCGATATCATCCTGTTCATCGTAACAGCGTGCAGCTATCTCTGTGCAGGTCTGGATGAGATGCCGCAGGATAGCCTTGGATCTTATGATCTGGGCATAATAGATGATGTTGGCTGCAACCGGAACAATATCAGTGAGGTTGGCAAGATAGGCAGGACCGCCGAGTGCATCGATCTGATTCCTGTCTTTTAATAAATTGGTAACGGTGATGATATCCTGGGGCTCATTTTTTTCAAAAAGAGCCACCATTGCCTGGAAGATGATCTTGTGCGCTTCACGGTAAAAATCTTCAGGCGCCACCAGTTCCAGGATTTTTACCAGGGCTCCTTGCTGCAGGAGTATGGAACCCAGCACGCATTGTTCAGCTTCTAAATTTTGGGGCGGTAAACGATGCCGATCAGCGGGTGTATTTGGCATTGATGCTGTCCTGTCAGCTTCCCTGGCCCTGTCACCCTTTTTCATTGTTATTATTCGGCCTCCAGCGGAACAACCTGAACCGTTATTTCGGATGTCATCTGATAACCGACCTTTATTGGTACCATGATTTCACCAAGTGTCTTGATCGGCTCTGCAAGAAGAACATTTTTCTTGTCAACCTGGATGTTCATTTCTGCCAGTTTTTCAGAGATATCGGCTGCAGTGACTGAACCGAATAATTTGTCTTCTTCACCAACTCGATGTTTTATGGTAATGATGGTCCCGGATATCTTCTTTGACAGAGACTCGGCTTCCTGCCGCTGCTTTTCCCTTCTTGCCTCAATTATAGCTTTTTCCTGTTCCAGTTGGGTGAGATTTGCCTTATTGGCAACAACAGCCATTTTCTTGGGGATAAGATAATTTCGTGCATAGCCTGGTTTGACTCTTACGATGTCACCTTCCTCACCAAGGGATTCTACTGTTTTTTTAAGAATGAGCTCCATTTTTTCTACCTCAAAAAAGTTTCTTGCCAAAAATATTGTTTCTTGTTTTTTATAATTCACAAAACTGCGATGACTGTCATGCGGAACTATTCCGACTGTCACCGGCCTTGTTAAGCTTTCTGAAATCAGCCCAGACATCTACCATACCGAGAAATGATAATATGATGATGCCATAGGTTTGGATGAAGATCAATGCATAAATCATGACACGGATCAACCTTGGAACGGACCATCTATTCAGAAGGCTTGCTGCTATAGCCAGGCCCTGGAAAAAATATACTGTACTGCAAACAATCAAGACATTAAGCCCCAGGACACTTAATGGTTGTGGCAACAACAAAAACATTATCCCGGCCAGAACAACCAGCCATACAAACGGATCAGGTACTTTCCATTCATTATATTCAGGCCAGGGAGATAATTCGCTGTCTTTTTTCTTGAGCAGCCAGTTTCCAAGTACAAGGTTCAGCCAGACTGTGCTCAGTATCGCAGAGACAAAAACAGCTGGAAGAATTTTGGGGATAAAAACCCGTAAGAGTTCCACTGCTTTTCGAACACTATCCAATGTTTCAGGAGCAAGCTCGGCGGACCCCTCATACAGCATGAGACCACTGTTCAATCCCTTGTCGAGTTCAACCAGCAGGGTAGCATAGGGGTTTGTCCGGAGCATTAAAGCCAGGCCAGACCAGTACAGCAGCCATGTTAGTGCCAAAACCAGAAATGCAGTAAAGCCGGTGGCAACCGGTGACTTTCTCTTGTGAACACCAAGGAATAAAGCTATGCCAACAGGCACAAACGTCAAAGAAAAAACCAACATCGGCAGTGAGCCGAATATCAAAATACCACCTGCAGCAAGAAGAATTGCGTTGCGTAAAGAGATTGCCCCCCTTTTTATACCTAAACTTACAAGGTAGTAAAAGATAGGCAAAGGTATTAAGCTTGTCAGCCAGCCGAATTTTTCAGGGGACAGTGCGGGGAGAAGAAACACTGCAGCGATCAGGATAAAGCCTGCGAAGTGAGCTTCCCTATCCTTATGTCTGCCCTGAAAATATGGTGCAGCCACCTCGTTAACCTGAATTACAGTTGCGTTGGTCCGCTATACGGCATCAGGGCAATTTGTCTCGCCTTTTTAATTGCATCAGTGAGCTTTCTTTGGTGCCTGGCGCAGTTGCCATAGATGCGCTGCGGAATGATTTTACCTCGTTCGGTAACAAAATTCCGTAAAGTTCTCACTTCCTTGTAGTCAATGACCAGGGTTTTGTCAGCACAAAATCGACAAACTTTCTGCCGGGGAAATATTCTTTTTTTGGGTGCCATAGCAGCTTCTCCAGAAAAATTTTTCAGTAATATCTATACCTAAAAGCGGGCAGGCAATAACAAGGCTAAATCAGTCAGCCTGCTCTTCTTCGACAAAGTCTGCTTCCTCTTCTTTCATGTCATCGGCATCGGGAATAGAAGCAGGTTCGGCACTTGCAAGTTGCTCTTTTACTGCTTCAGGATCGCAGGAATCGGAAAGCTTGACCGTTAAATATTTAAGAATACGGTCATCAATTCTGAAAATACGTTCAATTTCCGCAACAGATACAGGAATACCGGCATAATCAAGATACACGTAGTATCCCTGGCTTTCCTTTTTGATCAGGTAAGCAAGTTTTTTCAGACCCCAATTGTTGATTCTAAGGATTGTGCCACCATCACCTTCAATGGTTGCAGTGGCCTTGCCGGTGATTGCCTCAATTTCATCTTCGGCAACATTCGGCCTGACAATAAAAATAGTTTCGTATCTACGCATGTGTTCCTCCTCACGGACTTGAATTGGCCCTCGCTATCTATGTCGTGGCAGAGAGCGAGAAGGTTTATCAAAAATAGGCAAAGCCTGAAATGAATCTGGTCTTTTACATGATGCAAAGCAACTTGTCAATTTTTTTTGGGTTTAGGGCATACTGCTTTTTCACGGGCCTTTATTTCAAGCCATTTTTGCCTGAGTTCAGCCTCTGACTCAATTATTTCATTGTTAAAAACATGGGGGTGCCGGCGTACCATTTTGGCACTTATTGTTTCAATGACATCATTAATGCTGAAAGAATTTTCTTCGCTGTGGATCTGGGCTAATAGAACAATTAAATACAGAAGGTCTCCTAACTCTTCTTTAACGTTTTTATGATCACCTGCAGCAACAGCATCAAGAAGCTCATGCGTTTCCTCTAAAAAGTAGCGTTTCAATGATAAGGGTGATTGCCCCCTGTCCCAGGGGCACCCTTTTTCTGAACGCAGCTCTTTGACAATGTCAATAAAACGATCGAATTCTCTCCCAACATCTGCCACGATATACCTCTTATAAGTAAAATCTAAGAATAGGCTGCTACCATGAAGATGGCTCCAATTCTAAAAATTGTCAAACAACAATTTTTTTTAGGTTGTAATGAGAAAAAACTGTGTTTATATTTGCACCCGAAAAAATTTCATTGCTAAATGTTGAAGGTCTTGCCATTTTATAACCTAACCAACTTGTCACGTCGGTTGCAGTTCTGATGGTATAATGTTTAAAAAACTTCCGGGAACCTGTTAACATATCAGGCATAAAATTTAATCCTCTATAGTCGTTGTTAAGGTTTGTCATAACCGGCCAATGTTAATGATTAAAGCTGATCCATAAGGTATGCCTCATATGCTACATTTACAAAATAGGGACAATAATAGCATTTGGGAACAATAAGTCTGAGGCTCAGGCTTGAGGAGTTAATGCATGAAGAAAGACGATAAGATATTACTTGAAAAACATAAAGATATTGCCCGGATTGATCAGGATATTAAACGCACGCATGGCTGGTATGTGCGTGTACGTTATCTCGGTAAGACATACTCAAAGTTTTTTTCGGACCGCAAATGCGGGGGCAGATACTCGAGTCTTCTTGCTGCTTTGGCCTGGCGGGATAAAACCGAGTCGAAGCTTGGCAAACAGCGCACTGACAAACATATTGTAACGATCAGCAACTCCAAGACCGGCGTTGTGGGTGTCCGTCACAATGCTAAACTGAATAGATATGAGGTTAGCTGGGTTACCTCCTCCGGTAAACAGGGCAAAACTTCTGTTTCCATTAATAAACACGGGAAAACCAAGGCATTTGAAATGGCCTGCAGGATCCGTAAGGAGAAAGAAACGGAGCGATTGGCGGAAGGATGAGCTGTACCTGCTCATAAATTGAGCTTGACAAAAATCTAGGTTTTGTTATTAATGCCTGTTTCTGAGTTTGGGGGAAACCTAGTAATTCGTTACCCTCATGAGATGCCGAAACCAGTTTTTGTTAGGTCTGCTGGCATAAAGAGAAATGCAGACATTTACCAGATAGATAATTAGGATGCCATCATGCAAGAATATGAAAAATTGACCGTTAAAGAGCTGATTGAAAAATTGGAAAGCCTTGGGGTCTCCTTTAATAAAAAGTCTCGCAAAGCTGAACTTATTGAACTTCTTCTTGCTCAAACCAAGGGCAAAAGCAAGAAAGCAGCTGACAAGGCGGATATTGTAGAGACAGCTCCAGAAGTCAAGGATCCTGCAGCAAAAAAAAGTGAGAAGAAAGAATCAGCAAAAAAAATTGGTGTTCCTGTTGATTCAGGATACGCCATAATCCGTACTGGTGGAAAACAGTATCAGGTTTCTCCCGGTACGCTGGTTCGGGTTGAGAAGATAGCCGGTAAGATCGGCGATACGGTTGAGCTCAATGATGTCCTTGCTGTTTTTGCCGGTGCTAAGACAATGATAGGACAACCGACCGTTGAAGGAGCTGTAGTAACTGCGCGTATAGTTGAGCAAGACAAAGCAAAAAAAGTTCTGGTTTTCAAAAAGAAGCGGCGCAAAGGATACCGCGTCAAGCGTGGTCATCGGCAGATGTTCACAGCTCTTGAGATTTCCGGCATCTCAGTTTGAAACTTAATTACAATTGATAATGCACTGAGGTTTTATCATGGCACATAAAAAAGCAGGCGGCAGCACAAGAAACGGACGGGACAGTATAGGCCAGCGTCGGGGTGTCAAAAGGTTTGGCGGCCAGATTGTCAAGGCGGGGAATATCCTGGTTCGACAACTTGGCACCAAAATTCATCCAGGCACCAATGTAGGTCTTGGGCGTGATTACACCCTTTTTGCCAAGGTTGACGGAGTTGTCACGTATGAAGATTTTGGCCGCAACCGCAAAAGGGTGAGCGTTTACCCCGAAGAATCCTGATTCCCGATCTTGCCTATTGACTCAATAGAGTCGCCAAACAGGAATAGAACTTTTTTACGTTCCCATCAGAAAAGGAGCGGCATGGATACAGTAAATATACCAGCCGCTCATCATGAATCCGTGATTGTCTGAAATATCGCGGTATAACCCAAAGTTATTGTAAGATATTAGTCATGGCTTTCATTGATGAGGCCAAATTTTTTGTCAAGGGTGGTGACGGCGGCAATGGCTGTGTCAGCTTCCGCAGGGAAAAATTTGTCCCTAAAGGCGGTCCTGATGGCGGTGACGGCGGCAACGGCGGCAGTGTTATCATTGAAGCCTCTAAACAACTCAATTCTCTTATTGATTTTCGCTTCCGGTCACATTTCATGGCAGAAAGAGGAATGCCAGGCCAGGGGAAGAAAAAACACGGCCGCAACGGTGCTGACCATGTTGTTAAAGTGCCGGCTGGGTCACTTATTAAAGACGCCGATACCGGTGAGGTGATTGCTGATCTTATTGAGGATGGTCAGCACGTGGTTGTGGCAAAAGGCGGCAAGGGAGGGCGAGGCAATACCCATTTTGCCAGCAGTACAAACAGGGTGCCCAGAATTGCCGGCAAGGGCAAACCCGGAGATGAACGCTGGCTGCGCATAGAATTGAAAATTTTAGCTGATGTGGGTCTTGTCGGCCTGCCCAATGCAGGGAAGTCTACCCTGCTCACAAAACTTTCAGCAGCTCAACCGAAGATTGCCGCTTATCCCTTCACCACCCTGGTGCCGCATCTCGGGGTTATGCACCTCAAGCACCATCCACCCTGTATTATAGCCGATATTCCCGGGCTCATTGAGGGAGCCCATAAAGGGGCAGGCTTGGGACACAAATTCCTGAAACATATTGAACGGACCAGGGTGCTCCTGCATATCCTTGATGCTTCCAAACCCATTGATGAAATTATTGCAGACCAAAAGATCATTGAGGATGAATTGAAAAGATTCAATGAAGCATTGTTGAGCCGCCGTAAAGTTATTGTCTTGAATAAGATTGATCTGTTGGATGAAACGAAAAAATTAAAAAAAATCGAAGCTCTATTTGCACATAAAAATATTTCAGTACTTGCAATATCCGCTCTGACAGGTTCTGGTATTTCCACTCTCAAGCAACATCTGGTTGAAACTCTTGAGGAGAGATTTGACGAGTAACATTTCTTTTAGTAATTTACACCAGCACATAGCAATTTAACAGGAAGTTGTGAAGCCGCGTTATGACATTTCAGATGAATAAAGAGGAAGGGTTTGCTTTGCGTAAATCATACCTTGAGAAGTCCAGAAGAGTGGTTGTCAAGGTTGGCAGCGCGGTTTTAACCGGCAAAAACGGATTGAATTTATCCGTAATGGAAAATCTTGCCAGGGAGATCTCTTTTCTGATTAATTCCGGCAAAGAGGTAATCTTGGTTAGTTCAGGTGCTGTAGCTGCGGGGAAAAAGAAACTGGGACTGCAGATTAACAGGAAGCTTGACCTCAAGGAAAAGCAGGGAGCGGCAGCTGTGGGCCAGAGCAGCCTCATGCGCTTCTATGACGATATATTTGAACGTTTAGATTGCAAGGTAGCCCAGGTGCTTCTCACCCATGATGACCTCTCAAACAGAAACCGTTATTTAAACGTGCGCAACACCATACTTACCCTGTTGGAATGGAAAATTATCCCGGTCATCAATGAAAATGACACCGTTTCTGTTGAAGAGTTACGATTTGGTGACAATGATACCCTTGGAGCATTGATTACTAATCTCATCGAGGCTGACCTTTTCATATGTCTGACTGATGTTGATGGTTTGTATACTGGCAACCCCCATGAAGATCATGCGGCAAAACCAGTTTATACAGTTGCCAAGGTTGATAAGAAAGTTGAAGCAATGGCCGGTTATGTAGTCGGTGCCCTTGGTACGGGAGGCATGCAGAGCAAGATCCAGGCTGCCCGTATGGTATCAGTACGGGGTGGAAGCTCCTTTATCGGTTCGGGCCGGGTTGAAGGTATTGTACAGCAGCTGTTCGCCTGTGAACCGGTCGGGACCTTCTTTCTTCCCCAGCCGGAGAAAATGCAAAGCCGCAAACACTGGATTGCTTATGTCCTGAGGCCACAGGGGCATCTCGTCCTTGACCAGGGAGCCTGCAAAGCAATTTTAAAAGGAGGAAAAAGCTTATTGCCCTCAGGTATATTGGAGGTCAAGGGCTCTTTCGGAGTAGGCGCTCCAGTGCAATGTCTCGATGAAAAGGGAAATGCCATAGCAAGCGGATTGAGCAACTACAGTGCAAATGACCTCGCCAAGATAAAGGGACTTAATACGGGTCATATTGAAAAAACCCTTGGCTATAAGGACAGTGACGAGGTAATCCACAGGGACAACCTTGTTATTTTGTAAGTTAAAAGCGCAAAGAAGAATTTTGCAGGATGGAGAAAGACATGTCAGTGCAGAAAACTGTTGAATCGCTTGCAGTTGCGGCAAAGAAGGCAGCACGCAAACTGGCCTTTGAATCCACTACCCGGAAAAACAATGTGCTGCTCCGTATGGCTGAAGCGTTACAGCATGAGAAGAAATTCATTCAGGCGGAGAATGAAAAAGACCTTATTGCCGGACGCGACAAGGGTTTGTCAGCAGCAATGCTTGACCGCTTGGCATTAAGCGACAAGGTCATTGAGGCAATGATTGTTGGCCTGCATGAGGTGGTCGCCCTGCCGGACCCGGTTGGCGAAGTGGAGGAAATGATTCGACGTCCCAACGGGCTAATGGTCGGCAGGATGCGCATTCCCCTTGGGGTCATTGGCATGATTTACGAATCAAGACCCAATGTTACCGTCGATGCGGCAGCACTTTGCCTGAAAGCAGGAAATGCCGTGATACTCCGGGGAGGTTCTGAAGCAATTCATTCCAATCTTGCCCTGGCAAAGTTATTGCAGGATGCCTTGGCCTCGGAGAATATCAACCCTGCTGCGATCCAGGTGATCCCAATTGCAGATCGTCAGGCGGTAAACGTTTTGCTCTCAATGGAAGAACAGATTGATCTTATCATTCCAAGGGGAGGAGAGGGGCTCATACGGTTTGTGGCTCAGAATTCACGGATCCCGGTCTTGAAACATTATAAGGGCGTGTGCCATGTCTTTGTCGATAATGGTGCGGATTTCGACATGGCCGCCGAAATTGTCATGAACGGGAAAACTCAGAGACCTGGAGTCTGTAATGCCCTTGAAACACTTCTGGTTCACAGGGATATTGCCCCGGTTTTTTTGCCGCAGATCGGGGCCAGGCTTGAAGAAGCTGGAGTAGAGATACGGGGATGTTCTCAAACCAGAGAGATTCTTACTGATATTAAAACTGCAACCGAGGATGATTGGTATGCTGAATTTCTTGATCTCATCCTCGCGGTCAGGGTGGTTGATGATCTTGATGCTGCAATGGATCATATTGATACCTATGGTTCCCAGCATACCGAGGTAATTGTAACCGCAGATTATGCCAATGCCCAGCGCTTCATAAAGGAGGTCGACGCCTCTGCTGTCATGGTAAACGCCTCAACCCGTTTCAGTGATGGTGGACAGTTTGGATTGGGAGCAGAGATCGGGATAAGTACTACCAAGTTGCATGCTTATGGACCAATGGGATTAAAGGAACTGACAGCCAGAAAATTTATCGTATACGGTGATGGGCAGATTCGCACCTAAGAAACTTATGGAGCGGGAATGACTGTTCATGCAGAGAATCAGAGAAACAAAAAGATCGGCCTGCTGGGCGGCACCTTTGATCCGGTTCATAACGGCCACCTGGCTGTAGCCCATCATGTTTTCCGTGAACTTTCTCTCGATGCTATCTGGTTTATCCCTGCGTCATCTCCACCCCATAAGTTTGCTCATGGAGACACACTCCCGATTACAGCTTTTCATCACAGGGCTGCCATGCTGGAAAAAGCTATAAGTCAATACCCTTCGTATCTCATTTCTCAAATTGAAACAGAGCGGTCTGCGCCTTCCTATTCGATTGATACCATAAATATCCTGCTGCAGGATAGGGGACTGCAGGCCGATCTTTATTTTATAATCGGGGCAGATGCGTTTTTAGAGATCGATACCTGGAAAAGGTATAAGGAATTACCCGCACTGGTGAATTTTGTGGTTATTTCCAGGCCCGGGTACTCACCTGATAATGTAGGAACGGTTATCCGTAAAAACTTTACCAACTATACATATGATTCATTACACGAGACCTGGAGTTCCCCGCACAGTAAAGGAGTATTCATCCTGCAGCACATGGATCCGGTGCCCATATCGTCAACAGAGATAAGAAAAAAGGTGAGAAGGGGGGAAGATATTGCAGGCCTTGTTCCCCAAGAAGTTGAGGACTATATCAAAAGAGAAAACCTCTATATTTATCAAAGCCAGTATAATTAAATACAAATGGCAAAGTCATTTGTATTTAATAAAATTTTCATGGCATCAGTCAGGGCGACTCGTCACCGGCTTCCTGTTTCTGAGGGTGATGCCAGCATGGCCTGAATTATCTCATCACCTTTTAGTTGGGAAAGGAGCGGGGACGCCAATGTGCGGAATTCAGCCATATTTTCGCTGGAAACAGCAGGCGGTGAGGGTATATTCACTTTGGTTGGATCTACTGGAATGCCGTCATTACGCATCCGGAAACACAAGTGTGGACCAGTAGCGAGGCCGGTGGCACCTACATACCCTATAATCTGTCCTTGCTTTACTCTTTTGCCTTTTTTAATACCCCTGGCAAATTGGGACATATGCAGATAAAGTGTTGAGTAGCCGTTGGAATGGTGAATCTCGATAAAATTCCCATTGCCTTTGGTGTAGCCGATACGGACCACCTTGCCTTCACCCACCGTCTTGATAGGAGTGCCAATTGGTGCGACATAATCGATGGCTGGGTGAGCTTTCCAGGTCTTGGTGATAGGATGAAAACGCCTCATTGTGAAACCGGACGAAATACGAGAAAAGGAGAGAGGTGCTTTAAGAAAAGCCTTGCGTAGATTTCGACCTTCGGGATCATAATAATCGGAATTACCATTTCCATCGCTGAATAAGATGGCTCGATAGCTTTTCCCCTGATTAATAAATTCAGCGGCTAAGATACGACCGTAGCCGGCCGGACGACCTTCACGAAAACGTTTTTCCACAACTGCATGAAACGCATCACCTTCACGGATGTCGAGAATGAAGTCTATATCCCAACCAAAAATGTCGGCTAAATTGATGGCCAACTCTGCCTCCTCACCGATTTTTGCCACCGCATCGAAGAGATTGGAAGTGATGGTCCCATTGACTACTTCGGTCGTTACATCATAGCCAATGGAGATGCGGGAAATATCGAATTCGTTCTCATGCCGGTGTATCAACAGTTGTTCATTGCGGTCAATATCATAAAGAAAACTATCAAATTGGCCGTCGATTAAAAACAGTTTATAAGGTTGACCGATACAGAGCCTGGACAAGGGAAAGATATTTTTACTCTGCTGGGCCAGCTGAAGAATCTGTTTGGTATTGAGGTAGTTGCCGAGTAATACTGAGATGGTATCACCTTTCTTGATTGTACCCTCGATCTCCTTTTTAACGATTTCTGATCTAAATAAAAGTTCAATCTTCGCATCGGAAGCTGTGGTTACTTGATCGGGATGGATGCTGCCCTCTGTTTGATTGACACCGCCCAGAAAGAACAAGAAACAGATGCACATGACAATAAGAACGTGAAAAATCATTAGTGGTAGCCAGTGATTAGCGAGGAGAGAACGAATGGCCGATGAAAAATTATGGGTATTTAAACTTAAACTCATAGCCTGAATCTGTGTTTATCTTAAGTAGTACAAGGTCAAGAATCCATATAACTTGACATCTTAGAAACTGGGCGATTTTCGAAACATTCATACAAGACCGGCAGCTTTTATTTCTTCCCAAAGCAGCCTTTGCTTTTTCATATTTCACAACTTTATGTCTAAACAATTGAAATATGAAATTCAATTGTACCTTGGTACAATAAAATAAAGATTATTATATAACGGAAACGATTGCTAAAAC
>WOR8_10006937_pt1 | contig 19778 bp, 19 predicted proteins | sample DeeMarSeWOR38_10_FD_19890 | JGI IMG/M metagenome (IMG submission 19890)
TCCGGTCCCGGAACTGCCTCCCGCCAGGTGCATATGCGCGTTTATCAGCCCCGGCATCACTGTCTTCCCGGAAACATCCAGGACTGTTGCGCCCCTGGGAATATCCTGACGCTTTCCCACTTTCTTGATTGTCGATCCCTCGATAATGACCGTCGCGTTCTTAACGGGGTCTGCGCCTGTACCATCGATTAATCTGCCATTGGTTATTGCCGTTATTTTCTTTTCTTCAGACATCGCTTTATCCTTTCTTCGTGTTCGACTTCGTAGCTAATACACGCTACTATCTTGACCCCAGCCCCATGCCGCCGGGACCAAGGCATGCAGTGTTTTATCTGCCTGATTCATTTAACGCGGCTCCTCTTATTAGCTTCGTCTGATGCGCCTCCCGGGAATATGTCATCCCGAATGAGCAGCCCGGTACAGTGCCGGACACGACGATATGAATATCATCAGGATTTATTAATTGAATGACTCCCATGGGCTCTCTTCTATGTTTTCGGCAAATGTATAGTAAATATGGGAAGATGACCGGTCTATCAGTGCCATATTAATCTCTCCCGGCTGTTCTACCTCCACTCATCCACTGATGCCGATACCATGTACCCGAAGTCTCCAGCCTGCCAGGAAACCTCGGTTCCTCCACCGACAACCAGTATCTCAGCCTGGGTGAAGGGCGTCATGGATTTTTGTGTTGAGTCCGCCCCTTGAGGCTGTTTTAACATAGACGCGAATGGCTCGACCCCTGCTTTTGCAGACGCCAAGTTATCAGGCCTCGTTGCCCAGTAGTTCCAGAGGCTCATATAGGTGTTTTCCTTAAGCCAATTGCCCAACTTCTCCTTACTGTCGAAGCCTTCATTCGTAAGATCATCTGCCGTTACCGGGCTTAATAACAGAGTAGGCCTGCAGCTGCCGGGCCCGCTGGTTTCAAAGCTTCTCAACAGCTGCTTGATGACCTCGTGAATCGGGTATGGCTTAAAAGAACCAAAATTAATCAGACTCCATCCGCTGAAGAGACTAACAACGCTTTCTTCCGCTTTATAGCCCTTTTGCACATGCAGTGGACGCCATCCTTCAGGCAGCGCCTCTTCATTCTCCGCGAAACATACATTATTGTAGGTGAGGGCATTACCCAGATCACCCAGATACGTTTCACCCGGTATAGAGCCGCCCAGATTCTTGGATATAAGCGTCCACGCCCTTCCGATGACAGAATTGGCATGATTGAAGGGGCCCAACGCGGCCAGTCCGGAATTCATGTTTATCTCTTCGCGGATTGGCCCGTTTGTGACAACCATCCTGGCGAAAGAGGAACAGGAACTGAATAATGAGGTTACTCCTGTGGACGCTATAGCCAATATTACGGGTAAATGCTCTTTATCGGCTCCCGCCATCACGGCATTGATAGCGACATGCTCTACAGTATATTCCCAGGACTCGTAGGGAGGGGAGGGCTGCATAGTGACCGCCGATGACTTCATCAGGTTTGTGGCTTGTTCCCTTGAGCATCTCAGCTACTCTTTCTTCCGAAGGAAGAACTATCGGAAGACCATCGGTCCATCCATTTTCAAGAAAGAGCCGGGCTAGGTCCTCCGGAGTATCAGGTCCCAGCATTCTTTGTCTTGGTCTTTCTATGATACCTGTCTTTATTTCTTCATCAGTCAGCGGTTTGGTAAGGACCTCAACGATTTGGTCAATGATTGGTTTGCCGCTTATCGGATCTTTACCCTCTATATATTCCCGTTGTAATTCGAGTGGTCTGGCTGTGAAAGGATGGGGAACAAAAGTCAATCGCAGTTCAGGCATTCCCTTCTTGTACGCGAATTTTCTTGTGAGATCCGGAAACCCCGCGGTGACGACAGGTGCCGTGGGTATCCCCATTTCTTCCAGTATCGAGGAGAAGATGACGGTCGCCGGCGCGTTGGTGTCCAGCTGCCCGAGACCGACTATCGCTGCGTCGCCTTTTTCTTTGATTTCATCCCATAGCTTCTGGTCATTGACTAAGTAGGAACCCTCTTTGACTTTGAGTATAAAAGTGGTTTTGGGATATCTTTCGGCGAGTATTCTGTGGATTTCTATCATGCCTTGATGCAACGGTGCAAAATTAATACACGCGACGTATATGGTTTTGCCCTCCAGGGTGTCAAGCCGGGGTGCCATGGGTATCAATTCGATTGGAGGAGCTATGCCTCTCGGGTTCAGCACCGTTACTTTCTTGTTTGCCATGTTAATCTGTATATCTCCCTTGGTCACCACGATTACGGCTAACACAATAACCAGCGCACATAAACAGATTAATGCTATTTTAAGCCTTCGCATGATCTCCCTCCCTCCTTTTTCTTCACTTTAATCTTTTTAAATAGCTGTAAGGATCATAGGCGGCTGAAAGCCATGTCATTACTGGATAACTACCGGAAAAATGCCAGAAAGGTAGTGCTACGGAAAATGCTTTTTTTGTTGTCCTAAGCGAGTGTAACCAGTGATATTGGTGTGTACATATATAAGGAGTTTCCAATGTTTGCTCGCGTTAAGATATCAAGGAAACTCCAAATTCTGTACCTCCAGGAAAACCGGAGGCATCCACAGCAGTAATTATGCCACAGAGTGCTCCACCGGAGCCTTCAGTGGAAATCGCCATAAATCCTCCACTAGTCTTCCTGATTCACTATATTGATATAGGTGCTATTCTCTTTTTGGGCGTGTACTGAATTCCGGTTCGTAGCTGAACTTTCTCAGAAAAACCATGTCAAGTCTTTTTATAATAGTTATTGGTTTTTGTCACTAAATAGTTAAAATTGTCTAAACTACCGGAGCCACTGTTTTCTTTGAACCAGGTGCGGTAAAAATCCAAGGGAATGACGCACATATATTTAAGTTTATTAATAAAGGTTAAAAGCCATCAAACGAATAAGAGAAATCCGATAGCTCTCGGATGTGCCATGACTTTCCATGGCGCACCGGAAACTGTTAAACTATTACTCCTAATAACCGAATAACCGCAAAAAATGGATAGATCAATGTACACAGAAGAGTGCAAGGTTTTCCGCGACGCCTTCAGGAAATTTGTAGCCAAAGAGATTACACCCTACGCGGCTGAGTGGGAATCCAAGAGGGCTGTACCACGTGAATTATGGATCAAGATGGGAGAGCGGGGTTTTTTATGCCCCTGGCTCCCTGAAGAATACGGCGGTTTGGGAGTCAGCTTCGAGTTTTCCGTAATCATCAATGAAGAACTGATCAGAGGCGATGGATTCGGCGTAGGAGTGCCTCTGCACAGTGATGTCGCCACGCCTTACATATATTCCTATGCCCGACCGGAGGTCAAAGAGCGTTGGCTACCGGGCTGTACAACCGGTGAAACGATCACCGCCATCGGTTTTACCGAACCTAACACTGGGTCCGACCTTGCCGCCATCAGGACCACCGCGGTAAAAGACGGGGATTCGTACATAATCAACGGCCAGAAGACGTTCATCACCAACGGCTATTTTGCGGATCTTATCATCGTAGCCGTGAAAACTAATCCCAGCGCGGGACATAAGGGCGTGAGTTTGATCCTTGTAGACAAGGACGCTCCAGGATTCTCACGGGGAAGAAAACTGGAGAAGATGGGCTATCATATACAGGATACTGCCGAGCTATTTTTAGAAGCCTTCAAGGAAGCGTTGACGTATGCCAAGGAAAGAGAGGCCTTTGGCCAACCGATAGGGCATTTTCAGCATATTGCGTTTCGACTTGCTGAAATGGCGACAGACGTTCAGATTGGCCGGACTTTTCTTGACAATCTGATTTCAAGACATATCGAGGGAAACGATATCGTCCAGGAAGTATCCATGGCGAAATACTGGCTGGGCGAAATGGTCAACCGTATTGCCTACAGCGCGGTGCAGATCCACGGCGGCTACGGTTATATGGAGGAATACCGAATCTGTAGAATCTTCCGGGACGTGCGGTCACTTTCCATCTTCGCAGGCACGAGCGAGATCATGAAGCTGATTATAAGTCGCAATTTAGGCCTGAGAAGCTCAACGTAAATTGGGCAAAACGACTTTATGGCCGGCTTCGTTGCCTGGTAACTATGTAACGGATTCGGATCGGCCGTAGCGGTGGGGTGTGCCGAATCTTCACGCACTTTCATATGGAGTTTTTATTGTCTGATTGCCTCGTAGCGGGAACGCCGGTCAATCTGGTTGAGATTGAAATCAGGGATTTTGGGGGCAGTGTTTTGAAACAGGGAGAGAAAGGAGAGATTTGCGTTCGCGGTCCGAATATTGCCAGAGGATATCTCAAAAATCCTGAGGAGACGGAGAGAGTATTCTGGGGAGACTGGTTTCGCTCAGGAGACATCGGGATGATGGATGAAAATGGCTATCTCTATATCGTAGACCGTTTGAAGGACATGATAGTCACGGGAGGTGAAAATGTCTACTCACGGGAAGTCGAAGAAGTCTTATACGGCAAACCGGAGGTGATGGAATGTGCCGTGGTCGGATTGCCTGACAGAGAGTATGGGGAGCGCGTAACGGCCTTTATTGTCCCTCAAAAAAACCAGCGGATAGATCCAGCAGCACTGAAAGAGTACCTCAAATCCCGGCTTGCGGGCTTCAAGGTTCCTAAAGAGTACATTGCCTTGGCTGAACTGCCTAAAAACAATGAAGGCAAAGTGCTGAAAAGGGATATCAGGAGGCTTTATATTAAATGAGAAAGGCAACCCTGAGGACCTTTCAGGGCTGCCGGGCGACTCTGCAATTTCAAGCGCCAACCACGGGGCACTTCTTCATCGAGAGGTCCGGAAAGCGTTTTTAGCACACAGGCAGAGACTCAGCCGCGGTTTTCTTTGAAAACAACTTTACTACTAACAACGTCATAATCCCCGAAATCAGCGTTATAGGGATCAATACGATCAAAACCTCGGGGGCGGTCTTCCCGGTTCCCAGCAACGAGCCTGCCAGCAGCGGTCCCGCAATGGTTCCGAGACGTCCCGCTGCAACGGCGGCACCTACCCCCGTGTTTCGCACGGACTCCGGATAGCAGAGAGGGGCGAACGCATAGAGCGTAGCCTGCGCAACGGCAACCATCGCCCCCATACCAAACGCCGCCATCAAAGCTACGCTATAATCAAGCGACAGGAATCCAAAAACTGACAGAAAGACCGCCAGTGCCATGAAGGCTGTTCCCGGCGTTGAAAACAGAAATTTCCTGTCCAGCAGATACCCGCCTGCAGCGGCTCCTGCCGTCATGCCCAGATTATAGAGCATCTGAACATACTGGGCTTGGGGTTGTGACAGGCCCATGGCCACAAGCAGGGAGGGCATCCATCCCAGCAGAAGATACATTACGAGGAGTGTCCCGAAGTTTCCCGACCAAAGAAATAATGTTATCCCAAAACGACCTTCGCCCAATAATCCCGAGAATACGTTCAACCGGGATGGAGGCGATTGGATATCCTTTGGGGAAGCTGGAAGTGATTTGGGAAGAAGGAGCAGGAAGGGCGCGACGATAACGGGGGCAAGACCTCCGACAAGATAGACCGGACGCTAGTCGCTTCCGAATACTCCCGCCTGCATAACGGCTCCCGAAAGCATGCCGCCGAAAGGCGCAGCGCAGTAGATAAATCCGACAGCCCTCTTTTTCATGTTTTCCGGACTGAAGTCGCTTGCATAGGCAATGGCAACCGGCATGGCCGCCCCCAGTCCCACTCCGGTCATGAAGCGCATAGTAATCAGCATGCCGAGCCCTTCCGCAGCCAGAGTACCCAAAGAGAACAATCCAAAGATAATGACTCCTGAAATCACTACGCGCTTTCGCCCGAACTTGTCAGCCCAAAATCCTCCGAGCAGCGCTGACAGGAAAATGCCCACAGAACTGGCGCCGAGAAACAGCCCTTTTCCCAGTGGCTCCAAATTGAATGCCAGGGAAAGTTTTGTCGCAGACACTCCGGCAGCCTGGATATCAAAACCTTCCAACAGGATTACTATCGCGCACAAGATCAACACTCGAAAGGTATATCGCTGGGGCGTTATCATCCGTTCGCCTCCTCACGTTGAGCATCCGGTCAAGCATACTGCATTTTTCGTACAAACAGGATTACGCATCAAACGTAACGAACCATCAGAGATTCCCAATCCGTTATCCTGCTCCGCTTGAAAACCTCGTGGCGTCAGGATCCTAAACTCCGGGAGTCATTCCGTAAAGAAAGGACCGGCTGATGCACATCTACTTTCTCCGCGGATTCAGGCGCCGCGCGGGCTTGTCTGCACTTTTAAGCACTATTCTCCATTAGTCAAGCGTCTTTGCGACGCGAAAACCAAGGTAGCTGCGACCGCGCGTATCCGGGGAATAAGCGAAGGCTCGATTCGCGGAACGCAACGACTTCGAATCGCTCATGAACGAATTGGCGCGAAATCCGCGGACAGCACAATTGCCGTCTTTTACCGCCGATCCGTCCGTCGGCAATTCTGTTCCATCGGCCTTGTAACAGTCCTCGATCCATTGATAGACGTTACCGTGCATGTCGCACAATCCGAAACCATTTGTCGGAAACGAGCACACAGGCGATGTCTCTTCAATCCAAACATCGCGGCCCGCAGCTGCACCTCCCAAATCCTGGCCGACCTCTCTTCCATAGTTTGCGTAATCATGGTTGGGTTCGTCTCCCCACCAATAAGCCGTTGTCGATCCGGCGCGCGCTGCATATTCAAATTCCGATTCGGAAAGGAGCCGATATCGTTCCCCCCCGTCTTTTTATTGAGCCATCCGACGAATACCTATGCATCCCACCAGCTGACGCCAACTACCGGGCGATTGCCGCGGCCGTGGTCCAGATATTCCTCGACCGGTTTGCCTTCCACATCAACTCTAAGTGCCGCTTCCACAGCCTGTGCATCGCACATGGCGTCGCGAGCGCAGGCTTCCCATTGGTCCCAAGTGACGGGAGCCTTGCTGACGGCAAAAGCGTATGCGATCGCAACATCGTGCTGGCCCTCGTCTTTGTCGCGATTTCTTTCGGTTTCCGGGGAGCCCATGATAAACGTGCCGGGCGGAATAACAACCATCTCCGGGCACGTCTCGCACTCTTGAAAGTGACTGCCGGCAATCTCGGTATCCTTCTTCAAAATCGCCGATCCCGCCATCAGGCCGAGTACAACAACCGTTGCCACAGCTAGCCCCACAAACAGTCGATTCATAGCTTTACCTTCGTTTGATGTGTCTATTGAAAACCTGTAGGGGCATCAGGCTGATTCCATGTCAGGGAGGTGTTGACCGAATCGACCTTGACTGGTTGACGATATGACCTCCCAGGGTTCCAGCAACAAGCCCCTTCTATATTATGGATGCGGCGCCCGCATTGGACTGCATTCCTAATCAGGCTCTGTGCAAGTGGAACCGTTTAGTCGTCATAGCCGGGGCCCGGATACTTCTCTTCGCCATGCACAGGAACAAAACGGCGCATTCTTATCAAAACTTCCGAAACTCCAGTAAAACGTAATAGGATCATCCCATGCCGGGAGATTCTAAGAACCATTGCGCCCATCCGGCGCCTCCACATCCATCTAAATCTGAGGAATGGTGCCAATAGGAAAAATTAACGCCCTTTTTTCAAGAGTTATCCGGTACTAAGCAATCTGATTTCCGATATGTTATTCGTAAACTGATCTTAAATTTTCGGATGGGATTTTACTACAGTAGGGTGTTGGTTTTAGCAAAAATTTGGGAATTTGCACGCAAATCCACTCATCGTGATTTGCCAATCTGTTGAAACATAGGCTATGACTCCTCTACTGCTGATGCGCAATTCCGTTACACCATAAGACGGAGCGGATACTATGCCGCCGAAGGATTGCCCGTAATCAGCGTCGACACCAAGAGCCGCGATCTGATCGGCAGGTTTCATCAGGCCGGTCGCCGACGGAGTCGCGAACCGGTGAAAGTCTTTGATCATGACTTCCCGTCCGATGCGGACGGCGTCGCCATTCCCTATGGCATTTATGGTCCCTTCCGTAATCACGGCTTCGTTTCTGTGGGCATTACCTGTGACACATCGCAGTTTTCCGTTGATACAATCAGTACCTGGTGGGCAGAGTTCGGAGCCCGAGACTATTACAATGCCGATCGACAATCATTTGATCCAGATCGAGCCCTCAATCGACGCTCATACGTGGGAGAAACGAGAGCAACGCTTCCGGAAAAAGTTCGAAGCTGGGCAGAAATACGCCATTGAGGTGATTCTGCCCTCTGTCGGCAAGAATTTACTTTGCAAAGCAGCAAACCTGCGTATATTTTAGGTTGTAATGTGGTTAATAGTGCAACGAATGCAAACTGATCAGTTAATCGGAGGATATTAGAATAACTATGAAAAAAAGAATGTTGTTTATTTCACTGTTGTCAGTCGTGGCTTTAGCCTGCGTAATCCCCTTTCAAGCTTTAGCACAAGGCGGCCCCCCTGGTGGTGGCGGTAGCGCCAATGTCGAATTAACCGCTAAAAGAGATGCCGGTAATACGTCCAAGGGACTTGCCGGAAAGTGGATTGCAAAAGAAGGGAACAACGACGTGAAGCTGGAAATTAAGGTCGAAGGCTCGAAATTATCCGGAACAATTGAAAATACTCAATTCGATCGAACTCAAGGACGGCAAAGTTGAAGGGGATAATATTTCCTTTAAATATGTACGATCGATAAGCGGCCAGGACTTTGATATTGAATGGACCGGAACGCTGTCGGGCGATGAACTCAAACTAAAGCGCGTTGTTGGTGGAATGCCTGGCGGTGGACGTTGATCCTTTCTGTCTTCTTATCCTTTTTATCTCCTCAATGATCCGAACGGAGCGAGATGGCCAAGTTCCAGAAGACAGGAAGAATGAGCATGCTTTTTCAGATTTGTGTTTCCTATCGAACCTGCCCTAGTTTTCGATAAGACGTTATTTGTAAACTGATCTTGAATTTTCGGATGGGATTTTACTACAGTTTTGTGAAGGATTTAGCGGAATTTATTGATTTCGCGCACAATCCCATTTAACAGCGGATTGTCGGGCACGATGAGAAACTTAGAATTCATAGGGAAGCTCCTCTACGGCGCTTTCCTTTGGAATTGCCGCAATCAGCCTGTGTATTCTCGATTCCCTGCCCTCCGAATCGGAGCGGACGAACAGGGTCCGCCCTCAAAATCCGGAATGCGGGAAGGCTATCCCAATTTTTTCATCATGATGTTTGTTGCGGCAATACGGCCGGTGCACAGAGCCTCTGCATTATTGCCGCCGCCATTGTACATCCAGCCCCAGAACGAACCCAGCTCTCCGGCGCTGTACAGCCCCGGAATAGGCTGGTCGAACGGGTCCACAACCTGGCACCTGGCATTCCTTTTCGGGCCGCCCTGGGTGTTGTATGTCGCCGGGTATACCTTAACGCAATAGAAAGGCGGCTTTTCGATCGGAGTCAGGCTTCTGGAAGGCCTTCCGAAATCCTGATCATTCCCGTTTGTGCAATTCTCGTTCCATCTTGCTATTGAAGCCTCCAGTTCAGCCGGTTCGATTTCAAGCTTGTTCGCCAGATCGGCCAGAGTCTCCCCCTTAACGATCCATCCTTTTTCGATTTCCTTGCTGTTGTCCCTGCTTCCCTGGTAATTGCCGAACCATCCGAACCATCCGAATTTCATCGGCATTCCGCCGGCTACGGATCCGCTGATCCGTGCGATTTCATCGAATATCCCGAAGCAGGGAATGCGTGTGAATTCGCCAAGCACGCCGTCGAAATAAAGCAGGTTTTCCTTGTGTCCGAATCCGTGGCGGTTTTCCCGCATTTCATTCATAAAGCGTTTCCCGGTTTTGTCCACCAGGATATAGGAATTTCTGGGAAAACTTACCGGTATCATGACGGGATCGTATTCGGGTACGATCATGCATCCGACTCCGGCCAATGAATTGTTCATATGCCACAGCGCCGCGCCGGCCTTCTGCGCCATTTTGATTCCGTCTCCCGTGTTGCCCGGAGTTCCCCTGCCATAGGTGGGCCAGCCCGGGAGAAACTGTTTCTGCATCTCGAAATTGAACTCAAATCCGCCGCAGGCCAGAACAACGCCTTTGGCGGCTTTTATGGATATCTGCTTCCCATTGCTGGTCGCCTTGACTCCAAGAACTTCGCGCTTTGCAGACAGAACCAAGTCATTGGCCGGTGTTTCATAAAGCACTTCAATGCCTCTTTTATTGACCTCTTCCCGAATCGGTATCCAAAGCCTGCCGCCGCCCGCGCCTCCTCCATTGCTCCATGTGCGCACACTTCCGGATCCGGGGAGTTCGGGATGTTCGGGCTGGAATACGCCGAGAGGACTTGGTGAAACGCCCAGAGTTTCAAGCCAGCCGTTCAGCTTCAACATTTCCTCTGCCAGGGCCCGGAGACATTCTTTGTCTGTGAGGCCCGCACAGAGCGCTTCCATATATTCCAGGCCCTCCGGCAGGTTCGTGGGCGTCCACCACATATTCCCGGATACCCTGCTGTTTCCGCCTTCGTGCTCCTTTGTCATCTTTTCCAGGATCAGAACTTTTGCACCTGCGTCTTTTGCCGTTATGGCGGCGGACAGGCCTGCGAAGCCCGTTCCGATAATGACTACGTCAGCTTCCTTATCCCATCTGGGCTCCTGGGCGGAACCTGTTTGAGTGCCTAATACGTTAACCGCAGCTATGGCGGGTGCTGCGACCGCCGCATTTTTCAGGAATCTTCTTCTGCCAACTTGATTCTTATCGCCCTGCATATTCTGCCTCCAGCGTTAATACAAAACACTACGGATTCCCCCGGCTCACTGTGCCATATCTTAAAACCGGGATCGTCTGCGGCATTTTGACAAGCATGATTATTTGATTGATATTATATTTTCCAGATAAATCCGGCCCCTTCCGCACCAGCTTCTTCCGCTTATCTTTTATTACACAAAATGGTGCGCTTTCACTGCATATACGATATGCACTAATGAATTTGTTTCTTATTTCGGTCCTGACTTTGCGTGCTCATTGAAAAATCTGCTTTATGGACACTCTTACGGAGTCATTTATTCTTTAATACAAAAAAAATCATACAACTCGTCGAATGGAATATGCTTGACACGCATCTGCGGTGATCCATAAAGTAAGCGTGCACTAACTTATTTATCCAAGAAAACCGATGAAAACTCAAAAAATCCGTCCCGGCAGGAATGTCCCGGCAGTCCAAAAGCGCCTTAAAGCGGACGAGCGGCGCAGGCAGTTGCTTGGGATTGCAAAAGAAATGTTCTCTAAACACGGATTTGAAAACACGAGCACCCGGTCCATCGCTGCGGCTGCCGGCATAAGCGAAGCAATAGTCTTCAGACATTTCGCATCCAAGGAGGATCTCTACAGACAGATTCTTGATCGGAAGGCTGATGAAATCGACATTAAGAGCTGGTCGGATGAATTGGAACATATTGCCGAATGCGAGGATGATCAGGCGCTGGTCCTGTCCGTGATGAAACATGTTCTGGAAGCCGACAGGCAGGATCCCCAGTTTCAAAGATTGTTGCTTCAGGCGGCGCTCTCGGGGCATCCCCTGCACAAGATCACGGCCCAACGTCTTTTGCCCCTTCACGGATTTCTTTCCGGCTACATCAAAAAACGGCAGAAAAAGGGAGCCTTTCAGAATTGCGATCCGAAATTGGCGGCATATGCGATTGTCAGCCTGCCCGCCTACTACGGGCTGGCCAAGATACTGTTTGGAGAGAACGAGCTTAATCTTTCCCAGAAACGTTTGGCGTCAGGATTTGCCCGACTCATTCTGGAGGGTCTGAATTCACACGGCGGTTCTTCACTCAGGAACGCACGTTCCGGAAAAATAGCAAAAAAGCAAAGAGCGTGAGCTGTAGAAGAATCCCAAAACAGCAGGATGGAGGAGTTCAAATGATCAGAATTCGGCGATCTCGAGTGATATCGATGCTGTTTGCAGGGCTGATGTTCTGCCTGGAGACCGTCGCACAGCTTCCGGACAAAATCGATATCGACAAAATGAATCCAGCCGGACTTCTTGTGGACAAGTACAGCTATATGTCCCAGCCTTACAGTTTCTATTATTTCCACAATATGGACCAGCTCGGCCTTCGCACGGACTGGATAAGAAAAGGGGATCGACCCTATCCCTTGCGCGAAGCGACCCGCGATTGGTCATTTGAATACACATTCCGTGGCGACCGATACTCATTGGATGATTACTTCGAGCGAAATTTCGTTGCGGGGTTCCTTGTTCTCCATGACGACCAGATCATTGTCGAGAAGTATTTTCATGGGGCAGATCAGAATTCGAGGTTTGTATCGCAATCGGTATCCAAGTCCATTGTTTCGATTTTGATCGGTGCAGCTGTCGAAGAGGGACTGATCAAGGGAATCGAAGATCCTGTAACGGATTATCTGCCGTATCTCTCAAAAAGCGGCTATCGCAATGTCACCATTAAAAATCTCCTTCAGATGTCTACCGGAGTCGACTACAGCGAAGACTACAGGGATCCGAAATCTGGAGCCGCGCTAATCGGGGCGGCGCTGCTTACGGGGAATCCTTCCTTCAAGGATTATGCGCGATCGATTCAGTCGACCGACACGCCTCCCGGCACCAAGTTTGAATATCAGAGTGTCAATTCTCAAGTATTGGGGCTTCTCCTTGAAAAAATTTCCGGGAAACGGCTCAACAAATATGCCGAGGAAAAGCTGTGGAAAAAGATCGGCGCTAGAAGCGACGCTTTCTTTTATGAATCGCCAAAGCAGCCGGATACTTGCGCATTCGCCTGCTTCAATGCAACCGTGCGGGACTACGCACGCGTTGGGCTCATGATGCTTCGGGAAGGAAAACTCGGAGAAGAACGCATCGTGTCAAACGCATGGGTGCATGATTCCACCACGCCTGATGCGTCCTATCTCAAACCCAACCCGGGAAGTTCCGATGGTGGCTTCGGATATGCCTACCAGTGGTGGATTCCCCCGGGGGATGAAGGCGTATACATGGCTCAGGGAATCTATGGTCAATGCATTTATGTTAATCCTGCCCGAAATGTCGTGATTGTGCAGACCAGCGCCTGGCCGGAACCAGTGTCCTTCCTTCCTGCCGAGGAACAGGGAGTGGTTCTGGATATGATAGCTCGGGAAATCACGAAGTGATTTCCACAACCGGCGATGGAATACCGTATCGATGCCCTGATGTCGAAATGGGAGATTAAAAATTTGAAACACAGGACTCCTGTGATTGTCGCAATTTTTCTGGTGATATTGGGAGTGTCGTCATGCACGCATCAGAGCCGAACACCGGCGGATACAGTGCTGATTCATGCCGGAACCTATACCGTAAATACGGAAGAGCCCCAGGCACAAGCAATAGCGATTCGTGAAGGGAAAATCATTGCGGTGGGTTCGGATAAAGAGATTGCCGCATATCAGGGCGCGTCCACAAAAATCATCGACGCGAAAGGGCACATGGTGCTTCCCGGATTCGTCGACGCCCATGTTCATATAATGGCCGGAGCCGCCCAACTTGAACAGGTTTCCTTGAATGACGCCAAAACCCTGGACGATTTCCAAAAGCTGGTAAAGGACTACGCCGTGGCGCATCCCGAAAAGAAATGGATCCGGGGCATGGGATGGTATTACAGCATCTTCGGCAGCAGCGGGCTGCCCGACAAGAAGTTCGTGGACGAGGTCGTCTCCGACCGTCCTGTTTATCTGCTGGCGTACGACGGACACAGTTCTCTTGCGAACAGCAAGGCTCTGGAGGCAGCAGGGATCACTCGAAAGATGCCCGATCCGCCGAACGGGATCATCGTACGCGATCCGGCGACCGGCAAACCGACAGGCGTCCTGAAAGAAGCGGCGGGTCAGCTGGTGGCAAAGGTTATTCCGCAGCCGAGCTATGAGGAAGAGCGGGATCGTCTGATACAAGCCATTCATTACGCCAGTTCACTGGGCTTTACCCGTCTGATCAGCGCGGGCGCGGATGCCGAACGCGTCGAACTGTTCGATGAAATACGGCAAAAGGGGGAGTTGACTACGCGGCTTTATATGGCCCGGTTTGTGAATCCACCGTTGACTCCTGACGTCATCAGAATTCTGGAACAGAACCGAGACAAGTACAGCGATGACTGGATCGATCTGGGCACAGCGAAATTCCTTCTGGACGGCGTCATAGAAGCGCACACAGCCGCCATGCTCGAACCCTATGAGAAGGATCCCGGCAACAGGGGCAATCTATATTTTGATCCTGAACAGTACAGCGAGAGCGTGGGCCGGCTGAACCAACTCGGTTTTCCCGTCTCCACGCATGCAATCGGCGATCGCGCCATTCGCCTTGCTCTTGATGGCGGTGAAGCCGCCGGGAAAGTAATGGATATTCGGAACAGGATCGAGCACATTGAGTGCCCAAACCCGCATGATATTCCCCGTTTCGGCGAACTCGGCGTAATCGCCAGCATGCAGCCGCTGCACACAACGCCCAATGAAAATATTCTCAACAACTGGGCGGGAAGCGTGGGGCCGGTGCGCGCCGGACACGCCTGGCCGTGGCACGACATCCTTGCCGGCGGAGCTGATCTTTGCTTCGGCAGCGACTGGCCGGTCGTGACGCTGAGTCCCTGGCCGGCCGTGCAGGTTCTACTTACGCGTCAGAATCCTGAAGGAACCCCAGCCGGGGGATGGATTCCCGATCAACGACTCTCTCTGGAGCAGGCAATTCGGGGATACACAATGGGAGGTGCCATCGCCGCAGGCAGGGAAAAAACGGAAGGCTCGATCGAAGCGGGAAAGCTGGCGGATCTGATCATCCTTTCGCAGGATCTGTTCAAGGTCGATCCCAATCAAATCGGGGAAACTAAAGTCTTAATGACGATGGTCGGAGGCAAAGTTGTTTACCAGGATTCATCGTGGGAAATAAATAATCCGGATTAAAAAGGAGGAGTATTCCATGCAGATTAGAATTACCTCAATTATAGTCATTTTGATATTGCTTCCATGCTTTGCCCAGGCTCAGAGCGCAGACAGTTCCTGCGACCGCGCCTGCCTGGAAAATTATGTCGACCGATACATGGATGCCATGCTCGATAACGATCCGAGCCTGGAGCTTTTCGCAAGAGACTGCAAGTTTACGGAAAACGGCGTGCGACTGCCGCTGGGAAGTGAAGGACTGTGGTTTGGCATGTCCGGAAAGGGAAATTACAAGTTTTATGTCCCCGATGTTGAGACGCAACAGGTCGCGTTTATCGGTACAGCTCGGGAGGGCGCTGCCAACAAGCAGGGCGAAGCCGCACTTGTAGCAGTCGCCATCAGATTGAAAATAGCAAACGGATTGATTACGGAAGCGGAGCAGATCGTTATCAGGCCGGACGGCGACACAATGGGCATGACCGGGAACCTTTCCGTAGGCGCCAGTGTCGAGAAACTGGGGGCGCCTCATGAGATTTTCAAGGAAGCTATTCCGGCTAAAGAACGAGCCTCCAGGGAAGAGCTGATCGAGACCGCGAACTATTACTTTTCCGGATTGCAGAGGAACGATCATGGGAAAGGCTATTATCCCTTTACCGATGACTGTCACCGTATTGAAAACGGCACGCCCGCTACAAACGTTCCTGTCCCTGAGGGACAAACGCGGCCCGATCCGAAAACCGCCTCCATGTATTCATCGTACTGGGGATGTAAAGAGCAGTTTGAATCGGGAACCATGGGTTTTATAACGCGGGTGCGGGACCGCCGGTTCGTGGCAGTGGACCGGGAGCGCGGAATCGCATTTGCTTTTGGCTTTTTCGATCATGATGCCCTTAACTGGACCTGGCAGCTGGCAGAGCTGTTCAAGGTGGAAAAAGGCAATATCCGCAGGATAGAGGCTATTTTTTACCGATGTCCCTACGGAATGAATTCCGGGTGGAGCACATATGAACAGGGGATATCCGACAGCATACAGAGTATTAGATGATAATTCTTTCAGGAGGAGTGTGAAATGAAAAGATTGGGTATAGTACTGGCCATTATTCTTTTATTGCCGTTGACTTCTTTTGCCTATACATCAGGGACCTGCGATCGGGAATGCCTGCTGAGTCTTATGAAGGACTATCTGGCGGCTCTGGTTGTCCATGATCCCTCCGCGGTTCCTTTTAACCAGTATGTAAAGTTCACGGAAAATACCGCTGAAATCCCGGTAGGATATGGATTATGGGAAACCGCTTCCGGCAGACCTTCCGAATTTCAGATTTACGCCGCGGATCCCGTGAATCAGCAGGTAGCCGCTCTTGTAATGATGAAGGAAAACAACAACCAGGACATTCTTCTCGGAGTTCGGCTTGCCCTTAAGCGCGGAAAAATCGCCGAAGCAGAACATCATGTTGTTAAAAGGGATGAAATACATTTAGAGAACCTGATAAAACCTCGGCCTGGGCTTGTTGAAGACGTATCCCCCGAAGACAGGACGCCAAGGGATCAGATGCTTGACATAGGGCTTTCCTACTATGATGCCCTGACAGGTGAAGACGGAACGCTGGCACCGTTTGCCCTGGAATGTCAACGCCGCGAAAATGGCGGTATTTCAGTCGGTGGGAAGAAAGAGGCGCCTAAGGCTCCGGAAGTTGAGAGGGACTTCGCTCCACCCGAGTCCGTAAACCCGGAAATGATGAAGCTGGCCAGAGCTCTTTCGGCTGTGCCGAATACGTGCGAAGGACAGATCACCGCCGGTGTGTGGGCATACATTGCGGAAATCAGGAATCGCCGTCTGCTGGTAATCGATGAACAGAAGGGGCTGGCAGTGGGCTTTTCCAACCTCTATCATGACAGCAAGCTTAAAACCATAAAGCTCAAAGTAAATTCAGAAGAGATAAGCATGCCGGCCTGGCAGGGAAACTTTAATATGCCTGCCATTCACTTTTTTAAAATCAAAAAAGGTAAGATTTACGATATCGAGGCCACCGGTCTTGTTCTTCCTTACGGGACTAAAACCGGCTGGGAATAGGAAACCGGCGATAATTTCCATAAATTAATATTTCAGGAGAAACAAAATGCAAAAATGGATTGGTACATTGCTGACCACTGCTGTTGCCACTTCACTGATCCTGACTGTATCCTGTACAACTGACGATCACGACATTTACGCTCGAGACCGGGCTCAGATTGAAGACCTTCAGGCCCGTTACCTGTTTGCCCTTGATTTCTTCGATATGGATACCTATGTTTCGACTTTCACCGAAGACGGCGTCCTGGATATCATCGCCTATCAGGCCAAGGGACGCGAAGAGATCCGTAAAAGCCTCGAAGAAGCAAGACCTGTATTCGATCAATCGGCCGGAGACGCCCCGCAGGGTCCGTACCCCGCAACGGGACGGCACAATATAACCAACATAGTACTGAAAATTGATGGAGACAAAGCGGTCGGACGAGCCTATTGGTTCCACTATGGAAACAATAATCCCGAAAGAAGAGCCGCCGTTGACGCATATGGCCATTACGAAGATGAAATGGTCAAGATCGACGGGCAGTGGCTGTTCAGCAAGCGAGTTATTTACAACGAGGGGGTTGCCGATTGGATCGCTTCGTCGGAAAACCCAGCCTGGTAGGCAGGTTCCCGGCAAGGAGATATGTCTATGAATATTCCAATGCATCGATTCAAGTATACGAAACTCCCTAAGGAACAGATCTCCGCAAAGCTTGCCCGGACGGTGTCCGGGCCGGAATGCGCATCCGGATTCTCGGACATTCTGGCCGGGACATCGATGACAATTGTGACCGATACTGGCTAATGATGCCTTGCCTTTAAAAAAGGAAGGGGCGGCGTTCACACGAACCGCGCCGCCCCTTGATTCCTTATTGTACGCGACTCAGTTTCCCGCTGGAGCGGCTCCGCGTCCGCCGCCCATGCCGCCGCCTGCAAGTTCACGCTTCAGCTTGAGTTCGTCGCCGGAAAGCGTCCCCGTCCAGGACATGTTGAAATCCTGGCCGCTTACATTGCGCACATAGCCAAAGGAAATGTTGTTTCCTTCTATTTTGCCGTCTTTGATCTCGATTGCTCCGGGCATTTGAGTATTTTCGATCGTCCCCGTCAGTTTGGAGCCTTCAACTTTAAGGTCCAGTTTTATTTCGTTGTCACCGTCTTTCGCAACCCATTTCCCTGCAGCCCCTTTAGACGACGCATCGCCGCTTACTCTCTTGGCGGTATATTCGGCATTGACATTGCCACCGCCGCCGGCACCCGTCATGCCCCGGCCGCCCTGGCCGGGCATGCCCATGCCCATCATGCCGCCGGTCGAGGAACCGTCGTATTCTCCGATCGAGGACGGAGGCGTGACCGATCCTTCGGGCTTGAACAGCATCTGCGCGAACAGATACAGGTTGTTGTTCCACACCGGAACCTCGTGCACTCCGGAGTCGAGATACCAGACGTGGTCTATCTTAGCTTCATCCAGGGCCTGGTGGAGGTTCCAGCTCCCCGTGATCAGGTTGTCCTTGTCGCCGCAGCCGATCCACAGCAGACTCAGCTTGTCCTTGGCCTGCTGGATCTTCGGAACGAGCACATTGGGCCGCTGCAGATTGGGCGCGGCAGAGAAGCCGCCAACATAGGCGAATTTTTCGATGTTATTGATGCCGAAATTCAGGCCCTGGCCGCCGCCCATGGAAAAGCCGTTGAGCGCTTGGTGTTTCCGGTCCGTCGCCACCGAGTAGTGCGATTCGATGTAGGGCATCAAGTCGTTCAGCAAATCCGGCTCAAGGTCGGCGTAGTAATTGAAATCCGCCATGACATTGTTCGAAGGTGGTTCGGCTGTCGCACGGCCGTTAGGCATGACGATGATCATGGGTACGGCTTTCCCGTCGGCAATGAGGTTGTCGAGGATCGTGTTGGCCCCGAAGGACGTCCAATTATTTTCGTTGCCGCCGATGCCGTGCATCAAATAGAGAACCGGGTATTTCTGATTAGGGTCATAATTGGGCGGTGTGTAGACGACGGCTTTGCGGTCGACGCCGATGCTCTTGGAGTTATAAGTAATAGTCTCCAGTTTGCCGTGAGGTATATCCGGACGTACCTGGGTAAATCCCTCCGGTGCGTGATTGGGCAATACCAGAGTCGTGTCCGGCATCATCGGAGCAAAATATGCGTTGGCGAACGGAATTTGAGTTATTCCGATTGCTGTAACCAACACGATTGCAAAAAGTCTGGCTTTCCCGAAATCGATATTTTTAAACCTCATAAAATATTCTCCTTTCTATTCGATCGGTTCAAGAGGCCAGCCCATTGATGCCGCTCTGGGCCCGATGAATGACTGTATCAGGTCCACTTTGCCGTCTCTCATCCTGAACATGTGGCAATCGACAAGACCGCTGATGGAAATGCCTTTATCGGTATCTACCCAGACGCGCCGTGGTCCATGGTTAAGATTGGAATTGGTCTGCTTCCTGAAAGTCACCGGCGAACAGTCGTGGTCTCTTGCTGTCGTCTGTAAGCCGTTCTCCCAACGATCACATACTTCTGCGAAGGGGACGCTGACTGTCGCGCCTTCTGCGAATAGAGCAAAATAATTATTGGCCGCATCCGCCAGCGCCTTGCGCGATGCTCGTTTCTCGGGTGGAAGGATCGTCTCCCAGTCCTGGTCTTTCGTCTCCAGAACACTGTTTGCGTTGAAGGCAAAATCGCGCTCCCGCGCTATGATCGTTTCAATTTCGGTGATTTTGCCTTTTTCAACCTTAAGCCGGGCAGCGAACAGGATCGGCCGGACAGTTCCCTCTTCGGGCATCGTAGCCGGGCCGGCAAACATAGCACCTAATCCACCACCGGCAC
>WOR8_10005299_pt1 | contig 19777 bp, 19 predicted proteins | sample DeeMarSeWOR38_10_FD_19890 | JGI IMG/M metagenome (IMG submission 19890)
CTGAGCTACAAGGATGAGTACGAGGTCGCAAGGCTGCATTCGCGGACGGACTTCCTGGAATCCGTCAGGCGCGACTTCGGTGACAAGGCGAAAGTCCGTTTTCACCTCGCGCCGCCGATCCTGAACTCGAAGACCGACGCGCGCGGCCGGCCACGGAAGAAGGAATTCGGGGCATGGATGATTCCTGTGTTCCGGCTGCTTGCGTCCATGCGCCGACTGCGTGGCACCCGTTTCGATCTTTTCGGGATGACCGCCGAACGTCGCATGGAGCGCGCCCTGATCGCCGAGTTTGAAAACCGGGTCGAGCAGATGCTGGGTGCGCTCAATGCCGGCAATCTCGATCTCGCAACGGAGATCGCCGGTCTCTACATGGACATCCGCGGCTACGGGCCGGTCAAGGAGGAGGCGGTCGACGAGGTGCGCACGCGCGTCGCCAACAAGATCAATACGCTCGCCACGATGGACCAGCGCGCGGCGTGAAGCCCGAGTACGCATTCGACTCGACACCCTCCGCTGGCACCACGATGCCCGTTGCCGACGGCATCCACTGGCTGCGTATGCCGCTGCCCCTTGATCTCAACCACATCAACCTCTGGCTGCTCGAGGACGACGGTGGCTGGGCCATCGTCGACACGGGAATAAATACCGAGACGAGCAAGGAGCTATGGCGCGAGACCTTTACGGGAACGATGCGGGGGCTGCCGGCAACCCACATTATCGCGACGCACCTGCATCCCGATCACATCGGTTGCGCCGGCTGGCTGACGCGCCAGTTCGACGTCGATCTCTGGATGACCCGCGAGGAGTACATGCTCGCCCGGCTCCTGGTTGCAGACACCGGCAAACCGGCGCCGGAGGAGGCGATCCGCTTCTACGCCTCAAGGAGTATCGCGAACGTTTCGGTTTCTTCGGCCGCATGGTGTCGAGACTGCCCGAGTCCTACGTTCGGATTCACGAGAACGACCGGCTCGCGCTCGGTGAGCATTCATGGCGAGTCATCATCGGGCGGGGACACTCGCCGGAACACGCCTGCCTTTACTGTGAAGAGCAGAACCTGCTGATTTCGGGCGACCAGGTGTTGCCGACCATCTCCGCCAACGTCAGCGTGTGGCCGACCGAGCCCGCGGCCAACCCGATGCGGCACTGGCTGGAATCACTGGCGGCGCTGCGCAAAGAGATTCCGGACGATGTCCTCGTATTGCCCGCGCACGGCAAACCTTTCCGCGGCGCGCACGATCGTATCGACGCCATCATTGCAGGGCATGTCGAGCGGCTCGACAACCTGCATGAGTTCCTCGCGGAGCCTCGTCGCGCCGTCGATACGTTCGACATCCTGTACAGGCGCCGGGTGCCCAACGATCACCGGATGATGGCCACCGGTGAGGCGATCGCCCACCTGCATTACCTGGTGGCGACCGGCGACGCCGTCTCGCAGGAAGACGCCGACGGCGTCACCTGGTACACGAGAAGCTGATCCGCCAGGGCGATCAGACGTGCTGCATCAGCACGGGAAGCCGGGCCTCGTGGATCAGGAACTCCGTCGTTCCGCCAAGCACCTTTTCATACCAGCGTTGCCGGCTGTAGGCCCCGGAAACGATCAGGTCGGCTTTTGCCTCATTGCAGGCATCCATGAGTTCGGCTTCGACGTGACGGCCGCGGGTCCTGACGCGCCTGGCCTTGATGCCCCAGTGCTTGAGATACGCAACAAGCTGCGCCGCTTTCGGCCCCGGCCGATCTTCCGGGCCGCAGGTCACGATCGTGATATCGGAGGCAAGCTGCAGCAGCGGGAGAGAGGCGGTGACCGTCCGCGCGACGCGAGGCCCCTGGTCCCACGCTATGCAGACATGTGAACCGATCCTGTGTCGACCGGTCTGCGGCAACAGGAGAACCGGGCTGGAGCCATGCATGAGCGCCGCGTCGAGGAACATGCCGGCGACGCCGTCGCGGCGTTTGGGCCGCGATATCACGATGAGGTCTGAAAGCGGGCCTACGATGCTCATTAGCTTGTTCGGCGACCCTACGCGCTCCGCCCACAACGCGCCGGGCGTAGCGCGCGCATGGTGTATCAGGTCGTAGCCATTCTTTTCCGCAAGACGTTTATACAGGCTCTCGGCGTCCGCGGGCGCGGACGGCGTGTATTTCTTGTGCCAGGCCTCTGCCGCGAATTCCGAAGACAGCGTCAGGTCGGAATCCTTGTGCGGGCGAATGTGGCAACCGCTTACGCTGGCACCCAGTTTCTTACCAAGCTCGAACGCCGTATTCAGCGCTCTTGCACATTCGGGGCGGTCTGCAACCGGCACTAGGATGACTTTCATCGACCTTCTCCTTGCGGTTGAGATCTGAGCATGGCACCGGCACAACCGGCGGACAAGCAGGTTTTATACGTAGGCGCGATCGCGGTTCGAAAACCGCTCCTACGACAGGACCCGGTCGAGGTCGCGGCACAGGTCGTCGGCATCTTCCAGGCCGACCGACAGCCGCATGACACCGTCGCCGGCATACTCCCGGAACCCTGCGAGCTGCTCCCCTTCCAGCCGGTAACTCGACTCCATGATCTGGTCGGTACCGATCCAGTAGACGAGGCTGCGATGATGGCCGAGGCTTACCGCATAGTGGATGACCTGCAGTCCGTCGATCATTTTCCTCGCGACGGCCGGGCCGTCCTCTACCTGGAACGACAGCATCCCCGAGAATCCCGACATCTGCCTGAGTGCAATATCATGCTGCGGGTGCGATTGCAGCCCGGGGTAATTGACTCGCCTGACCGCCGGGTGGCTCTCGAGGAACTCGGCCACCTGCATCGCACCCGAGGAATGTGCCTGCATGCGGATGGGCAAGGTAGCGATGCCGCGCATGATCAGCCACGCATTGAACGGGCTAATCACGCCGCCGTAATGCACGAGCGCCTCCTCGTTCAGCTCCATCAGCACGTCGCCCGGACCCAGCAAGGCGCCGCCCAGCGCATCGCCATGGCCGCCGATGTACTTGGTCAATGAATGAATGACGAAATCCGCACCGAGCTCGATGGGACGTGTCACGACCGGGGACGCAAACGTCGAATCGACCGCCAGGCGAACACCATGCGCCCTGCAGATCTCTGCGATCGCTTCGATGTCCGCCAGCCGGATGATCGGGTTGATCGGCGACTCGATGAATATGAGTCGCGTGTTGTTCCTTATCGCCGCTGCGACGTGCGTGACATCGCTGGTATCTACCGGCGTCACTTCGATACCGAAGCGAGGCAGCGTATGTCGCACGAGCTCGGCACTGCCGGCGTACTGCACGTCGCTCACGATCAGGTGATCACCCGGCGACAGGTAGCCGAGGAGCAGTGCGGACGTGGCCGCCATGCCCGAAGCGAACGCCAGGCAAGATTCCGCACCCTCCAGCACGCGCAGCTTCTCCTGCAACTGATTGATCGTCGGATTACCCCAGCGCGTGTAGATATAGGGCATCTCGCTCTCGTCGAAATCCTTGATCGAGAACGCTTCGGCATCCTTCGTCGTGAACGTCGTCGACATGACGATGCTCGGCGACGACGCACCGGTAATCTCGTCCGGCTCCTCCCCGGCGTGCACGGCCAGAGTCTGCGGACCGGCATCTTTCGGCAATTTGCTCACGGTTCTTCCCCTGCTGCGTGAGCGCCCGATTCTACGCCAGCGCATGTAGAATCGTCACATGGCAACGGCTCTCCACACAGCGCGGCTCGTGATACGCCCATTCAGCCAGCAGGACTTTGACTGCTTCGTTGCGGAAATGTTGACGGATCCGCGTGTCGTGGAGTTCTATTACTCCTTTCGCGACGAAGTCGACATGGACAGGATTCGGCAGCAGGCGAAAGACGACCTCCGGGACCAGTTCGAGGAGAGCCCTGCGAAACACAAGCCCGGCTTTGAGTTTGAAGACCGGATCGAAGCTTACGGCAGCGACCAGATGTACCTGTATCGCTTGCGGCCGGCCGGCGCCGCCGTGCACTGACGATGCCGATTCGCTCACTTTGTGTCACTGAGGGTGGCGACCGGCCAACCATAGAGACTTTTATCGGTATGCATCGCGCCGGCATCGGGATCACGGTCACCTGCCCGCCGGATCACCCGAATCGCCAGCAGCTCGTCGACGCCGGCGTGCCGACGATCCCGCTACAGCTCAAGCACAACTTCAACAAGGCCGATATCGCCACGTTGCGCGGGGAGCTCGTCCGCGGCGACTATCACATCCTGCACACGTTCAACAGCAAGGCGGTTACCAACGGGCTGCGGGCCTGCAAGGGCCTGCCGGTCAAGGTCGTCTGTTACCGCGGCATCGTCGGCAACCTGAGTTTTCTCGATCCGATGTCCTGGATGCGTTATCTCAACCCGCGTATCGATCGCATCATCTGCGTCTGCGAGGCGATACGGCAGTGGTTCCTGCACATGCAGCCCGCATTCCTGCGCATGCCGCCCGAACGCCCGGTCACGATTCACAAAGGGCACAAGCTGGAGTGGTACTCGGATACACCCGTCGATCTCGCCGGGTTCGGCATCCCCGAGGACGCTTTCGTCATCGGCTGCACGGCGGCATACCGTCCCCGCAAGGGCATCGAGTACCTGATCGATGCGCTGGGCATGCTGCCCGCGGATATTCCCGCCCACCTGCTGCTGATCGGGCGCATGGACTCGGAGAAGCTCACGAAGAAGATTGAATCGAGTCCCGCCGCGGAACGCATACATCGCATCGGGCACCGCACGGACGCACCCGCGGTGACGGCAGCCTGCGACGTATTCTCCCTGCCCTCGACGAAACGCGAAGGCCTGGCACGCGCCATCATCGAGGCCATGGCATACCGGGTGCCGCCGGTCGTTACGGACTGCGGCGGCAGTCCCGAGCTGGTCGTCGACGGTGAATGCGGTTACGTGGTGCCGATCAAAGATGCGCGCGGACTGGCCGGCGCTTTCGAAAAACTCTATCGCGACCCCGAGCTGCGGAAACGCATGGGCGAAGCGGCACGCGAGCGCATCGGCACCCACTTCCGCAACGAAGACACCGTCCGCAAGACCATCGCGCTGTACGAGGAACTGGTGCCGAACCCGGACTGATCCGCGGTCGCGCTTCGAGAACCGCTCCTACAGCTCTACCATCAGCTTCCCGGTGTTGCCGCCCGTAAACAGCAGGTTTATCCCCTCTATCGCACTCTCGAGACCTTGCAGCGTGTGCGCCCGGTATTTGAGCTTCCCGGCCACGAGGTATTCGGACAGCTTCTGCATCATCGCCGGCACCTGTTCCCAGTGGTCGGGCATCGTGAAGCCGGTGATCGTAAGACGTTTGCGGATGACGTTGAGCCAGTTCGGCCCGGGAGACGGCGTTGCCGTGTTGTAGTCGGCGATCATGCCGCAGACGATGATTCGGCCATGTGCGTTCATGCGATTGAAGACAATGTGTTGCACGGGCCCGCCGGTATTCTCGAAATACAGGTCGACGCCGTTCGGCGTTGCCTCCTTCAGCCGCTTTTCGAGCTCGTCGGACTTGTAGTTTATGGCCGCGTCGAAGCCGAGTTCGTCCTCCAGCCAGCGGCATTTCTCGTCGCTGCCCGCCGTGCCGACCACAGTGAGACCCTCGGCCTTGCCGAGCTGTCCTACCATTGCGCCGACCGAGCCGGCCGCGCCAGACACGACCAGCGTCTCGCCCGCCTTCGGCTTGCCGATCTCCATCAGCCCCTGCCAGGCGGTGAGGCCCGGCAGTGACAATACGCAGAGCACCGCTTCGGCCGAAACGCCCTGCGGTAACTTGTTGAGCCCCTGGCCGGTGCTGACCGCATACTCGGTCCAGCCGATCATGCCGACCACGCGATCGCCGACCGCGAACTCATCGTTCTTCGACTCGACGACTTCGGCAACGCCGCTCGAACGCATGATCTCGCCGAGTTCGACCGGCGGGATATAGCTGCCCCGATCCTCGCTCATCCAGCCGCGCATGGCGGGGTCCAGGGACATGTGTGTCTGCTTGAGCAGGACCTGGCCTGGTTCCAGTTCCGGCGTTTCCAGCCTGACCACCTCGAACACGTCGGGCGTAATGGTCAGGCGCGGGCGTTTAACAAGTCTGATCGCTGTGTATTGCATGGCGGGTCGCTCACTCCGGTGGCGTGCTGGCCGCCCATGGTACCCGTAAACGGCATCCCTGCAGGAGCGGACTTGGGCCCGCGAACCGGTCTTACAGCCGTAGCGCCCCGTCTACTTCGATGCAGCGACCGTTGACGTACTCGTTCTCGAAAATGAACTGCACCGTGTGCGCGATCTCGTCGGGCTCGCCGAGACGACCCGCGGGGATCGGTTTGGTCATTTTCTCGCGGGCCTCCGGCTTCATCGACATCACGAGTTCCGTGCTGACGAATCCGGGCGCGATCGATGCCGAGCGGATGCCGTAGCGCGCGAATTCCTTGGCCCAGACCACGGACATCGCCTGCACGCCGGCTTTGGCCGCGGAGTAGTTCGACTGGCCCATGTTGCCGGATCGTGAGATCGACGAGATGTTGATGATGCAGCCCTCCTGGCCAGACTCGATCATCTTGGCTGCGGCCTCCCGGCCGCACAGGAATACCGCGGTCAGGTTGACATCGATGACGGCCTGCCACTGCTCCAGCGTCATCTTGGAGACCTGCTTGCCGTCCTTGTATTTCAGCATGAATGCGTCGCGAATGATCCCGGCGTTGTTGACGAGCCCGTGAATCGCGCCGAAGTCTTCGGCGATGCTGTCGAACAGCGCTTCCACCTCGGTTTCCTTCGCCACGTTCGCGACGTAACCCTGGGCCTGTGGCGCGCCGGCCGCGAGGCATTCCTCCGCCGTGGCCTGCAAAGCCGATTCGTCCAGGTCGACCAGCGCCAGACGGCTCCCGGCGGCCGCCAGCCGCCTCGCCATCGCTGCGCCCAGTCCGCGGGCGCCTCCCGTAATCACGATTGTCTTCCCTGCGAGATCCATCGAGTTCTCCTGTTCGTATTTGTCTCGTGCACCGCCCTGGCGGCTTTATTGTGCGCTGCACAATACCAGAAAATATCGGAAAACGCCTATAACCGTGTCGTTGCCTGCCATCCCCAAATAGTCGATGATCAAAACAGGCTGGATTAGGGGCTGTTACCGGGCTTTGGGGGATACGGCCATGAGCAAGCATCGCAACGCCGCCGTCGATCGCGACAGGCTGCCATTCGTCGCACCGTGCCGGAAACTCTCGCTCTGGGCACCGTTTCGCTGGATCCGCCTCGGTGTGGCTGACCTGATCCACGCCCCTCAGCAGAGCCTCGTCTACGGACTTGCCGTCGCGGTCCTGATCGGTGCGGTCTCGCTCGTCGCCTGGTTCCGCGGCAGCCAGTGGATCATGTTCGGCATGCTGGGGGGATTCGTGTTCCTGGCGCCACTGACCTGCGTCGGCCTCTATGCGATCAGCGCGCAGCAGGAGCCCGTCCTGACGCGCAGCCTGCGCGCCGCGTTCAAGCGCCACATCGGCAACGAGGCGGTGTTCGCGCTGGTCCTGCTGGTGATCTTCCTCGTCTGGTCACGAGCAGCGGTAATCGTTACGGCGGTCATGTACCCGACAGACGGCGATCCTACGACGACAGAGCTGATCAGCTTCCTCGCTTTCGGCAGCGGTGTCGGCGCGATCTTTGCCGCGGTTACGTTCTCCGCGAGCGCATTCTCGCTGCCGATGATCATGCACCGTGACGTCGACAGCGTGACGGCGATCGTCACCTCGGTCAACGCGGTGCTAAGGAACAAGGGCGCGATGATCGTCTGGCTCGCGATCATTATTTTCGCGCTGGCCCTTGGTGTTATTACCGCCTTCGTCGGCCTGATCGTGCTGATCCCCGTCATCGGTTATGCAACCTGGCATGGCTACGAGGAAACGATAGACGCCAGCGAATTTCCGCGGCACAGCGAAGGCATCACCGCCACGCCCCGCCCGAGTGCGAGTTCCACGATGGAACACGATCCGGTTATCTAGGCCAACGCCCGGCTCAGCCTTCGTAAAGTTTCAGCGCGCAGTAGGCCGCGCCAAGCAGGCCCGGCTGGTCGTGCAGTATCAGCTGCGTGGGTATGCGCTCCATCAGGGAGCGGTAACGCCCCTTGTTTTCGAAACCCGAACGAAACCGGCTGTTCTTGAGAAGATCCGGGTAACGTTTCGATATGCCACCCGCGATGAAGATGCCGTCTTCCGCGCCCAGCGCCAGCGCGAGATCGCCCGCCACCTGCCCGAATACCTCGAAAAACATCTGCACGGCTTCCGCGGCGAGCGGGTCCGTATTATCGATCGCCGCCTTGAAGATCTCGGCAGGTGTCAGGTGCGCCCGCTTCTCGCGGTGAATGCGCATCAGGGCCCAGTAGATGTTCTCGAGCCCCGGTCCGGATACGAGGCGCTCGCTCGACACGCGATCGAAGCGCTCACGCAGGGCCTTCAGGATGTCGATCTGCACCTGTGTCTCGGGTGCAAAACCGCCATGGCTCGCCTCCCCGGCTATCGGGATATAGAGACCGGCGTGCTTGCGCAGGCCCACGGCGCCAAGCCCGGTGCCCGGCCCGATGATGCCGACCATGTAATTGTCGCCATCGAGCGGCCGGGGCTCGGGCAGGCCGACCGGCATGCAGTCATCCTCGGCCAGGAACGGCAACGAGTAAGCGATTGCCTCGAAATCGTTCAGCAGTCGCACCGCGTCTATGGAAAAGCCGGCGGCAAGTTCGTCCGCGGCAATTTCCCAGTGGTTGTTGGTAAAGCGCACGCGCCTGTCGATGATCGGTCCGGCGGCAGCCAGACAAATAACTTCAGGGGGACCGGCCTTCACGGATTCCAGGTAGTGCTTTATTGCGGCATCCGCCGACTCGTAATCATCACATTGCAGCGTCACCACGTCCGTAAACGCGGGTTTACCAGCATCGGCCAGGGCAAAGCGTGCATTGGTGCCGCCGATATCGCCGATCAAAAGGCATTGTTCCGGTGTCTTGTTACGTCGAGCAGAGTTCATCGATCACGTTGCCAGGCTTCGATGCCGGTGGCTTACTATACAGACTATCGATAGACGAACCAGAGCCTTTCCGGGTCATTCAATGGCTTCCTTCTTCGGCATCATATTCGGCCTTGCACTGCTCATCATCGGTGGTGGCTTCCTGGTAACGGGCGCCTCGCAGCTCGCCGCACGCTTCGGCGTGTCTCCACTGATCATCGGCCTCACGATCGTCGGCTTCGGCACCAGTGCGCCGGAGCTCGTCGTCAATATCATCGGCAGCCTTCGCGGCGAATCGGCGCTCGCGTTCGGCAATGTGGTCGGCTCGAATATCAGCAATCTCGCCCTTGTCCTCGGCGCCGCGGCCATGTTGCAGAGCATCGAGATCGAAGGCTCGGTCATTCGCCGCGAAGTGCCACTGTTGCTGCTCGTAACCACGGTCATGACGGTCATGGCTCTCGATACCGTCCTCGAGGGCGGCACGGCTCGCATCGGCGTATCGGATGCGATCGTGCTCCTGCTGCTGTTCACCGTGTTCGTTTACATCACGGTCCAGGACGTCATCATCTCGAAGAAGAACGACGCGCTGCTCAAGGAGATAGAGGAGAGTCCGCTGGTCGTCACGGAACCGGCAAGCCGGTTCCACTGGGCTTCCATCGTCGCCGGCTTCGCCCTGCTATTCGTGGGCGGAGAGATGACCGTCCGTTATAGCGTAGCCTTCGCCGACGTACTCGGCATATCCACTACGCTCGTGGGGCTGTTCGTCGTCGCGATCGGCACCAGCCTGCCGGAACTGATCACGTCCGCGATTGCGGCGTGGCGAAAGGAATCCGATCTTGCGCTCGGCAACATTCTCGGCTCGAACGTGTTCAATTCCCTGATCGTGTTGCCGGCGAGCGCCCTGGCCGGAACCGTCGCCATTCCGAAAGGTGGCATACACGACCTGGTCGTATCCTGGCTATTCGCTGCAGCGCTCATCCCCATTTTTCTCATCGGCCGGGCACGTCTCGGGCGTACCAGCGGTATCATGTTGCTCGTAGCGTATGCTGCCTATGCCGTCATGCGCGTGCGCGGGTATTGAAAGCTGCAGGCAGGTAGATACTGATGACCTCGAACACTCCGAACAGTCTGTTGCACGCCCTGTTGCTCGACCGTAATGGCGGAGCCAGGCCCATTGCCCCGGACGATATCGATGCGTGGCATCCCGACGAGGGTCTGCTGTGGCTGCACGTCGATGTCGCCGAGAGCCCGCCTCGCGAATGGTTGCAGGAGGTGATCGGACTCGAGTCCTTCGTCGTCGAGGCGCTTACCGCGGACGAGACGCGACCCAGGTCGCTCACCCTTGGCGACGGCCTGCTCGCAGTGCTGAGAGGCGTAAACATGAATCCGGGCGACGACCCGGAGGACATGGTGTCGATCCGGATGTGGATAGAGCGCGACCGTATCGTCAGCACACGGCGCAGGAAGCTGTTATCGGTCCAGGACCTGAGATCGCAGCTCGAGCAGGGAATCGGTCCGACAACGAGTGGCGAGTTCCTGGCCTCGCTCATCGGCCGTCTCGCCGACCGGATCGGTGGTTTCGTCGACTCTATCGAAGACAGGTTGTCGTCGATCGAAGAAGCGGAAGACCAGGAGCCGGCACAGGTTCGCAGGCGCTCGCTGGCCGTGCTGCGGCGGCAGACTGCGTCAGTGCGGCGATTCGTCGCGCCACAGCGGGATGCCCTCGACCGCCTGTACCGCAATCCGGGCAACCTGCTTTCCGAAGCCGAGACCAACAGCCTGCGCGAGGAAGCCGACCGCGTTACGCGTTACCTCGAAGACCTCGATCTCGCCCGCGAGCGCGCAGTCGTGCTGCAGGAAGAACTGATGAATGAGCTGGCGCAGCTACAGAACACGCGTATGTATGTGTTGTCAGTGGTCGCCGCGATCTTTCTGCCGCTGACGTTCGTGACGGGACTGCTCGGCATGAATGTCGGTGGTCTGCCCGGCCTCGAGTCGCCCAGGGGCTTCCTGATAGCACTCATTGTCATGATTGCGACGAGCGCGGTGATGCTCGTCTATTTCCGTTTCCGCAAGTGGCTTTGACCGGGCCGGGAAGCCCGGCCCCATGCCGACGACGATCAGAGTTCTGCGGCGGCGCCTGCCAGTCGGGCTATGGCATCGAAGTCTTTCGAGCGCAGCAGGTCAGAAGGCGCGATCCATGACCCGCCGATACAGGCGACATTCGCCAGCGACAGGTAATCGCCGGCATTGTCGGGACTGACTCCGCCGGTCGGCATAAAACTCACCTCCGGGATCGGCGAACCGATCGCCCTCAGGAACGCTGCGCCGCCCGAAAGTTCGGCCGGAAAGAACTTCTGCAGCGTATAACCGAGGTCCAGCAGCTTCAGCATCTCGGACGCGGTGACCGCACCGGGCACGAATGGCAACCCAGCGTCGGCCGCAGCATCGAGCAACGAGTCACTCGAGCCCGGGCTCACCGCAAACACGGCGCCGGCCGATTTCACGTCCGCAATCTGTGCGGCGCGGCGCACACTGCCGGCACCGACCAGCATGCCGGGCACATCGCATGCAATGCGCTCGATTGCATCCAGGCCCGCCTCGGTCCTCAGCGTAACCTCGATCGCACCCAGGCCACTCTCGAACAGCGTCCTGGCCAGCGGCACGGCATCCGCCGCGTCGTCGATAACGACGACCGGGACGACTCGCTGGTCCGCGAGCATGCCGGCCGCGTTCATGCGTTCACCGCCGTGAAGATGCCCGCGCCCTGCTCCGCGCCTGCGGAGTATTCCCTGAACGTCGCGAAGAGCTCTCGCCCCATACCGACCTGCCGGTTCGCTATATCGGCTTCGGGCCCCGGCCGCGACTCGATGTCCGCCGCGTCCACCTCCAGCGCGCCGCTGTTGGCGTCGATCGTGACGACATCACCATCGCGGATCCTGCCGATCAGCCCGCCGGCCAGCGATTCCGGCGTCACCTGGATCGCGGCAAGCACCTTGCCCGACGCGCCGGACATCCGGCCATCGGTCAGGAGCGCTACCTTGTAACCGCGATTCTGCAGCACGCCGAGGTAGGGCGTGAGCTTGTGCAGCTCGGGCATGCCGTTGGCGCGCGGCCCCTGGCCCGGCAGCACGGCGACGAAGTCCATTTCCAGTTCGCCATCGTTGAAGGCCTCCGTGAAAGCCGCCTGCGACGTGAACACTCGCGCCGGTGCTTTTATCGAGCGCAATTCGGACGCGACCGCGGAAACCTTGACGATGGCGCGGCCGACATTGCCGGAAACGAGACGCAGCCCGCCCTCGGCATCAAACGGATCGCCGGCCGGCCGGACGATATCCGCGTCGAGGCTTTGTCCAGCCGAGGCGCGCCATTCGAGCTCGCCATTCTTCAGGAACGGTTCGCGGCAGAAGTTCCGCAGCCCGGGGCCGAGTATCGTCTGCACGTCCTCGTGCAGCAGGCCCGCGTCGAGTAACTGGCCGATAACGAAACCCAGGCCACCAGCGGCGTGAAAGTGGTTAACGTCGGCCATGCCGTTCGGGTAGACACGCGCCAGCAGCGGCACGGCGCTCGACAATTCCGAAAAGTCTTCCCAGTCGATGACGACCCCGGCCGCCTTCGCGATGGCGACGAGGTGAATGGTGTGGTTGGTCGAGCCGCCGGTCGCGAGCAAGCCGACAATCGCGTTCACGATCGCCTTTTCGTCGACGATCTCGCCGAGCGGAATGTAGCTGTCGCCGAGATTCGTGATCTCGAGTACCTTGTTCACGGCCTCGCGTGTGAGCTTGTCGCGCAGCTCGGTGCCCGGGTTGACGAACGACCCGCCCGGCAGCTGCAGGCCCATGAACTCCATGAGCATCTGGTTGCTGTTCGCAGTACCGTAAAACGTGCAGGTCCCGGGGGCGTGGTAGGCCGCCGATTCGGCAGCCAGCAGTTCGTCGCGACCGACACGGCCCGCTGCGTATTCCTCGCGAACCTGTGCCTTCTCCTTGTTCGACAGGCCGGACACCATCGGTCCGGCGGGTGCAAACGTTACGGGAAGGTGGCCGAATGACAGTGCGCCTATCAGCAGGCCCGGCACGATCTTGTCGCAAACACCGAGGAGAATCGCGGCATCGAACATGTTGTGTGACAAGGCCACCGCCGTGGACAGCGCAATGACGTCGCGGCTGAACAGCGACAGGTCCATGCCATCCTGCCCCTGGGTTACGCCGTCGCACATGGCGGGTACGCCGCCGGCAAACTGTGCGATGGCTCCGCGCTTCGCCGCCGCGTCCTTGATGACGGCGGGATAGGTTTCGAACGGCTGGTGCGCGCTCAACATTTCGTTGTAGGCGGAAACGATGCCGAGGTTCGGCACCGTGTGGCCTGCCAGCGCCTTTTTCTCGATATTGCTGCCGGCCGCCATGGCGTGTGCAAGGTTGCTGCAGGACATGGAGGACCGGGACGGGCCGCCATCGGCCGCGCTGCGAATACGCGCGAGGTAAGCACTGCGCGAAGGCCTGCTTCGCTGCTCTATTCTCTCGGTGACGCGCTTGATCGTGGAATTCATAAAGACCTCGGGGTATCAGGGTGCCCAGTAGACATACACGGGCGCACGCTTCTGCCGCAGCAGATGGGACACGGGAGTGCCATTCGTGGACGTCCTGGCTGCCTCGTAAACATCGCGCTTTGCGTCGCCGAAGATCAGCAACACGATCTCGTCGCTGCGCGACAGCGCGGACAGGGTCAGGCTCACTCTCGGGTGCGGGCTCGCCGCAGTTTGCACAGGGATGCAGAGCTGCCGGGAATCAACATCGAGACCTTCGCGCAGGTTGTCCGCATCCGGGAACAGCGATGCGAAATGGCCGTCCTCACCCATGCCCAGCAGGGCGGAGGCGAACGGGAACGGCGCCTGCAGGAGTTCTTCGTTGATTTCGCTGCAACGCTCTTCGATCGCTACACCCTGCTTGTATACCGGCAGCAGGCTTGCGTCTCGCGCCTCCCCCGCCAACAAGGTTTCGCGGACCAGCTTTTCGTTGCTGTCCTCGTGATCGGGCGGCACCCAGCGCTCGTCGCTCAGGACGACGTGAACGTCGGGCCATGCGAGCGACGTCCTGGCCAGCACCTCGAAGACACCGGCCGGGCTGGTGCCGCCGCTGACCACCACCGACGCCTCGCCCTGCGCGTCCAGCCGGCGCGCGAGCGCGTCGACGATACGCTCTGCGGCGGCGGCCGATGCGTCTTCACGATCTTCGAAAAAATGTTCCATTACATCCTCGCTCGCAGCTCTCACACGTCCGGGTGCCAGGCGCGCCCGTCGCGGTCCAGCAGCAACGACGAAGCCGCAGGGCCCCAGGATCCCGCGACGTAGGTCTCGACTTTTTGCTTCGACGCTTCCCAACTCCCGATGATCGTGTCGATCCAGTGCCAGGCCGCCTCGACCTCGTCGCGGCGCATGAACAGCGCGGGATTGCCGCGCAGCACCTCCATCAGCAGGCGTTCATAGGCGTCGGGATAACGCGCGCCGAAGGTCTCCTCGAAACTCAGGTCGAGCGACACGGGGCGCAGGTCGAACCCGCCCGGGCCGGGCTCCTTCGCCATGACCGAGAGCTTGACGCCTTCGTCCGGCTGCAGGCGAATCGCGAGGCGATTCGGGGCGACGTTGTACTTCTGTTCCGGGAATATCGAGTGCGGCACTTCCTGGAACTGCACGACGATTTCGGAATGCTTTTCCTTGAGACGTTTTCCCGTGCGCACGTAGAACGGCACGTTGGACCAGCGCCAGTTGTCGATCTCGAGCTTGAGGGCGACGAACGTCTCCGTGCTGCTCTTGTTCTCCCCTAGCTCGTCGGCATAGCCGGCAACCGTCTTGCCGTTGATGGCGCCAGCGGTGTACTGGCCGCGGACGGTGCTGGTCCTGACGACGTCTTCGGTGATCGGCCGCAGCGCGCGGAGTACCTTGATTTTCTCATCACGCACGGCGTCGTGATGCAGGCTCGACGGCGCTTCCATCGCAACCAGGCACACGAGCTGCATCATGTGGTTCTGGACCATGTCGCGAAGCGCGCCGATCTTGTCGTAAAACTCGACCCGGCCACCGACCCCCAGGTCCTCCGCCACCGTGATCTGCACGTGATCGATTGCGCCGCGGCGCCACAGAGGCTCGAACAGTGAGTTGGCAAATCGCAATGCCAGAAGGTTCTGCACCGTCTCCTTGCCGAGATAATGATCGATGCGATAGATCTGGTTTTCCGCGAAACACTGGCCCACCTCGTCGTTGATCGCGCAGGCAGATTCGTAGTCGTGCCCGAGCGGCTTTTCCAGAACGATGCGGCTGTTCGCGGTAACCAGGCCGTTCTTCCTGAGACCCTGCGCGATCGTTCCGAACAGGCTCGGTGCCGTTGCGAGATAAGCAACGCGAATGCGATCTTCGGCGCCGGCGAGCAGCTCGACCAGCGCTCCCCAGTTATCGTGATCAAAGGCATCGCTCTGCACGTAGTGGATGCGTTCGCGCAGCTTCGCCCACTCGGCGGCGTCGAAATCACCGCTCCCGAGGTTCTCCTGCAGCGCCTCCTCGACGAGGCCGAGATACTCGTCGCGACCGAGATCACCGCGGCTCGCCGCGATGATGCGGCTGTCGCCGGTGATCTGGCCGTCACGCTCGCGGTGGTACAGGGCCGGCAACAGCTTGCGCATGGCCAGGTCACCGGTGCCACCAAATATGACGAGGTCGAAGACATCGACCGGTACAAAATTTGCCATCGGAAAATCCTCTGCGAAGCTGAAATTTTACTACGAAATAGCCTGCTTTTGGCAATTTTTCTGGATTCTACTCAAAATTTTCTGTAGTTTTACTACATGCTGCACCGGATCCAACAACGGGCCGGGTCCCTGAGCCGCGCCGAGAAGCGCGTCGCGAACTGGGTCCTGGCGCACCCGCGCCAGGCCGCGGACGCCACCCTGGCCGAGGTTGCACAGGCCTGTGGCGCCAGCGAGCCCACGGTGATCCGCTTTTGCCGCAGCGTGGGCCTCGGCGGCTTCCGCGAGCTGACCATCCGCCTGACCGAGGCGCTGAGCCGGCCGGTCAGCTATGTCCATCGCGACGTCAGCGCGGACGATGCAACGTCGGACGCAGTAACCAAGGTTCTCGACGCGGCGATCTCTTCGCTGGTGGACATGCGCGGGCAGCTTTCGTCCATGCCGGTCGACGAAGCCGCCGCTGCACTTTGCAGGGCGCGGCAAATCACCTTCATCGGGCTTGGCGCATCCGGGCATGTCGCCGCCGACGCACGCCACAAGTTCTTCCGACTCGGCACGCCATGCAATGCGCACACGGATACGCCGAGCATCCTCCAGGCCGCGGCTGTCGCCGGGCCGGACGATGTCCTGGTCGTCGTCTCGCATCTCGGCGGCTGGGCCGAACTCGACCGGGCTGCGGCGGCCGCCCGGGACAACGGTGCGACGGTCATCGCCCTGACGAACCCCTCTTCCAGGCTGGCACGCATCGCGAGCCTGGTATTCGGCTGGGACCCGCACGAGGACACCAGCGTTTTCACGCCGATGAGTTCGCGACTCGCACAACTCGCACTGCTCGATGCGCTTTACGTCGCGTTCGCGTTGTCGCTCGGCGATGTAGCGGCGGAAAATCTGCGGCGCAGCAAGGACGCGCTGCAGACCGTTGCCCAGCGCTAGGCCTCGCCAGCCGGCCGCTACAGCCGGCTAAGTACTTCCCCGCATTGTCGTTTCAGCCCCGTTCAAGCACTAATAAAGCAAGCGTAAGGGAGGGCGGATGCGCCGCCCAGGGGAGTACGAAATGCGCAGGTATCTCGTTTCCATTCTTGCCATAATCTCGCTGGCCTTTTCAGCTGCTGTGGCCGCTGGCGACTACCAGGACGGCCGCGATGCGTACGACGTCGGCGACTTCGACACCGCCATGGCCAAATGGGCGCCGGCCGCGGAGAGCGGCGATGCCGACAGCCAGTACGGCATGGGACTCCTGTATTCCGAAGGCATAGTCGTGCCGATGGACGATATCCAGGCCCTGAAGTGGTTCGGCCTTGCCGCCGACCAGGGACACGGCGAAGCGCAATACAAGCTGGGCGTCATGCATGCCAACGGCTGGGGCGTGCCGATGGACGAAACCGAGGCCATGAAGTGGTACAGGCTCGCGGCCGAAAACGGCGTCACGGCTGCCCAGGTGAGCCTGGGCACGATGTTCCAGAACGGTTTCAGCGTGGAGCAGGACAAGATCGAAGCCCTGAAATGGTTCACCATCGCCGTGAAACTCGGGGACGGTGACGCCACCGTGCACCAGGAATACCTTGCCGAACGCATGCCGCCTGAGGAGCTTGCCAAGGCCGATGCCGAGGTCAACGCCTGGTTCAACGACCACCAGACGATGCTGGCTGAGACTCGCTAGCGCGACATTTGCCCAGAGGGCGGCCACCCGCCGCCCATGACCTTCGGGGCGTCGTGCACGGCGCCCCGAACTATTTATGACGGGATATCCGCCTGTCCCGACGATAAGCCGCCGAAAGAGCCCCGGCCGCCTGAATTTGTGTTAAAACCGGGGAGTTAGCCGTCACCGCACCTATACATTCCGCGCCATGAAAGTCGAGAACCCCACGTCTCGCGATATTGCAGACATCGCCGGAGTATCCCAGGCAACGGTGTCGCGTGCGCTGCGGAACAGCCCGCTGGTCCGCAAGGAGACGCGTGACCGTATCCAGGCGATCGCGCGGGAACTCAACTACTTCGTCAATCGGAACGCGGCGGGGCTGCGCACCCACCAGAGCAACACGCTTGCATTATTGTTGTTCGACGATGCGGCCGATACCGATTCAGGCATGAACCTGTTCCTGATGTCGCTGCTCGACAATATCGTCCGAATCGCAGCCGGGCTGGGCTACGACGTGCTGGTCTCGCTGCAGCAACTCAGTGACGACTGGCACATCCAGTACCAGGCGAGTAATCGCGCGGACGGGCTGATTTTGCTCGGCTATGGCGACTACATGGAGTACCGCGAAAAGCTTGTTGCGCTCGCAGACGCGCATACGCGTTTCATGATCTGGGGGCCGTTGATCAAGGACTTCCCGGGTCATACCTTCGGCTGTGACAACGAAAACGGTGGTTTCCAGGCCACTAAACACCTCATCGATCTCGGCCGCCGCAACATCGCCTTCCTCGGCAGCAAGTCAGGACGCAGCCCGGAACACGGTGCGCGGCACGCTGGGTACCGGCGTGCGCAGCGGGAAGCGGGTGTCGAGTGCAACGAGCGACTGCGTTTTGCTGCCGATAATTCGGAACACCAGGGCTACCAGGCGACCATGAAGCTGCTCGAGAGCGGAGAGACCTGTGACGCGATCTTCGCGGGCACCGACCTTATCGCGATCGGCGCGATGCGCGCCCTGCAGGATTCCGGGAGGCGCGTGCCCGAAGACGTGAGCGTGGTGGGTTTCGACGATATGCCGCTGGCGGCTTATGTCTCGCCTGCCCTGACCACCGTGCAGCAGAACTCAGAGCTCGGTGCCGAAGGTCTCGTAAACGGCATCGTCGGTCTCATCAAGGGCGAGCCCGTCGAATCGACGCTGATGGCGCCGAGGCTCGTCGTACGGCAGTCCTGCGGCGGGGCCGTCACCTGACTTTCGGGCACGCTGTTCACCGCGGCTCTGCCGCCTTGTCGACCAACAACACCGCAATTCCTGACACGATCATCAGCACGCCGCCGATGACCAGGCCGAAGATGCTCGCCTGATCGAAGAATTCGCGGATCACGAGCCCCAGCACGCTTGCGGCAACGAGCTGCGGTATTACGATGAAGAAATTGAAGATGCCCATGTAGACACCCATCTTGTGCGACGGCAGGTTGCTCGAGAGCAGCGCGTACGGCAGCGACAGGATCGAAGCCCAGGCAATGCCGACCCCGATCATGGGGATGAGCAACATTTTCGGATCGGCAATGAAGTAGAAGCTGATCAGGCTGAGCCCACCGATGGCGACGTTGACCATGTGGCTTGCGCGGCAGCCCAGCCGGTTGGCGACAAACGGTATCGCGATCGCTGCCAGCGCCGCGAAACCGTTGTAAGCCGCGAACAGCACGCCGACCCAGTCGGCGCCGTTGTTGTAAACGACGGAGCTGGTGTCGGAAGTACCGAAATGATGGCTGGTCACGGCGGCCGTACCGTAGATCCACATCGCAAACAGCGCGAACCAGGAAAAGAACTGCACGACCGCAAGCTGACGCATGACTTTCGGCATGTGGAACAGGTCGTGGACGATCTCGTACATGCCGTTCTTCGTGTTCCCGGCGCGCTGCATGAGGGCAGTGACGACCTGCAGCAAGCCAAACGCCACGAAGCCGCCCGCCAGAATGTACAGCTGCTTGTCGAGACCATTGCGCACGATCAGGAACCAGCCGATCGCGCCGATGACCGCCCAGGCGATGCCACCGATCATGTACTTGTTTGCCGGCCGTAATGCAGTGTCGTCGGCAACGTGCTCGGGCGGCCTTGCCGCATCGAATTCGGCCAGTTCCTGCGGGGAATATTCCCGCGTACGGATTACTGTCCACATCACGGCCGCGAAGAAGACCGCTCCGCCGAGATAGAACGACCACTTGACCGAATCCGGGATCTGGCCGGGCGCCGCCGTGTTACTGATGTCGAACCAGTTGGTCATCATGTACGGCAGCGCCGAGGCGACGACCGCACCGACGCCGATGAAAAAGCTTTGCGTCGCGAACCCGGTGGTACGTTGCCGCTCGGGCAGCATGTCGCCAACGAACGCGCGGAACGGCTCCATCGAAACGTTGATGCTGGCATCCATCACCCAGAGCA
>WOR8_10008498_pt1 | contig 19773 bp, 18 predicted proteins | sample DeeMarSeWOR38_10_FD_19890 | JGI IMG/M metagenome (IMG submission 19890)
ATCGTCGTCGCGCTCCTGTTCCGGACGATCGACGCCCTGCGCGTCTTCGACCTGGTGTTCGTCCTCACCGGGGGAGGGCCGGGCGGAAGCACCAACTCCCTCTCCCTGTACGGATACCACTACTTCCTCTCCGGCGACTTCGGGTACGGCTCGGCGGTCTCCGTGGCCCTGTTCCTGATCGCCTTCGGACTCTCCGTCCTGTACGTGCGGGCCGGGAGGTTCGCGAGGGAGCTGGCATGAGCGGGGAGAGCCAGGTCCGGCTCCTGTACCGGGCGGGCGTCCTGGGGATGGCGATCTTCGCCCTCGGCCCGATCCTGTACATGGCCCTGACGGCCGCGAGCGTGCGCCCCGATTTCCTCTCGCCCGGCGCCGCATTCGAATTCACGGCCGCCCACTTCGTCTCCGTCCTCCGGACGACGTCGCTGCACTTCCCCGACTACCTGCGCAACAGCCTCGTCGTCTCGGGGATCAGCGCCGCCCTGTGCGTCGGCATCGCCTCCCCGGCCGCCTACGCCATCACCCGGCTCCCCCTCCCGGGCAGGATGCTCTTCCTCCTTTGCATCCTCGCGGTGTCGATGTTCCCGCCGGTCAGCATGGTGAGCTACCTGTTCCGGTTCATGGGGACCCTGGGCATGATCAACACCTACGCCGCGCTCGTCCTCCCCTACACCGCCTGGATCCTCCCCCTGTCCCTGTGGATCCTGACGAGCTACTTCGCCCAGGTGCCGGCGGACCTCGACCGGGCCGCGGTCGTCGACGGGTGCACGCGGCTTGCCGCGCTGCGGAAGGTGGTGCTTCCCGTTGCGGCCCCCGGGATCTTTTCCACGGCGCTGCTCGCCTTCATCTTCGCCTTCAACGAGTTCCTGTTCGCCCTGATGCTGACGAGATGCTGACGACCGACCACGCGGCCCGGACGGTGCCGGTCGGGATCGCGCTGTTCGAAGGGCTCCACGGGGAGATCCCGTGGGGAGTGGTCATGGCCGCCTCGGTCCTGACCACCGTCCCGGTGGTCCTGCTCACACTCGTCTTCCAGCGCCGGATCATCCAGGGGCTGACCCGGGGGGCGGTCAAGGGATGAGACTCTCCCTCTCCGACGTGAGCAAGACGTTCCGTTCCCTCCGGGGTCCGGTCCGGGCCGTCCGCGACGTGAATCTTGCGATCGGCGAGGGGGAGCTCTTCGTCCTGCTCGGCCCCAGCGGCTGCGGGAAATCGACCGTCCTCAACCTGGCGGCCGGCCTCGTGAAGCCGACCTCCGGCGAGATCCGTCTCGGCGAGAGGGTGGTCGCCTCCCGCGACGGGAAGGTCTTCGTCCCCCCGAAGGAGCGGAACGTGGCCATGGTCTTCCAGAGCTACGCCCTCTACCCCCACCTGACCGTGTTCGAGAACATCGCCTTCCCGCTGCGCGTCGCGGGAGAGAAGAAGGGCGACATCGGGCAGGCGGTGGCCCATGCGGGGAAAACGCTCGGGATCTCGGACATTCTGCAGGCCAGGCCGGCGGAGCTTTCCGGGGGGCAGCGCCAGCGCGTGGCCATCGCGCGGGCGATCGTCCGGAAGCCGGCGCTCTTCCTCCTCGACGAACCCTTGTCCAACCTCGACGCGGGGCTCCGGGCGTCGACGAGAGGCGAGCTGAAACGGCTCCAAAGGGAACTCGGCGTCACCACCCTGTACGTCACCCACGACCAGACCGAGGCGATGACCCTGGGGGACCGGATCGCGCTGCTGCGGGACGGCGCGGTCGTTCAGACGGGTACGCCGAGGGATCTCTACGAGCGCCCGGAAACGCCCTTCGCCGCCTCGTTCATCGGTTCCACACCGATGAACCTGCTCAAGGTCCCCGTCCTCGAGGAGGGAGGGGATCTGTGCCTTTGTCTCGGCCAAGGCAGGCTGCCGATCCCCCCCGGGCAGGCCGCGCGGGTCCGCCGCCTCGGCACGGCCGGGATTCTCTTCGGCATCCGCCCGGAACACGTGAGGATCGCCCGCGGGACCGCCGACCGGCCGGTCACGGGGACGGTAACGGCGGTGGAGGACCTCGGCCGCGAGTCGCTGCTTCAGGTCCGCGTGGGTGACACCACCCTGTCCGTTCTTACCGAAGACAAATCGATCGGGGAAGGAAATGCCGTGGCACTCGATATTCCCCTGGAGAAAGCGCACTTCTTCAAGAAGGAAAGGGACCGGTAACCTCCGGGATGCTGATCCCTCCAGCTGTGTCAGCACTCCCACCGATGATTAAACGAAGATATGGGAAAACTCCACGTGCGAAGTCGCACCGTGCCAATGGATTTCCCCGGGCGGGATGAAGATGACATCCCCTTGAGTCACGAAGTGCTCTTCGCTCTCCGTGGCGACGATGCCCTCTCCGGTGATGACGATCAGTATCTGTTCGCTGTCGTGCGCATGAATTTTTTTCCGCACTCCATTGCCGAAGTTCACCATGTTCACCTTGAACTCTTTGCTGTCGGGCGCAAGTTCCCGCCTGGTGCCATTCGGTCCCGTAAAGACGGGATGGATAAACGGTTCCTTCGCCGCCTCGTGAATGGAAACAATTTTCATCTCTTCCTCCCGTGTCCAGTCATTGTCGATCGGTTCGCCCCCTCCCTCCCCATGCCGGAACCACGGTTCTCTACAACATGGGAGGGCTGTGGTGCACGAAGATCTTCAAGGTCCCGTCGCTGGTATTCCGGATTCCATGTTCCTCCTCCTTCGGCACGAAAATATAATCGCCGGCCTCGCCGGGTTCCCATCTTCCGTTCACATAGGCTTCCCCCCTCCCCGCGATCACGAGAATGGAGTCCAATTGCGGGTCATGAGTATGGACGGGAATGCTTTCCCCGGGGGCAATATCAAGAAAGCAAACGCCGGTGAAATCCGTGTCCTTACCGGTAATCATGATAGCCATGCGCACATCGGGGAACTTGGGGGGCAGGGAATACGTCATGTCCTTGCTGCAGAATAATCTGGATGCCATGAGAAACCCTTCCTGCCCATGAGGCAATGTTCTTTGGCCACGCCCGGGGGACGTGACGCTGCTACGGTTGGTTCCCAAACCGACTACATGTTTCTGATCTTCCCGAATTCCCCCGTCCAGGCGGCCTCCAGAATCGGTCCCATGTACTGATCCACCAGGCCTGCGTGGAGAGGGACCGGCATGTTCCGAAGCTTCATGTCCAGCTGCGGGTTCTTCGCGGCGGCAAGACAACGTTCGACATGCTCCCTGCCGACTCCCTTCACGTCGCTCAAGCGGGTGGGGAAATCCAGGAACCGGCTGAAGTTGACCATCGCCCCGGCCACCGCCGTGCCCAACTCCCTGCCGGACAGGGAGTCCACATCCTCCTCCAAGTCCACATCCTCCTCCAGGAAGCCGTACTTCCCGTATATGCGGCCGATCACCCGCAACTGCTCCTGGATGGCCGGCGCGAAGAACACGGTGTAATACGGGTTCATCAGGGCGCAGGCCCGGCCGTGGCTTAAAACATCCACCAGGGAAAAACTGGACAGGTGGGCCCCCGACGTGCCGCCGATCATGATGGCGTACCCGCCGAGATCGGTGCCCAGGCCCAGCAGGGCCCTTGCCTCCCTGCTTGCGGCATCTTTCTTCGCTTCGACAAGGCCCTTGATGATGAGTTCGATTCCGAGCTCGGCCACCTGGCGAGCCTTGTCCCGTATTGCGGACGCGGCCCCGAAGTAGACCTCCAGGCAGTGGGCGATCCCGTCCAGTCCTCCGTCCAGAGTCAGGTTCATGGGCTGGGTGGTGGTGACGTCGTAGTCGAAGACCGCGCGCGGCGGAATGATGGCCTCGTCCACGATGAGCTTCTTCTGCCCCGCGACCGGATCGGTGATGTTGGAATACTTGGTCAAATGCGCGCCGGAGCTGGACGCCATCATGACGGCCACCACCGGCAGGATGGTGCGGCCCGACTTCCTGCAACCCTCGGTTACCTGTCCCACCCCGAAGAACGGATCGATTTCGGAATGGATGTCTCCCAGCGTGGCCAGGACGGCGGCGGCTTTGACGGCGTCGATCCCGGAGCCGCTGTCCGCCGCGACCAGGACATCCGGTTTTTTATGCATGATGTGACTGTGGATGCGATAGACGTCCACGAACGGGGCGTTCGGACCAGCGGACCGGACAACGCCCACCACTTCCACCCCGGCCTTTTCCAGGGACCCGAAAATCCGTTCCCGGATGGGATGAAACCATTCGGCGTCGAGGGGTGCGACAAACAGGGCCCTCTTGCCGAATTCAGCGGCGAATTTGCCCGGCGGGTGATCCAGCACACCGCTGCCGAACGCATACGTTTCCCCCTTGAACTCCTTCAATACAGCGGAAGCCCGCTCTTTCAGTTCCGACATGGCTTCTGTTCCCCGTTTTTTTAAATTTCTTATTCGAATTCCTTGATCGCGTCGATGGAGACGCCCATGGAGGCGTCCGTCTCCCGTTCGATGATGACGTCGATGACGTATGGGACCCCCGAGTCCACGGCCCTCCGGAAGGCATCCCGGATCTCCTTCGGGTCGGTGACCCGCTCCCCCGTGGCTCCGCACGCCTCGGCGAACTTCACGAAATCAAAACCGCGGCCCTGGTTCTCCGGCTCGATGCGGCCCTTGGCGGAAACGGCCACGCCGCCGCCCCCTTTCTGATCGGCCGACGCCGATCGGGGAAGGTCCGCACTTGCATCCTCCACCATGCTGTCGTACCAGAGCTGAACTCCGAAATTCATGTCGTAATTGAATTTTTCCGCTTGACGGATGAGCCCGAGATACCCGTTGTTCAGGACGATGCACACAAAGGGGACTTTGTACATGACGGCGACGGGAAGCTCTTCCATGCAGAACTGAAAGCCGTAATCCCCCACCACCTGCACCACCGTCTTGTCGGGCCGGGCGACCTTGGCCCCGATCGCAGCGGGCAGGTCCCATCCCAGAGGCCCTGCGCCTCCGCAATCCAGGTAATGTCTGGGCTTGGAAATCGTCTGCAGCTGGGCGGACCAGATCTGGTTCAACCCGATGCAGGTCACGAACACCGTCTCCTCGTCGAAAAACTCGTTCATCTCCCGGAACACCCTCTGGGGCTTGATCGGAATATCGTCGTAGTCGGTCTTCCGTTCCATTTTGGTGCGCAGCTCGGCAATCTCCCGGTTCGCGGGTACCGCCTTGACGCTGCGCCGCTTGATCTCCTCCAGCAACGCCGTAAGGGTCAGCTTGGCGTCCGCGCAGATACCAAGGTCCGGCATGATGTTCTTCCCCAATTGACCGGGGTCCACATCCACGTGGATGAACTTCCGGTTTCCCTTGTAGACGCTGATGGCTCCCGTATGGCGGTCGTTGAACCGGGCACCCACCGCAAGCACCAGGGTGGACTTGAGAAACGTCTGGTTTCCCGACTGGGTATTGCACTGGATCCCCACCTGACCTGCCATGAGGGGATGGTTCCACGGAATCCCGCCTTTTCCCATGTACGAAGAGACAACCGGGATCTGCAGGATCTCGGCGATTTGCACGAATTCCTCGCACGCGTCGGCGATGATCACGCCGCCCCCCAAAAGCATCAAAGGACGCTCCGCCGCCATAAGCATGTCCACCGCCTTGGAAACCTGCCGGGGGTCGGGAGGGGTGCGGAAAATGGGCAACTGCGGATCCGTCTCGGGATCGTACTCGATTTCTCCCTTCTGGACGTCCAGGGGCAGGTCGATCAGGACCGGGCCGGGGCGCCCCTCCTTCATGATCCGGAACGCTTCCCGGAATACCCACGGCACCATGGCCGGCTCCTGCACGCAATACGCCTTCTTGGTGACCGGTTTGACGATCGAGGCGATGTCCACCGCCTGGAAGGCTTCCCGGCCCAGCTGCGCTTTTACGTTCTGGCCGGTAATCGCCAGGACCGGGATCGAATCCACCTGGGCGGTATAGAGGCCGGTCACGAAGTTGCTGGCGCCGGGACCCGAGGTGGCCGCGCATACCCCCACCGTGCCGATGGCGCGCGCGTACCCGTCGGCCATGTGGATCGCACCCTCTTCGTGCCGGCACAGAAGGTGGTTGATCGTTCCCTGGTCTTTCAGGGCCTGGTAGAACGGGAGGATTCCGGCGCCCGGGATGCCGAAAATGTGTCTGACTCCCTCGCTTTCCAGGATTTTTACAGCGGCGTGCATGGCGGTCATCCTAGGCATGATCCCTCTCCTTTTCATATATTTGATCGACCATTGATTGCGTCCCCGGACTACCGTGGTCCGTCCGCCCGGAGCACGACGTGCGCTCCAGCAGCGTGAGGCAGGCGTAGAGGGCATCGATCCGCGGGGTTGGAACCTCCACCAGGCGGCCCACCTCGGCGACGGTCCCCACGAGCCATTCCACTTCCGTCGGGCGGCCGGCTTCGATGTCCTGCAGCGTCGACGTTTTGTGTGAACCCATTTGCGCCGCGCCCTGGATACGCCTCTCGGTGGTTATGGCGAACGTGATGCCGAGTCGGGATGCCACCTCCTGGGCCTCGGCCATTGTCGCGGCAACCAGCTCTCTGGTCGGTGCGTAGCCGATGACTTCGCCAAGCGTTGCGCGGGTCAGTGCGCTGATCGGGTTGAAGGTCATGTTCCCCAGAAGCTTGACCCAGATCTCCGTACGGATGTCGCTCCGCACGGGCACCTTAAGCCCCGCGCGCGTGAGCGCCCGGGCAAGCGCCCGAACCCGGTCGGTCTTCACGCCGTCAGGCTCGCCGAGCGTAAACCGGTTCCCCTCGATGAAGCGCACCACGCCCGGCGCTTCCAGTTCGGCCGCCTGGTAGGTTACGCAGCCAATCACCCGCTCCGGCGCGATGTGGGACGAGATCACCCCGCCCGGATCGATCGACTCCAGCCGGTGTCCGGCATACGGCCCGTCGCAGCGCTGGAAGTACCACCAGGGAATGCCGTTTTGTGCCGGGACGACGGCGGTTTCGGGACCCAGGAGCGGGCCCAGTGTCGGAGCGAGGGCAGGAATCTGCTGCCCCTTCACCCCCAGGATGACCACATCGTGCGGACCGGCGGCGGCCAGGTCGTCGGTCGCCAGCTCCGGAATCGCCCTTTCTTCCGTTCCATCGGGCAGACGCAGCGTAATGCCGTTCGCACGGATGGCCGACAGGTTGGCGCCACGTGCGATCACCGTGACACGCTGGCCCGAGAGGGCCAGTCGTGCCGCCAGATACCCGCCGATCGAACCGGCTCCGACAATCGCGATTCGCATCATTTCCCCCCCGACTCCGCAATCCCCAGTGTCCTAGCCATGGCGATGCGCAAGGGCTTGCCTGTTTTCCCGTACGGCAACGCCTCCAGGATGTGGATTCGACGGGGCACCTTGAAGTCCGCCATCAACCCGGCGCAGTGCTGACGCAGCGCCTTCTCCGTCGCAGAGGCCCGCAGGACGACAGCCGCATGCACGTCCTCGCCGAGCGACCGGTGCGGCACGGCGAACGCCATGGCCTCCGCGACAGCCGGGTGGCGGAGCAGGGCGTAGTCGATATCCAACGGGGCGATCTTCTCTCCGCCGCGGTTGATCCGCTCGGTGAGGCGCCCGGTAATGGTAAGGTAGCCGTCTGCATCCATCAGCCCATGATCCCCCGTGCGAAGCCACCCGCGCACGAAAGCGGCCTCGTTCGCTTCCCAGTTGTTCTCGTAGCCGTCCACCACGTTCAACCCCCGCACGACCACCTCACCCGGGGTTCCCGACGGCAGCAACGCGCCCGCGTCGTCCATGATCGCCACCTGCACGCCGTAGCCGTAGCCGACCGCGCCAGGCTTCCGGACTCCCGGCGGCAGGGGGTTGCTCGTCATCTGGTGGGTGGTCTCGGTCATCCCGTACGCCTCGGTCACCGGCGCGCCGAAGACCGATTCCATGCATTCTTTCACCGGGGGTGGCAGAGGTGCGCTGCAGGACCGGATGAAGCGGAACGTGTTGCCCCGGAGGACCTCGGCGTAGCGGTCGGCGCGCTCAAGCAGCATCTGATGCATCGTCGGAACGGCCGAGTACCAGGTGGGGTGGAACTTGTCGACCCATCCCCAAAAGCGCAGCGCATCGAAGCCGGGCGGGCAGATCACCGATCCGCCGCCTGCGAGCGGCGCCAGCATCGAGGCCACGATCCCGTGGATGTGGAACAGCGGCATCACGCACAACGACCTGTCGTCCGGCGTGAGGGCGCAGGATTGGACGATATTCGCCGCCGAGGCAGCCAGGTTGCGGTGGCGGATCGGAACGCACTTCGGGCGCCTGGTGGTGCCGCTGGTGTGCAGCAGGATCGACACGTCATCCGGACCGGGGGTCAGCAGGCTGCGCGGGGACCGCCCGGGTCCGGCGGGCTCGAAGCGCAGTGCACCGGACTGCCCGTTCACGGCGTGGACCACTACCGTTCCGGGCGGGGCAGCGGCGTAGGCGTCCGGGACGGTCCCGGGCGCTGCGATCAGCCCCTGCACGTTTCCATCCTGGTAGTAGAAGGCAAATTCCTCGGCCCGGTATTTCGGGTTGAGGGGCACTGCGGTGCCGCAGACGGCGGCCGCCAGGAATGCGAGAACCATTTCCGGCCCGTTCTCCATCACGACCGCGATGCGGTCCCCCCGCCCCAGGCCGAGGGCGGCCAGGCGTTCGGCAAGCGCGTAGACTTGTTCGCGCAGCGTGCGGAAGGTCAGGTCCGGACGGCCGGGTGCAAGCAGCGCGGGCGCATCCGGCGCCCCGCGGGCGAGCAGTTCGGGAAGCGTCAGAGCGGTCTTCTCGTGCATCGGGAGGCTCCTTTCCGCCATTGGGCCGCGAAGTGTCATGATCGATGTCCTGCCGGCAGTTCATCGGTTCTCTGCGCCATCAGTCCCAGGGCCGCTCTTCCGCGCAACCCGAAGATGGCCCTGTGCACGTCCCCGTGGGTGACGATCCCTACAAGCTTTTCCCCCACGACGATGGGAATGCGGCGAATCTTTCGCAGGGCCATGATGGACGCCAGGCGAAGAAGCTCGGTGTCCTGAGATGCGGTGATGACCTGAGACACCATGATGTCCCGGGCCAGGAGTTCGCCGATATTTCTCAGGTCCCGCGTGGTGTGCCGGCCAGCGGACTTTCCCGGGATGCGGACTTTGCCGGGGTACATGGCGTGCAGGATGTCGCGCTCCGAGATGAGACCCACCAGGTCCCCCCTCCCATCCACCACAGGGATCCCGCCGACCCGGTACCGGCAGATCCCGTCGATCACCTTCCACAGCGGGTCCGCCGGCCGTACCGTGCAGACCCGTGAGGTCATGATGTCTTTGGCTGTGCGCCTGCTGGTCACCATGGGCGTTCCCCCTTGTAGGAGAAAGTAGACCAGAAAAATGTTTATGTTGGAAATGCATATGTTCTATGGTATCTATGCATTTTAGTAATATATTTGAAATGGGGTTGTCCGATGGATGTGAACCTCTCCAGCCTCCGCACCTTCCTGACGGTTGCCAAGTTCCAGGGTATCTCGAAAGCCTTGAATGAGATCCACCTCACCCAGCCTGCCGTCTCCCGACAGATCCACGGTCTCGAGGAGGCCCTCGGTACTCCCCTGTTCCTGCGAAAAGGACGATTTCTCGCCCTCACGGAAGCCGGGGAAATCCTGCAGCAGTACTCCATTCGGGTGTTTCAGCTCCTGACAGAGGCGCAGGAGGAAATCGACGGCCTAAAGGGTTTGATCCGGGGGCACCTCCGGATCAGCGCGGCCACGACGATCGGAATCTACATGATCCCCGACGTATTGGGAGAATTCAAAACGCAATACCCGGGGATCGAGATCAGCCTTACCATCTCGAACAAGGAAGAGGTGCTGCGTCAGGTTCAAGCCGGCATGGTGGACATGGGCTTTGTCGGGCCGCCCGTCCCCTTCCCGGAACTGGCCATGGATACGTATCTGGAGGACGACCTGGTGCTGATCGTATCCCCCCAGCACCCGCTTGCCGCCCGGGATACCGTATCAACCCGGATGCTCCCCGAAGACGTGTTCATCCTCCGGGAGAGAGGATCCGGGACCAGGGAGATCATGGAAGAGGAGTTGCGACGGGCAGGCGCCTCTTTGCGTCACACGATGGAGTTGGGGAGTACGGAGGCAATCAAGAAAGCAGTGGCTGCAAACCTCGGCGTGTCCATCGTCTCTTCGAGGGCAGTGACCCTGGAAGTCATGGTCGGACACCTTTGCGCCGTCCGGGTTTCCGACCTCAACCTGCGCCGCAGGATCTACATGCTGTACCTGCGGAACAGTCCGCTTAGCTCGGCCGCCGAAGGATTCCGGCGGTTTCTCTCCGCGCATTCCGACAACCGGGAAAAAGCACCCGATCCTTCCACACAACCGTAGTCTGCGCCAGACAGAGACGCCGTCGGCCCCAAAAAACATTTTGGACCGGGTTCGCCCCCGGGCGGGAAAAAACCGCGGGGGGGCTTGCGCATGAAAGGAAGGAGTAGAATGGATGGTATGTAGGTTGGCATCTTCGGAGACCAATGGATCATGAAACGGTTGTTGGGAGGAAAGCCATGAAGCGCGAAGAGGTGTACAAGGAGATCAAGGAGATGTTCGGACTGGTCCCCGGCTTTTTCAAGCTCGTACCGGATTCGTCCCTCGAGCTCGAGTGGAACCTGTTCAAGCGGGTGCAGATGGAGGAGGGGCCGATCCCGAACAAGTACCGGGAACTGATCGGGGTGGGCATCGCGGCGACCACCAGGTGCCGGTACTGCGCCGTCTACCACACGGAGTTGGCAAAGCTGAACGGGGCGACGGGAGTTGGCAAAGCTGAACGGGGCGACGGAGGCCGAGATCGAGGACGCCGTCCACTTCGCCAAGTCCCAGGCCGGCTGGAGCACCTACATCAACGGGATGCAGGTCGACTACGACCAGTTCAAGAGCGAAGTGTTGCGGGCCTGCGAACACGTACGGAAGAACATCAAGGCGGCATAGGCGCACGGGGAAGAAAGAGTCGACACCCGAAAGAACCCGGAGGGGGCTCCCCCCTCCGGGTTTTTTTTTGCCGGATCGTCACGTCTTCCGCAGCGCCTGGTCCAGATCCTCCAGGATATCGTCGATATGCTCCAGCCCGACGGACAGACGGACGTAGTCGTCGGTCACCCCGGTATCGAGTCGTTCCGGCGGAGTCAGCTGCTGGTGCGTCGTCGACGCCGGGTGGATCACCAGGCTCTTGGCGTCCCCGATGTTGGCCAGGTGGGAGAGGAGCTTCACGTGGTCGATGAACTTCTTGCCCGCCTCCATCCCCCCCTTGATGCCGAACCCCAGGATCGCGCCGTACAGCCCGCGGTGGTGGTACTTCTTCGCCAGGGAGTGCTGCGGATGGCCGGGCATCCCCGGGTAGTTGATCCACGTGACGTTGGGGTGCGTCGACAGGAAGTTCGCCACGGCCATCGCGTTGGTGCTGTGACGCTCCATCCGCAGGGGAAGGGTCTCCAGCCCCTGGAGGAACAGGAACGCGTTGAAGGGGGACATCGCAGGCCCCATGTCGCGCAGGAGCTGCACGCGCGCCTTGATGATGAAGGCGACGTTTCCCAGCCCCGGAAAGTTCCCGAAGACCTCCCAGAACTTGAGGCCGTGGTAGGAAGGGTCCGGCTCGGTGAACTGCGGGAAATTGCCGTTGCCCCAGTCGAATTTCCCGGAGTCGACGATGATCCCCCCGATGGAGGTCCCGTGCCCGCCGATGAACTTCGTCGTGGAGTGGATGACGACGTCGGCCCCGTGGTCGAACGGCCGCAGCAGGAAGGGGGACGGCATCGTGTTGTCGATCACGAGGGGGATCCCCGCCCCGTGAGCGACGTCGGCGACCGCCCGCATGTCCAGCGTGTCGAGTTTCGGGTTCCCGATCGACTCGGAGAAGATCGCCTTCGTCTTCTTGCTGATCGCTTTCCGGAAGTTCGCGGGGTTCGACGGGTCGACGAATTTCACGTCGATCCCGAACTTGGGGAATGTGTAGTGGAACAGATTGTACGTACCCCCGTAAAGCGAGGCCGAGGAGAGAATTTCATCCCCGGAGTGCGCGATGTTCAGGAGCGCCAGCGTCTCCGCCGCCTGGCCGGACGACACCGCCAGGGCCCCCGTCCCCCCCTCCAGCTGGGCAACCCGTTGTTCGAGGACGTCGGTGGTCGGGTTCATGATCCGGGTGTAGATGTTTCCGAACTCCTGCAGCCCGAACAGGCGCGCGGCGTGGGCCGTGTCGTGAAACACGTACGACGTCGTCTGGTAGATCGGGACGGCCCTCGCGTTGGTCGCGGGGTCCGGTTTCTGCCCGCCGTGGAGGGCGATCGTTTCCGGCCGGTACGAATCCGCCATCGTTTTCGCTCCTTTCCTTCCTGATCATTATCGGGGCACAACCTCGCACACCGTAAAATGACGATAGATATTATCGATATTATAGTCTATCTTCACCCCTGTCAATCCCCCCTCTTTATCAACTTTTTCCATCGATAAATTTGGTTTTATAGATAATTTTTCTTGACACGGAATATGTACCTCTCTACTATTGTGTATACAGTATGCAGAAGGAAGCCCCCCTCTTCCTTTTGCACCCATCTCCTTCCTTATCCCTTCGCCTTACGGCTTGCCCTTCGGCCCCCCGGGGGGCGAAGCCGTTTTGGAAAAAAAAGGGCCGCCCGATCCGTGCGGGCGGCCTTTCCCTCTTGCATCCTCCCGTCGCCAATGCACGGGGAAGCAGCGGCAGCTCCCCCCCCTTCGTCTACGCCCTTTCGAACAGCCCCGCGGCCCCCATCCCGCCGCCGATGCACATGGTGACCAACCCCAGCTTCGCTTCGCGGCGCTTCATCTCGTGCAGCAGCGTCGCCGTGAGCTTTGCGCCGGTACACCCCAGGGGATGGCCCAGGGCGATCGCCCCCCCGTTCACGTTCACCCGGTCGGCGTCCATCCCCAGTTTCCGGATCACGGGAAGGGACTGGGCGGCGAACGCCTCGTTCAGTTCGATCAGGTCGACGCGGGTCAGCTTGATCCGGAGTTTTTTCAGAAGCTTCGGCACGGCCTCCACCGGCCCGATTCCCATGATCTCGGGCGCAACCCCCGCGACGGCGAACCCGAGGAAGCGCGCCAGGGGCTCGGCGCCCAGGGCCTTGAGCGCTTTTTCCGAGACGACCACGGCCGCGGCGGCCCCGTCGCTCATCTGCGAGGCGTTCCCCGCGGTGACGGTCCCTTTCGGGTCGAACGCCGGTTTGAGCTTCGCGAGCGCCTCGACCGTGGTGTCTGCGCGCGGGCCTTCGTCGACCTCGAAGACGATCTCCCGGGGGACCGGCTTCCCCCCGTCTTTTGCGTCGTAGACGGTCGTGGCAACGGGAACGATCTCGTCCCGGAACTTCCCTTCCCGGATCGCTTCGAGCGCTTTCCTGTGGCTGTGGAAGGCGAAGACGTCCTGGTCGTCCCGGGTCACCTGGAACTTGCGGACCACCTGCTCGGCAGTGAGCCCCATCGGCATGAAGACCTCGGGACGCTCCTCGACGATCTCGGGGTTGAACGACGGCTTGTTCCCCCCCATCGGAACCATCGTCATCGACTCGGTGCCGCCGGCCACGATGATGTCGGCGAACCCGGCCATGATCCGTTCCGCGGCCATCGCGATCGCCTGCAGGCCCGAGGAGCAGAACCGGTTGATCGTCATGGCCGGAACCGAGTCGGGGAGTCCCGCCTTGAGGGCGCAGATCCTTGCCACGTTCATCCCCTGCTCGCCTTCCGGCATGGCGCACCCGAGGATGACGTCGTCCACCCGTCCCGGCTCCAGGTTCCTCACCCGCTCGATCGCCCCCCGGACCGCGACGGTCCCGAGGTCATCCGGCCGGGTGTCCTTCAGGCTCCCCCGGTACGCCCTGCCGACCGCGGTACGCACCGCGGAAACGATGTATGCCTTTGCCATCGGACTCCTCCTCGCGAAAGGGCGCCCCGGGGCTCTCCCCTAATTGCGCAGCGGCTTTCCCTTCATCAACATGTATTGGATGCGGGCCTGGGTCTTCTCCTCTCCGCACAGCGACAGAAACGCTTCCCGCTCGAGATCCAGGAGGTCCTGCTCGGAGAGCTTCGTCCCCCGGGGGATCTCTCCCCCCGTCATCACGAAGGCGATCTTCCGGCCGAGCCGCTCGTCGTACTCGCTGATCTGCCCGGCCACCCTCATCGCGTAGAGCGCGTACGCGAAGGTGGAGAATTCCGACCTGCCGGGCAGGGCGATGTCCGTCCTCGGGCGCGGCATCTCGTACCCTTCCCGGTTCATGGCGAGGACGGTGTTCTTCGCCTCCTGGATGAGGAAATCGCGCTGGATCGAGATCCGGTCCCACGGGCGCAGGAACCCCAGCTCCCTCGCCTCCTTCGCGGAGGTTGCGACCTTCGCCATGCCGACCGTCTCGAACGCCTTCCGGAGGAAGGGGAGCGGGTCCGCCGCCACCCCGTCCGGGATCCCCTCGAGGTGGCGGACCACCATCTCCTTCGTCCCCCCTCCCGCAGGGAGGAGCCCGACACCCACTTCCACGAGCCCCATGTACGTCTCGGCGGCGGCCCGGATCCGGTCCGCCCCCATGCAGATCTCCGCGCCCCCTCCCAGGGCCATCCCCGCCGGTGCGGCCACGACCGGCTTTTCCGAATAGCGCAGCCGCATGCAGGCGTTCTGGAGCTCCCGGACCATCGTCTCGATGTTCGCGAAGTTCTTGTTCTGGGCTTCCAGGAAGACGAGCATCAGGTTCGCGCCGACGCAGAAGTTCTCCGCGTGGTTGGCGATCACCATCCCGGCGAACTCCTTCTCGGCGAGCGCGACGCCCTCGTTCATCATCGAGACGATGTCGCCGTCGATCGTGTTCATCTTGGTGTGGAACTCCAGGCACAGGACCCCGTCGCCGATGTCGATCAGCGTGGCCCCCTGGTTCCGCCTCACCACCTTGTTCCGCTCCTTGAGGGAAGGCAGGAAGATGACGTCGGGCGACACGGGGGCGGGGACGTACGCCGCGCTTCCGAAATCGTAGTACGAGAGCTCGCCGTCTTTCCTGCGGTAGAACGACGCGTTCCCGCCGGCAAGCATCTTCTCCACGTTTGCCGGGATCTGCTTGCCCTCCTTCCGCATCCGGGAGACCGATTCCTCCACGCCGATGGCGTCCCACGTCTCGAAGGGGCCGAGCGACCAGTTGAACCCCCACTTGATCGCGTTGTCGATGTTGAACACGTCGTTAGCGATTTCGGGAATCCGCTTCGCCGAGTACAGGAGGGTCTCGGAGAGGACCTTCCAGGCGTACGCGGCGGCCTTGTCGTCGGATTCCGCCACCTTCCGGATCCTCGCCCCCACGTCGTCCTCGCCTTTCGCGGCGTCCAGCGACGGGTAGCTGACCTTCGTGGTCGGCCGGTAGTCGAGCGCCTGGTAGTCGAGGACGAACATCTTCTTCTCCTCGCCCTTCCCCTCCATCTTGAAAAACCCCCCCTTGGCCTTCCGGCCGAGCCAGCCGCGCTTGACCATCTCGCTCACGAACGGCGGGGGGAGGAACGTCTCCCGCTGGGGATCGTCGGGGAGGTTGCTGTAGACGTTGTCGGAGACGTGGAGGAGCGTGTCGATCCCGACGAGGTCGGCGGTACCGAACGCCGCGGACTTCGGCCGTCCCGTCGCCGGTCCCAGGATCCTGTCCACCTCCTCGATCGTAAGGCCGTCCTCCACCATCGCGTGCATCGCGTACATCATCGCGAAGACGCCGATGCGGTTGCCGATGAAGTTGGGGGTGTCCTTCCCGAAGACGATTCCTTTTCCCAGCCGGCGCTCCCCGAACTCGGCGATGCCCCGCAGGATCTCCGGATCGGTGTCCTCGCCCGGGACGAGCTCGAGCAGCTTCATGTACCGGACGGGGTTGAAGAAATGGGTCACGAGGAAATGCCGGCGGAACTCCTTCGAGCGTCCCTCCATCATCCGGGAGATGGAGATCCCCGAGGTGTTGGACGTGACGACCGTCCCGGCCTTCCAGGCCGCCTCGATCCGGTCGTAGAGCGCCTTCTTGATGGCCAGGTTTTCCGTCACCACCTCGACGATCCAGTCGCACTCCGCAGCCTTCGGGAGATCGTCGTCGAAGTTGCCGATCGAGATGAGGCCGAGATCCTTTCCGGAGTAAAGAAGCGCGGGACGGCTCTTCCGGATCGCCTCGAGCCCGTTCGCGGCGAACCGGTTGCGAAACGCCGGATCCTTCTCCGTCAACCCCTTTTTCCTGTCGTCGTCGCCCAGGGCGGGCGGGACGATATCCAGCATCAGGCTGGGGATCCCAGCGTTGGCCAGATGGGCGGCGATCCCCGACCCCATGACGCCTGCCCCCAGCACGGCAACCCGGCGGATTTTCGGAAACATGATGCCCACCTCCCGGAAGGAAATGCGGTTCGAGGCGAAGCAGAAAATGAATGGCTATTCAGTAACAGGATAGAAATATCGCAAAGCCTGCCCGCCTGTCAAGGGGAAGGATCCCCCTCGGTGCGCAGCCGGGCGGTCGGGATCGATGCCCCCCGGCCCCTTCAGGGGAAGACGAGGGGATACACCACCTTGTCCACCACCTTCCTCGGGGATGGCTTCGAGAAAAACCACCTCCATCCGAGGCCGAGGATGCCCATCACCGACAGGAATGCGAGGAGGGAAAACATCGAATCGGAATTGGGCCGCAGATCGCGGGGGACGATATACGCGGGGTTCGGTTTCGGGAGGAGGAGCGTGCCCATGACCAGCGGCCCCTGCCAGGCCAGCTTGTTGTCCGGGATCGAGGAGAGCACCGAGGCAAAAACAACCACGAGAGCTGCCGCCCCTATCATCTTTATGAGCAACTTCCTCTTCTCCGATTCCTTGTTCATGTCCCTCTCCTTTTCTGTGAGGCACCCGGTAGGATCTCCCGCGCCTGGTTGGTAAGATGCGCGAAAACGGAAATCTATTCCAACAATGGGAATGCCCCGTTTCCTCCTTGGCGGGATGCCCCCCCCGGGGGGAAAATAAGGCGGTGAGGGGAATCTACCTGCACATCCCGTTCTGCCTGCGAAAGTGCTCCTATTGCGATTTCTACTCGGTGGAGGCCCGAACCCCCGCGATCCAGGAGTTCCGGGACCTCCTCGTAAGAGAGACATCCTTGCTCGGGGTTAAGTTCCCGGAAGATGCCGCGGCCGCCGCCGACACCGTCTACTTCGGGGGCGGAACCCCCACCGTCCTGCCCCCGGAGACCCTGTGCGGGCTCCTCGACGCGATCCGGGCACGCTTCCCCGTAGAGCCCGACGCCGAGATCACGGTCGAGGCGAACCCGGGAACCGCTTCCCGGGGACAGCTTTCCGCTTTGAGGAACGGGGGGGTCACACGCATCAGCGTCGGGGTGCAGTCGTTTACCCCCTCCATCCTCCGGACCCTGGGGCGGATCCACGGCCGGGAGGAGGTCCGCAGGACGGTCCGGGACGCCCGGTCGGCGGGTTTCGACTCCCTCGGGATCGACCTCATCTTCGGGATCCCGGGGCAGGGCACCGGGCAATGGGAGGCCGACCTGGATAGGACGCTGGGATTCCTGCCGGCCCACGTTTCGGTCTACGCCCTGGCCCCGGAACCGGGAACCCCGATCCACGCGGCGATCCTGCGAGGCCAATTGCTCATGCCCCCCGACGATACGGTGGCCGAAATGTATGAAACGGCGCGGAGGGTCCTGTCGGCCGCAGGCTACCGGCAGTACGAGATCTCGAACTTCGCCCGCCCCGGGCACGAGTCCCGGCACAACGTCAAGTACTGGAAACGGGAGGGAACCACGGGGTTTGGCCCTTCCGCGCACAGCCTGCTCTTCCCCCGGGAGCGGGCACCGCACGGTCTTCGTGCCGCGAATCCCCCCTCCCTGGCGGAGTACGGGAAATCCATCCGGGCGGGCCGGCTCCCCTGGACCGTCGAACAGGAATGCCGGTACGAGGATGCGTGGAAGGAATCGCTCATCTTCGGACTGCGCATGACGGACGGCGTGGACCTGGGGGAGCTGGAACAGACAATCGGCGCCCCGCCGGATCCCCTGCGGGACGCCGTGAACGAACTGGTGGCCGGGGGAAGACTGCTCGAGGAGAACGGCCGGCTCCGGCTCCCCGGGGAGCTCCTCTTCGTCTCCAACGAGGTGCTGCAGCGGCTGGCCTGACGTCCCATCTTGTCGTCCTGCCGGACTTCCTTCCATTCGCCCTGCCCCTTTTTCCGCTCCCGGTCCCGGTACGCGTAATGCTTCTCCCGCTGACCGCAGGGGATGGAGAACTTGTTATCGAAACGATCGCGATCCTATATAATCAAGGGATTATGTTGAACAAGGAAGACCCGTCCCCTGAGGAGGGGGGGGGCCGTCGTATTTTCCCGGGAATCCGGCTGAAGCTGACCGCGTTTCTGCTCCCCGTGGTCTTCGTGCTGATCATCCTGATCGCGGTGGCGGTGACGAAAATCACGGACGGCGCCGTCCGGCAAGAACTGCTGCAGCGAGGGGTGGCCATCTCCCGCGTGGTCGCGCTTTCCTCGGGGTATTCCATCCTGTCCGACGACCGGTTGGCCCTGGACAGGCTCGCCGCGGAAACAAAGAACAGCACCGGCGACATCGAATTCGTCTCCATCCGGGACACGGAGAACGTCGTCATTGCGCATAACCTGTTCGAAGAACGGGGGAAGGCATATGCCGCCCCGGATCCCAGGAAGGCACTGGGGACCTTCCTGGAAACCCAGGCCGACGAGACGATGCGCGGGGGCAAGGAACTGATCGAGTTCTCCACCCCGATCTTCTTCTCGGGGAAGCGCGTCGGGACCGTCTCGCTCGCCATCTCCCGGGACAGCATTCTGGCCGCCCAGCAGAACATCCGGAAATCGATCGCGATCGCCGCCGCGGTATTCCTGGGGATCGCTCTCCTGGGCACCTTCGTGATCGCCTCCTTCATCACCACCCCCGTGAAAAAGCTCTCCTCGGGGGTCAACGAACTCTCCAGCGGAATGCAATTCACCCCGATTCCCATCCACGCGAAGGACGAACTGGGGGAGTTGACACGGAATTTCAACCGGATGGCGGAAACGATCCTCTCCCAGAAGAACCGGCTGAGCCGGTATGCGAAGGACCTCGAGGAATCGTACATCGCAACCGTTCGGGTTCTCGCCGCCTCGATCGACGCACGGGACCCTTACACGCTGGGGCATTCCACCCGCGTGGCGTTCCTTGCGTGTGAACTCGGGAGGAAGCTCGGATTCTCCACGGAGGAGATCGAGCACCTCGAGAAAGCGTGCCTTTTCCACGACGTCGGGAAGATCCGGACACCGGACGATATCCTTCTCAAGGAGCAGCGGCTCAATCTCCAGGAGGTCGAGGTGATGCGGAGGCACCCGGACGAGGGGGCGGACATTCTCCGGATGGCGCCTTCCCTCCACCGGTACATCCCTGTGGTGAGATACCACCACGAGTGGTATAACGGCAACGGATACCCGGAGGGGAAAAAGAACGCCGAGATCCCGATCCACGCGCAGATCATCTCGATCGCCGACGCGTTCGACGCCATGATCACGTCCCGCCCTTACCGGAGGGCGTTGACGACCCAGGAGGCGATCAAGGAGATCATGCGGTTCCGCGGCACCCAGTTCTCTCCGGAGCTGACCGATGCCTTCGTCCGGATGGTAAAGGAAATGCCCCCGATGGAGGCGGTGAACGCAGATACCGCAGCAGGCTGGAGGGGAATGGCCCTTTGAGAGTCCGCGTTCGTTTCCCGATCGCAGCCCTGGTCCTCCTGCTGGTCAGCGGTTGCGCCGCCCGGACGGTTCCGCCACCTCGCGAGACGACCCC
>WOR8_10003742_pt1 | contig 19761 bp, 12 predicted proteins | sample DeeMarSeWOR38_10_FD_19890 | JGI IMG/M metagenome (IMG submission 19890)
CGTATTTCGAAAACCCTGCTTTATCGATGATGAGTAAGATTGTGCAGATAATCAAGAAGATCAAGGAGGTACGCAGCAATATTCGGTGAACGGACCTGATGATCACACGCCGTTTTAGTTTTGCTATTTCGCTTAAAAATAATGCTTCGGCACTCACGTTGTTTTCTCCTGATTCATATGGCGTCTGACCAGCGTGTGATTTGTTAAAATAAGTAACAGTGTCGCAAACATCACAATTGCCATATATAAAACAAAAGGCAAACCCATAGCGTCCGGACTTTCATTCAGCAGGTATAGAAACTGTAATGGATTGATATACGGGGCGAAAATAAAGGTACCAAAAATAAAAATGATCATAAATGCTCTGGCTGTAAAGTAACCGATTGTGCTCAACCTTCCCCAAAATAGATACACCATAAATCCAAACATTCGACAAAGAAGTGAAGCCGTGTATAAAATGAACACCGCCTGCACAAATGTGATCAAAGATACCGCTGAAATGGATGCAGCCAGGATCAGCAGTGGCAAGAACGGCAGCAACAAAATCAGCGTATGCAATAAAAATTCAATCAGTCCATATCGAAAAAAATCAATCTCCTTTTCAAATGTGGATCTATCGGTTCGATACTTTATGATGTGGTAACCTCTCTGAATCATATCCCCGCTCCCACAGCAAAGATTGACATAGGAATAAATGATCAGGGTCGCCGCAAAAATCAGAAAAAACGCAAGCGGAATTTTATTTACAGTTATAAAATCGGCGAGCGGCTGACGGGGCCAAAATATTAACAATATTATACTAATAATCACAACACTAATAAAGCTGGCAGTCAGCACCATCTTCGAAAAAAAAGGTGCCAGGCATTTTTCTGAATCCTCGGTTAAAAAATAATACTTCATGAGGTCATCTCCACAGTTAGTTCCCAGTTGACCAAAGTAAGGTTCTCACCCAACGGATGGGTCAGTTTAAATTCGGGTTGAATCACACCCGCTTGAACCCACCCAATAAGAAAAAGACGATCTCGCTTGTTGTTCTCAGATAGGATAGAGCGCCATTGTTATCAAACCGATTGATGATTTGTTCTGCCTCATGATCGTTGAAAATTTCTGTTTTTTTCAACTCCGATAATTTCAGCTTTATTGTCTGCTGTTTATTGGCCGGAATATCATCAATAACTAAAAATCGCTTCTTAAAATATATTAAACAATCGACGATCTTGTGGGGCAACTTATTTTCAACTTTGATGGTTAAATGATGGGGATCTCGAAGGGCATGACCCTCGAGAGGAGAATCAAATGTTGATTTTATCATATAAAAGCTGTGGGACCATTCCTCTAAAGAACCCGCAATTTGTAGTCCGTTATAATTTTCATGCAATACGTATGGGTTGGGGATTTTTTTCTTCAAACGTTTCGATAAAACGTGTGTAACAGGATAGGAAAATGACCCGAAATCTACTCTGTAAGCTGTTTTTTTTAACGCATAAAGACCAAGGATACATTTTGCGGACGCCGGGGTGTTCAGGCCGGATAGATCCAATTGACAAAAGCTATTATAGGTAAATTTTTGCTTGTTGTTGGGGTAAAAGAAGCGCCAATAGCCGACAGTTGTAAATGCAGTAATAACCAATAAAAGAAAAAAACCGTTTTCCCATCTCCGTTTTCCGGGTTCTCTAATTTTTTTTAGAAAATACCTCAGGAAAACAAGATACATACCAATAAAAATAAAGCCTGATTTAAGACCTGGAAAATGGACCGGTATTTTGGCTAACATCGAATCTAAAATTTTTTGATTCTCTAAAACAATCCCTTGATCGCCAATCAACGGCCGCATCGACAATATTTTATCCCAAAAAAATTTTCTCCCCTCCCAACGGCTAAACGGGGGTGTGTTATAATCAAAAGATAGAAAAAAAATTTGGCCGAATCCCAGATTCTTTTGGAAAATAAGGGGGATATCCTTTTCTTTTACGAGCACATTGGAATTGTCAATCCTAACATTTAACACAAGAAACGGTTCCTCACTGATAAGCGTTTGACTGCAAAATTGGGCTAACGATTTTAATTCAAAGAACCGTTTATGGCCGAATACGTTTATCGGCAATATATGTTGTATCCGTTTTTCAAGTAATGAACCGTAGTTTAACCCACCGGTGGTGACCAGATAACCGCCCTGTTTTATCCACTGGGTTAATGCCTGAAACTGTCTTTCTCTTAATTCTTTTAAGGCGGCGGCTCTCATGATGAGCAATTTCACACTATCGTATCCGTACCAGGTTTCCGGAAGAAATTTAGGACGCACGTTGACCGGGTACAAAGCTTTCGGCAACACAGATAAAATGTCCGGGGAAACAAAATTGTCAGCAACAACCGCAAAACTTTTTTCGGTGAAATGGGGCCGCAGATTTATTGATTTTGAAATAATTACGGTATCGTTTTGTTTTAACCGGATGATCAGTTCATGGGTAAAGGATTTAATCATAACCGCAAAGGCATAACGCTTTTTTGAATTATGAGGTAGATCAACATCCATGGCATAGGTGCTCTGGTGCACATCCTGGTGGTACTCACTGCCTGAGGTTACAATAACTTCTAATGTTCCGCGTGTGGGTCTGCCCCTGTTTTCAAGAACCACGGTTAAAGGTGTCCATGTATTCAGCTGAAAATGACCGCCAAGCCCCAGCGCATAGTCTAACGAAAACGCAGCAGATAATGCAGGCAAAGGTATGAAAATAACCATCAATGCAGCCGCAAAAATAATAACCTTTGACCGATTGCTATGAGATTGACGCATGAGATTACGGGACTTTAGCAGCATAGGGCATAGCGTAAAGAGCAAACATTTTACCCACTGCAATTTGTGGTGAGTGCAAAAGCTAAGGCACTTTCAATCGGAAAATGTCTTTGAGAACCGCTTAAGTTGTTAAGGACAAGAAATTTTTAATGTCAGAATAGACCAAAAACGGGTTGCAAGTCAAGGAAGGTTGCGCAACCCAATTGGGAGTTATTCGTTAAAGGTTCAAGGTTCAGCGTTCAAGGTTATCTTACTCATGAATAGTGAAATCTGAATCTCTGAAGCTCTAAACCCCGAAACGTGAACACTGAACCTCTGAACCCTTGATCGCTGAACCTCTGAACTCTGAACCCTGTGATCCCTGAACTTTAATTCAGAGAAACACTCTCCATAGACTCGATGAATGCTTCAAGCCGGGTTTCCACCTGGGCGTCGGAATACACTCTGGGATCGTTTTGATCGGCTTCGATGACGACTCCCGGTTTGCCGGTCAGTTTGGACAGCTCTTCCTGCAGGCGATACATGCCTATAGAATATGGTTTGCATGAACGGTTGGAGTGCATGATAAATCCGGTCAAAGAAAACTCATCGATCAGCTGGGCGAGATATTTGATGCGATCTTCGAAACCGATATTTATGTAGACATTGAGATAGGCTCTGGCTACGGATTCATAAACATCATCGGTTTGATCGAGGTTAAAGTTGCCGTATCCACCCCAGCTATTGGCATATGTGGTGACGACAAGGGTGGTTTTCTGTTCTTCGAAAAATTTTTCTAGGCGCCGCATCTTAAACCAAACCGGCAGGTTGTCCCACAACACGCGGTAGGTTTCACCGGGCACGGATGCCAGTTTTTTCTCAGCCCGCTCGGCCACTTCATCATAAAGCAGCTTATAATAATCCACACATTCCTTGGTTCCGCGCAGGGTGACAATCGGACCCAGATGGATAAAGGTATCCAGACTGTTAAAAGGAGAAGGTATATTCTTGCCGAGGTAAAGCATTTTCTGCCAGTAATTCGCAGCTTCACGGCTGAGATATAAAACTTCAAAGAAACGTTCACGGTCAAAGGGGTTGCCGGTGAAATCCGACAAGAAATTTTCAAGATCCTTAAACTGAGATATCGTATATTCAATCAGCTCTTTGGTCAGCCCGTCGTGGAGAAAGGGCGTATCCACAATAAACAACGGGACATCGTATTTGCGGGCGATGACTTCATACCATTTGATGACAGTTTTGCAGATATTGGTGGAACAAAGCAGAAAGTGCGGTGGTGGGAGTCCGGCCGCCGGACCGCCTTGAGTTAAGTCTGCACCGAAATCGGTGCGGGCATAGGCGCAAATATCCTGGGAAAAGCCCTCGGCTTCAGCCGCTTCTATCAACTCACCCGATTGATGGTTGGCAGCACACATGGCCGCATAATTTTCCGGATAAATGGGCAGGATATCCATAGCATAGAGAAATTCCACCGGAGCGCCGCTGGTGATCCAGGCGATGGGCTTTTCCTGAGTGGTTTTGGCCTCGATATAATAGTTGGTTAGAAGTTCTTTCATCTTCTTGAAAGCAGCAAATTCCGTCATTTTTCTAGCCCTCCAGGATTTCGCAAAATGCGCTGACCCTTGTTTTTACCGCATCAAAGTTCGCCATGGAAAGTTCAAGATCAACAAAGGAGGTTGGAATATTTTCATCTTTAAGGCGTTTTATCAATTGTGGCCGGTCAAACGCATCCGGCTCGCAAAACTTCATATACCAGAATAAAACCCCATCGGCCCCGGATGCTTTCACCTTATTTAGCAGATAGGCATGGCGATCATTATCCGGGTTATAAATACAGCAGCAGGGCGCCGGATGAAATAGGTATTTGGTGACGCCTTCCAAAAGATTTTCAAGCTGCAATTCTTTTTTTGAAACCGTGCGCCAACCGTTGGCAAAGTCGTCATCAACGACATCTACGCCGAATTCATCCATGAGTTTGTATATTTCAAGCGGATCAAAAACCATACCGGAAAGAAGAAGTCTGGGGCGTTTCCTATTTGGAGCCTCAAGCTTTTCCAAATTTCCCGACAATTCTTCCAGCATCTGAGCATAGACAGCTGCAGGTAAAAAGAAGCCGGCTTTAATGACCGTATAAAAATCATGATTTTTGATTAAACCCGGCTTTTCACGTCGAATTTGATAAAGATTTCTCTGAAGCGCCCGAACACGGCTATACAATTGAGACGCGTCTTTCAATGCATCCGGAGTAATTTTCTGTCCGGTAATCGCTTCCAGCCCGTCTGTAACATTTTGGACCACACTTTTGAGATACGTACGCCGGGCTTCCATGGTTTTAGTAATCGGTATTGAAAGCTCTAAAGTCGGCTTAGAAAAAAGCCGCCGGTAAACCTCCCGCAAATTAATCAGCGTGTCGCAAAGAGAAGTAAAAGCATAGGCCTTAACCATCTTGGCAATCCCGCGCATTTCCAGCTCCAAAACGGATCTGGCGATCGAGCAGCAATAGGTCTGCAGGTAGGCGTCCGATTTCTCGAGCGGCAAATTGTTCCCCCACAATTGAACCGGATACCCTCCGGCAGCCCAGATCAACTCCATGGGAAAGTAAGCCGGCATCACCCCGATGATCGGACGGCTCAACTTTTTCTCATGCTCCAGAATCGTCTTGGAAACATTGGTTACCACCTCATGAAAGGGTTCAAACATGAATTAGCTCCAAATTACGATGTTTTCAGATTAAATCCGTTAATGCTTAACCGGCCGACGTTTGTCACCAGTCGCTGGTTGATGGTTATGTGGGAGCGGCTTCAAGCCGCGATAAAAAATCCAAATTGCGGGGAAATCGCGGCTGAAAGCCGCTCCCACCACAATCTAAGCGCAGCACTAAAGCTCACAGTGGTTTCAGTGCAATCCAAAATGCAATTATTACGGCAGGGGTGGGCAGAATATATTACCAACCGTACTCTTCTCGTTCGATGATGGTGGCCACACCCTGACCGCCGCCGACACAGGCGTTAGCACATCCGTAGCGTCCACCTTTTTCATTAAGGATTCGAGCCAGCGTTCCTGTCAAACGAATACCGGTGGCCCCCAGCGGATGCCCTATAGCCGTACCACCGCCCATGACGTTGACCTTATCTCCATCAATCCCGAGCTCTTTGATACAGTTTAAGGCCACAATGCAGAAGGCCTCGTTGATCTCCCAATAGTCAATGTCGGAGGCTTTGAGTCCGGCTTTTTTGAGAGCCTTTCGGCTGGCCGGCACCGGACCATACCCCATGATGGTCGGATCCACTCCGGCAAATCCGATGGAACGAATGGTTGCCAGTGGTTTGATCCCCTTCTTTTTGGCGGTCTCCTTTGACATCAGCACCATTGATGTGGCCCCGGCATTCAATGGTGAAGAGATACCGGCGGTAATCACACCATCCGGTTTGAATGCCGGTTTCAGATCAGCAATACCTTCCAATGTGGCGTCATCCCGTACGGCTTGATCTTTGTCAACGGTCATGACCGTTCCGTCGGCCTGCTCGGCCTCTATGGGCAAAATTTCGTCGGCAAAAAAACCATCGACCTGAGCCTTGGCAGCGAGCTGGTGTGAACGGACGCCCCACTTGTCCATGTCTTCCTTCGTGAAATCGGTTTGAGCAAAAAGCTTCTCAGCGGTGAGCCCCATGTTCATGGCGGTCATCATGTCCCAGTGCTGAAGTGCCGGATCCATGAATAGGTTCATATTCGGAACCATGACCCCTCTGTCTACAAGTTGTCCGCCCATAGGCACCCGGGTCATATGCTCCATGCCCCCTACCAGCACGATATCCGCGAAATCCTGGGCGATTTCCATAAAACCGATTTGAATTCCGGCCATGGCCGAACCGCACTGCTGATCCACAAATTTGGCAGAGATGGTTTCGGGGAGGTTGGCCAAAAATATAGGGTTCCGCCCTCCGTAACTCCATTGTTCGCTAACACCCATTGCGGAACCCACCAGAAAATCATCGATCTCCTCGGGCGCAATGCTTGCTCTCTTAATGACCTCGGGCAACAATTTCGCCAAGAGTTCATCCGACCTCATCTTACAAAACCAATCCCTGGCTGGATCATTGGGTCTGGATCGGGATTGTGCTGTTCTCAAATAGCCTGCGATTACTACTTCTCTCATGGGTATACCTCCATAAATTTCGTTAAATGGTTTAATCGTTCAATGCTAAATTCTTTACTTAATATCGGATTAGCTATTAGAACAAATTCCTAATATTGATAAAACGTTTTCCCGGATTCAGCCATTTCCTTGACCAAATCCGCCGGTTTAAAGCGAGGTCCATACTGCTTTTCCAGGTCCGCCAGCTTGTCATATACATTTTTTAGACCCCATTTGTCTGCATAACGCAGGATGCCGCCGCGATAAGGCGGAAATCCGGTGCCGTATATCATGGCCAGGTCCATATCCTGCGGCCGGTCGCAGATGCCCCCCTCGATCATCAGCGCCGCCTCATTGATACCGAGAGCCAGCATGGCATCGATGATGTCCTGATTGGACATTTCTTTGGGTGAAACCTTGTTATCCTTGAGATATTTTTGCACAACCTCCACAACCTTGAGATTGGGAACCGGTTGATCGCCGCTGTAGTCAAAATATCCGGCCCCGGTTTTACGACCATAACAACCGGTCTGATAAATCAGTTCGGTAAGCGGATGCATCTTATAACGCTCACCCAATCGCTTTTCATAAGTCTTTCCCACATGATACCCGATGTCGATTCCGGTAAGATCAGCTAAACTGGCCGGTCCCATGGGCATGCCGAAATCCGTAATTGCCCCTTCCACAGCGGCGCCATCCACACCGTCGGCCGTCAGATACACCGCTCCACCAAAAAGACCACCGAGCTGTCTTGAAACATAAAATCCCGGCCCGTCATTGACCACGATGGGGATTTTCTTTATGGCTCGTGCAAAAGCCACACAGGTAGCCAGGGTTTGATCTGAGGTTTTCTCTGCACAAATGACTTCCAGCAGCTGCATCCGATGGGCCGGATTGAAAAAGTGCAGTCCGATCATGCGGCTGGGATTTTCCAGAACCGAAGCCATCTCGGTGATCGGCAGGGCCGAGGTGTTGGTTGCAAAAATGACATCAGAACGACAAATTCCCTCCAGCTTTTTCCAGATGTCCTGCTTCACCTCCATGTCTTCCAGTACGGCCTCGATCACCAGATCCACATCTTTGCAATCTTCCAGAGACGGGGTCGTGGTCAGCTGATTTTCGAGCATGTTGACCAGGTCTTCCGGTTTCATTTTCCTTTTTTTGATGGGGTAGTCAAAAGTCGCTCGAACCGAACCGACTCCCTTTTCGATGGCTTCTTGGTTGATGTCCCATAGTACGGTCGCAAAGCCGCCCTTGAGCAGCAAATTGACGATACCGGAACCCATCACACCGCCACCCAGCATGGCGACCTTTTTGATTTTAGCCGGCTCATAACCTTCAATACGTGGGAGTCGGCCCGCTGATCGGGTGTTGAGAAATATGCCGATTAAGTTTTTGGCCACATCCGATATGACACAGTCACCGAACAAATCGGCTTCTAACTCGAGATCGGGTTCGATATCATAATTCAGCCCTTTTTCCATGGCTTCAACGGCCTTAAGCGGTGCAATGTAGCCTTTGGCCTGGGCGGCAACCATCGCTTTGGTGAAGTTCATCATCGCCTTTTTCTCGGCAGCACTTGGTATCCAATAGTGCCGGTTCCGGGTCGCCCGGGTTTTGATGTTCAACTCGCCCGATAAAAACCGCCCGGCAGCTTTCACGGCTGCATCGACAAGCGTATCCGGTGCGACCACCTCGTCCACAAGTCCCCGTTGAAGGGCCACTTCCGCTTTAATCGGTCTGCCGATTGTAATCATTTCTATTGCATATCGAAGGCCTATGAGTCGAGGTAAGCGCTGGGTTCCGCCGAGGCCCGGGATGAGACCTATCTGAACCTCGGGTTGCCCGAGGTCTACGCCATCAACTGCCACACGGTAATGGCATACCATGGCGATTTCCAGTCCTCCCCCTAAACAGTTGCCATTGATCGCCGCAACCACCGGCTTGGGACCGATTTCGATGCTGTTAATAAACTGCATCATGGCCTTCATACCTGACGAAAGCTCATCCTTTGTCTTTACGTCTTTAATCTGGGTGATATCCGCCCCGGCGATAAAATTTTTACCGGTGCCGGTCAGTACCATCGCCTTCACCGAATCATCTTTATATCCTTCGGCCATAGCTTCGGCCAGCTCTTTCACGAAATGGTCGGAAAGCTGGTTGACCGGCGGGTTGTCCATGAAAAGAACCGCCACGCCATCTTTTAGTTCCACCTTGATGGTTTTAAAATCTGTTTTCATTTTTTAATTAACCCCCTCTCTCCTCAATGTGGTTATATGTTGACACCTACTTATTCTGCTTCGCTGCTTCCTCGTCTCGCAGTACTTTGCGCAAAATCTTACCGACGGCGGATTTGGGCAGCTCTGTTCTAAATTCGACGAGTTTCGGTGATTTATAGGCTGCCAGCTTTTCCTTGCAGAAATCAATAATTTCATCTTCAGTCGCGGATTGGCCCTCTTTTAAGATAACAAATACCTTGACGGTTTCTCCGCGGTATTCATCGGGAACCCCGACCGAAACCGCATCCGCAATTTTTGGGTGCTGGTACAGTACCTCATCAATTTCACGCGGATAAATATTATACCCTCCGGCAATTATCATATCTTTTTTGCGGTCCACAATAGCAAAATAATCGTCCTCGTCTTGAACTGCGATATCACCGGTAAACAGCCAGCCGTCTTTTAGTTGCCCGGCTGTCTCTTCAGGATTGTTCCAGTATTCTTTCATAAGCAGCGGGCTTTTTATTATAATCTCACCCGGTTCCCCTTTAGCTACCTCTTGCTTGCCTTCCTCAACGTCCACCAGCTTCACGTCAGTGTCTGGAAACGGTATTCCGATGCCGCCGACTTTTTTGAGACCCAATATTGGATTGGCAATTCCCAATGATGTGGTTTCACTCATCCCCCAACCTTCACTGAAGAATATTCCCATATCTCTGGCCTTTTCAATGAGCTCCACCGGCATCGGAGCCGCACCGCTGTTCAAAAGGCCCAGTTTCTTATCCAACTGCAGCTCCTCCGCTTTGGGATGATTCAAAATGGCATTAATCATGGTGGGAACGGATGGGAAAAAGGTGATCTCTTTGAAATTGGCTAAAAGCCCCATAAGTTCATCGAGTTCGAATCTTGGAACCAGAATCTGGGTGGCACAATTGAACATGGCCCAGCTCAGAACAACCACGGTGCCATATACATGGAAAAACGGTAAAACAGCTAATACCGAGCGCCTTTCCGCGGGTGTTAATCCCATGGTGGGTGAGCCCCATAGGGCACATTGTAATGTGGCAGCAACCAAATTGGCGTGGGTTAGGACCGCTCCCTTCGGCAAGCCTGTGGTTCCCCCGGTGAATTGAATCAGAGCAGGGTCTTGCGGCACAACTTCGACCCTGGGAAGATTTGTACTGGAGGTGTTTTCCAAAAGCTGTGAAAAATGGTGCCATCCTTCCTCCAACTCCAATTCTTTCGGTGTGCTCTGGCCAAATCCGTCAATAAAGTCCGTGACTTTTGTGACAATCACCCGTGGAATCTCTACTTGCTGGCACAACGGTCTGATATTGGGAAGCACCATGTCAAAAGTAAACAGTGTGGTGACCCCCGTATTCGATGTCAGGGCTGTTAACTCGTCGACCGTATACATCGGATTGAGATTCACCACGATGGCACCCAGATGCAACGCTGCATAATAGGCGATAATATATTGGGGGCTGGTGGGGAGATGAACGCCTATGCGATCTCCTTTTTTTACGCCCAATTCCCCCAGGGCATTGGCCATTCGCAGAATCTGTTGACGCAACTCATAAAAGGTAATTTCAGTACCGTAAAAATTCGTAGCCGGTTTATCCGGCAACGATCCGGCGGGAATATTGATGAGCTCATGGGCCGCAAGCCTTGGATACCGAATCGTGGTGGGAACATTGTAATCATAATGACGCTGCCAGGGTCTGTTTTCCATCATTTACCTCCTCAACCTGCTATGTAATCAATTCAGCTCTGAACGAAAATGATTTTCTTGAGTGTTCTTATCTTAAGTGAACATAGCCATCAAGGAAAAGTTTTGGGTCCCTATGATTAAATGCGAATTAGTTTTCGGCGACAAAAAATCTAACCGAGTGGCGGGACTGTCGATCAAAAAATGGTGAGCTAAAGCCAAGTTTAAATTCCGCCAAATCCCTCATCCGAAATCTCCAAAGCGGCTGGACAGCTGCCTTCGATAGCATTCATCTTTCCCATGGTTACCGGCAATTCCGTTTTGATGAAAAATTCGGCCGTCTTGATCTGGCCTTCGTAAAAGGCCGCATCCTTTTTCTTGGCACCATTGAGCTTCTGTGCCGCCGCTACCGCTCGCCACAACAGCATCCAGGCCATGATCGTATCGCCCATGGCATAGAGATACGGCAGCGCGTGGGCAAAAGCGACTTTGAATTCCGGCGACATGGCTTTTTTGCCGATGTGCATCGCGATCTCGCCCAGTCGATTTGCCGCTGTTTCGAGTTGACCTGCCAGATCTTTCAACCCGTCTGTTTCCTTTGCCTGGGCAATTGTTTTCTGTATTTCACCCAGAAAATTCATAAATACGGAACCTTTTTTCATGCCTATTTTACGGGCCAGCAAATCCATGGCCTGAATTCCGCTGGTGCCTTCATAAATGGAGGTAATTTTGCAATCCCGGGCATATTGTTCCACCGGATAGTCTTTGGTATAACCGGCGCCCCCGAATACCTGAATGGCCTGGATACAGACTTCATGGCCTTTCACCGCAAGGTAGTCTTTTACAATCGGCGTAAGCATGGAATAGATATTTTCATTAAACTCTTTTTCTTCTTCAGAGTCTGCAGTAAGCGCCTTGGTTCCGCGCAAAGATAAATAATAGAAAAAACTGCGCATAGCGTCCACATAGGACTTCATCCATAACAGGTTTCTGCGCACATCCGGATGCTTAATGATCGGGACCGACGGCGCACTGTGATCCGCGAAATTCTCCAGATCCCTTCCTTGAATCCGCTCCTTGGCATAGTTTAGCGCCAGCAGATATGCGGCCGATGCATAGGTCAGGGCCTGAAGCCCGGTGCTCATGCGTGCGTGGTTTATCATGTTGAACATGATTTTCATACCTTCGCGCTCATTTCCGAGCAAATATCCAAGGCACTTTCCTTTGCTGCCAAGGGTCATACTGCAGGTTGCACTGGCATGGATTCCGTGTTTTTCCTCCACACCGGAACACACAATATCATTGCGTTCACCCAGGCTGCCATCCGGATTGACATGGTATTTTGGAACAATAAAAAGGGAGATCCCTTTTGTGCCGGGCGGGTCCCCCTCGATGCGTGCTAAAACCGGATGAATGATATTTTTAGCCAAATCATGTTCACCGTTGGTGATAAAAATCTTATTACCGGTGATAGAATAGGATCCATCTGAATTTTTCACGGCAGTTGTGGTCAGCGCCCCCACATCGGATCCGGCCTCGGATTCGGTCAGCAGCATGGTACCGCCCCATTCGGCAGAGGTTATCTTATTGATATACATTTCCTTTTGTTCTTGGGTACCGTACAAATGGATCAAGTTTGCGGTACCATTTCCCATGCTTGTGTAGCAATATAATGGCCAGTTGGCTGCCATGAAATACTCTGCCGTAGCTGCTGCAACAAACGGAGGAGCACCTTGTCCACCCTGCTCCACAGGTACACCGAGATTATGCCACTCCCCTTCTTGAATCAGTTTGTATCCCCGATGAAAGCTTTCCGGAACTTTTACGGTACCATTTTCATAGCGCACACCTTGTTCATCGCCTTCTGCTAAAAGCGGAAGACACTCTTTGATGGCAAGCGCCCGGGCTTCGGTGATGATCATATCGCAGGTTTTTCTATTAAATTCCTTGTAGCCTCTATGTTTGAGCAGTTCCTCATAATTCATTTGCTCCCAGATGACAAATTCTTGATCTCTTCTATCCGCCAGTTGTTGTGCCATAATGTATTACTCTCCTTTTCTTCTCTTCATCTTGCGGCCTTCCCGCCATGGCAAGCGCTAAAAATAGATGGACAGGGTTACGAGTTGCGGGTTTATGATTGCAAAAATCCTTTTTATTCACCCGAAACACGCAACGCGTAACTGTTTGTTTATATTCCAACACTCCTATTCAAAAATTAGAATTTATGAAGCGATAATGTTAGCGGTAATATCCATTTTTTATCATTTCAGTCGGCTTAAATATCTCTTTGTTGAATTTTTCAGCCAAACCTTCCAGTCTCCTGGTTAGATCTTCGGGCTCGATACCCTTGATCATGGCAATATAGCCCATAACATTGCCGGTCGCATTGACCACGGCCGTGTCGGCATCCTCCAGAGAACAAACCCCCATCGCCACAATTTTAGTGACCTCATTGGCATTTACCGCGACCAGATCCGTGGGATCGAATTTGTCGGTCGCTTTCGCTAAATCTATTTCCGGTCGGCCCTTGGACCAATCAAATAGCCCTTTGCCGGTTTTCTTGCCAAACTCTCCGGCGTTGACCTTGGCTTCAATGATCTTGCCCGGAGCAAAGTCAGGATGGATCTTATCGGCGAAATATTGACTCCCATTGTAATTAATATCCAGCCCCGTATAGTCCATGATTTCATAAGGCCCCATCGGCATGCCCAGCTTGCGCATGACGGCATCCACCTCCTCCGGTCCGGCGATTCCTTCGTCTAAGATACAGTTTAACAACACACCGCTGGGGGCCTGGACCCGGTTGACGATAAATCCCGGTACATCCTTTTGTACGCGGACCGGAACTTTCCCATTTTTCTGAACGAATTCAAAACAAATTTGCAGGGTTTCATCGGTTGTTTTATCCGCGCGGATAACTTCAACAAGTTTCATGAGCACCGCTGGATTAAAATAATGAAGCCCTAGCACCTTGTCAGCCCGCCTGGTTACAGATGCAATTTCTGTGATACTCATGGTAGAGGTATTGGAAGCAAATATTGCATCAACCGGTGCCGCAACATCCATTTCTTTGAACGTTTCTTTTTTAAGATCCATCACCTCTGGGATTGCTTCAATCACAAGATCAGCTTCCTCAACAGCCTCTTTTAGATCTGTGCAGGACACCAGAAGTTCGGAGCGAATTTTGTCATGATGTTCTGCTGGAACCTTTTCTTTCGAAACAAGTTTTTCCAGGCTCTCATGGATCCGGGTAACGCCCCGGTCGATAAATTCCTGGCTGATATCTCTCAGAAAGACTTTGTAGCCCGCAATCAGAGCCACTTCGGCGATGCCATGTCCCATATCGCCGGCACCAATGACCGCAACGGTTTTGATATCGTCAATGTTCATAGGGGCCTCCTTCTTTTCTTTTTAAAAATATTATTAGGTACAATTTTCAATCATCCGTCACTTCCTTGCTACCGTACTCCGGAGTAGCGCGGGACTCTGTGCCCGCCTGCATCCGGCCGGCACAGATACCGGCACTACTAGTAACCAGAGACCAGAAGCCAGTAGCCAGTGACCTGAACCCTGAACCCTTATATGAAACTTCATGATACCCCAACGTTGATAGTCTTGTAAAAAGTCTGAGACCGCCTCGGACTGTCATTCCGGCGAACGCCGGAATCCAGTGCTTTAACTTGGTTCTGGATGCCGGATCCGTCATCCCGGACTTGATCCGGGACCGGCATGACGAATTCGGACTTTTTACTAGACAATCAAAACTTCATCACCAAGGTCTCTTTTTCGATCAAACTGGTCGCTCCGGCGGACAGTGCAGGACTGAAACCTGATATTACGCGTACGGGTTGCGCGGTATGCGTTTCGGGTTTCTGATTAATTTAAATCCGAAATCAACAATCCGTTTCCTGACACCTGAAATCTACATATTCTTGAATCCAGAACTCTGCATGCAATATACTATACGTGTAGTGTGCAACACGTTAAACGAAAATATTACTATAAATATTATAAATTTTTGTCAATAAAAATTTTTTATAATTTTTTATTGACAAACTTTACATAAATAAATTATGGGGTATGATTAAGCCTATTTTAAGAAAAAACTATTATATTTTAGCGAATATCCCACCAAATTAAAAGCCATGAAAATAAGTGAGCTTGTTAAACGAACCGGCGTTCCTAAAGAAACCATTCATTTTTATATTCGTGAGGGGTTGCTCCGAAAACCACGAAAATCAGGAGTCAATACCGCCGACTACAATGAAAGCTATGTCAATCAAATCCTTCTTATCAAAGACCTCCGGGATAATTATTATCTTCCCATTCCTGAAATAAAGAAGGTTATAAAAGATTTTAAAAAACAATCTCCTTCAAACCAGGCCATATCCCAATTCCACAGCAAATACTTTCGTCCGGCAGACCGGCTTCTAACCAGTGAGATCACGGGCCGAGATACTTTCAAGGAAGAGACGGGCTTGGGACAGAAGTGGCTAATTAAGGCAATCGAATGGGGGCTGATAACTCCAAAAATTCAAAACGGGAAAGAAATTTTTTCTAACGATGACGTAGCAATAGGTAAATTAATGGTGGATATGGAGCGTATCGGTTTCGGTCCAAAGCATGGCCATGACCCCGAGGATCTGAGATATATTTCCGATTTTGTAAGGGAATACCTCGTGAACGCTTTTAAAAAATATTATCAAAACAATCTGGAAAAATTAACTTCAGCAGATTCCGCTCAAAAAAGTAGTCAATTTCACGAACTCATAAGCCTCCTTTTTTACCATCTCTATCGTAAATTTGCCCGTGAAGCTGCTCAGCGCTTACTCGACGCCGAGAAAATGGAAGGCAGCCGTCAAATGAGCGACTTGAAAATTGTCCGGGCAACATCCGCTTTTGATTGCGGCGGACGATGTCCGCTTAAATTGCACATTAAAAACAACCGGATTATTCGGGTTGAGGGCGATGATACCGCTGATCCGGATCAGCAACTGAGGACCTGCCTCAGATGCCGGGCTTACAGACAGTACATCCATCATCCCAAGCGGCTGATGTATCCCCAAAAAAGAGTGGGAAAAAGAGGTGAAGGCAAGTTCGAGCGCATTTCCTGGGATGAAGCTTTGGATACCTTGGCAGGAGAACTCACCCGGGTGAAAGACACGTATGGTAACCAAGGAATCTTTTTGGCAACCGGTGGCGGATACTTAGCCGCCCTTCATAACGGCGGGTTTGCTGCAGCCCGACTACTGGCCCAGTTCGGAGGGTATGTCACCCACTACGGCAACATATCCTCGGAAGGTGCGGTCTGGGCCTCGCTGACCCAATACGGCTCGGTTATGGTTGGCCACAGCCGGGATGACATGCTGAACGCCAAGCTCATTATCCTTTGGGGGTGGGATCCGGCCCGCATGATCTCCGGCACCAACACCATGTATCATGTAATAAAGGCCAAGGAAAACGGCACCAGGGTAATTGCCATTGATCCAAGGTACCACGATACGGCAACCACCGTAGCCGATGAATGGATTCCCATTTATCCGGGGACCGACACGGCTGTAATGGTCGCTATGGCCAATGTCATGATTAAAGAGAATCTTCACGACCAGGCCTTTTTGGATAAATATACTATGGGGTTTGACAAGTTTAAGGAATATGTCATGGGCCAGGAAGACGGTGTGGAGAAAACCCCGGACTGGGCCGCCGAGATTTCAGGGCTGAACGCGGATACCATCGAACGCTTGGCACGCGAATATGCGACAACAAAGCCCGCTGCTTTGATGGACTGCCAGGGTCCGGCCCGCAGTGCCATGGGAGAGCAATATAACCGGTGCGCCGCCACCCTGTCCGCCATGACCGGCAATGTCGGCCGTCCGGGTGGCAGTGCCTGTGGCGGTTTGATGGGTATCCCCGTGGGGCACATGTTTCGCATGTCCGCCATTCCACCCGGCAAAAACCCGTTTGAATTGGACGGCCCCAGGGTTAAAGGAACCCTCGATATCAGAGAGCGCGTTATCAAAAGAGTGCATATCAACAAAATTTTCGACGCCATCCTTCAGGGCAAAAAGAGCGGATATCCGGCGGATATCCGGATGATGTGGTCCATGTGCAACAATTACATGAACCAGACCGGAAACAGCAATAAGGCTGACAAGGCCCTGAGAAAACTGGAGTTTTTATGTGTGAACGAACTGTTCATGACGGCCCAGGCCAGGTATGCCGATCTGCTCTTGCCTGTGACCAGTGCGGCGGAAAGAAGCGATCTGACGCGCCCCTGGCCGTCAGGGCCGTATTTTACATTTATAAACCGGGCTTTGGAGCCTCTGGGAGAGTGTAAGTCTGATTTCGAAATCGTCAGTGAACTGGCAAAGCGATTAGGCATGAAAGATTTTAATCCGCATACCGAGGATCAATGGCTTAAAATGCTGGTTGAGCTAAATCCCGAGTATCAAAAATATATCAAAGACTACGAAAAATTCAGGCGAGACGGCATCCATCGAGTTCAACTCAAAAAGCCTTACGTGGCCTTCCAAAAGCAAATTGAAGACCCCGAGAATAACCCTTTTGATACGCCTTCGGGCAAAATAGAGATCTATTCCCAGCGCGTGGCGGATATAGACCATCCGCTGTGCCCGCCAATTCCCAAATACATGCAGACACCGGAGGATCGCTTTGATCCGCTGATCAAAAAATATCCGTTGCAGCTTCTCTCACCGCATCCCAAAAACAGGGTACATTCCGAATTATATGAAGTCGAATGGCTCCGAGAAGTTGAGCCACATCGAGCCTGGATCAATCCGGTTGATGCGAAACAACGCAGCATCAAAGACGGCGATGAAATCTATGTGTATAACGATCGTGGAAAAGTTGCCATCAACGCCTGGGTGACGGAGCGCATTATTCCGGGTGTTATCTGTATTTTCGAAGGTAGCTGGTACAATCCGGATGAAAACGGCATCGACCGCGGAGCGTGTGCCAACACTTTAACCAACGATGCTTACTCGGGCGGGGGAGCGAGTGTCCTAAATACGTGCCTTGTGCAAGTAACGAAAGCATTATAGAATTCGTCTCACCGCTAAGACGCCAAGAGTGCAGAGAGAAAGTAACTTTCTCATTGGCGTTGACCTACCGTCGCAATAGCTATGGCAAGGCAGGGAAGACGCCAATGAGAAAATCTGAATAAAAATGGAGAATTTATCATGCAAATCGGATTTTATTTTGACCAAACGCGTTGCACCGGATGCAGCGCATGCCGCGTAGCGTGCAAGGATTGGAACGATATTCCGGCGGGACCGGAAAATTGGATGCGGGTTCTTTATTCGGAGAAAGGAAAATTTCCGAATGTGTTCGTCAGCTATATGGTTTCCCCCTGCTGGCATTGCGCGGAACCGGTGTGCATGCCTGCATGTCCGGTAGCCGCTATAACCAAACGCGAAGAAGACGGCATCGTATTGGTGGACAGCGAGACGTGTTCAGGAAATGAAGCGTGCGATGAGAAGTGCTTGAAAGCCTGCCCTTATGATGCTCCGCAGTTTGGACCGCAGAAAGGTGCGAAGATGCACAAGTGCACGTTTTGCATCGATCGATTTGAACAAGGCAAGCTGCCTGACTGTGTCGAAGCCTGTCCGGTCAGGGCTTTGGATGCGGGCCCGCTGGAGGAGATGGAAGAAAAATACGGAGCGAATAAAGAAGCCGAAGGTTTTAAGTATTCCAGGCGGACCAAGCCGGCGGTCGTCATGAAACCTAAAAGGATTCCAGAAAATATCCAATAACCTAGGTTTCAGGAAAAAGCAGGTGTCAGGTGTCAGATTGCAGAAACGCAAGTGCTGACACCTGAACACTGAAACCTGAAACTAAGATCTTCATAAAACAACAGAGAGGTGCTTTATGGGTAGCGTAGATCTAAGTGTAATCGGCAAAAAAACCGAACCCCGTGTTTTCGAATACACCTGGAAAGATGTTGTCCTTTATGCCTTGGGGGTTGGGGCTACGGCGGATGAACTTTCGTTTGTCTATGAAAATACAGCCGGCGGGCTAAAGGTGTTACCCAGCTTTTGTGTGGTGCCAGCGATAAGGGCATTTCCGAATCTTGGAGAAAATCTTGAATGGTCGTTGATGCTGCACGGTGAGCATACGATTAAACTTTCCCGTTCCATTCCGCCTGAGGGGAAAATTGTTCAGATCGGAGAAGTCACAAATATATTCGATAAAGGCAAAGGGGCTGTTTACCATATCCAGATCACAGGCGAAACAGAAGATGGCAACCATCTTTATGATGTCGACTGGGTCATATTTTATGTCGGCGCCGGCGGCTTTGGCGGTGATCCCGGTCCAAAGGCCGAGCCTTTGGAACCTCCCCAGGAAGCCGAGCCGGATTTCAGTATATCATATAAGGTAGCCGAAAATCAGGCCGCCATTTATCGCTTGAGCGGCGATCTCAACCCCTTGCATCTGGATCCGAAGGCTGCGAAAATAGGCGGGTTTGACAAACCGATTCTCCATGGTCTTTGCACCTACGGGTTTGCCACAAGGGCTATCGTTAACTGTCTTCTGGACGGCGATGTAAACCGGTTAAAAGAATTCAAGGCTCGATTTTCCGATCCGGTTTATCCTGGCGACACCTTAACCACCCGAGGTTGGAAAGTTGATCGAGGCTACATTATTCAGGTGAAAGCGGGCGAAAGGATCGTCCTGACCAATTCGCTGGCAGTGGTGAATTGATAAAATTTTTTTGATGCATTTGCGGTTTCAATTAGGTCATATGTAAGCTTTCGGTGAGAGCGACTTCCAGCCGCGATAAACAGATCACCGAGCAAAGGCCAATCGCGGCTGGAAGCCGCTCTCACATTCAATACCACTTGTTCTTTCTGGATAACCAGATTAATAAATTAGCAGAAAGGATGGAAAA
>WOR8_10007093_pt1 | contig 19757 bp, 17 predicted proteins | sample DeeMarSeWOR38_10_FD_19890 | JGI IMG/M metagenome (IMG submission 19890)
CGGGCCTGATCGGCATAGCGCCGCAACAGTTTCCAAAATCCCTGCCGGGTAAGGGGTTTGCCTGCGCGGCCAATGAACAGGTAAGGGCTGAGTCTTTTTTTCAGGGCGGCTTTTCTGGCACCCTCGATATAAAAGGCGATCTTTTTTTGGGCCGGCAGCCCGATAGGGACCACGCGCTCTTTGGATCCTTTGCCGAAAACCCGAACAAATCCGGCTTCCAGATTGATGTCCTGCAATTTCAGATTGACCAGCTCCGAAACTCTCAAGCCGGCTGCATATAATAGTTCGAGCATGGCGGCGTCGCGTGCTCCGAGCGGCTTGGTGGTATCCGGCGAGTTGATCAGCTGGGAAACTTCATCGACGGCCAGAACATCGGGTAGTTTCAGGCTTAATTTGGGAAGATCAACCAGTTTGGACGGATCATGCTTGAGATATTTTTCCTGAACCGCAAACCGGTAGAGCCCTCGCAGGGAGACCAGGTGTCGGGCTCTGGACCTGGCCCCCAACCCGGATTTGCGCAGACTGATCAGATGTTTGAGAATGAGGGGCGTATCGGTCTCAGAAATGCGATCAACACCATTTTGATCCAAAAAGTCCTGATACCTGACCACATCGGCGCTGTAAGAGGCCAAGGTGGCCCTGGAGAGACCTTTTTCGACAAGCAGATAGTTTAAATACTGATCGATCAGCACATCTATGGTGGGTATTTTCGCTAACGTCATTTACAAGGACCCTTTGTCCTTATTTTTTTTCAGAGAAAACAGACGGCAGGTCGTTAACAAAAGTATGCTGGGCCAGACCCTTCACGGCCCTGATGGGTGTGCTGCCCATAAGTTTGCCGTAATGGCCGATGAGAGCCGTATTGTTGTACCAGCAACGGCAGGCCCGGTTATGTGCCAGGCGCTTGCGCTCCTTTTCAAAATCTTGTGAGCGCCAGATGGTTTGAAAATCACTTTCACGCACCGACCCAAGGCACACATGCTGCTCAAGACAGGGATAAACATTGCCCCAGGGATCGATACGGGCCATCAAAACGCCGGCATAACAGGTCTGATGCGGAAAAGAGCCGCTGGTTTTCAGGCTGTGAATCAGCTGCTTAATATAATTATCGTTTGCAAACGGGGTGCCGACGACCTGGCGGGCGAGCGTGTCGGGATCGATCTTTAAATCCGTTTCATCCATACCGGTGTAGAAAGCATCCGTGCAATGATGGACCGGTTGCAGCAAAACGTCATCGGCAACATGGCGCCATTTTTCGTAGAAGGGCCCTATCTCATGGGCGTTGTGATTGGAAACCGTCATTCTGACCCGCACCAGCGGTCTTGAGGACCTGGGAGTTTGCAGGAGGTGGTCAATGCCTTCCTGAATCTGATCGTAAGATCCCCCAATGCCCCTGATGCTGTCATGGCTGGTTGCGGTGGCGCCGTCCAGACTGACGGTTACGCAGGTCGCACCGCTGTCGCGGATTTCACCGCTATATTTTTTTAGCAGCAGCCCGTTGGTACAAAGGTTGACGGACATTTTCCGTTCGGCAAAGCTGGCGATAATCTTAAACACATCGCCGCGCAGGAGCGGTTCACCACCGGAGATGCTGATCTGATGAGATCCCACGGCGTGCAGGTCAGCCGCAAGTTTTATGTATTCGTCTAAACTCAGTTCGTTGCGTCGGGGATCATTCCAGCGCTGGCACATCTGGCATCGACAATTGCATTGATAGGTAATGTCCAGTTCGGCCATGTAGGGTCCGGCCTTCAACAGGCGCTGCCGATGGTAAGCTAACACATTCTGCCTCGCGTTCCACACCGCCGCGGCAAAGCCCTTGGAAAATAATATTCGACGATAACACCAAAAGTTGTTTAATCGCATCTGATCCGATTCCCGATATCAATCTATCCACTTGTTAAGGTTACATGGGTCGAATAAGTAAGCTAATACACACCCGCCGGGCAGGCAACCGGGGCACGACGCCAGTCATGACAGTTCGGTTTTTTGGATAATGACCGCGTTATCTTCCCTTGTGACGCCCAGGCAATAATCATATACATCGCGCTGCAGGCACAGAACCGGATCCTCGGGCGGGAATTTCGGTTCATTCGCACTTAGAAACCGGCGCGCATTTTGACTGAAAATGATCTCCCGCATAGCCTGGTCGTGATCGTAGTCCCCGGCTCCCAGAAGATGGGCAATGTAGCGCGCGCACCAATCATCTTCAGGTGCTCTTTCCTTCAAATCCCAGCCCATGGCGACCAGGCTGACCTGCTCCGGTTGCCTTGACAGAATGTAGCGGGCGGTTGCGCGAGCGATGTTATAACTGGCGACCACGACTTCATCGGCAACCTCAAGGGCCGCCAGGGCACCCTGTACGCCCGAGGAGGTCCTTTGCACCGCGGTCTTACCCCTGAAATAAACGGGTTTCTGATTTAAAATCTCACTGGGAGAATTTCCCAGATCGAATCCTTCAATCGGAAGCCCGCCCACTTCGCCGACTAAAATATAATCCGGATGGCGCTGCTTGAGGGCGCGTGCTTCACGGGGCTGGGCAACCAGGATTGATTTTTCCAGACCCAACGAAAACATCAAGGGTGAACAGCTGAAGGCCCTGAACACGTCTATGATTACCGCAATGCCGCGGGCTGCTTTAGCGCCCGCCAAAAGGTAGCCATGGGATACATTCATGAGGTTCTAGTAGCGGATATAAGCTTTTAAATCAAGTCCGGGAAATGACAGTATCAATGGGCGGATCGTGTGGGCAGGTGTCGACTGTTCTAAAGGTTTTTGGAATGGGCCAGAACGTTTTTGTTGATTGCGACCTGATAATCATGCTGAATAAACTCGTGGTGCTCCTCGTTGAAGGGGACGAAAATAAGGGTAAAGCTTTGGGCGTCGATATGGATGTTGCCGAATCTTTCCATCATTTTTTGGCGCGGTTTCATGAAATCGGCCAGGGCAATTTCCAGGCTTTCAATGGCTTCTTTGACCGGCAGGGTGCTGGGATGGATTCGCGTAGCGGGCAGCTCCGGTATCAGTTCCTCCCGGGGCTGGGAGGCCGTGATGTGACTTGCCAGCCGCAGGAAAAGCTGGGGGCGTATTTTAAAGGCCGGAATCCAGAATCGAAAGGGAATCTCCTCCCAGCCCTTTTGCACCGCTTTGGGGAGGTTGGCAATGCGGACCAAATCGGCATAGGATCTAAGGTCGATACCTGAAATTTCCGCCCGTATGCGCCAGAAGGGCAGGTAAAGGGTGTTTTCTCCAGCTTCCTGAAGACGGGCGAATTTGAGCTGCTTCAGTCTTCTGCCGACCGGATACCATGCGGAATTGCAATTTTTGCATAATATGACGAGGGAATCGCGCTGGCCCTCTAGATCCCAGCCGCAATTGGGGCACAGGGTGGAAACGAAACGGATATGCCACTTCGGGCTGCCACCGTCCAGGTCATCGATATTGAAATCCTCCCACGCTTGTGCCGAAGCCGGTTTATCAATGATGGCGTCGTAAAGTTTGTCTTTGATGTAAAACGGTGAATAGATCAGGCTGAGGGCTTCCCCGATATGCGCCTGGTGCAGAATCGGTTTGGGCAGGGCTTTACCGAAGCGGCTCTCGAAATTGGCTGCAATTTTCTCAAACGGCAGCCGGGGTTTCAGAAAACGACCTTCCATATCCGCCGACAGAAAACGCAACTTCATGGCCTGGCTGCGCACACCCACGGAAAGGGGGAAACGGGCGGTCTCGATGGCCTGGTGGCTGACATCGACAAAACGATTCGTTATACCGGTCGGCCCGCAGAAAAACAGCATTCCCTTAAAACGCCAGTAAGGGAAATATATCAGATCGTGATGGGCTTGGGTCGCGTGGGGCAGAACATAGCGGAAAAAATCATCCGCCATTAAATACGAACTCACCCGGCAGTACCGGCAGGCAAACAGACGGTCGGTTTCCTCTAAAATCGCCGGTGCGCCGCACTGAGGGCACTGATGTTCGATCAGAAAGTTAATGTTGCCTCCGGGTTACAACCTCACAGGATTTAAGCTTAATCTGACTTTTAATAAGCAATAATTCCAGGTAATTGGAGTAATGGAGTGCTGGAGTTCTGGAGTAATGGAAAAGAAGATCCCGTATCCTCGACATCACTCCATTAATCCAATACTCCAACACTCCCGCGGATTCAATTTGCGGTCTCGATTAAGTTTGCTAAAGCAACTATAATTTGAAGAAGAGCTTTACAGCTTCTCCCCGCATTCATTGCAATACATCGCATCAGCCAGGTTTTCATTGCCACAGGTTGGACAGGATTTGGTTTGGGGCATGTCTGCGACCGACTTCCCGCAACGGGAGCAAAATTTGGCACCCGGGGTCAGGTTCTTATGGCAGCCGGCGCACTGACTGAAAACGAGTTGCTGATGCCCGCATTGGTGGCAGAATTTGGCGTCAACCGGTATGGGATGGTGACATTCCGGGCATTCAAAATTTGGCGGTTCTGCCTTTTCGCCGGATTGCGGTAAACCACCGGCAAAATACTGGGCGAACATGGCCGGCATCATTAATCCCATACCGGCGCCCATCCCCGCACCGGCGCCACCTTCGGCTTCCGAGGCCTTTTCCATCGCCATGGCAGCTTTCATCTGCATGAGCTTGTTCATGTCGTCAAAGACCCCCATGCGACTGCGATCGTCGATGGCCTGCTGAACCTCGGGCGGCGGCGTGATTGAGCTGATGTAGATATGGGTCAGGTTGATACCGAAATGTCCGAAGTCTTCTTGCAGTCTTTCGGAGAGACCTTCGGAGAGTTGGTCGTATTTTGACGGCAGGTTCAAGATAGAATCGATGGTCTCGCCCATGTAATCGTTGAATCTGGATATGATAACCCGGTTGAGGTATTCCTCAACCTCTGCTGTCGTATAGATTCCCTGGGTTCCGACCAGGCGATTAATAAACAGTACCGGCTGCACCACCTGAAGGTTAAAGATGCCGAACGCCCGCAGGCGGATAAGACCCAGTTCGGAATCTTTAAAGGCCACCGGATCCCGGGTTCCCCATTTCAGATTGGTGAAAACCTTCAGATTTACAAAGTATACTTCCGCTCTGAGGGGGCTTTTCATTCCCCATGGCAAGCTGGCAATTTTTGTCAGCAGGGGGATATTGGCGGTCTTGAGGGTATGGCGTCCCGGGCCAAACGCCCCGACCGCCTTGCCCTTGTAGTAAAACACACCGGCCTGGCTCTCGCGCAACGTCAACTGGGCGCCATATTTTATTTCGCCGGAGCCCTCCTCCGGCAAGCGGTGGACCAGTTCCTGACCGGTTTCATCAAACCATTCCAGATTTTCTAAGAAAATAAGATTATTGCTACCCATATCGAATTACTCCTTGGCTAAAATTTGTTTTCCTTTTCGGCCTGTCTAATCCTTTTGGTGCGGAACATTCTGACAATGATCGCCCATTGACCGCAAGGTATCTTTGCGTTGAAGCGCATTGAATCTGGCCCTATTCTAAAGCTGATGGGGCCATTGCGTCATAGGCATAATATCGGTAATTTTTAATTAAACTTAAATGACCGCGGCATTCATTGGCGGGCTTTCAACCCCTCGGGAGCACGCACTTTTTTTTAGCCGAATCCACGCGTATTCGGGACGGATATGCTAAATATTTTCAGTTGAATCAACGGTTTTGAATCAGAGATGGGTATTTGCAAACTGCTTTTTTGTTTGACAGGACGCGGGCTATGGATGATAATAATCGACTAGATTAAGGACCTGAATCCCGGTCAGATATTCGCCGGAACAGTGGTGAACGGTTTACTTCCTGTCATTGCATTGTATGTGTGGGCGCGAATCAAATAGACGGTCTTGTTTTAGACACCGCACATGTTGATATTTATATCATAGAATAGGATTCATTTCTACTGCATCCCAACCCGGGGAGGCATGGATGACGCCTTATAATGAAAAAAGGGAGTATGTGCGTTACAATCTCGACACCCCCATTGTGTATGCCTTTCAGGACTCGGACCAATTCCAATCAGCCCGTTTGTGTAACTACTGTAAGGGTGGCATGTGCTTTCAGGCCGACAGAGCGATTGAACCCGGAGCAGATATTTATATTATGATGGAAAATTTTTTGGAGGATACCATTGACGCCGATTTCTATGACGGGTATCTGGCGGAAGTGCGGTGGTGTCGCAAAAATTCTCCTGAACCGACCGATCCTTTCCTCATCGGTGTTAAGTACTATCGGACGATCATCAAATAAATCAGCGGCAGGCACAGAGCGATCAGAATCAGCAGTCCCGGCACCGAAAGATAGGGTTTATACCATGGCTGACGTTGCCTGCTGGCTTTTTTGACTTCAGCCAAAAACCAATTTCCGAGAATGATTGCCGCGACCAACACCCCGCCGAATTTGATAAGCGTTAGCCAACTGAAATCTTCCATACCCAGAGAACCTTTCAATTTAAAGTTAGTCACCCCTTCATTACCCATTGAAACGCATCAGGCGCATGCGGCATGTCCAGCAAATGGGGAAATATACATTGAAATTTTTCAAATTTGTTGTATAGTGGGGTCGTTATAACAGAGGATGCTGAATTTGGAAAGATGGAAGGCTCACAAATGAGTTGATGCCGTCAGGGGGTTCTTTCCTAAATTATACCATGGTTGCCTGGGAGAAGCGTCCGGGTTCGGTGGTACGCCTGGCAGGATTCGAACCTGCGGCCTACGGATTAGAAGTCCGTTGCTCTATCCAGCTGAGCTACAGGCGCACGTGGATAACTTTCATATCACAAGCACTAGCCCGTGTCCACCTGAAATATAGAGCCCAAGCGGCGATTTCAATTCCCTCCCGTTTGTTCTAAGTTAGGCGTGCTAGGGGTGCAAATTGATATCTGCCCATTGATTGGACTGAGATTATGAAGAGAAAAACGGTTAGAAAAAAGAGGGCCGCCAAAAAACCGACGGCTGCTCAAAAACCGCAACCGGCGAAAACCAAGGGCAAATCAGCCGCACGGTCCACCGATAACGCCCTGGTCAAATTCGATCCGCTTCAGCGCTATTTAACGGAAATAAGCCATTATAAGCTGTTGACCCGCGAGCAGGAAAGAGAACTCGGCATCCGTGTCCGCGAGCACGGCGACAAAGATGCCGCTTATCGACTGGTCACCTCAAATCTCAGGTTGGTCGTCAAAATTGCCCTCGAGTTTCAGCGCGTTTGGATGCAAAATCTTCTCGATCTAATTCAGGAGGGCAATATCGGCCTGATGCAGGCGGTCAAGAAATTCGATCCCTATAAAAACGTTAAATTTTCCTATTACGCCTCCTTCTGGATCAAAGCCTACATCTTAAAGTTCATCATGGATAACTGGCGTCTGGTTAAAATCGGAACCACCCAGGGACAGCGCAAATTATTTTTTAAACTAAAGAAAGAAAAGCAAAAATTAATCGATATGGGTTTTGAGCCCAAACCCAAATTGCTTTCTGAAAGACTGGGGGTTTCTGAAAGGGAGATTGTCGATATGGACCAGCGGTTGGATGGCTGGGATGTTTCCCTGGATGCACCTTTAAAAGATGATTCGGATACCGAGCGGATTGAATTTTTAAGCACCCAAACCGAATCCATCGAGGATCAGGTGTCAAAAAAAGAAATCGAAGTTCTGCTCCACAACAAAATTGCGGAGTTTAGAAAGAAGATGACACCGCGCGAAATTGAAATTTTTGACCTGCGGATTTTTTCAGACAATCCCGTCACGTTGCAGGAGATCGGAGACCGCTATGGCATCTCACGGGAACGGGTGCGTCAGGTGGAAAAAAATATCATTAAAAAAATGAGTGAATTTTTCAAAAAAGAAATACCCGATTTTGCCTCTTATACCGAAGATGGCAGTGTCGATTAGAAATGGATAATAAGGTTCAAAGGTTAGAGATTTAGCCCGGACTGAACCTGGAACCGAGTGACGAATTCCACCATAGCGTGCGGATAAACCCTGAACCTCTGGACTTTGAACCTTTGAACGGTCTATACTATGAAGATGTTCGGCCCTAAGGGAATTACATTCATCATTACGATTATTGCTTTTGCAGGCTGCCACCCAAATACGTCCCAAATAATCCCCCCCCCTGCGCCGATGGAGCGCCATACCTATCAGGGGCCGGAGAATCAGTATTATTACTTTGCGGCCGCCCAGGTGCAACGCAAAAAAGGCAATCTGGACAAAGCGATTGTACTGCTGCGCAAGGCGATCCAACTCGATCCGGAATCGCTTTATCTGCAGCGCGAGTTAGCCACGGTTTATATCCAGAATAAAGAAGATACCAAGGCATTGGAAGTTTTGGAGGGGCTGCTGCAAAAAGATCCGAACGACCTTAAAGCGCTTATTATCTATGGCGGTATCAAGCAGGTCCGCAAAGAAAACAGGGAAGCCATCGCAACCTATGAGAAAATCTTGACCCTGGACCCCAAGAATCAGCGCATCTATTCGCTGCTAGGCGGGCTGTACATGGATGCCGGCGAACTCGAGCGCGCCAGGGACATATTCAGTCGACAGGCTGAAAATTTTCCTGAATCCTATAGCGCCCATTTTTTTCTCGGTAAAATCTACGCCAAACAGGGCGACGTGGAAAGCGCGGAGAAGGCGTTTCAAAAAGCCCTGGATTTGATGCCCGAACGTCAGGAAGCCCTTTTCGAATTAATAGAATTGCATAAATCCCAGGGCAAAACCGCCAGGGTCATCGCGCTTTACGAGGATATTCTGGAAAACGATCCCGATAACATTCGCGCCTCCATGGAACTGGCCTATTACTATTACCAGAAAGGCCGCCAAAAAGACGCTGAAGACATGCTCGTAAAGCTGGGACAAAGAAGCCAGAATGAATTTGAGGTTATTGTCGTCGCCATACAGCTGTTTGTCGACTCCAAGAAATATGCTGAAGCCCTGATTGTGATCAACGGCATGTTGAAAGGCCTGCCGGACAGTCCGGACTTAAACCATCTGGCCGGTGTCACCCACTACGGACTTAAAAATAATGACCAGGCCGTTGCCCATTTTGAAAAGGTAACCCCGGAGTCCAGGTTTTTTCAAGATGCAGTGGTGCATGTGGCTTATATCTATCAAGAGCAGAAAAAAAACACCGTTGCCGTAGCGTTTTTAAAATCAGCCATTGAGAAGGATCCAGACAACCCCGACTTCAAATATTATCTGGGCACTTTCTATGAAGAGTTGGAAGACTACGAGAGTGCGGCGTTATATATTAAACAAGCGATTGAAATAGAGCCGGACAATCCGCGCTACTACTTTCGCCTGGGAGTTGTTTACGACAAGTGGAATAAAAAGGAAGCTTCCATGGAAGCCATGCGCACGGTGATATCATTGGATCCGAAACATGCCAATGCCTTGAACTATCTTGGCTATACCTATGCCGATTTAGGGGTGAATCTGGACGAAGCCGAGCGCCTGATCAAAGAAGCCCTAAAATACAAGCCCAACGACGGATACATTACCGATAGCCTGGGTTGGGTTTATTACAAAAAGGGAAAATTTGACAAAGCACTGGAATATTTAAAAAAAGCAATTGAACTGGTTCCCGATGATCCCATTATGCTGGAACACCTGGGTGACGCCTATCTACAGCTGGACGACAAGCCCAATGCCCTGAAATATTATCAGAAATCATTGAAGGTGAAGGAGAAAGATACCGAAGCTCTAAAAGAAAAGATTCGTCAGTTAAAAGGTGACGGATCCTGATCGAGATTCGCGTTGCGTGGTGCGGGGTGAGGGTTGCGAGTTGAGAAAGACCGGGCTGCAAGAGAATCAATTAACATCGTGATGCGAATAAAGGATTTGATTAAAAAGTCCTGTTAGATGAAACTGGCCGCTGAAGCGGCCAGTGGCGCGTTGGGCTGCCTGTACGCGCATATCCTTAAATTTCCGGCCGCATGCGGTGGGGACATAAGATCGAATCCCCGCCATTAAGATCCGGCCATTTACTGGAGATCGCCCGACCATGCGAGTTCAGCCACCGGCTCTGATAAATATGATGCTAATTCTTGGCGTGCTGGCGGTACTTGCCAGTTGTGCCAGTCTTTCCCCGCAGCCCGAGGATGCTCAGGAAGCTGAGGCCAGGGCCGATGCCCAGGTGGTGATTGCGCTGTTGAACAGCCAGAATCGTGAGTTGATTCACTATAAAGGCATCGGTAACATCAAGGTCCGGCAGAATCAAATCACCATGATTGATGAGAGAATTGCCTGGGTCGCCTCCGAAACCGCCAAACTTAACCTCGTTATTCTGGTATCCGGACATCCCGCCATCAAAATGGCCAGTGATGGCAAATGGTTTTATTACTACGAGGCCCGCCAGGGCAGGCCGGTATACAAAAAGATCCCGGCCTCTGATAGCAATCTCAAGCGGGTTACCACCATGCCCATCAAGACTTCCGACATCATTCATTTGCTCGCCGGCCGTGTTCCCCTGCGCGAGCATCACGCCGCCGGGCTTGAAAAGGCGCCCTTCGGCCAGGGTTATGTCCTGGTGCTGAAGCGAAGGTGGTGGGGGGTTGCCCAAAAGATATTTCTCGATGGAAGCAAAACAAGGGTCGACCAAATCGAATTTTACAGCCGATCCGGAGCACTGGTGTACCGCGCCAGATTTGACGCAATGCAAACCATCGGCGGTTATCGGGTGCCCGCGTCACTGAGCCTAACCAACGGCGACCTCGATGTTTGTTTTGAGTCCGCCCGATTGAGCGAATGCTTAGATTTAATTTCAGTCTATTATCGAATAAATCTTAACGGGATAAGCCAGGAAATGCCTAAAATGCGCTAAAGTGCCTAAAATGCTTAAAGTTGTGGAGCCGCTGCGCTCCATTTCATCTTTGCTGGATTAAAACTGATAAAATGCCATAACTTTAGGCATTTTAGTGCAATTTAGGCATTTTTTCGATATCTTGAACGTTCCCACAGATGGTTTGCCAAAAGAGCACAATTAAATGAAAAGAAGCATGCACTTATGATAGCAGAAGTTTTAGCCACCGGAGATGAGATTCGATCCGGGGCACTGGTGGATAGCAATTCGGCCCATATTGCCCGGAAATTGGAAGAAGACGATCTCGAATCCATTGCGTCCATACTGGCGGAAATCGCTGGTCGAGCGGATATCGCGGTTGTGACCGGCGGGCTCGGTCCGACAGATGATGATCTCACCGCGGCTGCGGCCGCCAGGGCTGCAGGGGTTGAACTGGTGCTGGATCCTCGGGCCCTCGATGCCGTGGAGGCCTTTTTCAAAGCCCACCGACGCCCGTTGTCACCGGCCAATAAGAAACAGGCTCTGCTGCCGGCCGGTGCCGATTGTATAATAAATCCGGTTGGTACGGCACCGGGCTTTCACCTAAAAATTAAGGGTTGTCGCATGTTTTTTTTGCCCGGGGTTCCGTCCGAGATGCGGCAAATGATGACCGCTGAAGTCCTGCCCCGCCTGATTCAATTGTTGGGTCAGTCCAGAAGTGTCCGTCTGGTCAAGACCCTGTCTACCTTTGGCCTGACCGAATCGGCAACCGCCGAGCACCTGCAGGGATTTGAGCACCACTTTGCCCATATCAAGCTCGGATTTCGCGCCAAATTCCCGGAAATTCATGTCAAACTTTACGGCAATGGCCCGGATGAGTCTGAATTGCGATCACAGTTGGCCGAAGCCGAGGACTGGGTCCGCCGGCAACTGGGCGGTCGGGTATTTTCCAATACCGGTGAGTCTCTGGAACAAACCGTGGGTCGGTTGTTGCGTGCCTGCAACCAAACCCTGGCGGTGGCCGAAAGCTGCACCGGCGGGCTGATTGCCGATCGGATAACCGAAGTTGCGGGAAGTTCAGATTATTTTAAATTATCCGCGGTCACCTACGCCAATTCAGCCAAAATTAGAATCTTGGGGGTTGACGCCAAGACCCTGGATACCCATGGCGCCGTCTCCGAGCAAACCGCCGAAGAGATGGCCAGGGGGGTGCAACAGATTGCGGATAGCAGCTTTGGGCTGGCTACCAGCGGGATTGCCGGTCCCGGCGGCGGCACGGAAAACAAGCCGGTGGGAACCGTCTGTATCGGTCTGGCAACTCCTGACAGCGTCACGGCACGTCGCTATCTTTTTACCTTCGGAAACCGTCACATGAATAAACAGATTTTCGCCGCTGCAGCTCTGAATTTGCTTAGACGGAAACTGCTTACATCCTAAACATTAACGCTTTTAATTTGCGATAAAATCCCAATACCCAAGCACCAAATTCCAAATAAATTCTAAATTCGAAATTTCAATGATCAAAACCGTAAATCTTGGGAAATCTGCCATTTCCGTCAATACGGCGAATGCCAGAGACCTGAAGGAATTGAAATGACCAAGTTGAGGTTATCAGGCTAAATCCTTGTCGCCTTTTTTATTTTGAATTTGAGCTTTTGGTCATTGGAGATTATTTGTTATTTGGGATTTGTAATTTGTTATTTGGGATTTATTTTACATGCTCATGGCTCTATATAGTATCGGCGGTCTTTTACTGTTGTATTTGCTTTGCACTTTGTTTCTGACCTATCTTGTGCAGCAAATTCCCCGCATTCCGGTAAAAGATGCCCCTGATTGGGGCCGAGTGACGGACACGCGCATACCGGCCTCGGATGGCGGATTTCTGGAAGTCTGGCGAATTGAACCTGATATGCGGTCGAGGGGGACGATCGTGTTTGCCCACGGCTGGGGCCGCAACCGGGACCGCATGGTATCACGGGCCCGGATATTCGGTCGGTGGGGTTTTACCGCTGTCATCCACAGCGCAAGGGACCATGGTCATTCGAGCCCCCGGCGCTTTATGAATGCCGCTCGCTTTGCAGAAGATATTGAGACGGTGTTGGACTGGGTGGATGAACCGGTGGCGTTATACGGTCATTCGGCCGGGGCAGGGGGGGCTATCATCGCCGCATTTCGAAACCCGGATAAAATTGAAATCCTGCTTCTGGAAGCCTGCTATGCCCGAACCGCGGAAGCCTTGCTGAGTCTGTACAAATGGTTCAATCCCGTTTTCGGAATGGTTTTCGGTCCGATGATTATTTTCTGGATGAATCTATTTTACCGCAATCAATTGGATGCCTATAGCCCGGCGCGGTTAGCCCCCGCGGTGAAGATGCCGGTGCTGCTGATTCACGGCGCAGACGACCGCCGTTTTCCGCTGTGCTTTGCCCGGACCCTGCGGGACTGCTTCGCCCCGGGCCAGGCGGATCTTTACGTGGCCGAAGGCGTCGGCCATAGCGATTCCAGTAAAACACCCGCCTATCAGGAAGCCGTGCGGTCGTTTTTGAAACGCAACTGGAATTAGTTTCGAATGGAGCGCTGCACGCTCTATTCGAAGTTAAGGGTTATTTGTGAATAGCGGTTAGATAGGTGGTATGAAAAACAGATGTGAGGCCGCCCTTATGAATAACCAATAAAAAATAACGAATAACTTCCAATTGGATCCCATTCAATTGGGGGTCTTCAACCCAAAAGATGCATGGCCCTCAGAAGGGGACGCGGATCCACCAGATGCCTTGCAAACCAGCCGCTGTGTTCGTCTTTTCCACCCAATCCCAGCGCCAGGGACAGAATTTCTGAAAAGTGCAAAACCGGGACTGGCTCTTTCAGAGTGCTGCGCACCTCCAGATTCATATGACACATGGCACAGGCGGTCACAATGCAGTCCGCACCGGCGCCCAGCGCCCCTTGGATGATTTGGTTGACCATGGGGGTGACCACCTCGGGTCGGACCACCGTCAGAAAGGTACCGCAGCACCGGGAACTGTAACCCCACTTCAAGGGGTCGGCCCCCAGGGATGCGAGAATTTTTTCCATTAAGCCGTGATGGTTTTTTTCATGATTCAGGGCCGGGGGTCTGGCCAGCATGCAGCCATAGTAAGTTACGAACCGTAGGCCGGATAACCGTTGGGCGTGTTCTCTGGAAAATTCCATCAGGTTCAATGAATCCAGGACCTCAAACACATGCACGATTTCAAGGTCTGGATCAAAGGGCTTGCGCCATTTCTTTTCATAATGGCGCCGCGCGCCGGCATCTTTGGTCAGTTTATGATGGGCATGCCGCAATCGCAGGAGGCAGCTGGGGCAGGCAACGAGCAACGGCCTGCCCGGCGGCGCCAAAAATAAGTTGCGGCTGGCCAAATCGAAGGCCAGATCGGTGTCGATGCTGTGGGCCGATGAACTGCCGCAGCAATTCCAGTCCTCCAGCTCGACCAGGTTAAAACCGAGATGTTTAAACAAATAGATGAGGGAAATATTGTTTTCCTTGGCAGTTGTGGCCAGGGAACAACCGGGGTAGTAGGTGATGTCTTTTAATGTTAGGTTCTGCATAGTTATCTTACCTGGTTTGGCTTAAGGTGCCCTTAACGGTAAGTTATTGGTTAATGGTTATTCGCGGAAGATGGATTGAATCGATTATGGTTGCAGGGATTGCAGGAATTGCAACTGCTTGCAGGTGTTGCAGGCGATTAACCCATAACCAGTAACGAATAACCCGATTGATATCAAGCAATCGGTTTGACGAAAAGGCCTTTGATGGTTTGCATGTCTTTGCTGCGGGAGGGCCGCAGCTCCAGTTTGCGTTTGGCAAACATTTTTAATCCCACGGCAGCGTCCGTGAACCAGTCCCGTCGGCGCAGTTTGTATCGGAGCATAATTTCAAATTTATGGGTTCGGCCGTAACGTTCGATCGAATTAAGCACTTCCTGATGAAAATGCAGAATATTCGGCTCGGCGATGGCCACGCCCGCTGCGATGGCCATCTGCCGCAGGCAGTCGTTAACGGCAGGGATGTCGATGGCATGGGGGCATTGGACCGAACAGGTATTGCATCCGACGCAGATCCAAATTCCAGAGCATTCCAGGGCTTCTTTTTCCAGACCCAGTTGGACAAGTCGGATCACACGGTTGGGGGGATAATCCATGGCGCTGACAAACGGGCAACCGCCGGCGCAAGCCTGGCAGTGCCAACACAGATTAATATCCACACCGGAACGGCGTTTGACCTGTTCAACGAAATTTGGGTTCCGGCGGCGAATATCCGTAAAGCGGACGGATGATTCAGGTGATTTGGTTCTCATCATTAGACCCCTTAACAGCTGTATTTTTTATTGGAAGCCATCTCAAATCCGCCTGAGGCGGATTGGCTCAATTGCGAGGCCCCAATCCCGCCAAAGGCGGGAGGCCAAAAGACATTTTTGAGATGGCTGCTATCAATTTTGAGCGGAGACGCAGCCGCACCCTTTCAACAGGGGGCCAGGTTCGCCCTTTCCATATGGCACAATCGAAAAGCCACCGCCTTGACTTGGGTCAAAAATCCAGGCAATCGCCGACTGATGTTATCGGGATGTTGACATTTTGGATTAAAGCGGCAGCAGCCGACAGCGCCTTGCCGTACAAAAATACTACAATGTGGTATTTTGGGTCAAGGACTTATGAAACATTCCGGTTTTTTTCGAGACAGCCCGGCCGTGGATCACCGAACGGGCTTGGATTGCGGATTTTGGAAGTGTCTGATCGTCACCGCGCAAAGCGTTACAGGCAACTCGCACCGCGAAACCAACGGTCCATGCCCGGTATCGATGTTATCCCATCAGCCATTGTTTGAACCATAAAGATGCTTCGCGGATAAATTCTTTTTGGTGCACAGCATTGCTCATCGGGTGGTCGCCGCGTTGCTGAATGATGATCTGTTTCGGTCGGCGGGCCAAACGGTAGATTTCCCTGGCATGGGAGACGGGAACCACATCATCTGCATCTCCATGGAAAACCAGGATATTGCCAATGCCCGACAGTCTTTCGGTAATATCGAACCGGGGCCTGGCGGCATCAAAAACGATCTCGGTCCGGGACATTTCCAATTGGCTGCCCTGCAGATCGCTGCGGATTGGAGCGGCAAATGTTACCACGGCGGCGGCGGCGAGGCGGCCGGCCGCGCTCAGGCAGACGGTACCGCCCATGCTGCTGCCGAACAGCCCCAGGCGTCCCACGGTATCGATGTTAGTTTTAATGGCCTCTACGGCGGCGACAAGGTCTTTGCAGCGTCCTTCAAGGGAGGTTACCACGTCAAATTCACCCTCACTGCGGCCGCATCCGCGGTGGTCGAATCGAAAATAGGCGATCCCCATGAGGTTGCATGCGTGGGCCAAGGCGATTTGTTTGGGGGAGCTGCTGCTGCTCAATAGTCCATGGGAGCCGACAACTAACGGCGGCCGCCTGCCTGCGGGCAGATGTAAAACGCCCCTCAGTTTCAGGCCATCAGCGCTGAAGCTGATGTCTCTTGTTCTGAATTTTTCTTCGGTGGCCATCGTTGCCTTTCTTTTTTTATGCGTTTAGGTTAGAAAGGGTTTAAGGGTTCTGAGGTGGAACCTTGGATTGTTGGAGGTCTGAGGTTGGAGGTTAGAGGCTGATTGTCAGAAATGAAATGAGCCCATCCGATTTTGCCTCAAACCTTAAGCGAAGCGCCCCTCAAACCTCGAACCCGAATATTAACGCCCTGAACCTTTGAACCTAATACCATTGCTATAAAAATACACATAAATCAATACCTGTATCGTGACTGACAAGCCATGAAAATAAAACGAGGCCAGCTCATCGAGGCTGATATCACCGATATTGCTTTTGGCGGTCGAGGATTGTTGCGCCTAAACGGCCTGGCTGTTTTTGTCGATCAGGGCATACCCGGAGACCGGGCGACCATTCGCATTTATAAAAAGAAAAAGAATTTTGCCGAAGCGCGGGTGGTGGAGCTGATCGAGCCTTCGCCCCACCGAATCGAGGCGCCCTGCGAGTACAGCGGTTATTGCGGTGGCTGCAAATGGCAGTTTTTAGCCTATGATCAACAGCTCAGCTATAAGCGCCGGCATGTCGTGGAAGCCCTGGCGCATATCGGGCTCATCAAGGACGTTGTGGTGCATCCCACCGTCCCCTCTGCGCTTACCTTTGGCTATCGCAACAAAATGGAATTTTCCTGCGCCGACAGACGCTGGCTTTTACCTGACGAACTGCAGCGCGAGGATATCGATCGGGATTTTGCCCTGGGGCTGCATGTGCCCGGTACGTATCACAAGGTAATTGATACGGGGCAGTGCCTGCTGCAGCCGGACTTGGGCAATCGGTTGCTGGGCGAAGTCAGGGACTATATGCGCGCTTCCGGGCAGCCTGTTTATGGATTGCGCAGTCATGAGGGCTACTGGCGGTTTTTGGTGCTGAGACATTCGGTGGCCCGCGATGAATGGATGGTTAACATCGTTACAGCATCTGAAAATCTCCAGGCGCTTCAACCGCTGGCAGACCGGATTGTCCATCATTACCCCCAAGTGGTGTCGGTTATAAACAATGTCACTGCCCGCAAGGCCGGGGTTGCGGTGGGTGAATTTGAACGGGTTCTGGCCGGCCAGGAGGTTATTGTCGACAAAATCGGAGATGTTGAATTTGAGATTTCAGCCAATTCCTTTTTCCAGACCAACAGCCGGGGGGCGGCCCTTCTCTACGACACGGTCAAAGCGTATGCCGGCCTTTCGGGGGCTGAAACCGTCCTGGATCTCTACAGCGGTACCGGTACCATCCCGATATTGATGTCCGCCGATTGCCGGCAGGTCATCGGAATTGAGATCGTGGCAAGTGCGGTGGCCGATGCTGAGATCAACTGCCGCAAAAACGGGGTGACCAACTGCACATTTATCCAGGGTGATATTCGCCGGTGCCTGGCCGGCATTCAGCACCAGCCGGATGTGCTGATTATTGATCCACCCCGGGCGGGGATGCACAAGGACGTTGTCAGGCAGGTGCTCGAACTGGGCGTCGAGCGCATTGTCTATGTCTCCTGCAACCCAGCTACCCTGGCCAGGGATATCGGGATGATGGCTGACCGTTATCGATTGATGGAGGTCCAGCCGGTGGACATGTTCCCGCATACCTATCACATCGAAGCCGTCGCCAGACTGATAAAGGTTTAGCGTTCAAGGGTTCAGGGTTCAGAGGTTTGTTTGTCGCAGACGGCGCTGAAATGGTCGATCTTCAATGGTTATGCCAACGCATTGAATAGTCTACAATTCGTCATTCTTCATTCGACATTCGCCATTCCAAAGGGGGGTACCATGAAAGTTGTGTTCCACGAAGACTTTTATCGGGTGTATACATCAGACCCGGCGGCGGCCGCCGGTCGCATGGAGGCTGTGGTGGATGCCATCGGCCCCCGGGGGGAGTTTGTTCAGGCTAAACCGGCCACCGAATCCCAGATTTTGCTGGTGCACCTGCCGCAGCATATCGAATCGGTTCGCCACTCGGGGCTTTACACCATGGCGGCCCTGGCTGCCGGGGGAGCGGTTCAGGCGGCCACCATCGGATTGACCGAGCCCTGCTTCGGTCTGATCCGCCCCCCCGGTCATCATGCCTCGGCGGGCTCCTGCTGGGGGTTTTGCTATTTCAACAACATGGCGGTGGCATTGGCGGTTTTAAAAGATCGAGGGATGATCAATACGGCCTATGTACTCGATATTGATCTCCACTTCGGTGACGGCACTGTCAATATTCTGAGGGGCCGGGATGATACGGTGGTTCACAACGTGGAGGCGGGTGATCGCATGCGATATTTAGATGAAGTCTCCAATGAAATGAAGGCCTGTCAGGCCGATATGATTGGTATATCCGCGGGATTCGACAACCACCGGGAAGACTGGGGCGGCTTGCTGGAAACCGAAGATTATGTTGAAATCGGGCAAATGGTGCGTGATGCGGCCCGCCGGATCGGTGGCGGATATTTCGCCATTCTGGAAGGCGGTTACAACCACGAGGTTCTGGGTGACAACGTGCGGGCGCTGATCGAGGGGATGGCAGGGCAATAAAGAAAACAGCCGCTGTTCGATAACATCACTGGTCCGATTCGATTTTATCGGCTTGCGGATGCCGGGGAACTAAACGGCGCCCGACCAGCAGGGCGGGCCCGAGAACGGCAAACACCGAAATGTATCTTAAAACCGCGCCGGAACCGATCAGGAGAAAGGTGCCTAAATAGGCCAGCCCCCCCAACCAGATAAACCGCAGATAGTCGGCATGGGCATATTTCTGTTTGGATAGCCCGAAACCGGACAGCAAAAACACGACAACATAAGTCCAGCCGGGCAAAATTCTTCCCGATGCCATTGCCTTATAGATCGGATGATGCCGGATGTGGTCAAAGCGCGGCGAGCGATTGGTATTCGATGAGAATTCCGAATCGATGGGGTAGTACTTGAGGCCCCCTCGATCCCCGGAGATGTTGGTGATGCCAAGCAGGTGAACGATATACATCAGGCGGTGGCGCAGGTAGGTGCCCGGATAATGTCCAATGGCACCGGTCCAGGTTTTCAACAGAAGTCCCATGGGCAAGCCTTGATCACAGGGAGAATAGGCGGTACCGTAAAGCTTTAAAGGTGATTTTTCACTGTAAAAAAGTGGATCTGAATTGTAATAGTTGAAATAAGCCCGTATCCGTTTCAGGGATCCGGCCGCGCCTTTATGCCTGAATTCTTCCGGAATCAGGATCTTGCCTTCATACAGCGAGATGGCCGCCAGATCCCACAGGATGGCATGGTGATAGATATGGCAGCGTTCTTTGCCGGCTTTATTGACCGCCCAATTGACCGACAGCGCCACCGCCACCAAAACGAAGAAAGCGGTGACGCGCACGAGACGTTGCTTTTTGGGTGTGTTTGTGGATAGTTTTGCGGTGATAAGCTGCGCGCCGACATAGCAGGT
>WOR8_10002131_pt1 | contig 19755 bp, 17 predicted proteins | sample DeeMarSeWOR38_10_FD_19890 | JGI IMG/M metagenome (IMG submission 19890)
AAGAGAGAGGTGACAAGTGAGGGCTTTGAACATACACTGGCAGTAAACTATCTTGCTCCATTTTTACTAACTCATGAGCTACTCCCACTCCTAAAAACAAGCGCACCTTCTAGGGTGATTAACCTCTCGTCCGGTTTGGCCAGTAGGTCTGATTTGAATTTGGACGACTTGCAAAGCGAGTCTGGCTATAAATCCCGGAAGGTATACGGTAGTGCCAAGCTTATGATTGAGATGTTCACATATGAGATGGCACGACGACTGGAGAACACTGGCGTTTCAGTGAATGCGGTTCTTCCTGGTTTCGTCGCAACTAATCTTGGTCGCAGTAGTGGTAGCCTCAGCTCCAGAATCATGTTTGGTATGATGAAGCCCTTCCAACTAAGTCCAAAGGAAGGTGCAGAAACCTCGATCTATGTTGCTAGCTCGCCTGAAGTAGATGGAGTGACAGGTAAATGCTTCAGAAAATGTGATGTGACCACCACTTCTGAGATTTCACACGATGTTGAGAAACAGAAACTGCTCTGGGAAAAGACAATTGATCTGCTAGACCTCTAAAGACTGACCAAACGATTTCTTGAAATTCTCGGATTTCTCATAGAAGCCGTACTTCTTCCATGCCACCAAGGCTGAATCATATGTTTCCTTTGCCATGGTTAGATACTTCTCGTCAGCTAGTTTTTTCCACGCAATCGATAAGAGATCCATTAGAGGGACAGACATCATTGCAAGCTCATAGTCGAATTTCTCAGGATCTTGCACTACAATCCTGTTCAGGTCAACCACTCTGTCTACAGTCTTTTTCAACTCAGATTCTTCCAGCGTTTCCACAATTAAGGATGCGTGATAACTTACAGACATGGTATCATCCCTAACTACCTCTCCAAATGACAGGAACCACTCTTGAACATTTAATGCTATACTTACCCCCTCTTTGAGAACATTCGAACGGAGCTCACCTTGAAGCAACCTTGATGCTAGGGATGTAAGTGATGTATTTGTGTTGCCCAGGTAGGTGGCATACATAGTTGGTCGAGTAATCTGAGTCGCATCAATTGTGTTGATGTCAAGAAGCTTCATGGCTGCATATACTAGTCGAATCTCAGCATCCGGCAATTCTCCAGCCCTAGTGAGAACTGGAGATATGGAATTGGTCACAACAAAAAGTGAGAATCGAACGCGCGCCTTTGGCCACTCTTCAACCATTGTTTCGTAGATATCACCAAGGAATTCTATTGTTCGTAGAATGTGATGATATCTCGCATCACCAGTGGACAGAAAATAATATTCTGCATGAGCGACACCCACACTCTGGAAGACACTATCTAGGGTGTACGCAAATAGGGGGATGTCTGTTCGCACTAACTCTCGAAAATACTCACGATATAGCATGAGGACCTCTTCAAGGAAGCCCTTACGTTCACCGATTGACAACACTGGTGACTCAGTTAGAGCTGTCAATACAGCAATATAGTTCTGTAACTTAAGTGAGGCTGTGAGTCCAATCTCAATTCCTTTTCCTTCCTTCTGCAACTCCCACATCAAATCTTCATTTGTGACCCACGTGATACTCCCTAAAATACTTGATAGCTGAGTTTTGTAGAGACCAAGTTCGTCCTTGAATCCATCATAGCTTGTTATGGAGTACAGCTTGTTGAAGATATTATTTCGTTCTTGAATCGACTCAATAAACGTACAATACACCTCTGATCTGTCCTTGTAGAGTCTTTTCAAGTTCTCAGAAAATTCTGAGTAGTCTGCCACTCGAACATCTAAGAATAGAAAACCAAGCATGAGGTGTTCATCATCCTCAATGAACTCAAAATTACTCATTGACTCCCTGAAGACACGAGCATAGTCTGCTGGAATGACCTCACCAGCTACAGAACCTACAAGAATCTTGGCCAAATCAGAGAAGGGATAATCATCAGGCAGCTTTGCTGCAATTGCTCTCAACTCAGCAAGAGTTGGAGGAATTGCTTTTGTCATAGAGTGTACCAAAGCACCCATTTTGATGCTGAATATTCCTGCAAGAACACCCTCATTGGCCATGGCAATTGCACAGGCTTTGTCGAATTCTCCTCTCAGGGCACGATTCAAAGCATCACTCAATGAACCACTGGATTCTCCCTTGAATTGGTTCCACCGTTTCTCCGGCTCAGGTCTGCTCAGAAGGTCCTCGACTTCCTGAACTACCTTAGAAAATCGAACATCATTTCTCAGCACCTCATGGATAGGGTCCCATATATTGGAAATTGCTTCGGGAAACGAAGTTTCAATGTGGTCTCTGACATAGGGACTAAGAATTCGTTCGATAATCGCCGTCTGCTCATCGTTGACGGATCCATCAGCCATTTGAATATTGGACTCATCTATCTTCTCTGCGATTATGCGTAGAAGACTATCCATGTAGTCCTCCGCCTTGCTCACTAGAGCAATCACAGTAAAGCCCTTGTTTGTTTCTGTGACAATTAGCGTGTTGTCTTTGAAGGCTAATCTCCTGACTTCACCACTTCCAGTTATGTTGCTTAGTGCCTTGGTGGCTTCAATCAATGGCCCTAGAACGAATTCGCCCTCTGCCTCCATCGAGCTCTTAAACTTGATAGGTACGCCGCCTTCGGTCAGAACACCCATCAGTCTAATCATTTGCACTCACTGCCTACTTGACAAACCTGATTTTCATTACATCCAAAGAAAAAAGCCTTCTTGATACGGATTGAATTTTTGCAAATTCCTTTAGATAAATACGGGGCTCTTAAATATCGCACCCATGTCGAAAAAGACTAACAGTCTACAGGCGATAACAATGTGCGAATGGTGCTTCAAACACGGAGACGGCGGCAAATGGTATGAGAATGCTAGATTATACAGAGATGAGCTAGCTGATGAGTACAATGCCAGAGAATACCTCGAAGAGCAATGGAAGAACATGGAAACCCTATTCATCCGAAAGATAATGGGATTCAACTCAATCGGTCTTGGTTACAAGATGCAGATGCCTATCATCGGTCGAGTCATCCGCAGGATTGTAGAAGGTCAGATTCACAGTGAGAAGAAGAACCGGAATCCCGTAAGAGCAGATGGTCACTTTGGCCAAGTTATTCCCCTAGAGGATGCTCAACACATTATGGGGAATCTTGCCGCAGAACCCATCATCAAGAACTACTGTGTCTGCAGGTATATGCAGAGGGGTGTAAAGGACGCAGTCTGTATCAACTTTGGTCAACTTTCAGAAGTCATTGAGAAACATACACGCTACATTCCTGAGGGTGTAAAGTACAAGCTTGATCGTGAGGAAGCAATTCAAGCTCTACAGGAACAGAATGAGAAAGGGTATGTTGCTTCAGTCTGGTTCCAACCGGTTCCATACATCAACGCCATATGCTCATGCGAAACCCCTGAGTGTGGCGGACTGCGCCTCAGAAATGATTTCGACTTACGGACAGTCTACAAGGGTGAGTATGTTATTGATATTAACATTGACAATTGTCAAGGATGCAAGTCTTGTGTGCGCATGTGTCAGTTCAATGCACTCAGATACCTACCCTCGGTAAAACGTGTAATTGTTGACTTGGACAAGTGCTTCGGCTGTGGTGTCTGTAGGCATGCATGTAAGCATGATGCATTGACTCTTGTTCCACGAGAGTCGATTCCAGGAATGGCTGGTAAATACTGAGGTGGTCAAGATGGTAAAGAAGACAAAGATAACCATTGATCACTCGAAGTGTCACTCAAGGGCAAATACTGACCCACGTGACTGCAGGAGGTGTCTGTTTGTTTGCGACCCTGCGGTTTTACTGATGCATCCTACAATTGAGGACGAACATCCAGACCCCCATAATCCTGAGATTTGGAAGATTGATGCAATCTGGCTCTCAAAGTGTACGGGATGCATGAAGTGTGTAGAAGTCTGCCCCGAGCAGGCAATCACAGTTGATCCTGGTGTCACTCTTCACGATATGAAGGCTCGCTGAGCGTCGTTATTGGTCTAGACTGAAGAATAACTAGCTTCCCATCAGGCTTGATACACCACTCGATATCCTGTGGGGACTCCATGCTACTTTCAATTTTCAATCCGACTTCAGCAATATCAAACAGTGCTTGGTCCTCTAACGTGAATTTTGAACGTTTCTCTTCAGGGGTGTCGGTAATTACTAGATTATAGATCTCTGGCTTTGAGGTGAACTCCTTGTCACCTAGAACCTGTTGAATTACACCGAGCGGCCTCTTGGTAAGTACAAATGTATCAGGTATAATCTCTCCGGAAACTAAGGTGTTTCCAAGTCCCCATGTTGAATTGATTAAGATCTCTCCAGTGTTACTCGTCACAACATTGGCCGTGAACATTACACCTGAAATCTCAGCTGGAATCATCTCCTGAAGTAGTACTGCCATCTTGACTTCTACGAGTGGAATACTCTTGGTCTTGAGGTATACGAGTGCTCGGTCAGAGAATGCAGATTGCCATACTTTCTTCACAGATCCAATGATATCCTCTTCTCCCTGCACACAGAGATAGCTCTCCGCCTGTCCTGCAAAAGAAACATCCCTACGGTCCTCAATTGTTGCAGATGATCGGACAGCAAATCCGAACTTTGCCTGTTCGATGTGTTTTAGGTTCTTAGTAATTTCAGATACGACATCATCTGGTATCCGGTAGTTGTCAATTATCTGCTGGATACTTTCAGAAAGACCCAAAATCTCCTCAAAATCATCAGATTTGTCTACTTTTTTCAAATAACTAGTCAAATCCTGATTCTTCTTCACCATCTGAGTGAATACAGCACTAGAGATCGAAAATCCCCTCGGAACATTGAAACCTAATCTAGCAAGCTTTGCTAGGTTTACTGCTTTTCCACCGTGATTCTCGAAATCATCTGATTGAATATCTTCCAGAAACTGAACTATGTGCAATTATCCAATCGCTCCTTTACAAAGAGTGCTCCTTCGCTTCCCTCTTCAGGTTTAATCATGACATATTTTCTATCCAACTCTTCTGGACTCTCAATCTTAGTCCCCATTAGAGCAGGTATCTCGAATTCCCGTGTGACTATGGCTAAATGTGACCCAAGCGCTCCAGTTATACAAACAACTCCAGCAAGCTTGGCAAGGACTGGAGCCAAGAAGGTAGTACCACCCTCATTCACGAGGACAATCTTGCCATCGGCACCTTCCTTCAGAAGTTGAATGACCTCTTTCATAGTAGTAACGTATCTGAGTTCACCCTCAGCAGTTAGTCTTAACGAGATCAGTCCTCTTGCAACTTCTTTCAATATACCATCCTTCCTCAAACTTGCAGCGGGACACATGTAGCACGTAAAAAGCTTCGCGCTAACCTTCTGAAATGCTTAATACTCCGATGTTGTGGATACTGCTCCATATTCAAGATGTTTTATTGCAGGGGCTAGGACATTGGAAGTTAGCGATACCAACAAGATGATTAAACACATCTCAGACACCTTTTCAGATATTCTAGCTGAACGTGGTCTTCTGGAGTCTGAGATTTTTCCGACAAACGAATACATCTCTGTGTCTTGCTACCACACCTATGATTACCTGTATGATGTCATGAAACAAGTGTGGTCTAAAGTATCTCCAGAAGAACTTGCGAAACAGAGCAAGACTTTGCTATCTGAGGTTCATGCTCTCTCTATTACCTACCTCTGGCTCTACTATTCCCTCGGAAGAATGGGAATCGTCTTTGAGAAGTGTGAGAGTGAGCCAAAGAATGAGCCTGAAGAGAAAAGAGAGCAATGGCAGTGGATGCTTGAAAAGTGGTACAAGCTCGGAACCAGCTACTTCAACACAGGAAAACCAACTGTTGCAATGTCCGGAGCGAAGAATCTAGCATTTGGCGATGACACTCTGAGCTGGCTGAAGGACAATCTTGAGCCAGTTGATACTGAACAGGTGAAGAAGATACGACGGACTCTGGGCCAGGTTGAACTTTACGCCTTTATGGATGAGTGCGAGGCTCGTGCTAAGTTAATCGACCATGGACCATATCCTATCTCAGATGATGAGATACTCGTTGCCACAGAGTTCACACGTTTACACGATGGTCAAGGAGATCTCTGGCTGCCTTGGTCTGACACCGAGTCGAAACTACCTTCTGCCAAATTAGGAGTGGCCATGACAATCAAGGGCGCGTCGGCTTCTTTCAATGATATTGGGACTATGACCATTGAACCAGGGGACTACTCAAACCTCGTTACTAGTGTTGCTGCATATGCTGAGAGAGGATCCAAAGTAGTGCCTTTAGGTCTAGACGAGTTACCTGCCTACGAACAAGCCGCTGAGGCTGCACTGTCCGAGCTCTACATGAAGTATGCAGAATGGAACAAAAAGCAGCTCATGCTAGCAGGTGCTGTAGCTTATTGGAGAGGCTTTGCTCGATATACTGACAAGGTGGATATCACTGATAAAATTGACTGGAACATCTCACAATCAGTGATTGACGAATATGTCCCATACTTCATGGACAACGATGCTGATCCCGCCTTCATCAGATTCGGTCGCTTTGATGATGAAATGGAGGAGGACCCGACACTCTACCTATTACCTGAATAGGTGATCATCGTGGTAGAACTCAATGATGCTGATGAGTATGCCCACAAACCTACTGAACGCCCAGACTGGCGTGAAAGCTACTACTTCAACTGGGTTGATTTAGATACAGGTGTGTCAGGGTTTTCAACAATAGGTCTTCTTCCTAATGCATCAAAGAGAGAGTTTGTCTTTGCTCTGTTCTATGATGGAGAGCGTGAGGCGTACTTTGTTGAGCCTGATGGACCTGTTCCAGAGAACTTCCATGAATCTCTCTCGGATGGAGTCCTCTCCTATGAGGTCCTTGAACCCTTCAAGGAGTGGAGAATAATCTACAAAGGAAAGAACCTAAAGACCGACATCCATTGGGTGGGGCGGTTTCCCGCGTATGACTTTGGACAAGGGAGTGGGACTTCCTGGGAGGGTCACTTTGAACAGTCTGGAGTCACGAGGGGGAAGATTGAGTTCTCTGATGGGAAGGTCATAGAGTTCACTGGACTCGGAGAACGTGACAAAAGTTGGGGGTCTCGCGACTGGCACATTGAGAGTTGGTATGCACTGCATGCCCAATTTGATGAGATATCTATTGGTCTACGACTTGATACTGTGAAAGATGAGTTTCACCCCTCAGGTGGAATCAGTACTGCTAATAGACACATTCCAATCTCAAAAGTCGAGCTTGAAACCATCTATCACAAAGACAAACCAGGTCTTCCTGTTGGTGCTCTGACAAAAGTCCATGGTGAGGATGGGAGTAGCTACAATTTGAAGTCTTCACTGATCTCACCGACCAGTTTTGTCCGATTTTCACGTGAATTCTCTGGCGGGACAACAGAACTCTTTGAAGAGATGGCTGTCCATTACTGTGATGAGCTCAAGGCTCAGGGTACAGGATTGATTGAGTGGCTATTCACTCACCCGAAAAAATAGGCAACTGAAGGACTATTTCTAGGTCCTTCAGTTTCAGCTCATTTCACCAGCTCAATCCCAGTATTGATGCAAGAAGCCATGCACACAGAATGGCGTTGACCATGGCTCCGAGCCAACGATTACCAGTGACACGGTACGCAAACATAGTGATTACTGTGCATATTGCAAACCAGGGTGCGAATGCATAGAAGAACAACCAGGAGTAACCAATCATATGTGGAACAAGAGGTGCTCCTGCGAGGAAGCCTCCTATGAATTCGAATGCAATTAAGATGAGGTATGGGATTGTCTTGATGAACACTGATTTCACAGTCCAATTGAACTGGACTTTGGCCCAAGAACCAGAGCTCTCAGGTAACATGATGCCTGTCAACCATGCCCCATCAACTAAGGTGTAGACTAGGAACACCACAAAGTAAAGCGGCACTAGTCTTGCTTGTCCCAGTGTCAGGTCGTGGAGTCCAGGAAGGAAACATCTCAGGTCCAAGACAAGTCCAAGGTCTATCAGTAGGGTCAGCAGATATAACCAAACAAAGACAATGAGAGTCAAAACGAGGGTCTTCAGTAAGTAGGGCACTGGTTTTTGATCTTTTGTTCCAAGAATCTCTCGAAGCTTTGGAGATGCATTCTGAGAATCTCCTTTTCCCTTGGTTCGCAGGATTATAAAGAGGACAATTAACGCTACAAGCCCACTCCCCAGAATCCACGCCACCACTGCCAGTCCATAGAATGTTGGGAATGGGACCACACGCGCTATTAGTAGTCCAACAGCAAGAAATGGGAAGAAGGTGATAATGCCAATCAATCCCAATATCGTGCCATAAAGATAGAATGACTTCCTAGTGGCAGGTTCATCAGTTGGACTTCCTTTGAGACTAGAGAAGATGGGTGTATCAAGTAGAATTGCGATAAGAGGGAAGATTGTAAGAAGAGCTCCGATCAATCCAATGAGTCCGCCAAGTAACCAAAATGGATACAGGATGGATGTGCTCGCTATCCAGTGCTCATCTTCAACTCCTCCCTTCAGGCTGTTCTTCATCCACTCCACACTTTCACTCACGATGACTGGATCCGTAGTTTCGAACAGATGATTAGTTGAGGGAAACACGGCTCTTCTCGCTGTGTTGGTCGCAAAGTCCCCATACGTCGTTTCAGGTTCCACACCAGTCACATTGAACACTGGGTCTAGCAGTGTAGGTTCGTGTGGATAACTGGATAGAGAATCGAAGTTGCCGGTCGCCAAGAGTGTGTTTGGTATGTAGGTCACATTCTCTCTAAATCCAGAACCAACTAGAACAAGAGCGCGCACATAGACACTGGACTCATTTAAAGCAGCCCATGCGATTCCACCTCCCATACTGTGACCGATAAGCCCAATCTGTGTATTATCCACAAAATCTAGTGATGCGATATAGTCCAATGCGGCTGTTCCGCTACCTGTTCCTGGGTCAGAATTTCCATGACCATTGGCATCAATTGTCAGAACAACGAACCCACGTCGCGCAAGTTCGATGCCAAAGGCCATCACCCACTCCTTATTCTGTTGCGATCCATGAATCACTACTACTCCTGGTAGCGGGTCTATGTCAGTCGCATAGTTAGGTTTCTGAAGTGTACTGTGAATCATCGACCCATCTACTGCCTGAAAATCGACCTCAGTAACTGCGATGGAGCCAAATCCGTTTTGTACACTTGTTGCTAACAATGTCCCTGAGAACATGATGATGATGCCAAGGACAAGTACTAGGTATCTCCGTCTGATGTACAACTGTAAATCCGCCTTTGAGTGTGTAAACATTGTTGTGCAAAACTCCGTCTTTTATTTCAACCGAATATCAAGCCACAATCCATATCTCACAGCGAGTGAAGGAAACAAACACCTATGCCAGACTGGGATCAAATATTCACAGAAAGAGGTCGGGTGTTCACAGAACCCCACTCACACATCGATCGAGTCGTGAACCTAATCCAAGACAAGGACGGGTCAAGAGTTCTTGATCTTGGGTGTGGAACAGGTCGACATGTGGTCTATCTTTCAAGACTCGGTTTTGGTGTGTATGGGTTTGATGTTTCTCAACAAGCACTCTCAATGACGAAGGAGTGGCTAGATCAAGAGAATCTCAAAGCAGACCTCCGCGAACATCGGATGGAACACCCGTTTCCGTATGATGACAACTTCTTTGACGCAGTGATATCAACTCAAGTAATCCACCACAATATGATGAAAGATATCAGAAAGACAATCAAGGAAATCGAACGAGTCCTAAGACCAAATGGATTGCTCTTTGTCACTTTCCCAGTATTTTATCCAGGGCCTGTTGACGAGGATGACGACTGGGAACTGGTGGAGGTGGAGGACGGAACGTACATTCCGAATAAGGGGTGGGAGAGCGGGATGCCACACCATTATTTCACAATGGATGAGATTGAAGTTGAGTTTGGGTCGTTTGATATCCATGACATATTCCTTGATGAAACTAGGCACCGTTGTGTCATTGCAGAACTAAGACCCAGCTAAATCTGATCATCCAGCCCAAATGTTGGAAAAATGAGTTCCTTGACCTTTGCAATGGTATCGTCTACTGCACGTCGAATCTTTGGATACTGATCACTTGGCATTCGGAAGGGTCTGCTTGTCCATCCCCCTCTCTTCACCTGAAACCCATGCTTGTGACACAACTCAATCCACTCTGCAGGAATCGTCGGCGGAAGAGCAATATCTGCAATGTCTGCCAGCAGTATGGTCCAGATTTTTGCAGCAGCAACTGGGTTGTATCCTCCGGCTCCAGTCACAACCAGTTTCCTAGTCCCCAGATGAACAAGCTGACGAACTGTCTTTGACATGCGTTGATAGGTGTCATAAGTCAGCATCAGGTCAGTGAGGGGATCGTTCATGTAACCGTCTGCACCCACTTCCCAAAACACGAAATCTGGTTTGTAAACCAACCAGATTGGTACAACCACGTCCTCAAAAGCACGCCACCATTCAACATCATCTGTTAGTGGTGGGAGTGGTATGTTGACAGAGTATCCCTTACCCTCTCCAATTCCTACTTCTTCCACTCTACCTGTTCCAGGGAAGAATCCCATACTGAGCTCATGAAGTGATACAGTCAGGACCTTTGGGTCGTGATAGAATGCCTGTTGCACACCATCGCCATGATGTGCATCAGTATCGAGATAGAGGACTTTCTTTTCTGGGTATTTCTGCTGATACTTTTTCAGCGCAACAACAATGTCATTGTAGTAGCAGAACCCAGCTGCTTGGCTCTCGAACGCGTGATGTAGACCACCAAAGAAAGAAACAGCGTCCTCAAACTTACCTTCTGCTACACCCATCACCGCATCTATTGTCCCACCGACAATATGACTAGCGTACTGGTCAACTCCAGGGAAGATAGGACACTCATCAGTGTCCAGTCCAAAGCGAGCAGAGAAGGCGGTACCCATGTTTCCAAAGAGTTCCAGTGTTTCAATATATGATGGGTCATGAAATAGAAGGAGCTCTTCACGTGTGGCTCGACGCATTGGTTGAATTGATATCCGTGGACTATCAATCAATCCGGACATCACTGGTAGATTCCAAATGACCTCTAGTCGTGCCCGATTCCAATATGGATTAGGTTGTGCCCTCATTCTATCTAACTCATCGATACCATCTAGGCTAAGGATTGCCTCTGGATCGAAAAGGGCAGTCAATTCTGACAAAGGACAACCTCCAATTACTGAATCGGACTTGGACGTCTGGTTCTATTCCTCTCTTATGTTTGCTGGCGATGAACCCATTTGGTTCCTTCGAAAGCCTCATTATTCCCAATTCCTCATGTAGACTTACAATGTCGAAATTCGATTTGCTCAAAGAAACTTTTCTCGGGAATTTAGGTGAGCAGCTCCCTATCTCTCTGTGGAAGCACCACCCTGAAACAGATAGAACCCCAGAGGGTCTTGCCAAAGCCGAGATTGATTTCCACAAACTCCTTGACCATGATCTGTTGAAGATATCCTTCTTTGGACATTTTCCATGCATTGACTTTGGATGCACTGCAGTCTATGATGGTGCAACAACTGGCTCTACAACACTGACCAGTGCTGCAATAAACGATGCGAGTGACTGGGAAACTCTCGAACCGATTGATGTGAATGCTGGTGAGCTTGGTAATCAGCTTCGTGCAGTTGAACTGATTCAGAAATACGCACATGGTGTTGTACCCACAATGGCTACGGTCTTTGACCCATCTATGGTTGCTGACAAGATTTCTGACAAGAACTTCAACAAATATGCTGAAGAGAATCCTGAGATATTGAAGGGCGCTCTAGACATAATAACTGACGTTATGATTGATTTTGCTAGTGCGACCATTGATGCAGGAGCAGATGGAGTCTTCTTAGCCTCACAACACTCCACAGAGTCCTCAGTCACCGATTCACAATACAAGGAGTTTGTCTATCCATATGATTTCAAGTTAATTTCTCGACTCAGAGGTAAGGCGAAATTCATTATCTTGCACCTTCATGCACGGGAGGAAAATGAAGAAATACGATTTGAGAAGATTGCTAAGACTCCTGGTGTTGACGGTATAAACTGGGAAGATCAGAGTTCTGCAGTATCACTGAAGGATGGCAAAAAGAAGTTCAGGGGAGCGGTTCTTGGTGGTATTGACCATAATGGGGTGTTTAGAACAGAAAGTCCAGAGGAAGCCCAGAAACAAGTACTTGAGGCGATAAGGGAGGCAGGTCCAGACCGTTTAATCATTGCCCCTGGATGTGTTATAACCATTGATACGCCTCATGAGAACATACTAGCTGTTAGAGATGCAATACGAGAAATCAATCCGTATGACTATGAGTAGGAGGACAACAGATGACGAGGAATGCTGAGGTGGCTCGGGTTCTCAAAGAGATTGGCCTACTTCTTGAGATAGAAGGCAAGGACCGTTTCAAACCTCGTGCATACTTTCGTGGAATGAGATCTATAACCTCCCTTGGAGAGGATGTCGAGTCTATAGCTAAGCGAGATTCTCTTACCGAAATCCAAGGTATTGGGAAGGGTCTCTCAGAAGTTATCAAAAGCTATCTCGAAACTGGTGAAGTCGAACTTCTCACGGAACTTAGAACACGTGTTCCAGTAAAAGCCTTAGAGCTCGACTCGATTCCTGGAGTAGGCCCCAAAACCATCAAATTGGTGTATGAAAAACTGGGTGTGACAGACCTTGAATCCTTGGAGAAAGCAGCCAATGAAGGAAAGCTTTCTGGGTTACCAGGTCTTGGTGAGAAGACCCAGACACAAATCATTGAGGGAATTCAGGTTGTACGCGCAGGACTTGAAAGAACACTTCTTGCCGATGCTCTTTATGCGGCTGAGAGAATTGAGGGCGAACTTCGCAAGTTAAAGGTCGTGAAGCAGCTCATAACAGTTGGTTCCACACGTCGTCGAAGAGAAACTATTGGTGATTTAGATCTCCTAGTGGAAGCAACAGATCCTGAAGTTGTAATGGAGGCATTCGTCAACTCGGATGGAGTGGCAATGGTCACAGCTCATGGGCCCACAAAATCGTCAGTACGATTAGAGTCTGGACTTCAAGTTGACCTCAGAGTTCTACCGAGTGAGAGTTTTGGAGCTGGACTCCAGTATTTCACTGGGAGTGTGGATCACAATGTCAGGCTACGGTCAATCGCTAAAGAGATGGGGTTGCTTCTGAATGAGTATGGTCTGTTCAAAGCCAAGAAGAAAGTAGCTGGTGAGGATGAGGAGGGTATCTATCAAGCACTTGGACTCCAATGGGTGCCTCCTGAGCTGAGAGAGGACAGTGGGGAGATAGAGGCGGCTCAGCATGGGGAGCTCCCACAACTAGTCACAATGAATGACATTCGTGGAGACCTGCATAGTCATACAGACCAGTCCGATGGCAAGAACACAATTGAGGAGATGTTGGATGCGGCTCAAGCACTTGGATACAAATACTACTGCGTATCTGATCACACACAGAGTCTGACCATTGCAAATGGTATGGATGAAACCCGTCTTTTGAAGAGAATTGAAGAGATTGATGAGCTCAATGCCTCTGGTCGCTGGAAGATGAAGATACTGAAGGGCGCAGAGGTAGATATTCTGGCTGAGGGAGGCCTCGATATTGAGGATGATGTTCTTTCACAGCTGGATGTTGTCACAGTATCGATTCACAGTAGGATGAAGGACAAGAAAGAAACTATGACAGAGCGAGTCTGTCATGCTTTGGAGAATAAGCATGTACACATACTGGGACATCCAACCGGTCGCTTGATCGGGAAGCGGTCCGAGTTCGAGATTGATTTGGAGAGAGTGTTTGAAACAGCAAAGAACCACAACGTAATCATGGAGCTGAATGCTCATCCCGAAAGACTCGATCTCAATGCTGGCAATCTACGTGCTGCAACTAAGGCTGGTCTGAAGATTGCTATCAATACTGATGCACATAGAATTTCAGAACTTGAAAATATGAGATTCGGAGTCTATCAAGCCCGCCGAGGATGGTTAACTCCAGAAGATGTCATCAATACCTATCCCCTAAAGAAGATGATGAAAACTATCAAGAAATAGAGTAGTCCAATTCGACCTCTAGAGCCATTATATGATAGTCACAATATGTGACTTCAATCTGTGACCCTCACAAGTGGCTTCGCTATATATACTAAATCTGAGTACTAATTCTTGTGAAATATCATGGCTCTAACAACTAACTCACGCAACACATCTGTGTTGAAGAACGAGAGGGCTAAGGTCTCGACCTATGCTCTAGCTCACGCAATGCTCTATCGGAGGTAATCCAATGGCATTCGCTAAGGTTGACAAGAAGTTCTTGAAGAACTCTCCAAGAAAGAGAGTTTCAACAGACGCAATAGCCCGTGCTTACTTCGGGAGGTAGACTCGGTTGACCCAGTCTAATACACCCATAAGCACAACCTCAAACCATGAGGTTCAGAATAACAATACCAAAGACGGTAGCGCACTCTCTCTGGCTGAAGTACTCGCGTTGGAAGCGACGTGAGTACTACTTTCTTTTTCTACAACTTGTATACACTACTTCTTAGAGTACAAACAAGAAGTGGTGCCGAGGATGGGATTCGAACCCACGAACTCCTACAAGAACGGATTTCTCATCAGAGTCTGGCGACATAATGATTGATCTTGAGTCCGTCGCCGTTGACCACTTGGCTACCTCGGCACAATCTCCAGAAAGATTTCATCTCAATATAGCCGTTTTGGCAGAAAGTTAGGATAAGCTGATTTGTACCATCTTAGCTAGATTCAAGATGAGGTCTGATTTTATCATAGAAGTCTGAGATTATCTTGGACCGATCATCCTCTGTTTCAAGAATGAACAATCGAATCTGTTGTCCAGCTTTAATCTCCTTCACGAGTCCCATGTCAACAAGAGGTTGCATCACACGGTGGATTGTAGAATGCGCAAGTCCAGTTTCTTTAGCCAATCTACTAAGATTGAAGAACTCTTTCGGACGGTCTAGGAAGTGCTGGACGACGCGGGTCTGAGCACGCGATGCAAATATCTTCTCGAGTAGTCTCTTCAACTCATTTTCGCCTCTTATCAGATTCATCCTTTCGTAGTATGTATAACCTGGGTTCCAATTTTTTCTTTGTTGAACGCTTTCTTCAGATTCTCGGGATTGTTCCCATTGAAAATTACGGTTGGTATCTTGGATCGTTCAACAATGCCAATCGCTACTGGATCAAAGAGGTTGTACTGTCCTGCTTTTGTACCTTCAGAAGACAGAATCGATCTCAGTTGAGTGATATCGACAGTGTCTAATTTCTTTGCACCCTTCTCCTCTGGATTTCGGTCAAAGACACCATCAACATTGGTTGCATTGAACAGCATATCTGCACGAATCAGTTCTGCAGATGCGGCAGCCACTGCATTAGTTGACTGACCAGGCACCATACCCCCCAATAGTACGACCTTGCCAAGTTTGATTGCAACTTCCAACTCATCATAGTCATCAATTATCTTGGGATATGCATGGTCACCAAGAGCCGCACATAACAACTCAGCGTTATTCCTTGCCAGTTTTATTCCAAGCCAATCACACTGAGCCTCGTTTGCGCCAAGCTCTCGAGCTGCAGAGATGAAGATTCGAGCTGGTTTTCCTCCACCCACTACAACAACCAATGAATGGCCATCACTGACTAGGGACTTGATTGATTTGGCGTACTCTCTCAACCGGTCAATACGGACTTGGCCCTTGTCGTCATAGAGGAGTGATCCTCCAATCTTGAGTACGGCTCTCATCGAATGTCCCCTGAAATACATACTAACACGTTCTTCTACTGAGGAGTATTAATAACGCTTTCTTGAATAGACCAGTCTGACGAATTTTCGACCGGTCGAAAATGGCTCTAAACACCCATTAACGTACAAAATAATCCATTTCCGCTCAATCGAGTACTTCATTCATAGTAAATATCTTCGTCAGTCAGTTCGAAATCGAGTACCATGCATCTGAAAATTGTCACTGTTATCATACGCTAAGTAATGTATGTCTTTTCGTTTGGCGTGGTCAGTTTCGTTTGTCCATAACTCTTAAAGGACAATTACTTACTTCGAGCCTGAGCGGCAAGTGCCGACCCTTGCTGACATCAAGGAGACTGATCCTTTTGTCGAAGATAGAACCGAAGATTAAGTCTAAACGCTGGAAGCCTGAGGCCGAGGCTGAGCTACTGAAAAGCTGGGTGAATGAGGACACCTATGAGTTCAACATGGACTCTGGAAAGACAATCTATACCGTTGACACTCCACCACCTTACCTATCTGGACCAATGGGTGTTCATCAGTTCATTCACTACACCCAGATTGACACAATTGCCAGATATAGGCGAATGCAAGGTCTTGAGGTTAACTTTCCTCTTGGTATTGACCGAAATGGTCTTCCAGTAGAGGTTCGGGTTGAGAAAGATCTCGGAATTAGTATGCATGAAACTCCCCGTGAGGAGTTTCTCAGATTTTGCAAGGAACGTCTTGATGATGATGAAAAGATAACTATTGATGGCTTCAAGCGATTGGGTATTGCCTTTAACACCTATGAGGATGAAGGCAGCTATCGGACAGACAGTCCGAGATACAGAGCAGTGACACAATCCACATTCATAGACATTTGGAACAGAGGTTTGGTCTATAGTGACTACCGTCCCAATAACTGGTGTTTTGACTGTGGAACAACAATTGCAGATGCTGAAGTTGAGTATACTGAACGACCGACACAACTCCACTATCTCTACTTCAATGTGGAAGGTCTAGAACCTCTCGAGATTGCCACTACAAGACCTGAGTTGCTCTGTGCATGTGGTGCCGTGTTTGTTCATCCGAATGATGAGAGATTCAAATCATATCAGGGGAAGACTGCAACAGTCCCACTCTTTGACATGGAAGTCCCCATCATAGCAAGTCCTACAGCACAGATGGAGTTTGGAACTGGCGCGTTGATGGTGTGCAGCTATGGTGATCAAGGTGACGTGATGGCATTCCGTGACCATGCACTCACTCCAATTGCAGCTGTTTCAACTGATGGCACTATGACAAAAGCCGCTGGCGAATATGCAGGTATGAAGATTGCAGAGGCACGAAAGAAGATAGTGGCTGATCTCAAGAATAAGGGGCTAATCTTCAAGCAGGAGGACTCTACACAGAGAGTACCTCAATGTTGGCGTAGTCGTACTCCTATCGAGTTCATAGCAATGGATGAATACTATGTTAAACAGGTAGATTTCATTGAAGAACTTCATAAGATTGCAGCTGATACGCCGTTCTATCCCAATTTCCACAGACAGGTCCTCATAGATTGGCTGAACCGTGTCACTGTGGACTGGCCTGTGAGCAGACGACGATACTACGGCACTGAAATCCCAATCTGGTACTGTGACTCTTGCGAGGAACCTGTGGTCCCAGAGCTAACTGATGAACCAGTATATTATCAACCTTGGAAAGATGATCCACCTTTCACCAAGTGTCCAAAGTGTGGCGCGGAGGATGGGTTCAAGGGAGAGGAGCGGACATTTGATACTTGGATGGATTCCTCTATCAGTGGAATGCAAGCCGTGGGATACATGTATGATGACAAGCTCTTCACAAAGGGGTTCAGTAATGTCATGCGCCCTCAGGGTAAGGACATTGTGAGAACTTGGCTCTACTATTCCCTACTCCGCACCTTCCAACTAACTGGCAAACCTGCCTTCAGTGAAGTCTGGGTTTCAGGACATGTGGTGGATGATAAGGGTGAAACAATGAGTAAGTCGAAAGGCAACTCTCCCCCTCCGATGCCATTTGTGGAGAAATATGGCGCTGATGCGATGCGTATCTATGGTGCACTAGAAGCCGGACTTGGTAGTGATGTCAGATTCTCTGAGGACCGTCTTGCTGGTGTATCGAAGTTTATGACAAAACTCTACAACATTGCTCGGTTTATCTCAATGTTCCCAATTCCAGAACCCATTCCGATCAAGAAGTTGACACCCGTTGATCAATGGATTCTTGCTGAAGCAAACGAACTCATTGAGCGCATAGTACCTGAGTGCAACTTGCTTGATTTTCACAAACCTGCCATCGAGATACGAGGATTCACATGGAACTTCTTTGCAGATCATGTGCTAGAGATGATAAAGGGACGCTCGTTTAACACAGAAGGTGCATTCTCTGAAGGGGAACAGAAGTCTGCTTGGTTCACTCTGCATGAGGTATTGAAGATTATCTCGAAATCCTTGGCTCCAATGACTCCCTTCATCACTGACAGGATATATCGGGATCTCTATGATGACAGTGGGATTCATAGACAAAGCTACCCCTCACCTGTCAAGACATGGAAGTCCAAACTCACAGAACATACTGAACTGCTGATGCAGACCAACTCAGGATTTTGGAAGTTCAAACGTGAAAACGGACTCTCTCTGAGACAAGGTCTCACCAGTGCATATATCTCTGAGAAACTAAAACCGTGGGCTAAGGACCTTCAGGCAATGCATGGTGTTGAAAAGATTGAATTTGGCAAACCCAAGGATGATACATTCGTGGAAGTAGCCCTCCCTGAGTCTGAGGATGTAATCTACATTCTTCCACCTAAAGAAGAATAAGACTGATTGGACGACTATTGTCGTTCCAATCTCTCATTTCTCAACAAAAACCTCGTTCTCATGTTCAGTGGGGCATTTCATTGAGTTTGAAACAAGACAGTATTTTCCAGCGAGCTCAAGTGCCCTCTCAGTTTTTGGTATCAAGTCCGCAGACTCAACTCCCACCTTTGTCTTGAGAAGTAGTTTTGTGAATTGGAATCCCTTGTCAACCCTTTCAAGTGTTCCATGACCCTCACATGAGAATGACTTGAATTCGATACGCATCTTCTTGTTGAAGGTCACAAATGTGGTCATTAAACACGATGTTGCAGCTGCAACGAAAAGATCCTCTGGAGAGATTATCCCCTCTGGTCCATCAAATTCTGGAGGGGTAGAAATCTCAACTTTAGGCTTTCCCTCAACGTTTAGTTCTCCAACTCGACCATGCTTCCAATCGACAGTAACCTTGTATTCATGAACATCGTCAGACATCTCTATCACTAATTCTCACAGGTTAGTGTACTACGAAAAAGGGTTTGGTTATGTCACTCAACAACAACAGTTGTTTCATGTGAAACTTCACTTTTCATAGAGTTCGCAATGAAACAGTACCTTGCAGCCAAATCAAGCGCTCGTTCAATCCTCTTCCGAATGTCCTCCGAGCCTATTCCGACCTTTGCTTTCATATCGATTTTTGTGACTTCAAAACTTCTCCCCACTTTCTCAAGAGTGCCTACTGAATCACACTCGAATGATTTGAAATCGATGCGCATTTTTCTTGCGAATTCCACAAAACCGTTCATATAACACAATGTAGCAGACGCAACGAATAGGTCCTCAGGAGAGTGAAACATCACCTCATCAGGACCTCCTGAAGGCACACCAGTTTTGATGACAGTCTTTCCTTCCACAGTGAGATTGCCACTCTTTCCTCCACTCCAAACGAGCCGAACAGGGTAGTATTTTGGTTCTGCTTCATCACTCACGTAGTTCACCTATTCTGGTCTTTTCAAACACCACTATATCTTCTGCGCTTTGAACACAGCAAAGAAAGGTATCCGACGCTCACGGTCAAAAAACTGGTCCTCATCAACAGGCTGTGGTTCTGCAAACTCAACTAGACGGAATCCGGCAACTGCAAGTGAATTGAAGTACGTTGAAAGAGTTCTGTGGAAAAAGCTGATTGG
>WOR8_10002133_pt1 | contig 19743 bp, 23 predicted proteins | sample DeeMarSeWOR38_10_FD_19890 | JGI IMG/M metagenome (IMG submission 19890)
TAGGCGCGATGACGCAGACCTGGTCCGTTCTCTCACGCGAGATGCGTGATGTCATAATGGAGGTTGAATAATAATGAGTAGTAATGATCCATTGGAACTTATCGATCAGTATCTTGATCGTGTTAGAGTGTACCTTCCTCTAGACAGTGAGGATACCATCGTCGAACTTCAGACTCACTTGATTGAGGAGGCTGAACGAATCGGCGGAGGCACAATGACTGCTGGCTCTGCCATGATGGCCATTGAAAGAATGGGTGATCCAAAGAGTGTGGCGCATGAATACGCTGGCTCTGGAGAGAAGGTTGGACCAGTTCCAGCTGAGTATGTCAGTCCGGTGAGCCGCATGCTTGTGGTTCTAGCTGGTGTTGCGCTGGCACTCATAGTTGGGGCTTCAATGATTGGAGTCACATTGTCTGAGGTGTTTGGTGCGAATATCCAGAACTGGCCTTTCAGTATCCCTGTAATGATACTGATCAATCTAGCCATCATCTTCGTAATAATTGGTGGAATCTCGTTGCTTGATCGGAGTAAGCCATTGACTGAGAAGACAGTCCTTGAGAGTTTCTTCGGGATAGGTGTGGAAGGCTTCAAGCCAAAGGGCCGCGTAGAAGCTTTAGGTGATTTGGTCATGGGAATCCTTTGGGGATTAATCCTGATGGTACCATTTGCCGTGCCACTCTACACTGTAGCCTTTAGAGCAGTTGCCATCTATGTAGTAGTATTTCTATTCCTCGGAGCGATTCGAGGTTTACTCTTCTTCATCGGAGGCGAGAACAACTTCAACCTGGCTGTTGAGGGTATCCTCAGCGTGGTCTGGATTGCAATAGCTGTTGTACTCATCAACGTGGGTTGGCCACTTCAATACGCATACGTCTATGATGGCGGGGCTTGGACTACATTCGATCTGGTTGAATTCTTCCAAACCCATAGCATCCCATTCATACCATTTGATTGGATATGGGCATTTGTAATGTTCGTAACAATTGCGATTGCAGTCTGGAGAATCATCGTTTCCAGCATGAAGATCACCATGCACCTTCGTGCAGGTAGGGGAATCTGGTGGCAGGGCAACTGGGGTAAGAGACGTCGTCTGAAAAGACCTTTCTGGAAGAGGATCATTGGCGACCAATTCCCAGAACTGACCGGGTCAACATATCACGATGGGTACAAGGAGCCTGACGAGTCACAATAGATTATGAATTCGTGGGGGTGCGATTCCCCCACATCTCTTCTTTTTATATTTCATTGGAATCTGAGTCATTCCTTTGTTTCAATTCTCTGACACCATAAATAATTCCACAGATAATGAGAAGTGTGCCAAGAACCGCATAGAACCAATGGAAGACAATGAACATTGCAATGACAAGCAGTGAGAGGATGAACAGCGCTAGGAGCATCATCACCAGATCGGTTTCATCAATACCTGCTGGAAGTAGTCCCCAATCCGCACTCATGTTGTAACTCCTATTCTCTAGACACTCTCCATTTGATATGAATGAAATGGTGATTTCCTAATTCGTGCGTAAACAGAAACTGCTATGGTCCTGTTTGTATCATTTGATATCTATGTGGCGAGAGATTGAATTTGAGATAGTTGAGAGTGGCTGTTCAAGGCACAAGGTTGGTGACAAGTACAAGTACCCCGAAGACTTGGGCAAGATGTGTGACTGGTTGATTGATAGCGCAGGCTATATGATCCGTGTACTGCAGTATGGTGGAACACTTGGCTGGTCCTATGAGGGAACACCCTACGAGAAGATTATCAACAAGGATGGAGTAACAACTGAGTTTGTACGCTGTCCGGACCCAACTAGTGCTGGAGTGGTCCTCAAGATTATCGCAACAGAGATGACGCCTGTGAAGAAATAGAACTGGTGGGATGTGGCGGATTCGAACCGCCAATCTTCGCCATATAAGAGCAACGTCATTTACCGAGCTAGACCAACATCCCAGTGGTGGGCCAGGAATGACTGAAACCATCGATCTTCACAATGTCAGATAGATGTCAAACACAAAACCACTGGCCGATTAATAGAATCAAAACGAGAAACCTGATACTCACTCATACCATGTTATGTAAACTGCATGATTGTGTAGAGTGTCATCTGAATCGTTGACAAGGAGTGTAAGGCTGAATATAAGGTGGTGGTCAACTTGGATTGTCTTCAGGTCGCTAAGGTACGGATAGCAATATTATTAACAATTGTTAATACATCTAGCTTGACCAATGATGATAATCTCCCCCACTATCATATCAATACGAGAAGGTATTGAAGCAGCACTAATTATCGCAATAATGCTGTCATACCTCAGAAAGACCAACCAGACTGATCTAAGAAAGTACGTGATCTCAGGAACTATCGCTGCCATACTATCCAGTCTTGTTGTTGCTATTGTGGTTGGACTGCTTTGGGGAATATTCGAAGGTCCGATGCTGAACATCTTTGAGGGTTCTGTGGTTCTGATTGCAGCTCTACTACTTACAACCATGATTGTATGGATGTGGAACGCTGGAGCCAAGGTAACTCAAGAAATAGAGGAATCTATGGAGATGTCCGTTGTCCAACAGAGTGGTATTGGTCTTGCTCTCCTCAGTTACTCGCTGGTCATGAGGGAAGGTGTAGAACTTTCACTTTTCAGTATGGCATTGGTCATTCAAGATGGGCTTCAGATTTACATTGGAATCGTTCTTGGATTAATGATTGCAGTAGGCTTGGGTTTCGGAATCTACAAAGGTTCACTTAGGATTAGCATGAAGGCACTCTTCAAGTGGACATCAATTTTCCTCATTCTATTTGCGGCAGGGATGGTTGCCTATGGTGTTCATGAACTGCAGGAAGCTGGTCTTTTACTGATTGGACCAATTGAAGTCTGGAACATCAATCCACCACTACTACTAGATGGAGGTTATCCATTACTCCATGAGAAAGGTCTAATCGGTGGCATGTTGAAGGCTCTCTTTGGCTACAATGGAAATCCATCGGCGCTTGAAGTAATTTCATATCTTGCGTACTTGGGCATCGCTTTCACTTATCTCTGGAGGAAGCAAAACAGAATGACAGATCTCTCCTCCAAGGAACCAGAAGAAGCCCCACTTGTCACGGCAACTTCTAGTTGAGATAATATGGTGCCGTGGGCTGGATTTGAACAATTCTGGCAAATTGTCAAGTGTAGTCTTTCATCCTCCCCCACTTTTCCACTTTGTTGTCTTCTTCTTTTCGAGCATTGAAATATACATGGATTTGTGCATCATCCAAGATAGGTACTTCTTCGAATATCTTTCTGTCACCAAAACGAAATGTTTCCAAAACCAAATCCAGCTCTCTTCGAAAGATTGTTTCCCTGAAACTTGATGAGCCCAGCCCTCGTCCAACCTCACAATGAACATGTAGTTCCGGGTTTTCTTGATTATCTGTCCAATTCGCCAAGACCTCATCCCGTATTAAACGAGTATACCATCCTCGTATCTGTTTTCTATCATAATCTGGTCCGATAGTCAAGTAGAGTTTTCCAGTTCTATCAGAATGTGTCAACGTATATGCTCGCGGATACACAGGACCGTTAGCTTTTGTAGGATTGATAAATCTGACATGAATTTTTTCTGGATTCAGTCGTCGCATTATCTGTTCACCTCTCTCTACTGAGTTTCACATAATTAGTGTTAATATAGTACTATAGATAGTGGAACTCATTTGTACCGGCGAATAAGATAGAATAGAATGAATGGTGCCGCGGGTGTGATTTGAACACAGGTATTGCTGAGGACTCGCTATTGGTATAACTGCTGCCAGGCATCGTGTGGATAACCGAAAAAGAATCGAAGAAGTCATGCAGGGACTTTTCAAACATCTTCAGAGATTTGGGAAGGACAATAGATCCATCATCTTTGACGATGCTATTATCAAGTTGGGCTCATGTTTTGTTCTATCTTCTGTTTGGTGTGTTCTTTCCTTGAACAATCTATCCAGTTTTCCGTACCTTCAAAAGATAGTACACCAGCGAAATTATGAAGAGGAGAAGACCCCCTAGGTGAATCACAGTAATCGCCCACCACTCAATCGCCACGGCTTCGGGTGGGGCCACCCAGTTACCTGAGAGCAAATCCCTAAGGTAATAGAAGAACGTGATGTATAGGGGCTGGTCAAGTCCATGATGAGCAATGATCCCGGGGATTGCAGCATCCGGAGTACTCTCCGTTATATACATTGATAGTGGATCACCAACAACATAGGCCAGAATGAACGTCGCAATTAGTCCGCCTATGAATAGGACTATGCCCACTATGGCTAGTTTTCCTGAGATGTGCAAAAGACTCCCTCATCCGAATATATAGAATACCTATCCAATTAATTTTGCGTTTGCCCTTCGATGCTTGGGTTCCCACAATACACATGGTATGAGCTGTAATCGGAATTCAGCGTAATAGACTAGGCAAAAGCTGAAGGGAAAGAATGGTGCCGCGGGCCGGATTTGAACCGGCGACAAATCCCGTATCGTCGGGACGAACCCGAAGACAACACGGTCTTCAGCCGTGCGATCTCCCTGGCTGATCTACCGCGGCATATGCGATTGATGGGTCAAAGTCCAAGTTTTATAAACGTAGCGACACCTCGATGGAGGAACTGAGACAATTGTAGGAGTCAAACAAATGAGATGTCCTAAGTGTAGACGAACACTTGAGCCCGGTACAATGATCTGTCCCAATTGCAGAAAACCCGCTATAGTGAGTGAATCCGATATTGGAACGGATCGATTGAAACCACGGTCAGAGGTTTCTCTCAAGGGTGTTAGTTCTAGAATGTCAGGAACATACCATGTACGTGCTACCCGTCATAGAATTGTTGCTTCGGATGACTTTGACTCCTCCCCCAAAACCCGATGCTTAAGATGTGGCGCAGTGAATGATGTGGGTAGTCGAAAGTGTAGGAAATGTGGGTCCAGAATCACTTGATCTTGTAATTCATGTAGCTGGCAACAAACGCAGTCGCGATAGCTGCAGCGTTCACTCCAAGTATATAGACATAGAGTGAATCCAGAAATGCAAGTGTTGCTATCCAGGATGGAAGACTTCCAGCATCTGCAAAACCAAAAGGCACGAAGTAAAACAGGAAGAAAACACAGGTCAAGAGACCAACGCCAACAAATGCAGGCAAGTCTGTGGAGGAACGTGCAAAGGCTGAGAGTTTGCCAATCCAGTTCAGCTGACCTCTCTGACGTCTACGCGTCTTTCTCTTTGATACGATGTGTGCCCAACGATACATGGCCTCAGCCATGAGAATGTATGAACCTCCAAGTACAACCATGACTCCAATAGAAACGAGGATTTGAAGCTCTGCGCTCAGGACATTCACATAGACTTGGGCATGCCAGATAATGGGTATCTGGACAAAACCTGCGATTCCTAGGAACATCAGGATAAGTCCTGGTTTGCTACCGCGTCTCCACCATACTGCAAGGCTCATCGTTTTCACCCAGCTTGTGATTGTCCGCTCAGGTTTGAGTCTGTACTTTAAGGTTTTGGAACAGAAACTACAGCCTATAAGAAACTAGCTTGAACCACTCCTCATGGTCCTCATACTTGTGCTGATCAAACCCTACATCACTGACTAATTCCAAAACTCTTGGAAGTGTTTGATTCTGTCCACCCCTAATACCGTATCCGGTCTTCGAAAGAGTTCCATCTGGAAATGTGAAAGTAGCCCAGAATATTAGACTGGCGCCTACGTCTGGAATATGACTGGCCATGATGGATAATCGTCCATTCCTCTTGAGAACCCGATATGCTTCTTCAAGAACATCTCGCTTTGTGTCCCAGTCGCTCATGTAGCCAAGCGAGAACCATAAGGTCACGATATCAAAGACCTCATCGTTGAAACACAGGTTTCGACCATCTCCTACAAACCAGTTTGTTGAGTGTCCATGAATCTGAGCCTCTCTTATCTCACTCATTCTGATGTCCAAAGCACAGACCCTATCACCCTCAATTCTCGAAACGAGTCCCTCTCCTCCCCCTCCAATGTCTAGAATTAGCCCTTTGCTATCTACTCGTTTAAGTTTGATTTTTTGTTCCGAGGTTTCGATGTGAGTCGGAAGCTCTTTCATAGACTACCCACCCTGATGATTAGCGAGCTAGCTAATTTTTCTGGGAATGCCCTCTCTTATGAAGTGTCTGGAATCCAAATAATGATGGAAGCAGAGACACACAATCTCTAAGTCCTCTCGGAGCTCTAGGATACCACTGAATGTTCTATATCTTTCCAAAGGTGTGAGTGTTTATGGAAGAAGATGAGCCTGACCTAGAAACAGCTTTCAAGGTTGTCGCAATCATGCAGACAATCACAGAGGATCTTGATGAATCAGGGAAAAGAGCTTGGAGAAAGATGTTGGACATTAAAACAAAGTCTGCTGAACCTTCATCATCAGACATGAAGAGAGAATCTGAACAATCACATTCAAATGATGAATGAATCAACTGACGCATCATTGATTTCTTTTCTAAAGTTTTTGTAGATGCAACTTAAAAGTCACCTGAGTTGAATCAATCTTTGTTTGAAATGATTGAGAAAAACAATCCACGTTATATGAAAACAGTATGGAGTTTTCGATAATGTTTAGACCGTCACCAAACACATACACGCGGCTTCAATCTTCCTATTCTATTGCTATATTGAGATTTGGACGAGTTGCGTTGTATTTGCTTGGTTTTTGGACAATGTTTGTCTATTTTTGGGACATATTTGGAATTGCAATTGGAATAGGAATCACTTTAGTTTCAGGTGCAGGAGTCTGGCGCAAACATGGTTTGGTGCTAGCATATTCCACTGCATTCTTTTCAGTCGCTTTTTCTATGTACGCATGGTTCTGGATTTTCTCTGTGGCCTTCTTCCTGATTCTGTATGGCATTTTTCTTTTTAGTGATGCAATTCGTATGTTATTCGATAGACCGAAAAACACTGTACTGAACCTCCTAAAGTTCGACCTGTTGAAGAAGCGACTAAGTCCATCTTCAAGGACAAAGACCTTTGCAACCATATTGATGCTCGTGGGACCTTTCCTGATATGGTCAAGTACTAATATCGACCTTGGAGTGGCGTTCAATAATGATCCAGAATTACTATGGGTGCATGCTCCCTCTACGGTCAACTTGGGTGAAGCGTTTGAGGTCGTTGTTGAAGTATGGGACCCTTATGAGCGGCTTAGCTCAAACTATCGAGCTACAGTAGAATTTTCTCTACAATCATTCAATCTCACAACAGGACTACCTCTTTCTGATGTAGACTCAAGGATACCTGAATCATATACCTTTACAGGAGGTTCTTATCGACCAAGACTACATGTATATGCATTCTCAGACTCTAAGGACTTTGGACTTCATTCATTCAATGTCGAGATTAACACTACTGGTGTCCACTATGTGCTAGTTCAGGAACCCACCACCCAAAACGTCTACTGGAGTAATCCCATCATTGTCGATGACTATGCTATTGATGCACCCCGCATTTATTGGGGCGATGTCCATAGCCATTCCGCCTTTTCTGACGGGTCTGGATCCCCCACTGAAGTCTATCTTTTTGGTCGGTATATCTCCCGTTTGGATTTCATGTCATTAACTGACCATGGAGAACATTTCACGATTTTTAATCGTTATAAGGATAACACATTGAAATTCAGGGACTATCAGCAAGCAACTATAGATGCCAATGAACCTGGAGAATTCGTTTCATTCTTCGGACTAGAATGGACATCGAGATATTCTGATCAGGCTCTCTGGTTTGTCCCAGTTCCCGATGTTAGAGGTGGCCACTACACTTGCATCTTCAGTGGTGACAGCATGCCTCTCTTCTCTTCGATCACCGAAACCAAGGTTAGTGCTCTTTGGACAGTTCTTGATGAATTCACAACGTCAACTGGCTCCAGAGCTTTAGCCATACCACATCACACAGTTCGAGATAGATTCATTCAGGACTGGACACTGATGAATCCAAAATATGTCGAACTAGTAGAAGTAACATCGGTGCATGGTTCGTGTCTCTATGATAACGAATTGAACTATAGAGGCTCTGTTGACCTTCCAAGAGTCCCTGTACCTGGATCGTCTGTCATTGATGCGTTGAGCATGGGGTATAGATTGACGTTTATGGCTAGTGGGGATAGCCATGATGGTCGACCCGGGCATAGTATAACTCATACAAAAGCCTACGTTGGACATCAATACCCGTTCACACTCTATAATGCAAGGAGTGGGCATCCTTATCCGGGAGGTATCACAGCGGTGTACGCAACTAGTCTGACCAGAGATAGTATTTTCAGTGGACTTGAGAACGGAAGAGTATATGGGACATCAGACTACGGGAGACCAATTCTTGAATTCTCCATAAATGATGTGCCTGTTAGTTACAATTCTACGGTAACGCTGACATCACCTTATGCGGAAAGGAACATTACAATTTTTTTCGCTCAAGATGGTTCGCCTGCAGCTAGAATTGATCATGCAGCCTCTGTAGAACCCGGATGGATGCCTAATTGGAATGCAACTATTGAGGTTATCAAGAATGGTCTGATTTGGCAGAAAATCGATGTTTCGTCACCGATCAATATGCTGACCGTATCTGATACTGAAGAGGTGACAGGAACAAGCTATGACAGCTGCATTGAACGACTCAATGGAAACAGCTACATAAATCGTCGCAGCAGGAATCCAATTGACCCAAGCACCCTAACTACTAATGGCGTGGATTATTATTGTATTCGGATCATTGGTGCAAATGGTCGAACATCCTACATTGGTCCTATTTGGGTATCTAGCCCTTGAGGCGACTATAGAGAAACAACTTTATCCTATAATGGCTTAACTATAATTATGAGTGAACCGAAGACTAGACCCACAGATGTTAAAGTGGAGGATTTCTTGAACTCCGTAGAGCATCCTAGGAGAAAGGATGATGGGTTCGAACTCCTCCGAATCATGAAGGAGGTCACCAAGAAGCAACCTGTGATGTGGGGTCCAAGCATAGTTGGATTTGGCTCTTACCACTACAAGTATGAGAGTGGTCGAGAGGGGGACATGCCGCTCACAGGATTCTCCCCTCGAAAGCAGAGTCTTACTGTGTATATCATACCGGGTTTTGACGAGTACAAGGGTTTACTGAGCCGCCTTGGAAAGCACAAGGTTGGCAAATCCTGTCTCTACATTAACAAGCTGGCTGATGTTGATATATCAGTGCTCAAGGAACTAATCGCTAAATCAGTTGAGAAGATGGACAAAGACCCTCCTAGATAGGCGGATTATCTTGGAATACTGGTAAGATAGATTCCCTATTTATCTTGCAAATACGCCAATGTGAGGATTGAAAGCCACATCTTCCATATATCCATGTGTGGAAGGAATGTCCAATACACTACAGAAGTTGGATGAGATTGAGGAGATTGTTTCTCAGGGTCCAAAGGGAACTTCTCAGGAGATCAGGAATCAATTCTGGAGAATTGTTAGACAGATCAAACGAACTCCCAATCCTGACATCAAAGAAGTCCAACAGGCAGCGCGAATCAGGAACATACTGTTCAGGACAAGACGAGGAAGGACCTATCCTCTCTGGCCATGTGTTTCTCTTCTGACTCTGATAGGCGTACTAGGACCAACTATCTGGTATCTCAGACTTCTCGAAATACCTCTAAATTGGGGGGCCATACTTGTTTGGACAAATTCAGACTGGTGGATATTCCTCAGACGACTTGGAAGTCTACTTGGAACAACATTCTGCTTCTATCCCTTTGGTCGATTAATAGCTGGTAAATGGGCTGGCATCAAGATTGACGGAATGAGTCGGGGCATGTATGGTGAGCCCACGTTAAAGATTGATTACGAAACTTTTCTGTTAGCAACACCATCTAAAAGAAAGTGGTTCTTTTTCTTTGCTGGACTTTGGACAATCATCACATCGTTTGCACTCGGACTCGTGGGCTTAGTACTGGTTGGTGATCATTGTGGGACAATCACTGTTCTCTTCCTAGGCATTAGTGAAGGAGCTGCGATCTGGAGTGGAACCACGCACAACATAGGGGGAGAGATGGCTCACTACAATCGAGAGAGGAAGATAGAGCAAGCTTGGAGAAAGAACCAGGAACTTACCGGTTGAATGAAATCGCTCAGTAAGAGGCTATTTATGCTACAAGAGTAGACGACAATCTCTAAGAAATTCGGAGGATATACTGGTCATGGCTAAAGTAGGTATGCCATTGGAATTAGATAGTAGAACTTCGATTATTGATATTGGATACTTTGATGCAGTAGGCACTTGTTCGATTTACCTCATTAAGGGGGAACGAACTTGCATTATAGACACAGGAACTGCTGCAGAGGTGCCAACATTATGCAAGGGACTCAGAAAAGCACAAGCATATCCTCCTGATATAATTGCTCTCACTCACTCTCATTTCGACCATTGTCAAGGAGTACCAATATTGAGAGAGCTCGCTGCGAAAGAGGGGAAAGAGATTGAGGTGATGGCCTCAGAAGCTGGCGTTGGGTTATTGGCCGATCAGTCTTTCAACAGGGTGTTTGACAAGAAGGGAAGATACGAGGACATTCCTGATGTTACTCCACTGAAGGAGGGAGATGTGATAGACCTCGGCGGCGAAACACTCAAGGTGATTAATACACCTGGACATGCAAATGATCAGATTTCATTTCTCCACCAAGAATCTGGAAGACTATACGTTGGTGACTCACTCGGTCTGCATCTAGGTGAAAGCAGCTACGTTCCTCCATTTTTCCCTGCCAACTGGGACCTTGAAGCTTTTCAAGATACAATCGAGAAGCTGAAACAGACTGATTTCAAACAACTTTGCTTTGCCCACTTTGGGTGTATCTCAGAAGAAAAATCTACAGAATTCCTCGATTTTGCTCTGGAACAGACCAATCTTTGGTGGACAATCTTTGAACAGGCTGACGCAGTGGGAAAGGTAAGAGATTACGATTACATGACCAAGAAGATACTGAAGGACTCAGGACTCATAATTCCCAATATTGAACTCCTCAGTGCTAAACTCAGGATTGGACTGAAACTACTGAACGGAGTACGAAGAATCAGGGGGAAGAAATCACTTCAAGCTGCGCAGGTTTTGATGCATGACTATGTGATTCCTTGGTTGTCGAGAGGCTATAGAATCTACAAGGAAAATCTGGAGCAAGGATGAATCATTCTACCTCTTTCTCAAACTGAACGCATCTTACTTTTCCTTTTAATCCAGCACCAAAACAACGGTCGCAAGATATACATCGGGCTGGTTCCTGTTTTCCAGCTTTTGCCTCCTCCGCCCAACGATCTAAAAGTGCTGGTTCACTGATCAATGGACGACTGAGTTGAATCACATCAAAAGCAGCTGCGGAATCTCCATCTCCCGTCAGTAGCTTGACAACGGTTTCCGGAGATCTGATACCACCAACCAGTCCGAATAAGAGACCTGAGTCATGTACAATCGAACGGATAGTCATTGCGTCATCCAAGAAATACGCCTCCCCCACATTCTTTGGGTTCTGAATTGCGTTTGGTCCACTGAATATCACACAATATGCCCCCGCTTCTGCAAGTCTATTTGACAGCTGACCCACTTCCTCTGGTCTGACAGTCTGCGAGCGTGAATCCACCTTTACTTGGACAGGTATATCTACTGCATTCCTTACAGCTCGTACAGCATCGACCATTGCTTTGCAACGTCCTTCGATTGTCGATCCTGTATAGGGGTCATTCACTGGGCGTTTGTTGTATGTAGGGTCAAAGAATTGCCAGAGTCCATAATGATGAGCTCCGTGAATTTCAATCAAATCAAAACCTGCTTCAACTGCTCGCTTCGCCGCATCCGCATAGGCTTGAGTGACTCTCTCAACATGGTCCACTGTCATAGCCTTCACTTGAACAGCGTCGCCTTTCGGTTGAGGAGCTTTCATTTCACTGGGTCCAAATATGTCACTGCCGGAATATTGTGAGAGGCTCCTACTTCCACAATGAACCAACTGAGCTGATGCTAGACCACCAGAAGAATGAATTGCTTCAGCTAGATGTTTTAGACCTTCAACATCTGCAGGTTTTGAATTCGAAATCATACGTCGAACTGATTGTCCCTCATGCATCACATATTGAAAGCCAGTAACCACGATACCTGCTCTGATTTTGCTATACGTTTCGAAGATGGTGTTTCCACATATTCCATCATCCTCTGCCTGTCCCATCCAAGTAGCTGCCCGCATGATTCGGTTGGAAGATACCACTCCATTTGGCAATTCTAATTCTTGGAGCACTACGTTCTCCCAAGTTTTCTGATCTACCATCGAATCCACTCACACATCAGGTCACATGACCCGTATATAGGCTTGATGTGATAACATTCAAAGTAGTGGTGGAGCTGGCGAGATTGCTCCAACTACTCTAAATATATGCATTCGATACAAAGGATTCCTAGAAGGATTCGCTCGCTGAGAGAGACTGCGCATGAAGAGGACAATCACCTCAATCTGCATCATACTCTTTGTTGTCGGCTTATTGATTCCGCCAAGTAGTGCTACCGACTCAGGAATTGTTTCATCTCATGTTGAGGAGGAGATTGGAAGAATTACCAATGAAGGTAACATACCATCATTTCATGCATGCGTAGTCTTTGATGACGAAATAAGCTGGGTGCGTGGTTTTGGAGCTCAGACAGAAAGCAACACTGTCTTTCTCATAGGTTCAATACAGAAAGTACTCGTAGCGATATCAATACTCCAACTCCATGAGGATGGTAGTATTGAGTTAGACAACGATGTTAGTGATTACCTTCCCTTTGAGATCTCGAATCCGAGTTACCCTGATGTTGCCATCACGGCCAGAATGTTGCTTGCACATCGAACCGGATTGGACTTTATTCTGCCGCACGAGTTCTGCTATGACTGGGGCGGTGCCTACTATCCCGACTATGCATATGGGAGAGAATACTATACTCCTGTGATCAATATCACATTAGGCGATTTCCTGAACGAGTGCTTGACTTCAAGTGGTTCTTACTACAGTAGCTCGAACTGGCAATTTGAACCAGGAACCCAGTACAGCTACTCTAACTCTGGATACAAGATTCTGATGTATCTCATAGAAACGGTGTCAGAACAGACTATCTCGGAGTACATGCAAGAGAACATCTTCAGTCCATTGCTCATGAACAATACAGGATTCAATTCTTCAGACTTCATAGGCCAACACGCCGTACCAAACACACGCATCTCCGGGTCAAATCTTGAGTTACCAATATGGGATGGACAGTATATGATGCGAAGTACAGTGAGTGATCTTGGACATCTCATGATTGCCCTCATGAATGGAGGACAGTTTGGTGACTCTCAGATTCTCCAGCCAGAAACAACCAACATGATGCTTGAGAGAGTATCTGACTTCGCTAGTGAGAATACTGTTCCTTCTGAACTTCGTTGGGAGGGATATGGTCTAGGTCTAGACCTCTTTTCCCATGGGCTCTATGGTCATGGAGGTTCTACTATCGGATTTCGGGGCCTGATGTACTTCAATCCGACAAAGATGATGGGGTATGTCTGGCTTGCAAATGTAAACTGCATCCTGAAATACAATTCCAATGACTTGTACGAGATTTCCCGGAACACAACAGAGATTCGAGATCTCGTGCTTGTCGATGTGGGTCTGTTTCCTGCATTTCATTTGAATCCAATCCTCATCATCGTCACAGGCATCGTGTTATCGATTGTACTGATCAATATCATCCGTGTTCGTAGGCGATAGCAGAAATCTAGTTGTATAGTAGTTAAAGCGAACACCCAAGCAACACTAAAACTACAAGATGAATGGGCACAATGTGAGATTCGAATTAAGATATTCTTCAAACACTCAGTAAATTTGAAATTCCTTCAAAGAAACCCCGAGTTAGGGAAGTTTTATGCCCATATTTGGAATCTCGCCAAGAAGAATTCTACTTGCTGCAATTGCTTTAACAATCGCAGGAATAGTCATAGTAGGGACGACGATTGCACTTAATCCCCCCACTGCTGATGTCCCTGAGCCTAGCTTTGACTTTGCTTCATACTCTCTCGATAATATGTTTCGCTATGTCAACACAACTCAAGGTGGTTCTACAACAAATATGGCTGAATTCCATATCTCCTTTGAAAACATTGAAAGTGGAAGTGCATATTTGCGTCTAAGGAGCGTCACATTCATCATCTGGGTGAGAGAATTGGCATCTGACCAAGCAAACTGGTCATTGATGGGTGTCAATGAATTTCTGACAGTAGTGACCTTCAATCCTGGACGAGACTCTGATGAAATTAGAGTCGATTCTAGCGATCTTGTTGAAGGTGCATGGTGGGCGACCGGAACGTGCACAATCAATTCTCGGAATAATGAATTGTTTTCAGACATGGCTGCGAACCTGGAGTACGGATTCAGGGTGTCCAATGAGATTGCTAAGTACTATGATGGGCATCAATTCCTTGTTATGATTCAAGCCGATGTAACTTACAGTGCACTCTATTTGGGAGGAATTATCAGTACACATTATCAGGATGCAACCTACAATTGGACAATGGGTGAAGAATATCCAATCTACATGCTTCCCTACGATCCCATATGAATTGAAAGAAATGGTGGACCGGACGAGATTCGATTTGTTTATGTTCCAGAAGAGGTATCCCGTATCGAGCTAGCTGAGGTGCTTCTAGGGTTATGAAGACCTACATCATTCTACCATACGTGAAGCGACGTCAGATTCCAGAAGAGTTTCAGGATGATGACGATAGGAGTCCGGAATCACTTGCAGAGTACTTCATCCAACAGTTCACACAACCGGGCGATGTAGTCTTTGACCCTTTCGCAGGTCTAGGAACAACTCTACTCACTGCAGAGGACATGGGTCGGATTCCATTTGGAATCGAGTCAGATAAACGACGTTGCGAGTATATCCGTTCCCAGCTTGCCATGAAAGAGAATATCATTCTTGGTGACTCTCGGAATTTAGATGAATTTCAATTACCTCAACTAGACTTTGTCTTCACATCACCTATCTTCATGAGGAGTGATGAAACAAAGAACCCGCTCTCAGGCTACAAAGAGAATGGGAATTACCAGAATTATCTCGATGAGATTCAGAGCATATTTCGAAAGCTGTGTGACTTCTTAAAACCTGGTACAAAGGTGATTGTTGAGGTCTTTAACTTGGGTGCCACTAGCACTCGACCAATGACCCTCTTGGCATGGGATGTGGCTCACGCTTTATCTAGTGTTCTTAGTTTCGAAAAAGAGATCATTGCATGTTGGCAGGGTACGGGCAGTGAAGACAGTCCATACATTTATGGCTATAATCACAGCTACTGCTTGGCTTTCCACTCAGAATGAAATAGAGCGTCGGCGATTTTCGACTAATAAACAGGAATTATTGATTTGAGGAAGTGATTTTCTCCCAAAGGATCGATACGAACATTGCTGCAACTAACAAACCTACAAGAGAAAATGTCATCCCCAAAGGGATGGAAAGAAGTCGGAGAGTAGAGTCAGTGAACCCAATTATGAGTGCGTAGATTGATGGTATTGTGGCAACCATGTACATGAGGATCGCTGGACCCATAATATTGTCCAACTCGGTCATTCTTTCAAACAAACGGTAGAACACATAGATGAGCAAAAGCTCGGTGGGCATCAATATAATCAGCACCCAAGAAAGTAGGAAAGGCTCAGTATTGACCGGTAAATTTGATTCCGGGATGATTAGACCGATCAGTGGGAGCACAATCGCGTATACTATGAAAACGACTCTCATTCGGCTCGTATTTCTTATAGACGACTCACTATTTGATATGGTTGAATCCATCTGAACCAACTTGGATATCGCGATTTTTGTTTAAATACTTCGTTTTCGCAAAACTCTTCTAACAAGTATATGAATCCGAATGAAGTGGTGAATTGGGCGAGATGCGATAGATTCAGCCAATTGCCTATCCCAATAAATGGTGATTCTCTTAAGGAAGTGTTCAAGCTATCTTTCTGAACAACAATGAAAGAAAGCAAGGGGCCGTGGTTATATTCAGACGGTCGGCACTATGACTTAATGCTTGATGTCAGGGGCCAGACTGATCGTGATGTGGAATTCTATCTACAACAAGTAAGGAAATATCGTGGTCCTGTTCTTGAACTTGCATGTGGGACTGGTAGGATTACAATACAATTAGCCCAGGAGGTTTCTATTACCGGACTTGATTTCTCAAAGGCAATGTTAGACGTTGCAAGGCTAAAGGCCAAAGAGAAGGAATTGGATATTGCGTTTATTCAGGGTGATATGACCAATTTCGAATTGAACAAGAAGTTCAACCTAATCCTGATGACTGGCATTGCCTTTGCACACTTGGAAACAAGAGAGATGCTAGAGGGCTGTCTGTCTTGCGTAAAACAGCACCTTACTGATGATGGTAGATTCATCTTTGATACTCACAATCCTAGCCTTGCAATACTCACAAGAGATTCTGCAAAGCATTTTCCACATGCGGAGTATCCTGACCCTGATGGAAATGGAACAGTCACCATCACTGAGAGCAACAAATACGATAGTGCTAGTCAGATTAACAGACTTCAGTTACACTTCAAACTCGGAGAAAGGGAAGAAACACACCCTGTTAATATGAGAATGATCTATCCCCAAGAACTTGACGCGCTACTTCACTATAACGGCTTTGAAGTTGAAACGAAATATGGCGATTATACAGGCCAGCTCTTCAACTCGGACTCAAATGTTCAGATAGTTATCTGTAGACTTAGATGATTTCGACCAAAGAAGAAATGGTGGACTGGGCGAGATTCGAACCTGTGCATTCACTCTGATTATAGACTCATTCCAAATCATCATCTAGTACTCTACTACTAGACCCATACGTGACTATCTCTTGTGTAAGCGTGTCCACAATTTGGTTCAATTGCTCAGCTGTGAATCTCTTTAACAATCTAACTATTCCTATCTGCTCCAAGTGAAGCGAATAGAGAACTCCTTTTCCCGAATGGTATTTACCCCTATCCACTGGAATGGTGAAAGCAGCCTCCCTTCTTGCTACTTTAATCTCTCCAACTGGGAGGGTATATTCCCATTTCCATATCACTCTAGGAACTCTGACTTTCTTGTCAAACGTTCTCTCAGACTGGTAAAAGGCCACAAAATAGAGGGTGTTTGATCCCCACCTAGCGATGGCGATTACCGGATTCTTGTTTAAGACTACGGATTTTCCTTCAATATATGGTTCTGGAGGGGCGATTTGGCGAAGAACATCCCTGCCATGAAACAACATGGAACTCCCGTTCCAGTAGTAGATGAACACAAGCGCTCCAAGGAGGAAGATGGAGGTAAATGGGATGAACAAGATATCGATGATGTCAGATGGTAGTGTGTACTGTACAAGAAATATCACAACAGGTAGGAGAGGAAGAGCAGCACACAATACCATACCAAAGATCATCTTCTTCCTTACTGATCTTCGGAGTGCTTGTTCAATATCTGATTCCGAGTCACTTTGTAACTCTTCCACGATGAATCCCAACCAACAGGCACAAGCAGGCATGTAGTAAGATAAGGTTTAGTGAGAGTTGAATGAAAAGATGGTGGACCGGGAGAGATTCGTCAAACAAGAAATGCCTATTGATTCGAGGTTGAAACCTTCTCCCAAAGAGTCGAAACGAACATTGCTGCAATTAACAGACCGGTGAGAGAAAATGTCAATCCCACCGGAATAGCAAGAAGTCGGAGTGCAGAGTCAGTGAATCCAATTATAAGAGCGTAGATTGATGGTGCTGTCGCAACGATATACATGAGAATAGCTGGACCCATAATACTCTCCCACTGAGTACTCCTATCAAAGAAACGGAAGAACACGTAGATGAGAAAAAGCTCGATGGGCATCATCACCAAAAGTACCCAAGAAAGTAGCAAAGGCTCAGTGTTACCTGGGAGATCTGATTCAGGAATTATGAGACTGACAAGGGGCAACACTATTGCATAAACTAGGAATACCAGTCTTATTCTATTCGCATTTCCTAGAGATGAATCATCAAAGGATATCGTCGAATGCATCTGAATCATAATGACTATGGTGACTTCTGTATAAAATCATCGTTCCCAGTGAAGTCCATCCCTTACGATATTGATTACAGAATGAAATGGTGGACCGGGCGAGATACGAAGATCTCACTACTTATTTCACGATTCACTCATTCTGTTGTGCATTTCCACTATTACCTTCTTCATATCATCTGAGAACTCTACAACCAACTCATCCTTCATTTCCTCAGTGAGATCTTCACCTGCTGCTATTTTCTCTCCTGCTAACTTCACGGCCTGAAGAAAGCCTGAGAGCTGCTGCTTTCCCTCCTCATAGAGTAATAGCTGCGCAGCCGGGAGAAGGATGGGGAGTGCCATCGGATAGAGGGCTCGCACTATATCGAAGTTGCTAGTTTCAGGAAATCCACATGTAGCAGCCAAGACCAAGCGTGGGATCTTGCTTATTCTAGCAGGATGGCTAGTTTCTCCATCACGGGCCACCATCTCTGGAAGGGAGAATACGAAGGTTCTTTCCAGAAGTTTCTGCAAGTAGTGAGTTACGTTGCGTCCATAGATTGGTGTGCCAAGAAGCATTACATCAGCATCTGCAATGGCAGGTAGTAGTTTATCCATATCATCTCGTTGTACACATTTACCAGGTGTCACCCACCAACAGTTGAAGCATCCGCGGCATCCATTGATGTTCAGGTCAACAATGTGATGTTTCTCAACATCCGCCCCTGACGACTTTGCTCCCTCAATAAAAGCCTCCAAGAGCACATCTGTTGTACCATTGGATCTCCTAGGACTTCCATTGAACACTAGAAGCTTCATGATTCTAGAGGACTTACCTTATCATTATAGAATAAGGGTTTACGCAATACGACTGTTCACGAGGAGAAAAGTGGTGGACAGGGCGAGATTCGAACTTATCTAGTGGACTCTGGAACACCGAAGGACTTATTAAAACATTTAACAATATCTTGTTAAATAATTTAACTAAGCTTGGTTAAATGAAGAGGGAGAATGATGTTCAACACGCTACGGTACCCAACCAAGCGGCAGAACCTCATCTGGCTCAGACGACGTCAGAAGGAGCGACCGACAGACATCGCCAATGATCTGCAGGTATCACGGCCCTTTGTCACCATGGAACAGAAGAGGGCCGAAGGCCGGATCAAGAAACTCATAGAGCATGCTGCGTCTGTTGACAGAGTAAAGATCCAACGAATGAGTGCTCGATACGGCATTGCTGAGGGCTTTTGTCACGCATATGACTCACAGATATACATCGTCTACTCTCCCAAGATGGGTGTTCACAATTGGTTTGTGCACCAGGGAGACTGTGGCACTTGTGACTTGATGGACGAGTGCAAGGAGATCCTTCGCACCCTTGCAGAGGAGTGGGAAATTGGTATCCCACCAGAAATGGCACCAACAGAGCTTGGTGAGTACCTGTTTGAGACCATCAGGAGGCGACTCAAGTGGGACAAGATGTGAGGGACAAATCAAGAGTCTGCAGGACACCTCCGAATCCACTGAAGATAAGATTGAGTACGAATACCGACCAGAGCAGAATCATCTTGGCTGCGAGTCTAGTCGCGATCTTGTCCATGGCAGCCCTCTCGACGTATCTCTTCTGGCTTCCACTTAATGGGGGATACAATAATGATG
>WOR8_10005484_pt1 | contig 19725 bp, 16 predicted proteins | sample DeeMarSeWOR38_10_FD_19890 | JGI IMG/M metagenome (IMG submission 19890)
CCGCGATCCCTTCCACGCGGGCCGGTCCGGGGAAGAGCGCGGACAGGGTTATCCCGATTTCCCGTTCGTTCACCTGCGGAGCCGTCCTCCTTCGGCGGCGTACCGATCCAGTGCGCCGCGGCACTCGCCCAGGATCTCCTCGAAACTGCGGTAGTGCGGGTTCTCCCCGCAGGTGAGGTCGCGGAGCTCCACGGTGAACAGTCCGGAAAAGCCGACGTCGCGAAGCCCGGCAAACACCTCTCCCCAGGCGATCGCGCCGCGCCCCGGGACGAGGTGGTCGTCCTTTTCCCCGTGGTTGTCCGAGGCGTGCACGTGGATCAGCCGGGGGGCCGAGTCCCGGATGGCGTTCGCGACACCTCCTTCGATGTTCGCGTGCCCCAGGTCGAGGCACACCCCGACCCGGTCCTCGGGGTACCGGGCGGCGATATCCATGACGATCTCCACCCGCCCCGAGGGAACCGGTGTATTTTCCACGGCGAACCTCACGCTCTCGGGAACCTCCTCGAGGAGTTCGTTCAGGGACCCAAGGAACGCCCCCCATCTTCTCGGATACCAGTTCTCCGCGGGGAAGCTGGTGTGAAGAACGAGAGTCCCCCCGCCGTTGCCCGCCAGCCATCTCCCCGCCGCTGCGGTAGATCCTACCGACAGCCGGCGGTGCGATTCATCCTCCGTGGACAGCGAGTACCAGCGGTCCTTCCTGTAGCTCCGGACGTCGGGGTAGAGCGGTGCATGAAGGCTCGCAACGGTCACTCCGTGCGCGGCCAGCCGAACTTCGGGAAAAGGGACACGATCGATTCGTCCAGGTCCCGGAAAACGAACAGGTGGGTCGACAGCGAGAATTCCATGGGTTCAGGCCGCTTCCTTGCGTTCTCGGCGAGACTTCCGCGATAATACCACGGCGAGGGAAACCCTTCTACTTTTCGCTCCCTACGATGGCTTATCTACCTCTGGGGACAGTCCTGACAAAACGGCGCACGTTTGCCTCCGAGATGCTGGACGCGGGAGCCGACATCACAACGGTGCAGAACGGGAACCCCTCTAACCCGCTCTCACCAACGGTTTGAAGGAGGAGCAGGACACATAAAGATATCTGTTGACATTGATTTGATATAGGCATATGGAACAGATATAAGGTTCGTCCCCAGGTAACCAACCCGATTTCCTTACAGGCATCCGGGAACCTACAGGCAACCGTTTTCCCTTTCTGATGAAAGGGGGCTGGGATGGCTTTCCTTTCTCCCAGAACGGTTTGCTATCACTTCCATTCATCAGACCTGTGCCAATTCCGGCCACCGTAAGCCCAAGGAACAAGGTTTTCCAATACAAAGGGTAAACGCTTTGCGCGGCGTCATCAACCTTCCATCGTGACCATGGAGGGGAAAAGAGATGAAAACACAATGGTTTTGGGGGGGCATTGGTCTGGCTTCTCTCCTGATCGTGTTGGCTGGAATTTCCCCGGCCGTGGGGGAGAGCCCGGTGATGGGGGCGATGGGAACCCCATCGTTCGGAGCCGAGGATTGGGTGCCGCCTCAGGGAGAGGCTCGGGTAGTGGCGATCGCAACCCCATCGTTCGGAGCCGAGGATTGGGTACCGCCTCAGGGAGAGGCTCAGGTAGTGGCGGTGGAAACCCCATCGTATGGAACGGAGGATTGGGTTGGAGGCATGAAATACAAGGAGGCGGTCGGAACCGGTGCGATACCGGCACCGTCCCCGAAGGAACGCTAGTTGGACGACCACTATCCCGACTGAACAGACGCGAAGAGCCAACCGGAGTGCGAAGAAGGGCGGGATCCACATACCCGCCCTTTTCATTTGCGTGGACCGCAGGCCATCCTTTCCCCTGTGATTTCCTTCCAAATATCCACGGACATTCCACTCGACGCTCTCGAATTCCATCTCAGGCCGTCATCCATAGACAGCGCATTGAGAGCCATATGCAACTCATGGAATACAAAGCCATCAAATAGCCGAAAGGGGAGTTCTCCGGGGACAATTCGGGGACAGTTATTTTGGGTATTTTTCTTTTAGATTCAAGGAAAGAATGTTATCCGCGATAATACCATACCGGGAAACGTTTCCGGAGTACCGACAGGGGATGACCTTTTGAGGCAAGTACGGATTCTCGCATCGCCGATCCTCTTCCTGCTCTTCCTTTCCCCTCTCGCCCATGCGGATTCCTTCTCTGCGGCGGACAACACCTTCCGGGCAGGGTGGTCCCTTCTGTCCGAAGAGAAATTCGCCGAAGCGCGGGAAACGTTCCGCGGCATCTCCCCCGGCGATTACGACCTCGGGGATTACGTGTTCTACTTCACGGGGGTCGCCCTGGTCAGGGAGGGGAAGACCGCGGAGGCGGCCGGCGTCCTCGAGCAGCTCGTATCCGTCTTCCCGAACTCTCCTCTGGTCCCGTACCTTGCGCACGAGCTGGCATTCGCTGCGGCGAAGGAGGGGGACATTCCGTCCGCGCGGAAGTATTCCGGGGCCTCCCGGGGGAAGGTCAGGGGGAATGGCCGTTTGGCGGCCGAGGGATTCATCGCCGCGTGGCTGGTGGAGAACGAGGGGGAGGAACAGGAGCGCAACGTCGCGTGGAAGAAGGCCGCGGAGGTGCACCTGGAGAACTTCTCCACCTACACGGTGCAGGAAGGGGCGGTGCTGTCGATGGACCGCATTTGGGAGTGGCGCGAGAATGGGAATCTCCCGGAGTGGGGTCTTCCCGTGTCTTTCTACCGGAGGTATGCAAAGGCCCTTTTCCGGGCCGGGGAAGACGGGCGCGCCCGGGCCGTCTATCAGGAGGTGCTGGAGAAGTTCCCTCCCTCGGATGAGTATTACAACGTTCTCCTCGATTATGCGGAGTTCCTCCGGAAGCAGGGAGAGACTTCCCGGGCGCGAACCCTCCTGGTCCAGGCGATGGAGGACGCTCCCCTCCCGTTCCGGTCGGAAGTCGATTTTCTCTTCGCCAGGGTGGAATGGAAAGCGGGCCGGACCGCGGAAGCCCGCCGGAAATTCCTCGAGATCGCGGAACGCGAGGTGCGTCCGGAAACCGCGGACCGCGCCCGGTACCAGGCGGCGTGGATCGCCGAGGAGGAAGAGGATTGGCCGGCGGCCACGGAGCAGTTCGAAAAGCTCACGGGGGCCCGGGACGAGCGCATTCGGCAGGAGTCGGTATTCCGCCGCGCCTTCGGACTCTACCGGCAGGGGCGGTACGCCGAAGCGATTGCGTCATTCGAGGAAGGGGCAAAGGCGGCGACATCTCCGGTGGAGAAGGCGCGGCACTTGTACTGGGAAGCGATGGCCCTCGAGGAATCCGGGGAAGAGCAGAGGGGGAAGGCCCTGCTCCCCGGGATCGCGGCGGATCATGGTGCGGGACCCTACGCGCTCTTTTCGAGCCTTCGTCTCGGAAGGGATCCCTTCGCGATGTTCAATGCCCCCTCCAGCGGCGAGACCGCCCTGTGCGGGGTGCAGAGGGAGAAGCTCTGGGAGATGGTCCGGGGCGCCAGCTGGTCAGCGGAGGATGCGGAAAAGGTCCGGCGTGCGGAGCGCCTCACCATGCTGGGGCTGATCGAGTACGCGATCCTGGAAGCCGACCGGGTGGACCGGGCCGCCGTCCGGAAGGCGACGGGACTGGAGGAGGATTGGGTTCCCGGCCTGTTCCGGTACCTGGCCGGTGACCTGCGGGGGGCGATCCTCGAGACGGTCGGACATTCCCCGGGAGGATCCGCGGTGGGGCTCATCGACCGGCTGCAGTATCCGCTGGCGCCGCAATACGTGGGGGATTGCGACGGGAAGAAGTCCGGCGTGGATTCCCTCGTGCTCCACGCCCTCATCCGGCAGGAATCTCTCTTCCAGTACAACGCCCTCTCTTCGGCGGGGGCGGTGGGGCTGATGCAGCTCATGCCCCGGACGGCTGCCGAGGTAGCCCGGCGGGAAAAGATGGGGAACACGGTCCGCCGGAGCGACCTGCTGAATCCGGAACGGAATGTGGCTCTCGGCGCGTCCTACCTCGCGGGTCTTCTTGAGGCGTACGACGGAGACTACGTCCGCGCCGTTGCCGCGTACAACGCGGGGGAGTCGGCGGTGGACCGGTGGTGGAAGAGGGCGAACGGGGACCCGGCGATGTTCCAGGAAAGGGTGACGTACCGGGAAACGCGCTCTTATCTGCGGAGGGTATTCTTCAACCTTCTCCAATACTACCGGATCTACCGTCCCGAGATGCTTGCCCGCTACTTTCCCAGTGATCAAACAGGAGGCGGGACAGTTCCCGATGTTTCCGCGTCCCCACCTGCCGCAGCGACGCCCGATGGGACACAGGAGGACCTCCCGGGGGGGACAGAAATCCCCGCAGGCGAGAAACCCGGCGAGTAGACGCCGCGACGGATTTCCGGAATCCCGTGTCGTCCGTCCATGCGCGGGCGAGCGCCTCCACCGTTTCTTCCTGGTTCTTCTCCCCCCGGCAGACCAGGACGACGTCGCACCCGGCGGAAACCGCCTGCACGGAGGCCTCTCCGATCCCGTACCGGGAGGTGACGGCGCCCATTTCGAGCGCGTCCGAGAAGAGGACGCCGCGGAACCGGAGCCGTTTCCGGAGAAGGTCGCCGAGGATCTTCTTCGACAAGGTGGCGGGGAATGCGCGGTCCAGCGCGGGGTAGAGAACGTGGGCGGTCATCAGGGCGGGAATTCCTGCGCGGATGGCGCGGCGGAACGGGAGGAGGTCCCGGGAAAGCAAGGTTTTTCCGGTGCTCCGGACGACCGGGAGTGTTTCGTGGGAGTCGGCGTCGGTGGCTCCGTGCCCGGGGAAATGCTTCCCGACCGGAATCACGCCCCGGGAGAGGGTGCCGCGGAAAAAGAAGACCCCGAGGCGGGCGGCCAGCGAAGGATCGTTCGACAGCGCCCGGTCCCCGATCACCGGGTTGACCGGGTTGCTGTCCACGTCGAGGACCGGGGCGAAGTTGATATCCACCCCCACGGCGCGCAGCTCCTCCGCGATCGCCTCGGCAACCGCCTCCGCCGCGCGCTCGGCATGGCAGCAGAGGGCGGAGTAGCAGCGGGCGGGCGGGAAGCGGGTAAAGCCCGGCTCCGTCAGGCGCTGGACCCGGCCTCCCTCCTGGTCGACGGCGATGAGCGGGGACGGACCCCCCCTCCCGACGGCAGCGCGAATCTGGCGACACAGGTCCCGCGCCTGGCGGGGGCCCTCCAGGTTTCTCGAGAACAGGATCACCCCGTTCACCGCTCCTTCCCGGAGCCATTTCGCCAGCCGGGCCGGAACCGCCTTCCCCTCGAACCCGACCATCAAGGGACCGGGGCCATCGGGCCGTCTCAACGGATGCTTCCTCCTGGGTTCGCGGATTGCACGGCCGTTTCCGAAACCTTTATCACAGTCCCGGATCGAAGGGGAAGCAGATCCGTTATCGTGAAGGGGGTTTCGCAATCCCCTGTGAAAGGAGGGAAAGCCGTGAAAGCCATCGTGATCGAATCGTTCGGGGGGCCGGAGGTGCTTCGCGCGGGGGACGTTCCCGCTCCCGGGCCGGGGGAAAACGAGGTGCTGATCGAGGTGGCCTGCACCGGCGTGAACCCGGTCGACTGGAAGATCCGGGAAGGGATGCTCTCTGGAATGTTCCCGCACGAGTTCCCGATTATCCCGGGTTGGGACGCAGCGGGGAGGGTCAAGGCGGTCGGGAGGAAGGTCAAGGGCTTCCGGGACGGCGACAGGGTGTACGCCTATTGCCGCAAGCCGAAGGTAAAGGACGGCACCTACGCCGAGTTCGTCACCATGGACCAAGCCGCGGTGGCGCCCATGCCGAAGAATATGGGATTCGCCGAAGCGGCCTGCATCCCCCTGGCCGGGCTGACCGCCTGGCAGTCCCTGTTCGACGCCGCGAAGATCAAGGAGGGGGACAAGGTCCTCATGCACGCGGGGGCCGGAGGTGTGGGGAGCCTGGCGATCCAGTTCGCAAAACAGGCGGGCGCGAAAGTGTACACGACGGCCCGCAAGGCCAACCATGCGTATGTAACCTCCCTGGGAGCGGACGTGGCCATCGACTATACGAAGGAGAGTTTCGTCGAAGCCGTCAGGAAGAGGGAGCCCGGCGGGATCGACCTCGTCTACGACGCAGTCGGGAACGACGTGCAGCGGGAAAGCTACAAGGTCCTGCGGAAAGGGGGGAGGCTCGTCTCCATCGTGAATGTCCCCTCGGAGGAAGAGGCGCGGCGTTACGGGGTCGAGGCGTCCCACGTTTTTGTCACACCTGACGGGGAGCAGCTCCGCCGGATCGGGGCCCTCCTCGAACGCGGCGCCGTCCGGCCTCCCGCCCTCGAAGAGATGCGCCTCGAGGACGCAGCCGAGGCGCAGAAGAGAAGCCAGGCGGGCCACGTGCGGGGAAAGATCGTGCTGAAGATCCGTTGAGGTCGTGCGCGGGCGCCTCTATTTGATCGCGCCCACCGTGAACCCGGCGATGAACCGGTCGACGAAGAGGTTGTAGAGAATGGCGATGGGGACGGAGGCGATGAAGCAGGCCCCCATGAGCGAGCCCCAGAAGTAGACGTCGCCGCGCACGAGAAATGTGGGGACCCCGACGCTCACGGTGAACCTCGAGGAGGCCGTGATGAAGGTCAGCCCGTAGACGAACTCCTGCATGACCAGCGTGAAGGTGAAGATGATCACGGTCAGGACGCCGGCGATGGACATCGGCATGACGACCTTCAGGAACGCCCCCAGGCGGCTGTGCCCGTCGATCATGGCCGCTTCCTCGATGTCCTTGGGGATGACCTTGAAAAATCCCATCAGGAGCCAGGTGCAGAAGGGGATGGTGAAGCTCGGGTACACGAGCACGAGGGAGTAGAGAGAGTCCTGCAGCCCCAAAGAACTGATCACCTTGGACAGCGGTATGAACAGGATGGTGGGGGGGACGAGGTACGTCAGGAAGATCCCGATCCCGAGCCGTTCCCCGGTTTTGCCGGTGAGCCGGGCGAGGCTGTACCCTGCGGGGATCGCGGTGACGAGGGTGATGAGCACCACGAGGAACCCGACGAAGGCCGTGTTCCAGAGCCATTGCAAGTACAACGTGTCGAAGAACAGGACGCGCACATGCTCGAGCGTCGGCCGCATGTGGTACAGGTACGGGTTGTGGTTCGGGTTCATGAGGTCGCGCGTTTCCTTGAACATCGTCATGAGCATCCAGTAGAAGGGGAAGGCCGCGAACGCGATAAATGCGGCGAGGATGCCGAAGTTCGCTCCCTTGGCCCCCCACGCTTTTGCCTTGTACATCCCCTTGGACACTGTCAGGTCACCTCCGTGCGTCGGGCGAGTCGCAACATCAGGATGGCGCTGACCGCCAGCACCGGGAAGAGGAACAGGGCGATGGCGGCACCCGCCGCGAGGTCTCCCCCGTCGATTCCCGTAAAGAAGGCCAGGCTCGCGAGCACCTGGGTCGTGTCGTACGGCCCGCCCCGCGTAAGCACGTAGATGACGATCATGTCGGTGAACGCGAAGACCACCCCGAACAGCATGGCCACCAGCATGATCGGAAGGACCAGGGGGATGGTGATCTGGAAGTTGTGGCGCCAAAACCCGGCTCCGTCCACGGCCGCCGCGTCGTGGATATCCTGGGGGATGGAGGTCAACCCCCCGAGCAGGATGACCGTCGCCAGCGGCAGGAGCCGCCAGACGTGGACGGTGATGATGGAGGCCATGGCCAAGGTAGGCTGCCCGAGCCAGATGGGCCATGTCGCGGGGCCGAAGATGCCGAGCGCCCTGCCGGTCCAGTTGATGACGCTGTAGACCGAGTCCAGGATCCAGAGCCAGCCGATGCTGCCCAGGGAGATCGGAGCGACCCAGGGGAGCAATATCAGCAGACGGACGACCCACTTTCCCCGGAAGTCCCTGAGAAGCGAGAGGGCCAGCGCCTTCGCGAGCACCAGCACCAGCGCCTGGGACACGAAGGCGAATACGAAGGTGTTCCACAGCGCGCGCAGGAATGTCCGATTGTGAAGGAGATGCCGGAAGTTTTCGAGCCCTATGAACGACGTCTCCGTGCTTCCGACCGTGATATTGCTCACGGAGTAGAAGAGGGCGAGGAAAAAAGGGAAGCCGACGAGAGCAACGATGTAGACGATCGCAGGGGCGATCATCATCCGCCCCAGCCATTTCTCGTTGTCCGCGAGGCTCTGGGTATGGTTGGTCATGATCTCTTTTCCCAGAAACGCCGCGGTTCGGTTCGCAACCCGGTGCCCCGATCGAAGAACTTGATGTCCTTCTCCTTGACGGCGAACTCGTAGACCTCTCCGGGGGTTATCCGCATTTCCACCGTGAACGGGATGTTGATGATCACCTTTTCGTTCGGGAAGGTGTCGCGCATAATCCCGTACAGCAGGCGGTCCGCCCCCAGGTGCTCCACCCGGTGGATCTTGGCCCACAGGGTCACCAGGGGCTCGCTGGTGTCGTGGACGCCAACCGGGAGAAAGGTCTCTGGGCGAAACCCCGCGATGTAGTCGTCCCGATCGAAGAGGTTCATGGGGGGTGAGCCGAGGAACCCGGCCACGAAGGTGTCGGCCGGCTCGTTGTAGACCTCCTGGGGCGATCCCAACTGCCGCACTTTCCCCCCGCTCATCACGGCGATCCGGTCTCCGAGCCCCATCGCCTCCACCTGGTCGTGGGTCACGTAGATGGTGGTGGTCCCGATCCTGCGCTGGAACTGCTGGAGTTCGTCCCTTGCCGACGTTCGCAGCTTGGCGTCCAGGTTGGACAGCGGTTCGTCGAGCAGGAAGACGCTCGGCTCCCGGACGACGGCCCGCGCAAGGGCGACTCTCTGCCTTTCCCCTCCGGAAAGCTCGCGGGGTTTCCGGTGGAGCAGCTTGCCGATCCCGAACGTCGAGGCGGCCCACTCCACCTTTTGGGGGATCTGGTCGCCGGGAAAGCCCTGGGCCTTGAGCGGGAAGGCGATATTCTTGTAAACCGTCATGTGCGGGTAGAGGGCGTAGCTCTGGAAGACCATGGCGATCTTCCTCGCGCGCGGGGGCAGGTCGTTCACCACCTGTCCGCCGATGAGAATGTCCCCGGAGGTCTGGGTCTCCAGCCCGGCGATCATCCGGAGAAGGGTGGTCTTTCCGCACCCCGACGGGCCCAGGAAAACGAGGAATTCCCCCTCCTTGACCAGAAGATCGACGCCGTCGACCGCCTTCACATCCCCGAACTGTTTTTTGATGTCCCTTGTCTCGACCGTGGCCATGGATGATCCGTCATCTCCCGTTCGCAGGGTCTGCAATGAAACAGCAACGAATGAACAGGGCGCAAGGAAGCGTAGTCCTCCGTTTCATAAATGCGGCGACGGATTCGTGCATGCCCCCCGCGAGCCCCGGGCATCGGGAGGAAAAACGCCTTAGGGCATCGGCCCGATACGAGACCGTATTCCCGAGATGCAGCACTTAGTGCCCCAATTGTATACGTATTTCACGAATGCGGGGGACACTCGTTTGCCCCGATGGCCGGGCTATGGAGTACCCCCCGCGGTGGCTCTTCCTCATTCCGACAGGTTTCCCGCTTGCATCAGATCATTTTTCTCTCTTTCCACTTGTCCCAGATGCGCTTGCACGCGGCTTCCGCCTGCGCGAGAGCCGCCTCGGGGGTTTCCGCACCGACGGCCGTTTTGGCGAACATCGTGTTCAGAACCCACGTGCTGAAGACCTCGGCGATCGCTGCGTTCGCGTATCCCGGGTACCCGACGTTCGTCGCCCAGTCGAGCACGTCCGAGAGAACCGCGTACTTGTCGGGCGGGTTCGACTTGGGGTCGCGCAAGATTACTTTCTGCAGGTCGGGGACGGTCTTGGGGAAGCAGGGGAAGTTGTAGAACTCGCTCGCCAGGAACGCATTCCGGAAGTCGCCGATGTAGTCGACGAGGAACTTCTTCGCCCCCTCGATGTTCTCGGCGAACTTCCAGATCACGTAGACGTCCATGACGTGCTCGAGACCGATGCGTCGCACCGGGCCCTTGGCCGCCTTTGCGATCAGGATATTGTCGCCGATCGGCATCTTCTCGTTCTCCGCCGTCCGGGTGACGGAGATCGCGTTCAGGACGGTGGAGACCTTCCCCGCCAGCATCGCGCGGTTGTTCGAGGAGGCGTCCCACGCGAGGACCTCCGGGGTCATCGCTTCCTCGAAGAGCGCCTTCACGAACTTGAGGGACTCGAGCGTATTCTTGGAGTTGAGGACGAGGTTCCCGGCCTCATCCTGGACGGAGGCCCCGTGGGAGTACATGATGGCCCGCATGGCCATTCCCGTGTCGATCTCGGCCGACAGGCCGACCCCGATCGGTATGCCGTGCTTTTTCTTGATCTTCGCCCCGCCGACGCGCATGTCGTCCCATGTGTCCGGAGTCATCCCGACATCGCCCCACAGATCCTTGCGGTAGTTGATGGGGTCCGGGACGTAGCTGTCGGAGAAACCGTAATATTTCTTCGTTTTCGGGTTGTAGGTGCTCTTGATGGCCAGGTCGATGGGCTTGCCGTACTTCTTTTCGCACTCCTGGTAGATCTCCTTGTGATCGATCACCTGGTCTTCGAAGTCCGGCGAGGGCCAGAGGAACATGAACAGGTCGTGCCCTTTCTGGGCGGAGACCTCCGCGGCCGCGCGGGCGTTGATTCCCGCGAGCCCGATGTTGTCCACGATGACCTCCATGCCGTTCTTTGCGCCCCATTCCTTCGTGTACGTGTTGTTGAACCACTTGTCGTACCCCGGGACGAAGTGGTTCCACTGGAGGATCTTCAGGGTCTTGCCCGCCCCGTAGGATCTCCGGGGTACGATGATGGTCGGTCCGGCTCCCGCCGCGACCGCCCCGATTCCTGCCGCCTTGATGAAGTCCCGCCTCGAAATGGTTCTCCGTTTTATTTTCCCCATTCCCCCACCCTCCTTCTGTTGAAGACGGATACGGTTCGGCTCTAACACCAACACTCCATTTGTGTAAGGAAAATAACGAGTCCTTGACGGATCACCCCCTTAAGGGAATGCTCCCGTGAACGTAAAATGGGGTTTGTTTCATAATTACAGTCGATGCTGCAACGTGTTGTCAAGGAGATAGATTCTATTTTTCATGAATAGTTTCCGGAATTCAGAAATTCGGAGAACGACGGACGGTTTCTTCCCTGCCGGCCTACCGGATCTCCTCCCGCACGTCCATCGCATCCCGGAGTCCGTCCCCGAGGAAGTTGAACGCCATGACGGTGATCATGATGGCCAGCCCCGGGACGGTGGTCAGGTGGGGCGCGACGAAGAGGAAATGTCTCCCCTCGTTGATCATCGCTCCCCAGGACGGAACGGGTGGCTGGACCCCCAGGCCCAAAAAGGAAAGCCCCGCCTCCGCAACGATCGCCCTCGCGATCCCGAAGGTGGCCTCGACGATGACGGGGGAGACCGCGTTCGGGAGGATGTGGACGAGGAGGAGCCGGACCGGCGGGCTTCCGACCGCCCGCGCCGACTGGACGAACTCCAGCTCCCTCACTTTCAGGATCTGTCCCCGGATGAGCCTGGCGTATCCCACCCAGCCGAGGGCGGACAGGGCGATGAGCACGTTGCGCAGGGAAGGCCCGAGGACGGAGGTGATCGCGATGGCGAGCAGAATTCCGGGGAAGGCGAGGAGGATGTCCGCCAATCGCATGAACAGGTGGTCGACTCTCCCGCCGAGAAATCCCGACAGCGATCCCGCCAGGAGGCCGATCGCAAGAGACAGGGAGACCGTGCCGAGCCCCACCACGGCCGAAATCCTCGCCCCGTAGAGGAGCCGGCTCAGCAGATCACGGCCCAGCCGGTCCTGCCCGAGCCAGTGGGACCAGGAAGGGCCGGACAGTCCGGCATCGAGCGACTGCGCCGCCGGGTCGAACGGGGCGATCAGGGGGGCGAGCGCCGCCACGAGGAGAAGCAGGGACACGACGGCGGAACCGGCGACGGCCGCCCGGTGGCGCGCAACGCGCCTGACGAATCGTCTCCGGGGGGGGCGTTCACTCATACCGGATCCTCGGGTCGAGGCGGGAATACAGGAGGTCCGTCACGAGGTTGACCGTCACCGTGCAGAGGGCGATGAACAGGATGCATCCCTGGACAAGAGGGTAGTCCCGGGCCTCGATCGCCTGGACGGTCAGGCGGCCGATTCCCGGCCAGGAGAAGATCGTCTCGGTGATGATGCTCCCGGAAAGCAGTGCCCCGAACTGCAGGCCCATCACCGTGAGGACGGGGATGAGGGAGTTCGCCAGCGCGTGGCGCAGCACCGCGTCCCGCCGGGAAAGGCCACGGGCGCAGGCCGCACGCACGTAGTCCTGCCGGATCTCCTCCAGCAGCGAGGAGCGGAGCATGCGCATGAGGATCGCCGCCATCCCCGTTCCCATGGTCAGCGCGGGGAGCACCAGGTGACCGGCGGTTCCGTACCCCGAGACGGGGAACAGCCCGAGACCGATCGAGAAGATCAGGATCAGGAGCGGCCCCAGCCAGAAGTTGGGCATCGACAGCCCGAGCATCGCGAGGAAGCCGCAGAGGTGGTCGACCGGTGAGTGTTGCCGCATGGCGGACAGCACCCCCAGGGGAACCGCGATAAGGAGGGCGAAGACCATCGAGGCTACCGAGAGCAGAAGGGTCGCCGGAACCCGCCGCAGAATCTCGCGCAGCACCGGCTCCCGGCTCCGGAAGGAGGTTCCCAGGTCCCCTTTCGCCAGCCCGAGGAGGAACTCCCCGTACTGTACGACGACGGGCCGGTCGAGGCGAAGCTCCCGTCGCAACTCCTCCTTCTGCGCCGCGAGAGCGCTCTCGCCCAGCATGATCTCGACGGGGTCGCGAGAGGAGATATCCCGTCATCTTCCCGCCCCCTTCTCCCGTCGGACGGTCATCTCCTTCACGGAGGTGTAGTCCTCGCCGGGCGTGATCTCGAAGCCCTCGAGCCGGCGGTCCCTGACGAGAATGTTCCTGCTGATCCAGAGGGGGAAAACGGGAAGGTCGCGGGCGAGAAGGAGTTGCACCTTGCGGTAGATCTCCTTCCTTTTCCCCCGCGACGGCTCCCGCCGGCCTTTCTCCACCAGCCGGTCGACCTCGGGGTTCCGGTAGCCTCCCCGGTTTGCTCCCCCGGGGGGAACCTGTCCGGAGTGGAAGGCGTAGTAAAAGATGTCCGGATCCTGGATATTGACCCAGGTCAGGCTGTAGAGCTGGAAATTCCCTTTCCGGATGTCCGAAAAGAACGTCCCCCACTCGAAGGACTGGACCTCCAGGTCGATTCCGACCCGGTGCAGCTGCTCCTGGATGACGGCCGCGATCTGCTTCCGCAGCTCGTTCTGCGAGGTCTTGTACGTCAGCCGGAAGCGGGGTTTCGGGCCGTCCCCGTCCGGGTCGCGGTAGCCGGCGGAGTCCAGAAGACGCCGGGCCGCGTCGGGGTCGAACCGGACTTCCGGAATCCCGTCCGCGTGGGCCCAGAAGCACGGAGCGAGGATGGAGTCGGCCAGGTCCGCGTGTCCCTTCCACAGGGACCGCACGATCGACTCGCGGTCGATGGCACAGGCGATCGCCCGCCGTACGAGCGGTTCGGACAGGACCGGGTCCCGGAGGTTGAACCCGAGGTAGGAGGCGTTGCTTCCGGCTGCCTCCTCCATCACCAGGTTCCGGTTTTCGAGGGCGGCGGGGATCAGGTCGGGATCCACCCCGTTCAGGACGAAGTTGACGCTCCCCTTCGCAAGCTCGAGGAAGCGCACATTGCTGTCGGGGAGGAATTTGACGACCACCCGTTCGATGGCCGGGGGAGTGCCGAAATACCCGTCAAAGCGGGAAAGGCGGATCTCGGAATCCTGCCGGAAGTCGTCCACCCGGTAGGGGCCCGCCCCGATCGGGGGGGAGTACCCCGCGGCCCGGGATCCGATGGGGACGATTCCGCGGACCATGCCGGCCAGGAACGGGGCGGACGGCTCGGAAAGGTGAAAGATCACGGTGCGGGGGTCGGGAGCGTCGATCGCGCGGATGGTTCCGTACGTCGCCCTGTGTGGAGAGCGGTTCGCCGGATCGAGGATCCACGCGAAGGTATAGCGGACGTCCGCGGACGAAAGCCCTTTCCCGTCGTGGAACCGCAACCCCTCGCGAAGGTGGAAGACGATCTCGGTGGGGGACCGCTCCTCCCATCGCTCCGCAAGATCCGGCACGGGGTTCCCCGCCGCGTCCATCCGGATCAGGGAGGCGTGCGTCATCTGCAGGATCTGCGTCCCGTACGCGTCCGTCGCCAGCCGCGGGTCGATGCCGGACGGAGCCCCCGGGAAGGCAATGACCAGCATCCCGTCGTCGATCGGCGGTTTCGAGGAACACCCGGGCAGGGAGGCGGCGGCGATGGCCAGGAGAAGCACGGCGTAAGGGAAGCGGTTTTGCACGTCGCCCATAGTACCACGCGATTTCCCGACCTGGCTGCCAGGGATTGGCGGAGGTTTTCTCCGTTCTGGTACTATGGGGCGGTGAGCCACTTCGACCTCCTTGTCATCGGATCGGGTCCTTCCGGCCAGCGTGCCGCGATCCAGGCAGCCAAGCTGGGCAAGCGGGCGGCCGTGATCGAGAAGCGGCGGGTGGTGGGCGGGACGTGCGTCAACACCGGCACCATTCCCAGCAAGACATTGCGGGAGGCCGTCTTGTACCTCACCGGATACGGGCAGCATACGATCTACGGGACGTCGTATGCGGTGAAGGAAAACATCGGCCTGGACGATCTGATGGTGCGGATCTCCTTTGTGATCGGGCGCGAGCTCGACGTCATGCTCGCCCAGATGCGGCGCAACCGGGTGGAGCTGATCTTCGGGGAGGCCTCCTTTGCCGATTCCCATGGAGTGACCGTGCGGGGGGAGGCCGAGACGAGCCTCCATACCGCCGACCGGATCGTCATCGCCGTCGGGACGCAGCCTGCGCAGCCCGGGAACGTGTCCTGCGACGGGGACACCCTGATCAACAGCGACGGAATCCTGGGGATGAAGAGGCTCCCCCGATCGCTGACGGTGGTCGGGGCGGGCGTCATCGGGCTCGAGTACGCCTCGATCTTCGCCGCCCTCGGGATCAAGGTCACCGTCATCGACAAGCGGAACCGCCTGCTGGATTTCGTGGACCGGGAGATCATCGAGTCGCTTTCGTACCATCTCCGGCAGCGCGGGACGACGATCTGGCTGGGGGAGGAGGTCCGGGAGATCGGCGTGCGGGAGGGGAGAGCGGTCGCGGAACTGACGAGCGGGAAGAAGGCCCATTCCGACATGATCCTCTTTTCGGTGGGACGCATCGGCGCCACGGCGGGGCTCAACCTCCCGGCCGCGGGACTTGCGGCCGACAGCCGCGGGAGAATCCCGGTGGACGAGCATTACCGGACGAAGGTTCCGCACATCTATGCCGTGGGGGACGTGATCGGGTTCCCGAGTCTGGCGTCCACGTCCATGGAGCAGGGGCGGCTGGCGGCGGCGCACGCCTTCGAGAAGGATCCCGGCCCGATCGCGAAGCCTTTTCCCTACGGGATCTACGCCATCCCCGAGATTTCGATGATCGGCCCCACCGAAGAGGAATTGACCCTGGCGGCCGTCCCCTACGAGGTGGGTGTGGCGCGCTACCGGGAGATCGCGCGCGGGCAGATCCTCGGGGACGACACGGGCCTGCTGAAGCTCATCGTCCACCGGGAGACGGGCTGCCTCCTGGCCACCCATGCCATCGGCACGGGGGCTACCGAACTGATCCACATCGGGCAGGCCGTGGTGACGCTATCCGGGACGCTCGACTATTTTCTGCGAAGCGTGTTCAACTACCCCACGCTGGCGGAGTGCTACAAGGTCGCCGCTCTCGATTGCGCCAACAAGCTCGGCTGATCCCACCACCGGGAGGCGGCGAGGGGCAGGCCGGGACCGGAGTTCTGCTTGTCCGCCCCCCCTTCGTGAATTACAATGATTTGATGCACGTTTTGCTGCTGAAGGCCACGACCGCATTCTATCTCGTCGGGTCGGTTCTCTATCTCTACTTCATCGTTACGCTGAAGGAGAGGGGAGCGCGCCTCGGCCGCATGTTTCTTATGGCCGGCGTCGTCCTCCACGCCGCGGGGTTCGCCCTCCGGTACGCGGAAGCGGGGTACACCCCCGTCACGAACCTGTTCGAATCGCTCTCCTTTTTCGCGCTGACGATCGCCGGCGCCTTCCTCGTCGTCGAGATCCGGTACAACCTGCGGACGTTGGGTGCGTTCGTCGCCCCGCTGGCCTTCGCCTTCAGCATCTTCGCCGCATTCCTGCCGGGGGAGGTCGCCGGGCTGGCTCCGGCCCTGAACTCCTACTGGCTCCCGATCCACGTCCTTCTTCTGTTCATCGGGGACGCGGTCTTCGCCGTCGCCTTCGGCGCGGGGATCATGTACCTTCTGCAGGAGAAACAGGTCAAGAGCAAGCGGATGGGGCCGCTGTTCCGGCGCCTGCCGTCCCTCGAAGTGCTCGACGAGATCAATTACCGTTGCCTGACGATCGGGTTCCCCCTCCTCACCATGGGGATCATCACGGGATCCATCTGGGCCGAGTACGCCTGGGGGTCCTACTGGAGCTGGGACCCGAAGGAGACGTGGTCGCTCATCACGTGGCTCCTCTACGCCGCGCTTCTCCACGGGCGGCTGACGGTGGGATGGCGGGGGCGCAAGGCGGCGATTCTCGCGATCATCGGGTTCTGCGCCGTCCTGTTCACCTTTTTGGGCGTCAACCTCCTTCTGCCGGGCCTCCACTCCTATTCCAACCTGTCGCGGTGAGAGGGAGGGTGCGGGATTCCCCATGGGCCAGATCATCATCATAGGGGTCAACCACCGGACGGCACCCGTGGAGATCCGGGAACGTCTCGCCTTCCCCCCGGAAGCGATGGGGCGCGCGCTCCGGGGACTCCTGGAGAAGGAGTCTCTCAAGGAAGGGGTGATCCTGTCGACGTGCAACCGGGTCGAGGTCTGCTCGCTGGCCCGGCAGGGGTTCCTGGGCACGGCCGAGGTCAAGGAGTTCCTGGCTGCTTACCACGCGATCCCTTCGGAGGAGCTGAACGGGTATCTGTACCACTACGAGGGGGACGAGGCGGTCAAGCACATGTTCCGGGTGGCCAGCAGCCTGGATTCCATGGTGCTCGGCGAGCCGCAGATCCTCGGGCAGGTAAAAGACGCTTACGGCTACGGAGCCGAGTTCCAGACGATCGGGCCGATTCTCGACAAGTTCTTCGCGAAGACATTCTCGGTGGCGAAGCGGGTGCGGACGGAGACCAGGGTGGCAAGCAGCGCCGTGTCGGTCTCCTACGCGGCGGTCGAGCTGGCGAGGAAGATCTTCGGGGAGCTTTCGGACAAAACGGCGATGCTCATCGGCGCGGGGGAGATGTGCGAGCTGGCCGCCCGGCATCTCCTTTCCGCGGGCGTCCGGGGGATCATGGTGACCAACCGGACCTTCGAGCGCGCGGTGAAGCTCGCCGAGGAGTTCGGGGGGACCCCGATCCGGTTCGACGAGCTTCCGGTCCACCTGAAGAGGGCCGACATCGTCCTGTCCTCCACGGGAGCCCCGCACTTCATCATCCGGAAGCACGACGTCGAGGAGGTCATCCGGATCCGGAAAAACCGCCCGATGTTCTTCATCGACATGGCCGTCCCCCGGGACATCGACCCCGACGCCAACCAGGTCGACAACGTGTACGTGTACGACATCGACGACCTGAACAACGTCATCGACCTGAACCTGGAGGAGCGCCAGAAAGAGGCGGTAAAAGCCGAGGAAATCGTGGAAGAGGAGGTCCGGGCGTTCCGCCGCTGGCTCGATGCGCAGCAGGTCACCCCCACCATCATCACCCTCCGCAGGAAGTACGAGGAGGTGAAAAACGTCGAGGTGGCCAAAGCGGTGTCGATGCTGGGGGCGGAGGATCCGAAGACGAGGAAGGTCGTGGAATCCCTCGCCTCCTCGCTTCTCAACAAGATCCTCCACGCCCCGATCGCTTCGCTCAAGAAGGACGCCGACGGCCGGAACCAGATGGAGCTCGTGGCCCTGGTCCGGGAGATCTTCGATCTTCCGGAGGCGTCGGGCCGGACCGGCCGGGGCAGCAAGCTTGCCCTGTGGCAGGCCGAGTTCGTCCAGTCCGAAATCGAGAGGAAAACGGGAAGGAAGGTGGGGATCACAAGGATCAAAACGACCGGCGACATGATCCTCGACGTCCCGCTTGCCCGCGTCGGGGGAAAGGGCCTGTTCGTCAAGGAGATCGAGGAGGCGTTGCTTTCCGGGCAGATCGACCTCGCGGTCCACTCGATGAAGGACGTTCCCACCGACCTGCCCGACGGGCTCACGATCGTCGCCATCACGCGGCGCGAAGACCCTCGCGACGCCTTTCTCTCCGTGAAGTACCGGAGTTTCGCGGAACTCCCTCGCGGGGCGAAGCTGGGGACGAGCTCCCTGCGGAGGCAGACCCAGCTTCTCGGGCTCCGGCCCGATCTTTCCGTCGAGAGTCTCCGCGGAAACCTCGACACCCGCATCCGGAAGATGGAGGAAGGCCGGTTCGACGCCATCATCCTCGCGGCGGCAGGGCTTCGGCGCCTGGGGTGGGAGTCGAAGATCACCCAATACATCCCCGAGGAGATGTCGCTTCCCGCCATCGGGCAGGGAGCCCTGGGGATCGAGATCCGCAGCGATGACCCGGATACCCGGGAGGCGGTCTCCTTCCTCAACGACCGGGAAACCGCTCTCGCGGTCCGTGCCGAGCGGGGGTTCCTGAAACGCCTCGAAGGGGGGTGCCAGGTTCCGATCGCTTCGCACGGCCGGGTGGAGGGGGACAAGATCGTCCTGCAGGGGATGGTGGGGCGCCCCGACGGGTCCGAGGTCATCCGTGGCAGCGCGCAAGGAAGCATCTCCGATCCCGAAGCGCTGGGCGTGGTGCTTGCGGAGCAGCTGCTCGGCCGGGGCGCGATGAAGATCCTGGACGAAGTGTACCGGGCGGCAGGGAGCTAGCTGCCGTGTCGATCCGGGGGAAGAGGATTCTGGTGACCCGGGCCGATGTTCAGGCGGAAGAGTTTTCCGCGATGATCCGGGAGCGCGGGGGTATTCCCGTAGTGTTCCCGACGGTCAGGCTGGTTCCCCCGGAAGACCCCGCCCCCCTCCATGAGGCGATCGGCCGTCTGGGGACGTTCGATTGGGTTCTGTTCACCAGTGCCAACGCCGCGCGTTTCTTCTTCGGGTGCGCGGCGGCGCGGGGAGTCCGGGCGATCCCGGCGGGAGTCCGGGTTGCCTCCGTGGGGCCCGGCACGACGCGGGAGATCGGGCGACACGGTTCCCCGGTCCATCTCGAAGCAGGAAAACAGACCGCGGAAGGGCTGGTGGAGGCGCTGGCCGCAGAGGGGTTTCCGGGGAAGCGGTTTCTGTTTCCGCGCGCGAAGGAGGGTCGCGAGACGATCCCCGAGGAGATCGGCAGGAGGGGAGGGACGGTCGACGTCGTGACGGTTTACCGGAACGGTCTCCCTCCGGCAGACAGGAAGGCCGCCGGGGAGATCGGGGAGAGACCTCCCGACGTCTGCACCTTCGCGTCCCCGTCGGCGTTCCGCAACTTCTTTCTCCTGCTGGGGGAGGACCGCGCGTCGTTCGTCCTCTCCCGGAGCCGGATCGCGGTGATCGGGGAAGTGACCGCGAGGACCGTCAGGGAAAGGAACGTTCCCGTGGACATCATGCCCGAAACGTTCACATTGGCCGGGATGCTGGAGGCGATCGAGGCGCACTTCGCCC
>WOR8_10002281_pt1 | contig 19722 bp, 21 predicted proteins | sample DeeMarSeWOR38_10_FD_19890 | JGI IMG/M metagenome (IMG submission 19890)
AAACCCGCGTCAACATGGTGGGCATAAAGCTAAAAAACCGCTGAACCGGTGGCTGGCGGCTGATATGTTCGTTTACATATCTGGCGGCCTCCTTAATGATCTGCTTTCCGGTAAGCTTGGGTTCCAGGGTGTCGATGACATTTCCGCCTGGCTTTGCAGGTTCCGGCTGTATCAAATCCTGTTTTTCCTTGTCCGGCATGGAAATCTCCTTGTTTTGAAAATAATCTTTTTAAACCTGGACGAGGTCAGCTACCAAATACGTCTGAGGCAAAAGAATATATTTGAAGTGGCGTTAAAAAACAGCCAGCTTATGACATCGATTATGTTTCTGTATTTCTGTGTAGGTTGATTTTTGGTGTAGGTTGATTTTTGGGATGGCCAGGTTGGTTGCTGTAACTATAAAGAAAAATAACAAGATTGTCAAAAGAAGGTTGTTTGCTCGATATTTCGGTATTAAATTTTTGTATTCGTATTGATAGTCCAACTCCGATCGTCGTCAGGTGTTAGATTCAATAGGTAAGGACTGAGTGCTGAGGACTGAGGACTGAGGACTGAGCAAAAAGTCCGTTTGACCCTCGACCATTTCAACATGACGTGTCGGTTTCCGTCATGAATCGTCCTCCTGGAACCATGAGGCGTCGTTTGCCGCCATGAGCTGGCACGGCCATTTTCAATCCTTTCTATTTTGATATACCTCAGCACTCAGCACTCAGTCCTATGTTGACAGATCTGAAACCTTTAACCTGAAACCTTTTTAGCGATATGATTATCTATGACACAAATATTAAAGAAGGCCTGACTGAATTCGGCATTGAAATTCCGATACATCACAGCCGGGCCGCCCGCACATTTGAAAAGTTGAGGGGCCATAAAATTTTGGGCGCGAAGATTGATCAATGGCTTATCAGCCGTATCAGCGAAACCATCACCCGCAAGGATTTGCTGCGGGTGCACTCGGATGAATATGTGGCCCGATTATACTCCGATAAGCTCGAAGATGAGATTATCAGAACCTTTGAACTCATTGATGATAACGGCCGGCACTATCGTTACAATCCGGATAACGCCACCCTTCCCCTGGTACAACTTTTTGATCGCCTGCTTCTTAAAGTGGCCGGAACCGTGCAATGCTGCCGGCTGGCTGTTGAAAAAGGATTTTGTTTTATTTTTGGCGGCGGTATGCACCATGCCAAGAAAGATTATGGCGAAGGCTTTTGCGTGGTAAATGATATTATCATCGCCCTGCGCAAGTTGCAGGCGGAAAACCTGATTCGGACCGCCTGGGTCATCGATCTGGATGCCCACAAGGGGGATGGAACCGCCGTGCTGACGCGGGAAGACAGCTCGATTACGACCCTCAGCATTCATATGGCCCGGGGCTGGCCGCTAGACAGTGATGCTTACGATCAGCAGGGCAGGCTGAACCCATCGTTTGTTCCCAGCGACATTGATATCCCGGTTGCCGCGGGCGAGGAGCATTTATATGTCCCTAAATTGCGAGACGGGCTTGAAAAGCTTGCCGGTATCGGACTGCCCGATCTGGCAGTTGTCCTGGCGGGTTCGGACCCGTATGAAAAAGATGAACTGCCTTCGACCGGCGAGCTGAAGCTGTCGTTGAAGCAGTTAAAAGAACGAGATCTTCTCGTCTACCATTATTTAAAAGATCGTGGGATTCCGCGGGCCTATTTGACCGCCGGTGGATACGGTGAACACTCATGGGAAGTGGATTGGCAGTTCATTGAGTGGGCCCTGCTGGACAACCTATAAAAACCTTCATCTTTTGCCCGAAAGTTATGTTGCGAGGCCGCTCAAAATGCTGGTTTATCGCGGCAAGATGCTGTTCCCACAAATTAATATGGAAATGCAAAGGTATGATGTTGATTTAGAATATTGTGGGAGTTGCTTCCAGCCACGAATCATACGCTGCGCTTTTGAGGGGCCTCGCGCCTTGCTCTCGAACAAAATCTAAAGGTTTTATATCTTCCCTTTACCGTTTCCGGTTGATTCGGCCGATTTCTCCGTGTAGTCATATGCTTTCCGATGTGGTAAACACGACCGTTGGAGCCTAACCATTATGAAGGTGAAAAAAGTAAAGCGACATGAACCACGGTTCTGACCAAAAAACCGACAAAAAAATTCAGGATCTGGCACAGTTTCTTTACCAGTCGCAATATCCGGTTTTCTTTACCGGTGCAGGCATCAGCACGGAATCGGGACTGCCCGACTTCCGGGGGCCGGACGGCGTTTGGACGCGGCGGGACAAGGGATTGCCGCCCCGTTCGATGTCTGTCTCGTGGGACTCAGTGGCGCCCAACAAGGGTCATTACGCCATTGCTGAACTGCAAAAAATCGGAAAGCTGAAATTTTTAATTTCTCAAAATGTGGACAACCTGCATTTGAAATCAGGCATTCGACCCGAACTGTTGGCAGAACTTCACGGCAATATGACAAAATTGCGCTGCACGCGCTGCCAGCAAACGATCGATCAGGCCACCGCCAAAAGGCGCTGTCCGTGCGGCGGATCATGGGTGTCCAGTGTGGTGGATTTCGGGCAATCCTTACCGGAAAAAGATCTGGCGCTGTCCTTTGAGCACTCGCGCAAATGTGATTTGTTTGTGGTCGTGGGTTCCAGCCTGGTGGTGACGCCGGCAGCGCAAATGCCCAGAGAAGCCCTCATGGCCGGTGCCCGACTGGTCATCATCAACCAGGGTGAGACCCCCTTTGATTCTCATGCGCATTTGAGGTTTTACGAGGGCATTGGTGAGGTTCTTCCAAGGGCGGTTAAAAGGTTAAAGAAATTGATGGGCGTGTTTGAGTAGAAGTGGTTTCAAAACCTGATCTAAGGCTTTGAAACCACTTCGAGGCTAATGCGATATTCGAATATCTGTAATTTCTTCATGAGATGTGGCGTGTTGGCGAAACCGCAAGGGTATTTTGATCATTTGACATCACACTGAAATTTTCTTACGCTTTAGCACTAACCAAACCACGGTATCGCGGTATAGGAGGCACAATGGCAAAGGTTCAAGTTGCTCAAATCAGTGTTCCGGAAGGCTGGATAGATTTTGGGATCGGTCAACCCCATGTAGACATTCTGCCTTTGGAGCAGCTGGAAGAGGCAGCTCGTCATCGGCTGCAGCAAGGAGACCGCACCATATTGCAATACGGCATGCAACAGGGCAATGGTCAATTCAGGAATTCGTTGGCCAAATTTTTGAGCGCGCAGTATGAGGAAGCTGTCGATCCGGATCATCTTTTTATCACTGCCGGAATTTCTCAGGCGCTGGATCAAATCTGTGCGCTTCACACACAACCGGGCGACACGGTTTTTGTCGAAGAGCCTTCTTATTTTCTGGCTTTGCGCATCTTCGCTGACTATGGGCTTAAGGTCATCAGCACGCCCATTGATGAGGATGGCCTGGTCATTGATGCCCTGGAGGAAAAACTGGTAAAGCACAAACCGGTTTTTATTTATACGATACCGGCGTTTCACAATCCGGCGGGGGTGACGTTATCTGCCAACCGACGGGAGAAACTCGTCGGCTTAAGTGAAGCGCATGATTTTCTTATTGTCGCGGATGAAGTCTATCAATTACTGGCATATACAGCGCCGCCGCCACCGCCAATGACATATTTCGACAGATCGGCGCGAGTTCTCTCACTGGGCTCTTTTTCCAAAATTCTTGCTCCAGGGCTACGCCTGGGATGGATGCAGGCCAAAACGCCGTTGCTGGAACCGTTTATTGTCTGCGGTTATCTGGACAGTGGCGGCGGATTGAATCCCTTTGTTTCCAGCATCGTGGAAAGTGTCATAGAATTGGGCTTACAAAAAGATTACCTGAATTTCCTAAAAAAAACGTACCGTAACCGTATGGTCAAATTGAGTAAAGCGCTCCGCGAACACATACCGCTACTCGCCTATACGGATCCGGATGGAGGCTATTTTATCTGGTCTTATCTACCTGAGGGCACAGATGCCGAGACCCTGCTTGTCGAGGCAAACAAACATCAGGTGGGTTTTCAGCCCGGGATCAAGTTTTCAAGCGTCAAGGGCTTGCGCAATTATCTCCGGTTCTGCTTTGCCTTTTACGGGGAGGCGGATCTGTTGGAAGGTGTTGAACGCCTGTCGCGAATCATTCGGTAAGTTGATCGAATAAAATCCCACCATAACAAGCGCTCACCTGTATCTTTTGTTTAAAAAAAATGTCTGTAAAATTAACGATCGGTGTTTTCTTTCTGGGCATTTTTGACGACCTCATCGATTTGCTTTTCAACCTCTGTTGAAAGCAGAACAGCCGGTTTTTCGGCCAGCATTTCAAGGACCTTCTTTTCAGCAACTTCAAAAATATCCCGCGAGCCGTCTGTCTCCCATAAATCCCAATTTCGGCGCTCCAGCAGTTTTGGAATCCATAATTCCTGACGAAAATGCTCGAAGGTATGATCTTGACTTAGAAAAGTGCCTCCGGGACCGACGGCCTTTATAACTTCCAAAGCAAGCGAGTCTTCATCAACCACAAGATCCCTGGCCATGCGGCGGATGCCGGCCATACAATCGTCGCAAAAGATCAGATCCGGAAAATCGACGACCAGATCCATATCCAGCTGCATGCCGTCCATCAAATCGGCAACCAAACCGGTTACGGTGCCGACCATTCCGGTTTCAAATCCCGCCTGAGCATCCAACACCTTGGCATCTCTAAGCATCGAAGGCATCCGGATGGGCAGATCCAGATGTTTTCCCATCTGGGCCAGGGCGACCTTCAAAATGCCGAATTCCGGACAGGCCATGGAGATATTGCCGCTTTTCATGTCCATGCCGCGCGCAAAGCTGGTATACACGATCGGAGCTCCTGGATTCGTCAGCTGCGATACCGTTAAGCACCCTAATATTTCAGCATGTGCCTGAGCGATGGTGCCGGCCAACGTTACCGGTGAAGATGTTCCCAGTATCGGACCGGAGCTCAACATGATCGGTATTTTCCACCGGCTCATTTCCATCAATGCTTCCAGGGACTCGGAATCGATTCCAAGAGGCGGCAGGGTCAGAACCCACCCCGAGATGAACGGTCTTTCACGAAAGCGTTTTTCATCCCCGAGCGCAATGGCTCCCATTTTTGCAGCATCCTGCACACAGCGGGCTCCGAGCATTCCGCCGGTTATATGTTTGCTTGTGTTTTTTATGGTAGTCGCCCATGTGTACCAATCATTAAATTCTCCCGGAACCTCCTGGGGTGTCACCAGGCCGCCGTTGACGCGAATATTTTCCAGTCGGTCGGCAATGCGTGTCAAAGCCGCCAGGTCCTCATCGGTTGCCGATCGCTTCTGGCGTGTGTGCGGATCAATGACACCTACCGCCATGGTCATGCACGCCAGGGCAGGTTGGTGCGTTTCAAAGGTGACGTCATGTTTTGGATCTCGGCCGTATAAGGTGACCTCTTTTCGTTTGGGTGATGTTTCGATGGCAGTTTGAACCAATTGCTTAGGAAACCGCACGATATCCCCATCCACAACTTCAGCCCCGTTTTGCGACATCAGCTCAAGCGCTTCCTCGTGAGGCAGGTACATGCCGATTTCATTTAAGATTTGCAAGGCCTGATTGTGAAGGACTCTGACTTCTTGATCGGACAAAAATTGTATAATTGGTTTCATAAATGTCACCCTGTCGCTGTCAGCACATGATCGATTCCATCGGGAAACTTAATTTTGGCGAATGCGCTGCCATCGGTTCGCAGGCTTAAGATTCAGATACCACATTAATCTCGATGGCACCTTCGGCCGGACATACCGAATAACACCCGCCGCAGCCGATACAGTTGGCCGGCTCCACCCAAGTGGCTTCGTCTCCCGGTTGCATGGCCTGGTAAAAGCACGCTTTCAGGCACCGGCCGCAGTTGATGCAAAGTTCCGCATTCACCTGGGCCTTTTCGTGCGGCATTTCCGAGTAGGCTATGGAGGCATCAGTGGCGATACCCAAGAAATCGTTGACCGAGTCGTATCCTTTTTCTTCCATCCACTTTTCCAATCGACGCACCTGCTTTCCCAACCACTCATAGCCATAGACCATCACCGCCGAGCACATTTCAATGATGTGAGCACCGCTCATCATGAACATCACCACATCGCGCCAGTCATAGGCCCCATTGGTGCCGGCAATAAAGATGTTGCGGTCTTTATAGTGCTGTCGAATATCGTGGATCCAGCGTAGAGTAAGGGGTTTGATCCAAGGGCCGCCGCAACCGGCTTTGCCGTAAATCAACGGCTTACCGGTTTCGATGTCCGGTACGAAACCAATGAAGCGATTGGTCAATGTTACGGCCTGGGCCCCGGCATCCATTAAACGGCCGGTAAATTCAATCAGGCTGGTTACCTGAGGTGTGACCTTGATCATTACCGGAATGTTCACGGCTTGGCAGACTTGGTGTGTCACATTACAGGCATATTCAAAATCCTGTCCCACCTCCATGCCGGTTTTAACCCCGGGCATCATATGGGGATGGGGACAGCCGAAATTACACTCCAACAGCGGAACTCCGGTCTGCTCGATTTGCTTGGCCAGGGTGACCCATCCTTCGGTGGTCACCGAACCGATCGAACCGATCACCACAGCATCATGATCGGCTGCATACGCAACGGCCGCTTCAATCTCGGGTAGGAACTCTTCGGGGGGTTCCATGGCCAACCCGGAACGCCCGTAGAGGCTGAAGGCCCGGGGAACTTTACCACAGGCGACTTCATGCTTTTGATTTAAAAAACGCCATTTGGACCGGGTGGTCAGCTCCCGCATGGCCGGAGAATCCGTCATGGTTTTTACGATCACGCCGCCTGCGCCGGTATCGATGCATTTTTTCATATTGTTCGCGTTTAAGGTTGGCTCGGCGGAAGCCGCTACCAAAGGGTTTTTGATCCGAACGCCGCAAAAATTTATTTCTAAATTTGCCATACTAATTCTCCTTTTTGTCTGCTTTGTTCAGCCACTGCGTGCGATCGGCCAGTGCCGGGAACTGTTGCCGGGCTGCTTTGAGGTCGTCCAGGTTAACTTCGGATTTTATGATGATTTCGTTATCACCGGCACTTGCCTGAATGGTTCCCCAGGGATCGATGATCATACTGTGGCCGACGAACTGGATGCCCTGATTGAGGCCCACCGAATTGGATGACATCAAAAAACACTGATTTTCCAGTGCGCGCACTCTGTTGAGCATCATCCAATGCTCCAGGCGGGGATACGGCCAGGCCGAACAGACCAGAAAAATTTCGGCGCCCTGATCGACCATTCTGCGAAACAATTCGGGAAAGCGGAGATCATAACAGGTGGCCAGACCGATTTTGCCCAGGGACGTGTCAACGACCACGATGGAATCCCCGGGAGTGAGGAGCTGAGTTTCCCTGGAATTGTAACCGAAAAGATGGATCTTCAAATAGTTGGCCAGAATCGTGCCGTCAGGCGATATCAGATAGCTGGAATTGTAGTATTTGCCGCCTTTTTCCTCCACGAAGCTGCCCGTATGCAGATGACATCCGATTTGTTTTGCGGCGTCGCACAAGCGCGTCAGCGTCTGGCCTTTTCGGCTTTCGGCTTCAGCGGTATATCGATCAAAGCTCATAAAGCCAATATTCCAGATTTCCGGTAAAATAATCAGGTCGGAATCCTCACAACGGTGAACATTTTCAATGGCTTTATCTATCGTGGCTGTTTTGTCTCCTTCAACGACGGCCATTTGAATGGATGCGAATTTCATCGTTCTCCCCAGCTTGTTGCTAATCTACCGTAAGGTAGTCAATGGGATTTATTTGATACGAAATTTCAATACGTCGATTCAGCGTCTCATCAATGCATTGGGCTGAAAATTTTTCCGCAAAGATGAATTCGCCGGTCAGCATTCCCATGGTTCCTGAAAAAACGACCAGGTTCTCCAAAGGTCCCGCAAATTTAGTTTTTACAAAAGACAACAGCTCAGACGGATTCAAGAGCGAGCCCAGGCGTCCCTCCTGGTAAGGGATCTCTTCACCATTTTTCACTGCAGTGGCCTTTAAAAACAGATCATCCCAGTGGTTTTCGACCTCATTCAGCGGCCAAACCGTTCGACTCATCAGATTGGGACAAATTTGTTTTGCGCGCGGTATATCGGTTTCTTCCAAATGCCGGTCCGTATGATCGCTGCCCAGGCCCACATAAATTTCATCTTCCGTGACAACCAGTAGAACATATTCCACTTCTCCGGAGGTCTCGTTACCGTAGACCTCAATCACTGATTCTGTTGTCAATGCCTTGCAAATAACGGGATACAATGTCGGCGTCGAAGTCGGACCGGGAATGCCTTTTTCAGCTAACTCCTGGATGTGCCGGCGAACTTCTTCCTGGTTCTTGCCCACATATCCGGCGTTGACCATCCGGTTATAATTAAATTTCAACGGCCGGCGCTCCTGTTTCGTTTCCAGCACAACTTCGAATTCCAATTTTATTCTCCTTTATTTGAGGGATTCTGGCCAAGACGCAACGATTCACAATAATTGAACTCACCAGCTTATTTTTTGTGGTATCTGATTTCAAACGTTACGCACCCATAAGGAATTTTATATGGGCCGTGGAGCATTCCCGGCGGACGGCAGGCATAAAACCCCGGTAGATAGGTTTCTTTTTTGGCGATGTCATAAAGACTGCCTTCCACGATCAAGACCTCTTCCCAGAAATCATGGACCAATGTCTCCGAAGTTTCGATGCCCGGCGGAAACTTCAGCATACGCGTGTAATCTCCGGTATCCGGATCGGAGCTGAGGATTTTTTCCTTAATCCCCAGGGTGTCGCCCTCCACCGGACGCCATTCGTATTGGGTGTCATAGTCTTTAAATTCAATTTCAGGTTTTGGCATGTTCTGCGTCCTCCTTTTTAGGTATACATCCGTGTTTCGTAAAAATGCGATGGATTGATTTTTAATCTGCGGGTTCTTTCTGTTTAAGCGCGCTCAGCAATTTTTCAGGCGAGACGGGAAGATTTTTAACTCGAATTCCGGTGGCATTGTAGATGGCATTGGTGATGGCCGCCATGGTCGGATTCAGTGCCGGCTCGCCAATACCCTTGGCGCCATAGGGGCCGTTGGGCTCAACGGGTTCCACCAGAATCGGCTTTATATCCGGCACATCCAATGCACTGGGAACAATGTAATCAACAAAATCGGGATTGATGATTTTACCGTTTTCATAGGCCATATCTTCCATCAGCGTCCAGCCCAGTCCCTGGGCGACCCCTCCCCGGATCTGTCCTTCTGTGGCCATCGGATTGATGGCACGGCCGACATCGTGAGCGGCAACAAAATTTGTCACGGTTACCTGGCCGGTATTGGGGTCGACTTCGACCTCGGCAACCTGGCACGCAAAGGGGTAAGCCGGTGAAATATTTCCGTATTTGGTTTCGGGATCCGGCAACACCGTCGGTGGTTTGTAAAATCCGGTTCCCACCACAGGTGCACCATGCCGGGCAAATGTGGCCTGGGCAGCGACTTCTTGAAACGGCAAGCTCCTTTCCGGAGAACCGTCGACAAAAAACTTACCTTGGCGACATTCAATGTCTTCAACTCTGGCTTCAAGTATTTCCGCAGCGATTTCCGCCAGCTGCCGAAAGGCGTCTTCGGCGGCCGCCAGGACACCGTTGCCGCCCATCAATGTTCCCCGGGTTGCGAAACTTCCCAGACCGAAAGGAGAGATATCGGTATCGACATCTGCCACATGAACCATCTGCAGGGGAACTCCCAAACGCTCGGCGGCGATTTGGGCAAAGGTTGTTTTCTGCCCCTGGCCCATATCTGATTCGCCGTGATAGACTGTCACCCGGCCGTCTCTACCCACCCTGACGATACCGGCGCCGCCGTCAAACTCACGGGCAAAGGGACGGTTGCCGGATACATGGTTGCAGCAGGCCAGTCCGATTCCTTTGAGCGTTTCTTTTTTTTGCCGCTTCTTTTGCCAATCCACCTTCTGCGTTGCCTGGATAACACAGTCTTTCAAGCCCGAACTGTTTATTTTCCAGCCGTGAATGCTGGTTTCATTGGGTCCGACACCATTTTTTATGCGAATTTCAGCCGGGTCTATGTTCAGTTGATCGGCGATCATGTCTAACGCCGATTCGAGTACAAAAGTCATCTGAGAGTTGCCAAAACCGCGGAAGCAAGCCGTGGGCACCGTATGGGTATAAACGGTATACCCTTTTGAACGCACGTGCTTAAAACGATACAACGAGTCAACCCGGTAACAGGCCGTCGCCACGATGACCATGGAATATACCAGCCGGGCGCCAGCTGAACCCACAACCTTTACCTCTTTTGCCGTTAAGACGCCCTCTTTGGTGGCGCCTAGTTTGATGTCGATGTACATGGGCACCCGCGGGTTGCCGGCAATAAAATCATCATATCGGGTGTTGACCAGTTTTACCGGCGTTCGCGCCTTTTGGGCCAAAATTGCGGCGACGAGATGAATGTTGTTTTCCATCTTCGCACCGAAGGCCCCGCCGTAGTCGGGAACGATGACCCGGATATTATCCGGTGAAACGCCCAGTGCTTTGGCGTAGGTCATACGCATCATGTTGGGAATCTGGGTTCCGGTCCACAGGGTGATTCGTCCGGAAAGGTCAACATCGGCGAGCGCAGCCATGGGCTCCATATAGGCTTGATACACCTGGTTGGTGTAGTAGCGCTCCTCATAGATGATATGGGAATCGTCAAAGGCTCGATCGACGTCACCGGCTTCAACGCTGAATTCGGCAGCAATATTTAGCGGCTTGTCATCATGGACCAGGGGAGCTCCCGGCTGCATCGCTTCCAGCGGATCTGTTACAAAAGGAAGCGCTTCATATTCGACCTCGATCAGCTCCAGGGCTTCTTCGGCCGTATCTTCATCGATAGCGGCAACGGCCGCAACCTCATCCCCGTGAAAGCGGGCCTTGTCCGCGGCAAAGATGGTCCAGTCTTCCGAGCGTGGTCCGAATTTGATGCCCGGAGTATCGGCATAAGTGACGACCGCTTTGACACCGGCTAATGCGCTGGCCCTGGAAGTGTCAATGTTTTTGATTTTCGCATGGGGGTAGGGGCTGCGCAGCGTGCGGCCATAAAGCATACCCGGCAAGATCAAATCAGTTACAAATTTGGTCTTGCCCATCGCCTTTTGCAGGCCATCGATTTGGGGATAGGATTTGCCGACAATGTCTAATTCACTCATTTGATTTCCCCCTTTCCGCTGCCCGGCGGTCTGACTTTGAAGGGGTGCAGGATTGGATTGCCGAAATGATCTGGTTGTAACCGGTGCAGCGGCACAGATTACCGGCAATTGCCGATTTGATTTCGGCTTCATCGGGATCCGGGTTGTTGTCGAGCAGGGCTTTAGCGGCATTGATCATTCCGGGAGTGCAAAAACCGCACTGCACAGCGCCCTTTTCAACAAATGCGACCTGAAGCGGATGCGGTTCCTCTGTGGCGATGCCCTCAATCGTCGTAATCTCTCTTCGGTCTGCATGGGCTGCCAGCAACAAGCAGGAATGAACCGGTCGGCCGTCCAACAATATGGTGCATGCGCCGCATTTGCCCAAGCCGCATCCTTTTTTTGTGCCGGTCAGGCCCAAATCTTCACGCAAAACATCCAGCAAAACCCGATTGGGTTTGACTTCCAGATGATATTCGTCCCCGTTGACGGTGATATTGATTGGAACGCGCATATCTAATTTCCTCCACCGTTTTTGAGCGCACCCAGCGCTTTTTGTGCACATTGCTGCAGAAAAACATCGACGATGGTGCGGCGATATGAAGCCGAAGCACGCACATCGTCGATCGGACTGGCCGTTTGGGCGGCAATTCTGGCGCAATCCGAAATTTTCGTCATGGCTTCAGCGATAGGCAATCCGGTGAGAACCGCTTCGGCATCAGGGACCCGGATAGGGGTTGGGGCCACGCTGCCCAATGCAACGGCAACTTTGGCAAGCCTCGTTCCATCGGATTCAGCTTCGGCTTGAAACGCCACACCGGCCAGGGAGACGTCCACCGCTTTTCTTCTGCGCAGTTTTAGATAACAACCGGCCGAGCGCTGTTTGGGAAGCTCAATCACGATTTCTTTTAGAATTTGACCGTTTTCTAAAACGGTTTCACCCGGACCGGTAAAAAACGAATCAAGGGAAATTTTCTTTTCCGCCGTTTTTGATGCCAGAATGAGCTGGGCGTCCAGCGCCATCAGCGGGGGGATCGAGTCGGCAGCTGGTGAGGCATTGCAAATGTTGCCGCCGATGGTGCCCACATTCCGTATCTGCCACGATCCGATCAGGCCGACGGCTTCGCAAAGGATCGGCAAATGCGTTTTCAGCAAAGGGTGGTCGGCGATATCGGCGTGGCGAGACAGGGCGCCGATATGAATTTCAGAATTTTGGGCTCGAACGAAATCCAGTTCTTTGAGGTTGTGGAGACTGATGATCCGGCGGGGCAGGATTTTTTTCTTTTTCATGTTTAAAACAAGGTCGGTGCCGCCGGCAATGACTTTGGCATCCGCTCCGGAAATTTCGAGTTCGGTCAGCGCGTCATCCAAACTGGGCGCCTCCCAATAGTCAAAAGACCGAATACGCATTTTCCCCTCCTGGATGATATGATTAGAAACGTGAAGGATAAAAACTCATTTTGAGCAAATGAATTCGGCTTCTAAAGTTCGGATTCTTCAACGGCCTCTTTGCTTTTTTCTAAATGCATCTCCATAGCCCGACGGGCTTCCTCGACATTTCCTTTTTGAACGGCATCAAAAATGGCTTGATGCTCTTCGATAACTGATAGTGCGCGACCCTCAAGCGACAGCGCTTTAGTGCCCATCAAATGGATCATGTCTCTTAGGTTTTCCAGGATTGCGATCAGACGGCGGTTATTGGTTAATTTGCTGAAATAGGTGTGAAACGATCTGTCGGCCTCCATAAATCCGAGATAATCTTTTTGCTTTGCCGTTTTCCTTTGCTGGAGCAAGGATTCTTCGATTTCAAAAAGATCAAACGGAGGCGATGCTTCCGTAATTTTTACCACCGCTGCCAGTTCGATGGCTTTTCTCAATTCGAAAATTTCTTCGACATCGCGCCGGGTGAAACGATTGACCATCAGGCCCCGGCGGGGCAAAAAGATGATGAGTCCCTGGGAGGCAAGTTCCAATAGCGCCTCTCTGACCGGTGTCCGGGAAATCCCGAGATCAGACGCAATGGCCTTTTCGTTGTAGAGTTCACCAATCTTCCAGTCCCCGGAGAGGATGGATTTGCGAATCGCTTCATACGCTTTTTTGGATAGAGACTGCGGTTGTTCAATGGCCTCAAATCTTGGCATGTGATTAACCTTTTGAAGTTTTCAGCATTTTTACATTAGTGGATCATCGCTTAACATAATCGCTCGAAGGCAGCATGACTGTGATATATTACATACCCAAAACATCTTGTCAAGGACTTTATATCCAAAAGTTTTTGTTTATTTATCGTTGTGTCAAATGATGCGATCAAATAATATATGAAATTATTTCAATAAATTATATAATAACTGGATATTTTGGGGCATTCGTACCTTGATCGTTAACACTTTTTTATTTTTTCTCTTGACAGAAGTTTGAGTTCAATATATGCATGTAATATATTACATGCATATATCTTTTTAATTTGCTACTTATGTTGGTTCCGAAACCGCATTTTTCCCCTATCTGGTTTACCCGGTTGCACGAATATTTGAAAAGAGATGGTTAATGTGGTGGAAAAGCGTATGAATTCCAATCCGGATACAATCCTCAATGTCAAAAACCTCTCAATGGCTTTTGGAGGCCTGGTGGTCTTCAAGAATATCACCCTCGACATCATCAAGCATCAGATCGTAGCGTTGATTGGACCCAATGGTGCCGGGAAAACGACGCTGATCAACTGCATCACCGGCGTTTATAAACCGACACGAGGTAAAATTTTCTTCCAGGATCGTGCGATCTCCGGCCTGCGTCCCCACCAGATTTGCCGCGTCGGAATCGGACGCACCTACCAGATCCCCCGACCATTTATGAATATGAGCGTTTTTGAAAATCTCCAGGTCTGCGCCAAACCGGGCCAGGTGAATTTTAGAGGGCTGCTTGATCTGGTTGGATTGTGGGAAAAGCGCAACCGTCTGGCCAAAACCCTGACGTTTCAGGAACGGCGGCTTCTGGAGCTGTCTCGCGCCCTGGCGGTTAATCCCAAACTGCTGCTTCTGGATGAAACCATTGCCGGATTGAACCCTTCCGAGACCAAAGAGATGATGGCAATAATGGCGCGGATTCATTCGGAGTTCAACGTCACCATCCTGTGGGTTGAGCATGTCATGAGCGCCATCATGGAGACCGCCCATCACATTTTTTGCCTTCATCAGGGTGCGCTCATTGCCGACGGATGTCCGGCTGACATTGCCAACGATGAGAAAGTGATCGAAGCCTATTTGGGCGAAGAATACAAGTTTGAGAAAAAATAGGCCAGACATGTTGAATATCGAAAACCTTAATGTCTTCTATGACGGCCTCCAGGCGCTTTACGACGTATCGCTGGAGATTCAAGCAGAGGAGTTTGTCTGCATACTGGGTCCCAATGGTGCGGGAAAATCAACCTTGCTTCAAACCATCGCCGGTATGCTGGTTCCGGGACAGGGTGAAATATCTTTTAAAAACCACCCCATTCAGGGTCTGGCAGCCGATAAAGTCGCTTCTCTGGGCCTGGCGCTGGTACCGGAAGAAGGCTGGCTTTTTGGACAGATGAGTGTCGAAGAGAACCTTTTAATGGGGGCTTATCCTAAAATAGCGCGGGGGAACATAAAGCGACAGATAGATTTTGTATTCGATTTGTTTCCCATTTTAGCTGAACGCAAAAAACAGCAGGAAGAAACCCTTAGTGGCGGAGAGCGCCAGATGCTGGCCGTTGGCCGCGGTTTGATGAGCAACCCCCAAATGCTCCTGCTGGATGAACCCTCTCTGGGGCTGGCGCCGCTGGTTATCAAAGACATTCTTAGCGTGCTCATCCGCATCAATCAGGAAGAGAAAACCACCATTTTATTGACCGAACAGAATATCTTTCATGCACTCAAAATCAGCCAGCGTGGCTACTTGCTTGAAAATGGCAAAATTGCCATGCAGGGGGCCAGCAAGGACCTGCTGGGCAATGAACATATAAAGAAAAACTACTTGGGGCTCTAACATCAACCATACTATGAAAAGGAGGTCTCTATGAAAAAACCCGCTTTTTTAACCATTCTTATTTTAGTTTCAACCCTTTTTTTACTCCCTTGCGGCACAATGGCCGCAGATACCATCAAATTGGGTCTGGTGACTCCCCTGTCAACCGGTGATTTCAGATCCGGTAAAATCAACGTGCAAACCGTCGAGCTGGCAGTCGAGGAGCTGAATGCCAAAGGCGGGATCTTGGGCAAAAAAGTTGAGGTGGTCACAGCCGATGACGAGGGCAAACCGGCTGCTGGAGTTATCGCAATCAAGCGAATGATTACCACCGAGAAAGTTTCCGCCGTTGTGGGATTGTGGCACAGTTCGGTGGCGGTGGCTCAGGCAAAAGTCGCCAACCAGCTGCAGGTGCCGATTATGCTTCATTACAGCTGGACCGACGATTTAACCGCAGGCCATTCGGATTATATCTATCGCGTAGGGCCGTTTAACGCCGAGATCGCACAGCTCGCCTTGCCTTATATCAAGAAAAATTTCAAAACCATATCCATCCTGTACGAAACCAATGCGTTTGGTACCGGTTTTGCTGAATATCTGGAAAAAATTGCCAAAGCCGAAGGGCTTACCGTTTACAGTATCGGCTACCCGCAAGAAGCGACGGATCTTAAACCCCAGCTGCTGGAACTGAAGGCCAAATCACCCAAACCAGAACTCCTCGTTATCGCTGCGGTATATGAAGCCACCAATTTGATTCCCAAACAGGCCCATGAAATCGGCCTTGCCCCCGGGATGCAGATCCTCTGCAGTTGGGACTGGCCCACCTATCCTGCCTTCCAGGAGATCCTGGGGGAAAAAGGCGTTGGTGTGACCTACGCGACCTTTGAGTCGGATAAGCTCAAGCTGTCGCCTTTAGGTGAAAAATTTAAAAAGGCTTACAAGGCCAAATACGATATGGATCCGCCGGTTTTTGCCCTTTTTCTGTATGACGAGGTGATGATTCTGGCAGAGACCATGGAACGAATCAAATCGTCTGATCCCAAAGATGTTGCTGCAGCGCTAAAGGACACCAGGTTTGAAGGCACCACCGGCCTGATTACCTTTGAGCGCAGGGATGAACCGGGGCCGATTTGGAATCAATGGATGGGGCATCAACTCTTTATCAACAAGCTGACCGCCGTTGAGGGTAAAGGGTACAAACGCGAGGAAATTTATCCCTGACGGTATCAAATCTGACCAAAACATCCCGGGGACACACGCACCCCCCGGGATGTTATTTCGGGAGATGTGCGCATGTTATTGGAACTGATTGTACGCGGCATAACCATAGGGCTAGTTTATGCGCTAATGGGTGTCGGACTGGCACTTTTAAACGGCGTCATGCGGATCATCAATTTTGCCCATGGTGAGTTCTATATGATCGGCGGCTATATGGCATACTATTCGATGACGCTGCTGGGATTGCCGTTTTATTTTGCAGTGCCCACGGCCATCGCAATTACGTTTTTGCTTGGTGCGGTTGTCGAAAAACTGCTGTTGAGCCCCATTCATACGCAGGAAATTGAAAAGCCGATGGATTATGCCCTGATCATGACCTTCGCATTGCTCCTGTTTTTTCGGCAACTGGCGATAAAAATCTTTGGACCGTTTCGCCATAAACCCCCTGACTACATTCCGGCTGAGGTCCACATTCTGGGCGTCAAAATCAGTGGAAACGAGGTGCTGGCCGGCGTCGTTTCCGCGCTCCTGGTTTTAGGCCTGGCGCTGTTTATAAAGAAGTCATGGCGGGGAAGGGGTTGGAGGGCCATCACCCTGTCGCGCAAAGGTGCCAAAATAAACGGCGTAAATATCGGTAAAGAAAGCTGGATCTCCTGTGGGGTGGCATGTGCGCTGGCAGGGGCTGCCGGTGCCCTGGTTGCCCCTATTTTTACCTTATCCCCTACGATCGGTGGTTCTCCACTGGTTAAAAGTTATGAGGTCATGGCCATCGGCGGCCTGGGTTCAATTGCAGGCGCATTGGTGGCCGGGTTGATGCTTGGCGTCGCCGAGACCTTGGGTGCTTTTTACATTTCATCGGCTTACAAGGACGCCATTGGTTTTCTGATGATGGCCTTTTTTCTCTTGTTCAGGCCCCAAGGGCTCTTCGGGCAAAAATAGCGGATTGAATGCCTTATGAAAAGAAACGAAATTATCTTTTTCATTATCATCATCGCAATGGGCCTGATTGCGCCGTGGGTGTTGCCTTCTGTGTGGACCATGGTGGTAAGCTTATTCTGCTATTATGCCATCTTGACCATCGGCTGGAACATCATTTTCGGCTATACGGGTCTCTTTTCATATGGTCACGTGGCTTTTCCGGCCATCGGAGGTTATACGGCGGCGTTGCTGTCCGAGCACTTGGGCCTTTCACCATTTTTAGGGCTTCTGGCAGGCGCGTGCGCTGCAGGATTTATCGGAATACTGATCGGTTTGCTCATTTTAAGGGTGCGCGGCTTTTATCTGTGCCTGGTGACCTGGGCTTTTGCAGAAGTGGTCAATGTGGTACTTAAAGCCGAACACCACATCACCGGCGGTACTGGGGGGTTTCTGGCGCCCTCATTTGTTTCCGGGCCCAATGCCGAGCTGTTTGGATATTTTATCGGGCTGGGATTGATGGCGCTTACCTTTGCGGTTTCGGCACTTCTGTATCACTCGCGCTGGGGTCTTTATCTTTTTGCGATTCGTGACGATATTGATGCCGCTGAGAGCATGGGGGTCAAAACCCGATTCTGGAAAGTTTTCGGTTTTGCGTTCGGCTGTGCCTGGGCCGGCTTGGCGGGCGCTTTTTTCACTTACTATTTCAATTTGATCGATCCCAGCATCGGCGGCCTGGATGAGATGGGTAAAGTTTGCTTGATCGTCATCATCGGAGGCCTGGGTACGGTTTATGGACCGATTCTGGGATCTTTTTTTGTCGTCATCGTTGCCGAATTTCTCAGGGGCTGGGTGGGCGGTTACAGCCTTCTTATTTTTGCCACCATTATGATCCTTGCTGTTCGATTTGTGCGCGGCGGCTTTATGGAAATCATTCAGGTGATCTCTCCTCATCTTAGAGACAAATATTTAATGTTGATTGGCAAAGAAGATATCGCACCGCGCGAAATCTCTAAATAAATGCATTCCGCACTTCTTAAATCCACCTAATCCTTTAGCCGCTGTCCTTTACGCCAGGCCCTTTTCGACCGCTTTATTCTTTCCATCATCATCATCCAGGCCTGTTTATTGTATACCTGCACCTGACCGCGGTTGTGCTGATAAAACGGCGTGTCCAGATGGGCTACATGGAAAGAATATTCGTAATTTGAGATGCTGGTTTGCCAGTGGCCGGTCAATCTGCCGATAACCGACCCGCCGATAAAAAGCAGGCAGATGACGGCCCCATAAAGCAGTGGATTTAAAATGCCGGATCTTTTTGCAGTTGAGAGATACAGGGTGTTTTTTTCAGGGCAGACGGCCACGCATTTAAGGCACCCATGGCACTCATCAGAAATGACGCCGGTGGTTTTATGGACGTTTATGTCCACCGGACAGGTGCGCGTGCATTGCTGGCACTGGGTGCAGGTATTTTCATTGCGGTGGATTTTAAAAATACTGATAAAACTGAGTCCGCCTAAAAGGGCGCCATAGGGGCAGAGGTAACGGCACCAGAAGTTGCGGATTAAGATCGACAAAACCAATAAGGCCACCAGCACCCAGAACGCCAATGCGGAGATGTCTGTAAAAAAGTGCAGCATTTTAATATCCGCCACCATGTTGTAAGGGCTGTAAATAAAATAGTCCAGGTCGCGGACATTCATTTTGATGATGATGGCCCAGATAAAAAAGAAAAGCAGCATATACTTTAAGCTGCGCAGCGGGTAATCCAGCCAGCGGGCAACCTTGATGTCCTTTCTGCAGATCAGGCGGTGAAGCCGATTTAAATACTCGGTCAGCAGGCCGAACGGGCACACCCAGCTGCAGAACCCGCGTTTTAACAAAATGGCGGTGGATAAGATCACCAGGAAAATAATCAGACCGGACGGATGGATGGGATTAAAAATACCCGTGACCAGCCAGTATTTAAAGCTGATCAGGGCGGTCGGTTGACCGTCGGCAGCAACCCTTTTTCCAGCTGGTTGACAAAAAGGGTAAACTGCACGCCAATGAGCACGACAACGGCCAGAAAAAGATACTGGATTATTTTGCGATAAATTTGAATATGGTGATCGGCCCCGTTTTTGGGCGTTTGCATAAATTCATTCATCTGTCGCTAAACCACTTCTATGCATTTATATAATCTATACAAAAGGGGCAATCGATATGATTTGATTTAAATCAAAATTAAACTTATCTTCTACAAACCGGCTTCAAACTCCTAATAGAAGCCATTTCAAAACCCCTTTCCGGCATTGATAAAGGAGGTGTCATGGCAATGAAACGCTTTGTTGATTTGAGCATCAGCATTGAGCCCGGGCTTTCCAGCGACCCGCCCATGATGATCCCCAAGATTGATTATATCGATCATACAAT
>WOR8_10009200_pt1 | contig 19712 bp, 20 predicted proteins | sample DeeMarSeWOR38_10_FD_19890 | JGI IMG/M metagenome (IMG submission 19890)
CGCCCGGTGTCCAGAGCCAGATCAAAATCCTTGGTCATTTGGGAGGCGGTAAATGCCGGAGCAAATTCCCGCTTTTTAAGCATTTGCGCTTTGAACCCGACCAGCGGAGAGGCAACCACACTGTTGTTGATGATGTCAATCATCTGCTCCCAGTCCAGCCCGCCGCGTTTGCCGAAAATTAGGGCCTCGGCGGTCATGGCGGAAGTGATGCCCACCATCATGTTCACCACAAGCTTCAGGGTGCGGGCCTGCTCCTCCGTTCCCACGTGAAATACCTTCTGGCCGAGTTTTTCAAAAATAGGCCGGCAGCGGACAAATGCATCTTCAGGACCGGAGACTAAAATGGTCAGGCTGGCGCTGATGGCAGACTCGGTGCTGCCCGATACCGTCGAGCGCAGAAATCGAACGCCCTTTTCTTCGGCGATTTGACCGATGCGGGCCCGATGCGGGCCGAGATCGCCGGAGAGACCGTGCTCATGTCGATGTAAATCATGCCCGGCTTTGCGGATTGAAAGACTCCCTGCGGCCCGGCGGCCACCGTAGCCAATGCCGGGTCATCCGGGATCATGGAAATGACGATGTCGGCCTGACCCGCAACGTCAGCCGCAGTGTTTGCGGGCGTTGCGCCCTTCTTTGTCACGGCGCTCATGGCCGCCGGCACGATGTCGTAAACCGCCAAAGGATAACCGGCATCCAGCAAATGGGCTGACATGGGATTCCCCATTTTCCCCAGCCCGATCCATCCCAGTTTTGGTTGTTTACTCATAGAGTTCTCCTTTGCTCGACCGAGCGTCTAGCTATCTTCCTGGGGACGGAAAGCGGCTTCGGCGGTTTCCGCCCGTAAAAAGGTTCGGTATTTTAACAGATGGACGACCACCCCTGCCAGAGATGCCAGCACGATGGCGACAAAGCCGAATTGCACACTCACCCGTTGTGACAGCAGGCCGGCCATCCAGACGATAAACATCCCGCCAACCCAGTTCATGGCTGCCAGCACCCCCAGTGAGGTGCCGGCCACCTTAAAAAACAGGGTTCCGGTCAAAGCCAGCAAAGAGGGAAAAATGCCCGAGCAACCCAGGCCGCTGAAGATCAGGGCCGTTGCGGAGATCCAGCCGCTGGTTTGCCAGGCAACCAACAAAGCGGCGAGCTGTAGAAATAGAAGAATCAGAATGATTCGCGTCGTTGCCGCGTAAGCCGCCAGCCAGATGCAAATCAGTCGTCCTGCAAAAATGCACACAAAAAAGGCCGATAAAACGATACTGGCTTCAAAAATAGAGAGGCCTTTGGCTTCCATCAAATAGGTTACGCCCAGAAACATCACACCTATCTGGGCGCCCACCGCAAAAGTCGCAAGCAGCAAAAGAGAGAGAAAATTACTGCCGCTAAAAAGCCGACGGGCATCTTTGAAAAAGGGGGTCCGCACATCAGGGCGCCCGTTGGGAACTCTGGTAAAGAGAAAGAAAAAGCCGACGGCCAGCAACATCCCGCCGAGCCCGATATAGCCATATTGCCAGCGGGTGTGCGCCTGAATCAGTGAGGCCATCACCAGCGGGCTGATCAGGGAAAGCGCACCATAAACACTGTGATGGATGTTCAAAATGGAGCCTTTGCGGTCAGGAAACAGCCCCACCAGGAGCGCATTTGAGCTGCTGAGCATCAGGCCGCAGCCCAGTCCCATCCAGAATATCAAAGCGATATTGGCAACATAGGATTTAACCCCCCCTAAAATGAAGGCGCCGGAACCCAGTATCACACAACCGATCAAAAGGATTTTGTCGCGTCGAATTAAATCGCATAACAGGCCGCCCAGCACGCAGGCAATGGCCTGTCCGGCCTGGTTGTATGCTGTCAAAACCGCAGCCTTTTCGATATTGAGTTCCAGAAACCCGCGCAGGACCGGCAGGCTGGTACCCCAGAACGCATGGAAGGATCCCATCAACCCCAGCGATATGAATGCGGGCACGGCGATTACGGAACGTTTTTTCAGCATACGGACAACAACAGGTTACTCGACAATTTCATAGCCGGCAGATGCCAGGGAAGATGCCGCATAGATAAATAAAATTTCGCACACCTCATCGAAGGGATTGTACAGCCAGTGGACGGCGCCTTTCGGCACCCATACCGTATCACCGGCGACGATTTCGATTTCTTCGGTTCCGCTGCCGACGCCGCCGATGCCTTTGCCCGATAGGATGTAAAAGACCTCTTCGGCATCGGGGTGGATGTGTTTTTTATGGTACGAGGTTTTAGGCTCAAAGCGGGCGTAACCAAAGGTCAAATTTTCGGCGCCGCCCATTTGCTCATCCACCAGGACACGGCGCAGGGCAAATTCCTTTTTGGAGCTCATCAGATCTTTGATGGGCTCGATTCTGCCATCTTCAAGTTTGAGAATATACTTCATCTTCCAAGTCCCTTAGAAGTGGTTTCAAAAAAATGTTACAAAAGCCATAATCAATGAGGTGTCAGTAAACGGATGACAGAAAACAGAGGACAGAAAGGTCGCTTCATCTTGCAGTTTTTCATCTGTCTTCTGTCATCTGACCTCTGTCCGCTGATAAATGGCACGCGCCACCCGAAACCTAAAATAGAACCATGTTCGGCAAATTGCTTGTTGTATACAATACTAGGCATTGGGATGCACAATCACCTTTATGGCTCCGCCGATTCTTTCAACAAAGGTTTTAAAGGCTTCATCGATTTGATAGAGTGGAAACGTGTGCGCCTGTGCAAGCATCGAAACCGCCCTTGAGCAATTGGCCCAGCCTTCGCCCCGAATCGAAAAAATGTGGATGTTGCGCGAGCCCATGGTGGAGAAATTGGCAGAGACCGGCTTTTCAGGATATCCGACCAGTAAAATTTTACCCATGCGTTTTGACATTTCAATGGCGGTTTGAATGCCCTGATCGGAACCGGAAGATTCGATCACCAGATCGGCCCCGATACCATCGGTTTCATCCCTGACAACCTGAACGGCATCCTCATTTTTAACATTGATCAGTCGGTCGGCTCCCATTTTTTTGCCCATTTCGAGACGACTGTCGCGGGTTCCGGATAAAAATATTGGTCCCGGCCCGATCACCGCCACATTGTCTCCCACCACATAGCCCCCGGTGGTTTGAAAACCGTAGAGCACGCAGCCCAAATTGGTGATCAGTGCGGCTTCATCGAATTCGATACTGTCCGGGATCTTGTGCACGGTATTGATATGATTCAGGGCATACTGGGCAAAACCGCCATTGGTTGTAAAGCCGTTGGCGCGGTGGCCTCTTTTGAGATTGCCGTAATTCAGACAGGCCGTGTAATTGCCGACCCGGCAGTTTCGGCAGCGGCCGCACCCCAGGCTGGCCTCAACGGCGACCCGGTCTCCGACTTGAAGTTCATCGACGGTGTCGCCCACCGCGGCAATGGTTCCGGCATATTCGTGACCGATAATAAATGATCCATAGGGCGGTTGCGCTTCCCAGGGTTCCGCGATGAGGGCCACATCACTGCCGCATACGGCGGTGGCCTCGACTTTGACCAAAACATCTTGTGGCCCCGGCCGGGGGGTGGGCATCTCTCTAACTTCCAGTTGATTTTTACCCATCAACACAACGGCCTTCATTTTATCAGGAATCGCCATGGTGTATATCTCCTTTCATATACCTGCGGCATTTGATGTCCAGAAGTGGCTTCAAAACTTCATCTAAGGCCCAATGGCTGCGTTGCCCAGCGAAGCTGGATTCGCTATCGATCCTATTACGCTGAGGTGCATCACAGTCCTCCGGTAAATGCTCACATACCCAAGTATGCTGGGAACAACGACTTTCCCGATCGGCCTGAACGGATAAACGAAAGTTGAGATGTCAATCAGATGGAAAAAATGCGAGCTTGCAGTGGGCTACTTTTTATTGTAATGACTAATTTTGTCAATACAAAATTGCAGGCATCGCACAGATGAGCAGCCAAACCTTTCAGGTTTAGGGACAACCAACTAAAAGACGGGGGGCATCATTATGGAGAAATTGGGTCTTATTATTCTGGCAATCTTTGCCGGTTTCAGCAACGCCTTCCAGGCGCCGGTCAATGCCGCATTGGGTAGATTTGTCGGTGTTGTTGAAAGTTCCTGTATTTCATTTAGTGTCGGCGCCCTGTCTCTACTGGCGGTTTCTCTGGTCGCCGGTAAGGGCAGCATTTTAAAAATTGCCGATGCACCACCAGGCTTATGGCTTGGCGGACTTTTGGGCGCCTTCTTTGTTACGGTTGCGCTTTTTGTGGTGCCCAAAATCGGTGCAGCCGTCATGATTGCTTCGGTCATCACCGGCCAGATGGCGGCAGCCTTAATCATTGATCAGGTCGGCCTGCTCGGGATTCCGAAAAATCCTATCGACCTGTATCGCATCGGAGGGCTTGCCTGCCTTGCGCTTGGCATCATATTGTTAAGGAAATAACATCAAAACCGTTTTTTGAGGAGAATAAAAATGCAGGTAACCGCAGACATCCATGCCCTCAAAATACCCTTTAAACTGCGCGTGGGTCCGAATGAAACGGTGGACCGGTTTGTTTTTGCCTATCTCATCTTTGGCGATCAAATATGCCTGATTGATACCGGCGTTGCCGGCTCTGCGGCCATTATTCTGGATTATGTCAAACAGGCCGGCCGGGATCCCGCAGAGATTGCCCAGATTGTTTTTACCCATTCTCATGCGGATCATATCGGCGGCGGCGGGGCGCTTAAAGCGCAAACCGGATGCAAAATTGCCGCGCATGTCGATGCCAAACCCTGGATTGAAAATGTGGACCGCCAGTATGCAGACAGACCCATCGGGAATTTTTATGATCTCGTCGGGGGCTCAGTCGAGATTGATTCGGGCTTAAAAGACGGCGATCAGGTGGATCTCGGTGGTGGCAAAACCCTTGAAATATTCCATACCCCCGGTCATTCAAAAGGCTCCATTTCTCTTTTGTATACCAAAGACATGGCCTTATTCAGCGGGGATGCCGTTCCCAAACCACGTACCGTGCCGATTTATGAAGATGTGGCGACTTCAATTCAGTCCATAAAAAAAATAAAACAGATTAAAGGACTCAAGATCCTGATCGCTTCCTGGGATGATCCCCAATTCGGGGCCAGTGTATACCCTGCGATGGATGCCGGCCTGCAGTGGTTTCAACAGATCCACCAAGCGGTTTTGGCCGAAACTGCCGGCTCGGATGCATCAGACCCGGAAGCGCTCTGTTCCCGGGTTTTAAAACGGCTGGGTTTTCCTGAAATCCCCCTGGTTCCCATTGTGGTCACCTCAATCAAGGCCCATTTGAAACTGCTTGACCAGCAAGACTTAATAGCAGATTGATATTCCCGGTAAATATTGACAGGTAAAATTCATGCATTAATTTGCGTTTTATTTGAAAAAAAGGAGATCGATCGCTATGAGTACCGGAAGTCCGATCGAGGGCAAAACGATTTTGGCAGTTGATGACGAGCAGGATGTGCTTGACACACTGGCCGACCTGCTCGACAGGTGTCAGGTTGTCACCAAATCAAGATATGATGACGCCGTTGTGTACTTGAACAACAACCGCCCGGATCTGGCGATTTTGGATATCATGGGCGTTAATGGTTTTGACCTGCTGAAGCAGTGCGTTGCGAAAAAAATTGATGCCGTTATGCTGACGCCTCTTTTTTAGAAGATGTCGTCACCATGGAACACAGGGAAAACTGGCAGCGCCTATTTGAACGCCTGGGCGGATTTTTAAATGCATCCTTTGGCGCCAACTGGAATAAAGATCTGATCGAAATCGGACCCTTCATCGTGCCGGAGTGAACGTTATTTGTTAGCGGTTATTTTCTATTTGTGCGAAAAATCCGACGAACAACCAAAAGCGAGTAGCTAAAAAGTGTCACGCGACACTTTTTAGCGATGCTCCTTCTTGAACTTCTCCGCAATCGCCACGAAATCATAGGATGGATAGATTTCATAACGGAAGGCGCCCCACGCCCTTTTTTCAAAAAACACATTCACATTGCGAATGGCATCCGGTTCCACGCGCAGCTGGATGATAAAACCAAAAGACATTGCCACCACCCAGGAGACCAGTTCGGCGCCTTCCGGGGGAAAGTCGCGATAAAATCCGGTTTCTTTGGTATGGGCCAAAATTTGATCCAGGTTCTTGGCCTGGTCATGATGCAAAATGACCGTTAACAGTACTTTTTGATCCGATGCCATTTTCCCTCCTCATTAATTCTTCTCATTGATTTTCAGAAATTGACGCCTGCCAAACAGATCGGTTCGGGAGCCTCTCAGGGCTTAACGGCTTTCACAATTTCGACAAATTCATCTTCGCTCAGCACCCGTTTCAGGTCATGCGACATTTGCTTGACCTTTTTAAGCACAGCCATTTGCTCGTCTTCACTGAGTTCAATGTTCAATTTGCGGGACCATATCCCGATGTTATCCAGTCCGCTCTTTTTGCCCATGAAGATATCAGGGGGCGCGTGGCCCACAAACTCGGGATTTACGGGATACACAATCGTCGGGTCAACTTGAAAAACGTTTTTATACCAGCCGGTCACGATTCCGGATTCGATGTTATAGGCCCAGTCGCCGATGAAGGGCCGATTCTTGGGCACTTCGATGCCGGTCAGCTTCTGAACGAGTTTGGACAGCTCATTGAGTTTGCTGAAATCGATTCCGACATCGATTCCATAGAGGGTCAGCAGCGCCAGAGCGGTTTCTTCCATGGGGGTGTTGCCCGCACGCTCGCCGATACCCAAAACAGTGGAATGAATCACCTCGGCGCCGGCCAGCACGGCATTGATGGTATTGGCCACGCCCAGACCGAAATCCGAATGGAAGTGGATCTCCACCGGCGTATTGACGCGCTCGATCACCTTCTGGGTAAAATAGGTGGCCGCATGCGATGACAGCACGCCAAAAGTGTCCACCAGGGTAAAGGCATCCATATGGCCTTCGGTGGCGACTTTCTCAACCAGGTCCAGCAGCCAGTTCATATCCGAGCGGGTGGCATCGATGGTGAAAAATACCGTGTACAATCCTGCCTTTTTGGCCGCCCGGGTCGCCGTGATGGACAGCTCGACCGCTTTCTCCAGCGGCCATTTATAACCCTGCTCGATCAAATGCTTGCTGGATGGAATTTCAATCACAATGCCGTCCACACCGCAATCTGCCGCCAGTTCGACATCCGGCACCATGCAGCGCGCAAAACAAAAAATATCGGCATCCAGGTTGCGTTTGACGATTTCTCGAATGGCAGCCTCGTCATTGGGAGATACCGCCGGCATGCCGGCTTCAATGCGGTGAACACCGACTTCGGAAAGCTTTTCGGCGATCTGGATTTTATCGTCTTTTTTCAAAATGACCCCGGCCTGCTGCTCTCCGTCGCGCAGGGTAATGTCATGAATTTTTACGGCTTTGGGCGGTTTGAAGCCTTGGGTGACTTCCGCCAGATAATTCCAGGGGCTGACATACCAGTTGTCGGTTTTCCAGGGCTGTGCTGCATTTTTCTTTTCTGGCTGGCTCATCGTTTATCCTCCACGTTTATGTTTATTTTTGATATCCTTTAGAAACGGTTTCAAAATCTCAGATCCAAGGGCCCCGCAAAATTTGGTTTGCCGGTTTGCCAGTTGAGCCCGTTTGGCCCGTTCAAAAAGGAATCAAATCCTTTTTTATTGAACCGGCAAACAGGCAACGGGTTAAACCTCTTAATAGATGAGCATTTACCGGCGGTCTGCAACGCAGCCCTTGGGCCTTTTGAGCCCCTTATAAAACTTTACAATTGGACGCGAAATCCCGCTTGTTTGAGCGGGATGATGGGGTTTTGAACCCGTTTTCTAAGGAAATATCTTTCCCGGATTCAGGATCCCATTGGGATCAAACAATGTCTTGACCCGTTTCATCCACTCCAGGCTGTTCCCGTGTTCGGCCGGCATGTATTTTCGCTTTCCTAAACCGACGCCGTGTTCGCCCGTGGCGGTCCCGCCCAGATCCAGTGTTTTGTAGACCAGCCGCTCCGAGATGGTGTTAATCAGATCCCATTGCTCGCGGTTATCCTTTTGGCCGGCAATGTTCAGATGCACATTGCCATTTCCGGCATGGCTGATGAAGTAACTGGTTAAATCGGTTGCTCCCAGCTCTTCACGGACGACGGCTATCAACTCCGCATAGGCGTCAATGGGAACGGCGATATCCATAACCAGAATGCCGCAATCCGGGTGTTGACGGATAATGATTTCACCCAGTGCATGGCGGGCTTTGAAGATTCGATCGCGCTCCGATCGGCCCACGCCGGTTTCAAACATCTGACAGCCCTCGCTTTTGCAAATTTCATCGGCCATTTCCAGAACCTCGTTCAACTGACTGGCAGTGGATCCGTGAAATTCCATAATTAGGGTCGGTGAGACCTTCAATTTCAGATTTTCTTCTTCATTCATCAACCGGATGCATTCGGGCCCCAGCAGCTCAAGTGCCGCCGGATTCAGCCCGGAGCGCATGATCTCGTATACAACTTTGCCGGCCGCCTCTACCGTGGGGAAAGTGGCGACGGCCGCCGAAAATTCGACCGGCAATCCGACCAGGCGTACCGTGGCACCGACGACAATTCCCAGTGTTCCTTCGGAACCGACAAAAAGACGGATTAAATCATACCCCGATGATGTTTTGCTAGCCTGATTGCCGATCTTGATGATCTCGCCGTTTGCCAGTACTACCGACAGGCGCAGAACATAATCTTTGGTGGAACCGTAATAAACCGTGCGCGTACCGCTGGCGTTATTGGCAATCATGCCGCCCAGCGTGGCGCGGGCTCCGGGGTCTGGCGGGAAGAATAACCCGGTGTGACGAAGCTTTTCATTCAGATCCTGGTAAATCACCCCCGGTTCCACATCGGCCTGAAACGCTTCCGCACGAATTTTCAGTATGCGGTTCATCTGTGCAAAATCCAGCACGATGCCGCCCCTGACCGGGATCGGGTTGCCCTCCATGGAAGAGCCCGAACCCCAGCCGACAATCGGAATCCGGTTGTCGTTTGCATATTTGACGACTGCGGCCACCTCTTCGGCTGTCAGCGGCCATATCACCGCTTCGGGCCGAACGGCAGGATGCTGCGACTGGTCTTTTGAGTGCAGATCGAGAACGGACACTCCGGTAGACAGACGCTCTTCGGGTACAATGGTCTTCAGATAGCTGATATGGGTTTTTGCGATCGGATTGAAGTTCACCTTGATGCCTTTCTGTAATTGAAACGAAAAAATTGAAATGGGACCTGCGCTTTGGCGTCGAAGGGAGCCTTCGCCGCGAAACTAGAAGCAATCTCAAAAATGTCTTTTGGCCCCATATCTTTGTTGGGGCTTCGTTTCAAATCCTCGACAACCCACAGGTTGCCTGCGGTTTAAAATTTGCCCCGCCGCGATCTGGAACCAAAATCCTATTTTTGAGATGGCTTCTAAAACGAAGGCGGTGTTAGAATCCAGATCACCTCGATACTGTCGGCATCAACGGCCCGCCAGGAATGCGGCACATGGGCCGGATAATACAGGGTGTCCCCCTGTTCCAGGCGATAAACCTCTTCACCGATGCGCAGCTCCAGAACGCCTTTCATCACGATGCAAAGCTTTTCTCCGGGAGAATCCAGCATGGGCTCTTCCCCCGAGGTTCTGCCGCGGGAAACGCGCATATACATGACTTCCAGTTTGCGCTTCATGTCCGGCGTCATCAGGTCGTAAACCACATTTGATCCGGGCAGGGCAATGCGTTTGCGTTTTCCGGCGCGAACTACGGCAACGTCTTTGACATAAAAGCCGTTGTTGTTGTGCAGCCCGGGCTGACGATCATTGTACCCCCATTTTTCTTCATTGCCCTGTCCGTTGGGAAATAAATTAACGACACTGTAGCCGAATTGGGCGGCGATTTTTTTGAGTGAGGTAATCGAAGGCTCGGTATTGCCACGCTCGATCTGGCTCAGAAAGCTTTTTGAAAGTCCGGTTTTTTCGGAAAACTGTTCCAGGGTCCACTGACGCCGCTGCCTTTCTTTGCGGATTCGTTTTCCCAGTTCAAGCAGGGTATCCGGCATGCAAAAACCTCCAATTTTCATGAGATGAAAAATCGCTTCGATCATAAAAAACATAAATCCACGGTTTCGTCAAGCTCCTCTTTTTGTTTCTGGAAGCAGGCGCCAAAATCGGGTCTATTAAATATATACAATAATTATAATAAGCTATAATACTTTTCCGGACATATGTGACTTTTTATTTTTTTAAACCCCTGCGGGCGATGATGAACTTATTGTGCCGCAAGCACCGATTAAATCCGTTCTGAAAAAACTATTTTTCTTGACATCGAATTTCCTCATTGTTAATTGCAACAGATAGCGCCCGGACCGGTTTTTCTTCCGGGATCATTTGGATGCGGTGCCCAGTTCATTGTCCAACGCCGCCTGCCGGCGCCCCGATAGCAGGCGCATTTCTATCGCAGCAGTCATTTTTGCTTAAACATCAAACCAACCCATTTTTATAAGGAGGATGCCATGGGCTACGATCTAGACACCTATTTTATTGAGAAACCCCATCATAGCAGTCCACGTCGCCTGTACAGCCAGACAGGTGCCGACTGGCAATATCGCGTGGATTTCGAGCGGCTGCGCAGCGACCGACTGGCGCGCACCCGGGAACAGATGGAAGCCATGGACCTGGGCGCCCTGGTCCTTTATGCCGGCGCCAATATCCGTTATGTGACCGGTTCCTATCAGGGCAACTGGAAATACAATATCAACATTCGCTATGTGGTTTTGACCAACGGCGGTGAACCCATTTTATTTGAAACCGCCGGATCCGATATGCATTGCGCCCGCATTGATCTGCCCTGGATGGAGAATCGTGTCCGCCCGGCGATCACCTGGCAGTGGGCCGAAGGCGCCGTTCCGCACATGGCCGGCAGAATGGTTGACAGCGTTGTTGAGGTCCTGAAGGAAGCCGGGGTCGAAAAAGAAAAAATCGGAATTGACAATCTGGATATGCCGTCGTTGCAGGCCTATCAGGAACGCAAGATCAACATCGTCAACGGCTGGCCGGCCCTTTCAAAGGCTCGGACGATAAAAACCCGTGATGAAATCGAATTGCTCAAACAGGCCTCTTCGATCGGCGATGCCGCCATGTGGAAAATTAAATACGAATGGCTAAAGCCCGGTGTGCGCGAGCGTGAGATCGAAGCCAAGGTGCACGAGTTTATGCTCGAGCGCGGGGCCGAAATCATTTATGACATTATTGTGGCCTCCGGCGGCAACACCAGCCCCTATCGGCGCTGGGCGACCGACAAAATGATCCGCCAGGGGGACCTGGTAATCGTTGATATCAATGCCGTGGGACCCTCGGGATATTTTGTGGATTTTGTGCGCTGCTTTAAATGTGCCAGCAAGATGAACCAGCAGGAAATCGACCTCTACCGCGAGGTGTACGATTCTATGTATGCCGGCATTGCGCAGCTGAAACCGGGCAACACCACAGCGGATGTGGCCGCTGCCTTTCCGAAGTACGATGATGATAAATACGGCACGGTCACCCTGCAGCAGTTTGCCCACAGCATCGGTATTACGCTGTACGAGGGCATGTGGATTTCGCGCGCATATTCACTGGATCATCCGGCCGAAATCAAGGAGAACATGTATTTTGCCGCCGAAACCTTTGCCGGCCATCCGGGCCTACCGCAGACCTGCCGCCTGGAAGAAAATGTGCTCGTCTCCGCCGACGGACCGGTGGTCTTTACCATGATGGAGCACATGGAAGAGGCGGCGGGATAGGCATAACGAAGGATATTTTATGAAAAGAGATTGGATCAGCTTTGGTCTCGAGGATAAAATTGCCATCGTTACCGGCGCGTCCCAGGGCATCGGTCGGACGCTGGCACTTGCGCTGGCACATGCCGGCGCAGATGTTGCTCTGGTCAGCCGCACCCGCTACGATCTGGAGGCGGTTGCTGCAGAAATCGAAGCGGCCGGCCGTAAAGCCCTGGTGGTTCCCGCCGACATTCAGGATGTGTCTCAGATTCGGAAGCTGGTTGATGAGGTTCACGCGCGCTTTGGCAAAATTGATATTTTGATCAATAACGCCGCCTGGACGGCAACGGTAGACGCGCTGGAGGCCACTGAAGCGCAATGGGATCAGACCCTGGATACGAGCCTGAAAGCCGTTTTTTTTGCCTGTCAGGCGGTAGCCAAAATAATGATCGACCAGGGTTGCGGCAAGATCGTCAACATCGGATCAACGCTGGGCCGGACCGCATTTGCCCAGCGCTCGGTTTATGGCGCGGCCAAGGCCGGCGTTCACCACCTGACCCGCGTGCTTGCCCTCGAGTGGGCCGCCAAGGGGATTGGCGTTAATTGCGTGGCGCCCTGTATTACTGAAACACCGACGCGTCGGGAGCTGTTTGAACGTCCCGGTTACAGGGATTGGGCCACCGGGCAAATGCTTCCGATCGGACGCTGGGCTCAACCGGAAGATTTCATCGGCGCGACACTTTTTTTATGCAGTTCCCTGTCCGACATGGTCGTGGGACACGTTTTGATGGTTGACGGGGGGTGGACCATTCATTAGAAGTGGTTTCAAAACCCCATCTAAGGCCCAATGGCTGCGTTGCCCAGCGAAGCTGGATTTGCATCGATCCTATTACGCTGAGGTGCATCACAGTCCTCCGGTAAATGCTCACATACCCAAGTATGCTGGGAACAACGACTTTCCCGATCGGCCTGATTTTAGAGCCATCTCAAAAACGATTCGGAGGAAGTGATCATGCCGCAATCCTATCGATACATTAAAAAGCCGTCCTGGTTCGGCGATGAAAGTCCCCTCTACGAACATGAAGGGCTTAATGAGACCCTGCGTGTTCTGTTCGACCAAAAAACAAACGACGTCAAGCAGCTCAGTGTCTGGGAGACCAGTTTTCCGCCCGGAGCCGGCATTCCGCTGCACAAGCATCCCCACCCGGTTGAAGAACTGCTCTATGTATTGCGAGGCCGGGGGATCGAGACCGTTGCTGACGAGCAGCGTGAAGTGGGACCGGGGACCGCAATATTCATCCCGCCGGAGGTAGAGCACCGAATCGAAAACACCGGAGATGAGATGCTGGTGCTGCTGGTGGTGGTATCCCCTCCCGGTGTTGTGGAAAAAAACCTTTTTCAGCGGAAAATCAAAAAGGCCACCCAGGTCTGGCAGAAAGAATATTTTTGAAATCGCCACTGTTCCGAAGCGGTTCTGCCTGCCGCCGGCAGTTTCCGACGAATCCCGACGCGTCCGAAGGGGGGCGCAGGCTATGCGACGGCGTGAATGTACCAATCCAGAATTTCCTCGCCGGTCATGAACAACACCCCCTCATGCTCCTTGATGTAACGAATGATTTTGTCGAGGTATTTCACCCGATGGGCGGCCCCCATGACGTAGGGATGCATGGATATTCCCATGAACCGGGCACTTTCGGCCGCCTCCTCATAGAGGACATCGAATGCATCGCGGGCCCGATGATAGATTTCCGGTGAACTGTGGTGCTGGACGGCATATATGACGATGTCGTTAACTTCGACCGTATATGGCACTGCGATCAAGCTGCCGCTTTTTACGCTTAGGGGGTAAGGCTGGTCATCGTTCACCCAATCGGCCACATATTCAAAACCTTCCTCTGCCAGTATGTCCGGCGTCTCATAAGTTTCGTGCAACCCCGGGCCCATCCATCCTCGCGGCGCTCTGCCGGTAAAGTCGCGGATCGTGGTTACCGTCTTGCGAATCACCGCGCGTTCATCTTCTTCCAGATTTATGGCGCGCTGTTCATACCCGTGGGCCAGAATCTCCCAGCCGTTGCGCAGTCCTTCCTCTACGATAATAGGGTAGGTGTCACAAACGGGTGCGTTGATGCTCAGGGTGGCCCGAACTCGGTGCTGGTCGAGAACCTTTTTTAAACGCCAGAAACCAACCCGCAGCCCGTAATCAAACCAGCTGTAATTGGGAATATCCGGAGTCACGCTGACACCCTGGGGTGCAGGGAGAACCGTTCGTGCCATGGTTGCGTCGATATCCCATTTCTCAACCGTTACAATGAACCAGACCCCCAAACGGGCGCCACCCGGAAGCTTCAGCGGCTTGCGATTAATGATCGGAGAGTACGCGGCGCGGGCTTTTCGTGTTTCTGCCATACCATTTGACCTCCTTTGATGTAGGAATAGCGGCAGTTTACTTCACAGGTATTTGCGATTGTCAAGTTATTTTACTCCCGCATTCCTGCCCAAGGATTTGCCGGGAGCTGAAAATGCAGATCTATCTTTTATTGACAGGCTCCATTCAGGAAGGATATGGTCTTTGAAATTTAATTTACACGGCCATCGACCCGATGCCTATAGCATTATGAGAGGTAATGAAATGAAAGCAGATCTAGTCATAAAGGGGGGAACGGTTGCCACGCCGAGTGGGACCTTTGAAGCCGACCTTCTCGTTAAAAACGGCTTTATCCAGGCCATCGGGAAATTGGAAGGTGTTGAAGCCAAGCGTAAGATCGATGCCCAAGGGCTGCTGGTGATGCCGGGTGCCGTGGACGGCCATGTTCACATGATGGATCCGGGTTACACCGAACGTGAGGACTTTACCAGCGGGACCGCGGCTGCGGCCGTTGGGGGCGCCACCACCGTAATCGAGCACCATCGGACCGAACCCCCTGTCCTGAGGGCCAAATTTTTTAAGGAGAAGTGTGACATCTGCCAGCCGAAGGCGGTGGTGGATTTCGCCTTCATGGGCGGTGCGGTACCGGACAATCTTCACGAATTAAAAGCGATGTGGGACATCGGGGCCGTGGCCTTCAAGACCTTCACCTGTGCGCTTCATGGCGTCACGCCCATGCCGGCTGGAAACCTTCGGGAACTTTTTCAAACCCTGGTCAGCTTCGACGGCATTACGCTGATTCATGCCGAGGAGGACACGATCCTGCGGGTTAACGAGCAACGGCTGCGCGAGTCCGGTCGCAGAGATTACATGACGGTTTCTGAGTGGCGATCTGAGGACGCCGAGGTTGTGGCCATCCTGACCGCCGTGAAATTGGCCGGGCAGACCGGTGCGCGCGCCGTCTTCGCTCACGTGAGTCTGCCCGAATCGCTCAGCGTCATTGGTGAAGCAAGGGCCAGAGGCGTCAGGGTATTTGCAGAGAGCTGTCCGCAGTATTTTTATCTGACCGTCAATGATCTGGCGGATAAAGGGCCCTGGGTCAAGTTCGCTCCGGCCGTTCGCAGTCCGGCAAGCGTTGAACAGATGTGGTTAGAGCTGGAAAGGGGAAGCGTAAATCTTTTAAGCACCGATCACTGCCCGTTTCCCAAAGCTGAGAAAGCTGCGGGAATAGAGGATATCTGGAAGGCCCCTTACGGGATTCCGGGCATCGAGACCACGGTGCGTTTGATGCTCAATGGCGTGAATCAGGGAAAGGTGAGTCTGGAACGGGTGGTGCAGGCGCTGTGCGAGACGCCCGCCAGGCTCTACGGCCTCCATCCGCGAAAAGGATGTTTGCTGCCGGGAGCAGATGCCGATATCCTGCTGGTGGATATGGCTGTTAAGGAGACTCTGTCAAATGACGGGGTTGTTTCCAAATGTGGCTGGACACCCTATGACGGCATGCAAGTCCAGGGCAAGGTTGTGATGACGATATTGCGCGGTGCGATCGTTGCCGAGGACGGTCAGTCCGTCGGCGAACCCGGATATGGGCAGTTCATCCCCCGTCTCGGGGCCGAAGGCGCAAGATAAGTAAGACAACGTGTTCGTGAAGATTCAAAACTCGTGTGCCGGTTGTTTTTCACAGCAACCGTCTAACGACAAGGAGCAGGCAATGGATCAAAAAATAGGCATGATTGGTGTCGGTATTATGGGATCCGCCATGTCGGCGAATCTTCTCAAAGCAGGGTATGCGGTCATCGGCTACGATGTTGATCCACAGCGAATGGATGCGCTTGTCCATACCGGCGGAAGCGCGGCGGGTTCCTGCCGTGAAGTTGCCGAAGAGGCAGATGTGATCATCACCTCGCTTCCCAGCATTGAGGCCCTGCAACAGGTTGTCAATGCAAAAGACGGGTTGGTTTCGGGTGAAAAGAAAAATCTGATCGTCATTGAGACCAGCACCCTGACCCTGGAAGCCAAACAGTCAGCCCATGATTCTCTGATGGCTGTCGGGGCGACGATTTTAGACTGCCCCCTGAGCGGTACCGGCGCCCAGGCGGTCAAAAAAGACATCGTCGTTTACGCCAGCGGTGACCGTAAGGCCTGTGAAGCCTGTGATCCGATTTTCAACGGATTTTCGCGGGCCAACTATTACGTGGGCGAATTCGGTATGGGCAGCAAAATGAAGTTTGTAGCCAATTTGCTGGTTACCATTCACAATGTTTCGGCGGCCGAAGCATTGGTGCTGGGAATGAAGGCCGGCCTGGATCCGCAAATCATGGTGAAGGCCATCAGCGACGGCGGTGGCACCTCCCGCATGTTTGAAGTCCGCGGTCCGCTGATGGCGGCCGGCAAATATGATGAAGCTACCATGAAGGTGGATATGCATCAAAAAGACATCCATATCATCAGCGATTTTGCCGGCAAGTTGAATTGTCCCACCCCACTGCTGTCCGCCGCCGCCCAGATATACACCGCCGCCCTGGCCGCGGGGCGTGCCAAGCAGGACACGGCTGCGGTGTGTGCGGTGCTGGAAGAGATGGCCGGCTTTAAAAGACAATCTTCGAAGCTCTAAATTGAGTGAGATTGACATTGCCTTTTTGAAAATCAAGGATATAATCAAGGCGGAAGTTCGGCATCGAGGCTTCTGACCACAGGTTAGATTCACAGACATGTTTTCGTTGCTGGAGAATGAAGATGCAAAAACTCACCAAGAAAGAAAAAACAGAACTTGAAAAAATTGCAGTTCAAAACCGCAAAAACGTTTTGCGGCTGATGAAAGCCGGCCGCATGGGGCATATCGGCGGGGCTCTTTCAGCCATTGACATCCTGACGGCGCTTTACTTTAAAATCATGCGGGTTGATTCACAAAAACCGAACTGGCCACAGCGTGACCGATTCGTCCTTTCTGCCGGCCACAAATGCCTGGCGCTCTATGCAACCCTTGCCCAAAAGGGATTTTTTAGCCATGCGATCCTCGATACATACGGCGCCCTGTGTTCGAAACTGGGGGGACACCCGGATATGTATAAAGTCCCCGGTGTTGAAACCAATACCGGCGCGCTGGGGCACGGGCTTTCGATTGCCGGTGGCATGGCCATGGGGCTGAAGATGGACGGCCTCGATGCCAGGGTGTATGTCATCATGGGGGACGGGGAGTTGGCCGAAGGTTCGAACTGGGAGGCTGCGGCCGCGGCCAGTCACCATAAACTCGACAATCTGCTCGTTTTCGTTGATCGAAATCATCTGCAGATCAGCGGCCCGACGGTCGATGTCATGAGCTATGAACCGCTGGATAAAAGATGGCAGGCCTTCGGCTGGAGTGTGCGCGAAATCGATGGCCATGACTTGAAGCAAATCGTCGAGAATGCCACCGACATCCCCTTTGAGAAGGGCAGGCCGTCGGTGATCATCGCTGATACAGTGAAATCAAAGGGGCTGTCTTTTGCCGAAAACAAGGTCGATTATCATTACTGGAAGGCAACCGATGAGGATCTGGCAATCGCCCAGCGGGAGCTTGACGAAATCGAGGGGGGGATCAGCGAATGAATGATTTAAGGGACCCGCGAAAAACCTTCGGTGAAGCACTGGTTGAGGCGGCGCAGAACAATCCAAATATTGTGGCCATCTCGGCTGATAGCTCGAGCGGATCGGGGATGACACCTTTCCAGCAGCGGTTTCCCGACCGCCACATCGAGTTCGGCATTATGGAGCAGGGAATCATGGGCTTTTCGGCCGGCCTTGCCACCACGGGCAAGATTCCCTTTGTGGTCGCCATTGCCCCTTTTGTGACGGCACGGCCTTTCGAGATGTTCAGAAACGACCTGGGCTACATGCGTCAGAATGTCAAGGTCGTGGGGCGCTGTGCGGGGCTGACCTATTCTGATCTGGGAGCGACCCATCAGTCTTTGGATGATATTGCCATTATCAGAACCATCCCGGGGGTGACGGTCATCAACCCGGGGGATCCGGTGGATATCGTCAAGGCGGTGCATGCGGCCGCAGCGCATATCGGACCGGTCTATATCAAGATCGGCAGTCCCAAGATGCCGGTACTCATGGATGAGGATTATCCCTTTCAGATCGGCAGGGGTGTCGTCATGCAGGAGGGGGCCGATGTGACCATCATCGGAACCGGCACGGTGCTTTCCAAGGCGGCTGAAGCCGCCCGCATCCTCAAACAAAAGGGGATTGGGGCCCGACTGATAAACATGCATACCATCAAACCTCTCGATCGCGAACTTGTTTTAAAGGCCGCCCGGGAGACGGGTAAAATCGTGACGGTCGAAGAGGGCTACCTTGCCGGCGGACTGGGCAGCTGCATTGCCGAGTTTCTGGTTACGGAGCACCCGGTGCCCATGAAGATGATCGGCATAGACGATCTTTTCTGCGATACCGGTCCTTACGAAGATTTGCTCGCCATGTATGGGCTGCAGGGTGACAAGATCGCAAAGACCGTCGAGCAATTTTTAGGATAGAGAAAGCGCCTATCCGAAAAAGGTTTTGTTTCAAAAGATAGCACCCACGAGTTTCCAATTTAATCAAAACGCCATGCCCTATGCCGCATGCTCTATGCGCTTTCTAATAACCCAGATTTTCACCAATCAGCTTGACATGAATACGGTTCTGAATCATGTGGCCCTCGATGATGCCCCACATGTTGCAGATGCGCTGGGGTGTTTTGCAATCACTGCACAGCCCGGTTTCGACACAGGGATTTTTTAAGCCGTAGCGGATATTGTTGATGGGGGCTGCGCGGTGTTTCACCCGTGCCATGGCAGATTCCAGGTCGGGGGCGACCTTGTTCATTCCCACCAGCAAGATCACCTTTTTGGGCCCGAATGTTATGGCGGCCACGCGGTTGCCCATTCCGTCCAGATTGACCAATCTTCCGTCCAGCGTGATGGCATTGGAGCTGGCAATCATCACGTCGGCGTTCATTCCCTGGCGCCGGCGCTCCAGTCCCTCTTCCGGGGCGATTCCGGGCTGATAGGGATCGATCAGTTTAACTTTCGGCAAATTCGTTATGTCCTCCCAGAGCCCCATGCCGGTGGCTGTCATCGTGCCGCAACGGAAGACGACCGCACCTTTGGGAATCATGCCAATGACTTCGGTTTTGGCCTGGGCTGCAGTGGGTGCGTAGCTGCCTTCCATCCGGCGCTTCAACAAATTTTTTATGATTTGCTTGGCCACTTTTTCGTTCCACACGATCTGGTGTTCCTCCATGAGTCTTCTCCTTTTCTTGCGGTGTGAAATAAAATTACGATAAGCTATTTTAAAAAAAGTGACTAAAGTGAACTAAAGTGTGAAATGACTAAAGTTGATGAATTCTGTCATTTTTAAAAGACGATTGAGCGACATGCAGCGCAAGCGCCTGCGCTGCGCGAGCGAAACCGCAACCTTAGGCACTTTAGTCATTTTAGCTCACTTTAGTCACTCTGATTCACTTTACTTCAAAAAAATCAGCAGACAGCGGCGGGCAGGAGTAAAATTCCAGGTAGCGAAAATCCTGATCAAACCGATTGACGGTCATATGTTT
>WOR8_10002142_pt1 | contig 19710 bp, 14 predicted proteins | sample DeeMarSeWOR38_10_FD_19890 | JGI IMG/M metagenome (IMG submission 19890)
GAAAAATATTTCTATACCGTCCGCGTTCCAGATATCGCCGCCGCTTTTATTCTGGGACAAACAATCATCCTTCATCACCAAGCCGATGTAGAGGTATTCATCATCCCAAAGCAGATAGTACTCTCCGCTGCTGTCTTCAGGTCCGTCCCAGGCGTCGGCACCTTCTGCGGCGCCGGGAAATATTTGTTCTTCCGTACCAACGACTGCCGGGATCATAGCGTCAAGAGGCCAGTCGTTAAGTTTACCGTCAATTGTAGAAGGAGTGCCCCTGAAACAGGTTACAACCAATTCTTCTCCTGTGGCTGGATGAGTTGCAGGTGGATCCTGAGCGAATCCCAAACTCACGCAGAGCAAAGTGAAGATTCCCATGAAAAGACATTTTTTAGCTAACATATTTGTTCCTCCTAAAAAAGTTTTTTTTAGCAATGAATCATCGGCGGAAAAAGAGCGGATGTTCATGCTTTTAATAAAACGATACTACCCTTGATTTTCCATATGCACTTAAACGAAAACACTCCTGCGAACTTCGAGTCTTATAATAACGTAAATTCATCTCATTATCAAGAATATTCTTGTCGAATCAGCGAGATTTTTTGCAAAAAACACCAATAAAACGTGGCAAATAAGTCGAAAAGCCACTTATTTCTATTTAGCTTCGGACAATTTCTGAATAAGCACTTCACGGACGCTGAATTCCGCGGTTTTGGAGACGGGATTCTTTTCGATATATAGCCCAATTTTTCCTTTTTCCGGTTCGATTCCCCGGACCGAGCCGATTTCCTCGCCGTTCAGCCAGACCTGGACTTTGTCGCCTTCAATCCTTGCCGAGATGGTGTTCCAGCTTTCGCGGTCAACAAGGTCCTCGCGGATGTTAGTTAGGGCAAGTCCTTTGCCGAGTACCATAACGCTGCCGGTAAAAGCCGGCGACGAGTCGAAAATCTCAATGCGCGGGCCGCTTTTGGATTCGCTGCCGCGCAGATAAATACCGGCATGAACCGGCCAAGTCGCGCGGAACGTTATCGCTAACAGATAATTCTCGTATATGGCTTCGCTCCAAAGCGTGCAGCCTTTATCATTTGAACCGACGGTTCCAACAATCCGGCCTGATTTGACCTTCCAGTTTGCAGTGTCTGAAGTCTTCCAGCCCGTCAGGTCGCTGCCGTTGAAGGCGGCGATCCATTGAGGTTGTTCTTCGCCGGGCTTAGTTTCGAGTGGCTTGCTGATATTGTGGGTGCCGTGACAGTCCGTGCATACCGAATCATGCGTGACGGCCCGCCCATTCGGGCGCATTCTGCCAGTCCATTTCTCGAAAAACGCTTCTACCGCCTCTGGATTCATGTGGTCCTGCCTTCCATAAACTTCGCGGTCGCCGCCGGGCTTATGACAAGATGCATTCGAGCACATCCTCTGCACTTCCGCCCGGCCGAACAAAAGGTCCGGTTCGGTCATCAGCATTTCATCGTGCATATGCTCGGTCGAAGGGCCGTGACAAACATCGCACGAGACGCCCATTGCGATATGGATTGTAGTAATATCCTCGGTTTTCATGCCGGGATGGCAAACGTAGCATTTGCTGTTCTCGTTCGGCTTTTCAGTCTGTGAATCTTCCGCCGAACAGATTGTTAAAACACCAGCAATGAAAATTATAATCGCGATTAGATACGATATTTGACGAATGTACGAGCGCACTTATTTCTCCTTGTATTGAACCGAAATTCAAACGAATCGATGCTGCACGGTAACAAAATTCTCTATTCTGTGTCCTGTATGCTGAGTTCTGTCTTTACACAATTTCCCAGTCGCGCAGCCACTGGTATTCCTCGGGCAGATTTGCCCACTGCCTGTCGGTGATTTCCGTCAGCCACTGCTTGTCCGCGGCGGACATTCCGAGCGGACGGGTATAAGAGGCACGAGCGGCGTTTTCTGCTTCATAAGGCGTAGAGATACCCGGCACCGACGCGGTAATGGCTGGATTGGCCAGAATGCACTGCAGCGTCAGTCTCGCCAGGTCATTTTCGGTTTTGCTGCCCACGCCCATGACGGGGAACTTGACTTTGCCGTAGCTCTCGAACAGGCTGCCGCCGAAATATGGCTTAATTGTAACGATCCCGACGTCCTGCTTGACGACCGTCTCAAAAATGCTCTGCGTCTGGTCAGAGCCGTGACCCGGATTGACCTCTTCGACGTTGTCGGCCACAGGTGCTTCGCCCTTGGCCCTGGTCTTGGCGCTGCAGGGGAAGATTATCATCTCGAACTCGGGATACTTATTGAGCACGTGCTCCAGCCATGGCCGGCAGTGAGACGACATGCCGAGGTGCCGCACCTTACCCTCTTTCTTCAGCTTCTGGAATGTCTCGATCAAGGATTCCACTTCCTCGTCCGTATTGAGCTGGCTGGTACCCATCTGGCCGGCCATCTTTGCCTGCGGGCGCCAGATATCGAGATAATCGGTCTTCAGCAGTCTCAGGCACGTCTCGACGTTGAAGCTCTGGTCTTTGACGTTACACAGTTTTGAATTACGCGGGCCGAGGTTGTGAATATCGGCGCCGACGTGCATCTTTTCGCGACGGCCTTTGATGGCTTCGCCGTAGCAGAGGCACTCGGCCGCGGTCGTAATATCAAGGTAATTTATTCCCGAATCGATGCAGGCGCTGACCACGTCCGTGCGGTTCTTGGCTACGTCCGCGGGCACCTCCTCGTTGGCGAAGCTGTCCCAGTAGCGTCCGGCGTTGCGGTTTTTCCAGTGCCCGCCAAGGCTGACCTCAGATATCATCAGGTTCGTCTTGCCCATCCGGCGGTAGTGCATCTTTTCGTTGTAGTTCATAATTTTCGATGTTTCTACTGGCCCGACGGCCTTTGTGTTGCCCGCCAGCGCGCCGGCGATTGTCCCGGCTGCTATTGCCGAGGTGTTTCGCATGAAATCTCTTCGTGTAAACTTCTCGTGCTTCATTGCTCTTCTCCTTCTCGATTTGAACTGCTTTTGCATGCCATATTCTAAAACAGCAAGCTGCTCTTAAACGCTACTTAAAATCGTACTCCGGATATGATTGCACAATCAAGGCCAATTGTCAAATATTTTCTCGCAGTATATCATTTTACGAATTTTTTTATCTTATATACATCTGTGAATAGAAATGTTTTGCATCGTCCAGTTATGAAAAAATAACAATTTTATAGAATAGCTGTCAAATTTAATAAGATTCAATCAAGGGAATCAAATAACTAAAGTGAAATCATAGTTACTTATTGTGAGCGAATAATCCCCTCGTCACTGTAAAATCATAACCGTTACCATTCGTTATTTATTTGCAGAGCGAACTGAATCTCTGATGTTTTTTGTTTTAGATTATTACTCTTCAGGCATCTTTGGATCCGTGGTATCTTGCGTTGTATCCATAAGAGAGGACTGACTCCCACTCCTCTATGAAACAACACCTTTATACGATTCTTATTCAAGTTGTCTATTGTGGTGACTACGTATTTTTTAGAAAAGCCACTATGAAGTCATTAGATGATTAGTGGAGATTAACATGACTTTATCGGCCCAAAGAGTGGTATTTTGCTTGATATTGGGCCAGTCATTGGAAGTTAAAAGTAAAGAACTTATATCATCAAAAGATTATGACGAAATAGTATTAACTCAAGCATTTTAGGAACGTGGTGTACGTAAAGTGAGGTGTGCTGTTATGCACTTTCTAAGAGAAAACGTATTTACGAGCATATTACTGGTTTGTGTAACGATCCTTTGTATATTCTTCATAAGATTCATAGATAAACCACTTAAGGCCTATAGTAAGGATATTACAGATACATATAAGGACGAGCAAAGTTCGACTGTCTTAGATAAAGTCGGGGCGATTGAGAATGATCCGAATTTAGCTGAAATCTACATTAGTCAGGCAGGTCTCTATTACAGTAGGGGCCAATATGATCAAGCTATCTCAGATTACACTAAGGCCCTTGAGATAGATTCAAGGAATGCTTTGACCTATTACAAACGAGGCAATGCTTTCAAAGCTAAAAATAAATATGACCAAGCCATCTCAGATTATAACAAGGCTCTTGAGATAAGACCACAGTATGCCGAAGCTTATTACTATAGGGCGATTGCCTACAATGCTAAAAACCAGCATGATGATGCTATCTCAGACTTAGCGAAGGCTCTTGAGATAAGTCCGAGGTTGGTTGAAGCTTACTACAATCGGGGAAATATCTACGTTGCTAAAGGTCTCTATGATAAAGCTATTCTGGACTTCGATAAGGCTATTGAAATATGCCCGCAATATGCAATAGCGTACAATTATCTGGGGAATGCGTACAAGGCAAAAGCGGAAGCTGATGCAAAAGCGATAGCAGAAGCTGAGACCAAAGCAGAGTCTGAAAAAAAAGCATACGCCGAAGCATTGGCTATAGTGGAACAAAAACTTAGAGCTGAATCACAAGCAAGAGCTGAGGTTGAAGATAAACTTAAGTCCGAGATAGATACCCGTCTAAGAATTGAGGCTGAATATACAAAGACTGTCTTTGACATCAAAGCTGACACTCAAAAACAGGCAGAATTGCAAACCGCTGTAATTAACGAACTAGAGCAAAAGCTTAAAGTCCAGGCCGAAGAAATAATTAGAGGCGAAGCAAAGGCCGAGTCTGAAGCTGCAGTTCGGCTTGAAGCAGAAAGAAAAGCTAATCAAGAAACTAAGCTAAGGACAGAGATCGAAGAGAAACTCAATGCTGGAATGGAGGAGCGTGCCAGAATCGAGGCTAAAGCTGCTGAAGCTTTAGCCGCAGCAAAAGTGGAAGCTCAAACAAGAATAGAATCTTATGCCACACAAATAAGAGAACTTGAGGACAAGCTAAAAGCCGAAATTGAACTTAAGTTCAGGGCTCAGCAGGAAGCTCAGACTCAAGCGGAGCAACGAGTTATAATCGAGGCCGAATATACAAAGGCAATCTTGGCCGCCAAAGCTGGAACGCAAGAACAGGATAAATTGCATGTCGCAGCTATAAAAGAACTGGAGCAAAAGCTTGAAGTCCAGGCCGAAGAAAGCACAAAAGCTAAAGCAACGTCGGGATCTTATGCTGCAACAATAAAGCAATTAGAAGAAAAACTAATGGCAGAAACACAAACGAGGTCATTGACTCAGCAGGAGGCTGAGGCTTATGCAATCGAATGTGCCAAAATTAAGGCCGAATACGCTGAGGCTATCTCTACTGCCAAAGCAAAAGCGGCAGAAGAAGCTGAATTGAACGCCGCGGCAATAAAAGATTTAGAGGAAAAGCTTAAAATCCAGATCAGGGAAAGAGCAAGGGCTGAGGAAAAACTTCAAAACCAGGCTCAGGCATATTCTGTTATAGAAAAACAGTTATGTGCAGAAATTGAGGATCAGACTAAATTTGAGGTCGAGGCCGCCAAAGCTTTGGATGTGGCAAAAGCTCAAACCGCGGCTGAAGTCGAATCTTACACCACAATAATAAGAGATCTGGAAAATAAACTTCAAACTGAGATTGAATTGAAGTCTGAAGCCAGGCGGGAAGCTCAGGCTCAAGCAACCGAATGTGCCAAAATCAAGGCCGAATTTAGTCAAAAAGCCGGATATGCAGCTGAATCAGAGGCAAAAGATAAAGCTGATCGATATATAATATATGGATTGATAAGCCTGCTTGGAGACGAAGAACCATCTATGCGAGCATGTGCCGTTAATGCGTTAAAGCAAATGGGAGAATCAGCAGTGCAGCCCCTTATCAATGCCCTTGAAGGCGAATATTGGGTTACCAGGCAACGTTCAGCCGAAGCCTTGGGGCTAATCCGTGATCCTAGAGCAGTTGAACCGCTGATCGCTGCCCTTGCAGACAATAACATGTGGGTTCGTCTACGGTCAGTTGAAGCATTGGGGCATCTGGGTGACAGTCGGGCGGTCGTACCGCTTATTGATACCCTGTTAGACAAGAATGAATTAGTCCGTCGACAAGCAGTCGAAGCCTTAGGTCTGATAGGTGACAAACGAGCCATTGATGCTCTCGCAAAGATGGTAGAAGATAAAAATAAAGATGTCCGTATAGCTGCAACTGCGTCAATCGAATTAATCAGGAACAATGATTCAATACAAAGCGAAGCCAACTCAATACTTCAAACAATCGAAGAGCAGAAGATATACTTTGGTTTGGGATTAAGTGTCTTTCTCTTATTAGTCTGGCTTGCATTCGTACTATTTAGAAACCGAAAAAGAAAGTCTGTGACGGAGGCTTAACGAAGGATTACACTAACCCCTTATTCAAGTCGGTGATTCTAAATCCTCGGAGGTTCGATAAAACATAGTCGCTATGTTAAATAGTTTCATAAAAAATCCTGTCTTATATGTATATAATATAAGCAGGGCTTAAAGATACTGTAAGCCTCCTTGGTCACTGCTCTCTTATATTTCTGTACTATTACTTCCCGTAAATTTCAAGTGTGGTGGCTACGTATTTTTTATAAAAAACAGAATTCAGAAATCCCCGGCAAACAATGCACAGTACACGGTACGCACGACGAATAAAGAACGCCGTGTAAAGGACTTTCCTTCAGAATATGTTTGATTTTTTTGGATTGTATTTAGTATAATACTTAACAAAATTAATGGTTTGTAGTTGATGGTTCATTGTTCGTAGTGAAAGTTGAGTTGATTAGTGAATTGAGCTAATTAGAGAATTGGGAGTTGAAAACTTGGTCATTTACGATTTGCGATACCTATCCATTCTTTTCTTCTTCGGCGTTAATCGGCGTTCATCTGCGGTTTTAATTTGATGCTGTTTGAAAAAACAAAGCCAATTTTATCGTTCTGAGTTCATCATGCTGCGTACTGCGAAAACAGATTTGAAAAAACAAACCCAATTTGTCGGCGAGTAAATCGGCTTAATACGTTACATGAAAATAACTTATGGCAATAATCCAGTCTTTGGAGCACGAGAAAACAAAGCCAAATTTATGGTTCATAGTTCGGCGAAAAGACAAGGAAAGGCTACTTGTGAGGTGGATATGGGTTTGTTATACTCTTGCCAGCATTAACTTAGGGATAGATAGATATGGGCAAATCAAAAAGCTTTCTTTCGATAGCTATACCAAGTGGAACGGTGTTTCTGTCGAGCTTTTGCATTATGGTGCTGGAATTGGTAGCGGCACGCCTTATTGCCCGGTACCTTGGTTCATCACTATACACCTGGACGGCGGTAATCGGCGTGGTTTTGGCGGGAATCACTATAGGCAATTACCTTGGTGGGAGAATAGCTGATAAGTCCGATGCCCGAAAAACCTTAGCGGTCCTCTTTGTACTTGCCTCGGTAGCGTGCGTTGTTACTATCATCGCCAATAACCTCGTCGGTGGTTGGGTGTGGCTGTGGCGATTTAACTGGCCGATGCGGGTTTTCAGCCATGTATCGCTGGTGTTTTTGCTGCCATCGGTATTGCTAGGGACAATAAGTCCGGTTATAGCGAAAATGGCGCTGGAACAGGGTCTGCCGACCGGAAGGACCGTGGGCGATATTTATGCCTGGGGCGCCGCCGGCAGTATCGCCGGGACCTTCGCGACTGGATATTACCTGATTGCCGCGATGGGAACGATTGAGATTATCTGGGTAGTAGGGAGTGTGTTGCTGCTGCTGGCAATCTGCAATTGGGTCAGGCTCTGGGTGCTGTATGTTTGGACGGCAATATTTATTGCTCTGATGACTTTGGGATTGGTACCGGCCGGCTGGGCCAATGAAATCGGGGCCGACATGGCTTTGAGAGAAAAACACGATCCAGGCATTCTTTACGAAGATGAGAGTCAATATTGCTATATTGCTGTTAAGCAAATCTCAGAAAATCCGGATAGGCGCGCTTTCATACAGGATAAACTAAAGCACAGCGATATTGTAATGGGAGAAATACTCGATTTGCAATACTCCTACGAGCGAATTCATGCTGCTACGACGCACATGCTGAGCCGGGGCAAGGAGAAACTCTCGGTTCTGGTAATCGGCGGGGGAGGGTATGTCTTTCCTCGATATGTCGAGCATGTCTGGCCGGGCAGTCGCGTTGACGTTGTCGAGATTGATCCTGGTGTAACCGAAGCTGCGATACAGGCATTCGGTATGGAGCGGGACAGTACGATTAATACTTTCACGATGGATGCCCGCAACTACGTCAATCAGTTGCTGGAGCAGAAACGAGCAGGGGGGCAGGCGGCGTGGTATGATTTTATATATGAGGATGCCCTGAATGATTATTCTGTGCCGTATCAGCTCACGACGAAGGAATTCAACGATAAAATCGCCCGGGTACTTGCCGATGAAGGCGTATATATGATCGAACTGATAGATATCTACGACAGCGGATTGTTCATCGGGGCTTACGTAAATACCTTAGAGCAGACGTTTGATTATGTTTATGTCGTCGCCGAGAATGAGCCTCGTTCGGCAAGGATTACTTTTGTTGTTATCGCTGCTAAGCAGGAAGTTAATCTCGACAATCTCCGTGCCGAAGAGCAGGTAAGAAATCTGGATTTGTGGATATTAAGCGATGCCGAGGTCGAATCACTACGGCAAAAGGCCGGCAGAATTGTATTGACGGACGATTATGCACCCGTCGAGAACCTGCTGGCACCAGTCGTTCTTGCAAGCGCCAGGGATTTGTTGGTGGAAGAATATCTCGAACAGGCCGAGCAGCTCAAGGCAGAAGAAAAGTGGGATGAATGCATCCTGAAATTCGAGGATGTTATCAGTGTCGATCCGGTGCTGTCAATAAAAGCATATAATGAAATAGGTATGATTGAAGCAGGGCGTGGCAGGCTTGCCGAAGCGATCATGGCTTTCAAGCGAGTTCTCGAATACAACGAAAGAGCTGCGGTCAGACAGAGCATGTCCAACATAAACTTCAATATCGGCATAGCATATCAGAGACTGGGCGACAACGATCAGGCTGGGACGTATTTACAAAATGCGATTCGGGGCTACAGGGAAGACTTTGCAAAAGAGGCAGGTTCGGCGAAAATAGCAGCACGGCTGGGTAATGCTTTAGCGACGGTCGGCAATTTTACAGAAGCAGCGGAATATTTCCGGCAGGCTGTGAATCTGGATCCGCTCGATGTCGGGAACCATTCAATGCTGGCCCAGGTATTGTCTATTCAGGGACACTACGATGAGGCGATTGTCGAGCTGGAAAAAGCGATTGGATTTATGACACGTATCGGCAACGAAAAAGCAGCGGATCAGTTGAAAAAGCTTCTCGAATTAATAGAGCAGAAAAAATAAAATCAGAAATAATAGTTCACTTCGATCGCGGCACTTTCCGGAAGAGGATGCTCTCGCGGGGGTTGTCTTTAGGATCAAATGGGAGTTTATAATTATGGAATTTGTCAGTATCGACTACATATTCGGGGAAGCTGAGCCGGTCGGTCCACCAGGAGTTACCATCAGCGGAGACCGAGCCGACGAAAAAGTCACGAGTTCGGCCTTCTATGAAATCGTCGCCGAGTTCGACGTGAAATTGGTCTATCGCTATCTCGACGACAAGCTCACGCTGCTGGTGAGAATATTGCACCGACCACTGTCCCGGCTTATAAACACTTTTACCGCCCATTTGCATGGGGATAATGGTCGTCCTGCCCGGTTGGAGTTTTGCCCTGCCGATACTGATTACAGCGGAGGAGATTTTGCCGTCCGGCTCGAAGACGAATTCCCAGTCTCCTTCTTCGGCCTTCCACGTGCCGACGAGAAAATCAGGGAATTGCTCGATACCGTCGATGGTAACTTCTACGCCGTTGCCGGCCGGTTTTTGGCAGCCGGAATAGACCATAGCGAAAAATATATAAAACATGAGCACGAATCTTTTCATAATTTAAATTTTAGGAGAATGCGGAATGTGCTGCAATAAAAAAGAGGCAAGCCTTTCGACTTGCCTCATGGCTAACTAATTGTTGGCCTTGGCCAAGGCAAACAAATCACCTGCGTCTTCGCAGGAATAGACCACCGAGACCGAGCAATATAACAGTCATTGGCTCGGGAACAACCGTAACATTAACTGAGGCTACAGGTGTAGTGTACTCAGGATCGACGAACAGCGAGATCGTAGCTGTATCACCTATTGCACCGATGTAATCGAGACTGAACTGATTGCCTACAGATATAGGAGGGTCTCCCGCCGGTCCCATTGATGCAGTAAGTTCATAACCTGTGCCCCAGCCGGCTTCTGTGTAAGGCGCAGCGGCGCCAAGGTCTCCAGCAGCATCCAGAACGGCAACGTTTTCCAACGATCCAGTTCCGCCTTCTTCAACGATAATATAACCCAGCCAACTGGATGTGTCCTCGCTTACTACGGTTATTTCGGTCTGTTCATCAACTTCAAAAAAGTCCCCTTCCAGGCCATCAACTTTGATGAGCAATGCGTTCGCCGTCGATGCCAGTCCGAGGACCAAAAACAATATTAATAATTTTCTCATCATCTTCTCCTTTCATTTCGTAGGAAAGATATAGTGCAACTGAAATATCAACGTCTCAATCTGCAAGTATGCCGATCGCTTTTGCTCCGAGTCCCAGGCCTGTTACGGACAATCGGGAGCCGGACCATCGGGTATCTGCCAGTTGGCAATCAGGATGTCCAGATCATTGGTCGAGACACGATATTTCTGCTTACCTTGGGGCAGATGGTCAGAATCAGCACAAATCAGAGGAACACCACCAACCGTTTCACCATCAATCTCTGCGAAGCTTTTATTCCAGGCTGCAATGAGAATATCCAGGTCGTTGGTAGATACCCAGTATTGCTGCTTACCTTGAGACGCACCATCGGCGTCGCCTTTACACTGTCGTGCATTAATACTGGCTACCCAGCAGTCGGGACTTCCTACAGCTTCCCATTCATCAGGATGTGGACCCGTGTAGCCGCCACCGGCTCCAACTGGAATATCTGTTGCTCCGGTCAAGTCCACAGTCGCTTCCGAAGCATCTTCCAGTACCACATTGCCGCGTGTAGCATTAGTTGTCACGGTCATTTTGCAAGGCTCGCTGCATGTGATTACGCAAAGCCTGCCCTCAAGAGGCGGTGCAGCGGTGTCATATAATGAGCCCATCTCGATAGTGATTCCGTTTGTGCCGAGACCACCCAGCGCTCCCGGATCGTCAGCGGCGGCGACGGGTGTGTAACCCTCTACCGTCCAATCACTGACTTCGCCGGTTATTGCATCGACAGTAATGTATCGACTAAAGTTGGCCGGGAATATACCATAGCCATTGTTGTCATCTCCAACAGCGAAATCGCTGATGGCATCGATAGTGCCGGCATCGACTGTAATGTCAAGAGCGAAAGCTCTGACCAGCTCGGTCCCCGAGTAGTCAATGGCGGCTTTTCCTTCACCGATATCAGTAACAGAGATGGCAACACTTGCCCAGGCCGGAGTAGTGAACAAGACCACAACCAAAGCAAGAATAATCTTTTTCATATTACAACTCCTTCCTTTCCTTCTTCTTTTCTTCTTCGCAGAAATATCTTCTGCAATATCTTGGTTTTGTTTCCTGCCTTAAAATACAACAATTACGCTTGTTCAATTGAAAATGAATTGAACGTTTAATTTATTGAACAACGCGTTTCGGCCGGCAGGAGCTGCCGAAAACAGGTATATTAATTTTTTGCCCTTTCTCACTCCTTTCTCGCCTTCCGGCGGTATCTTTGTGCCAAAAAGCAGCACAGGTTTTCTATTGGTGAAGATTAATTTTATCGTAACACATGTTTACGTTTAGTTCAAGCAGAAAATGCCGAAAAACAAGTTTTTTTAAGATTTTACATATCATGTATGGAAATTTTGCGTCTCTGTGGTAATGTTTAAATATGTACGGTTTTCTGAAAGGACGACTATTATTTGTCAGGATATGCCTGCTGGTGGCTACTTTGATGCTAATTGGCATTGGAATCGCCACTATTTATTCTATTGGTAATCCGGTGGAGGAAAGCCCTGACAGTCATATCGAGGAATTGAGTAATAAATGGCAAAGGCAGGCAATGTTTGCTGTAATTGGATTGGCCGGCTTTATAGCGATAAACTCGATCAACTACAGGCGTTTAGGCTCGATAAGCTACTGGATTTTTGCCGGAGTACTCGTATTGCTGGTTATACTGCTTATCAGCAAATATGTCATTGTTTTGCCTTTTGCCAAACCAATCCATGGTACTTACCGTTGGATATCATTTTCGGTTGGGGGCTTCACACTTCCATCAATTCAGCCATCGGAATTCTGTAAATTGGCGTATATTCTGGCCCTGTCATGGTACTTGAGATATCGAAGCAACTATCGCAACTTCAGGGCCCTGATTGGGCCGTTCGCCCTGACGCTCTTGCCGATGGTCCTCATTTTGCCCGAGCCTGACCTTGGAACAGTGCTCTTAATGATGCCGATTCTATTCATCATGCTCTTTGTCGCCGGGGCGAAGGTTAAACACCTGCTGCTGATAATCCTGATGGCGATTCTCCTCAGTCCGATGCTATGGTACAAGATGAATCACTACCAGCGGATGAGAATAAGTAGCGTTATTTTGCAAAACTCATGGTTTCGTGAAAAAGCCGAGCGGTACCCAACTTTAGGCAAGTTCCTCGTCGGTACTGAGTTCACGACCAGGGAATGGAGGAACGACTGGGGCTACCAACTCATCCGTTCAAAATATGCTATCGCCTCCGGTGGGATAAACAGCGCAAAAGGTTACGGTTACAGGAAAGGTCCTTTTATTAAATACAATTTTCTGCCCGAAAGAGACAACGATTTTATCTTTGCTGTAATCGCCCATCAATGGGGTTTCTGGGGTTGCCTGGGTCTGCTCGGGCTTTATGTCCTTATTATAAGCTGTGGGCTTGAGATCGCAGCGAATAATACTGATCCATTCGGCCGATTGCTTGCTGTCGGTATTGTTGCAATGTTTGTAGTCGAAGTCATCATAAATGTTGGTATGACTGTTGGTCTTATGCCGATAACAGGTTTGACATTGCCGTTTGTAAGCTACGGTGGTTCGAGTCTGCTGATTTGTATGACTTCTGTGGGCTTATTGAATAATATTGGCCGGTGCAGGCCGTTCAGCTTGGCTCCCAAAGCATAATCAGTAACCTTCCTGCCGTAAATAGATAATCGAGCAGCCGGAAATGATAAAAGGTTTTAGACAAATTGCAGGTCTTACGACTATCAGCAGAATATTTGGTATGCTTCGCGATATGGCTTTTGCCTATTTCCTGGGCGCCGCCGGTCTAATGGACGGTTGGGTAATAGCATTCAAAATCCCCAACCTCGCAAGGCGACTGTTCGGCGAAGGAGCAGCCTCCTCATCCCTGATACCGATATACAGCGAACAACTTGAAAAAGATCCCGAAGCAGCAAAGGAACTGGCCTGTACTGTGGTTACAGTAGTCTTCTTGATTCTGGCCGGATTGGTTCTGGTTGGTGAGGGGATTATATGGGGCTATTATAAGTTTTTCAGCGTTTATCCGAGTACTGATCTGAAGCTGACGCTGAGCGGAATAATGTTACCGTACACGATTTTGATTTGTCTCGTTGCTATTTTGGCTGGAATACTCAACGCACATCGGCACTTCGCTATGCCGGCGGCTGCACCGATTGCACTGAACATTTTTATAATTGGCTCACTTTGCATTGGCGGATGGGGCTTTGGAATACAACCGGTCAGACTGGTCTTCTTCGTTGCTGCTGCGGTTCTTGTTGCCGGGCTGGTTCAGTTGTTCATGCAAGTTAAGCCACTGGGGGCAAGGGGAATCAATATTCGTCCGGCATGGCAGGTCAGGTCGGAAGCTTTCAGGAAGATTATTTTCCTTATGGGGCCAATGATTCTTGGTTTGACTGCCACACAAATAAACACATTAGCCGACGATTTTATCGCTTTGTGGTTTTCAGGTTCACCGGAAAAAGGGGAAGTATTTTCGCTTTTCGGCAGAGAAATCAAGTATCCAATGTGGGAAGGGGCGGTCTCTCAGCTTTTCTATTCGCAGCGACTTTATCAGTTTCCTTTGGGAGTCCTGGGTATATCTCTGGCCACCGCTATTTTCCCTGTGATGAGTTTGGAAGCGGCAAGAAAGGATGTCGATGCCCTTGCCAGAAGCATTTCACGTGGCATCCAAGGCGCAATTTTTATCGCTTTGCCGGCAACCGCTGGATTATTGTTGGTACGTAGTCTGGTTATTTCTGTTGTTTTTGAACGAGGGCGGTTTACGAATAATGACACAATGCTTACGGCCGGAGTGCTCTTATTTTACTCGCTGGGATTATGTGGCTTTTTTATGCAGCAAGTCGTTACCAGGGCGTTCTATTCAGTACAAGATTCAAAAATGCCTGCCCGGAGTGCTTTGATTGCTGTGTGTGTAAATGTTGTTCTTAATCTGACACTAATATGGTTTATGGGAGCGGCCGGATTGGCGCTTTCAACAGCGCTTTGTTCGTATTTGCAGGTTACGATTCTTGTTTTTGCTCTTCGCAAAAGATTTGGCTTTTCGATATTAGATGGCATTTTAGTTACATTGCTTAAAACCATCTCGGCAACGATTTCTTTGTGGATCGCCGGACAAAGTCTATTATATCTATGCAGTGATCTGCCCGACAGTGTAAGCTATAATATTTTAAGGCTCGCATTAGTTGTGCCAATAACAGCGGCGGTTTATACTGTTGCTGCGAAGCTGCTGCATATCAAAATGCTTTCTTTATTTACCGGCAAAAAGCCTTGATTTGATACAAATGCAGCTTGACATATAGACCTTTAACAGATATATCAATTTCGAAGTAAAAAGTGCCTGTTTTGCCATTATATCTTAGGTTAAAAGGCGGGAATGCCGAATTATACTTGTACAGAATACTGTTTCTTTTGCATTGTTAATGGAGAAATAAATGCCTAAGGGAACATCTATCCTGGTGTTTTCGGTGCTTCTTTTTTGTTCTATGTCTATTCGGGCTCAAGGGCCAACTACGCGAGACATAAGCAGACCAGCGGTGGATCAGCAGCAGTTATATTCGCCGTCTATCAGCAAACAATTTTATGAAATAGCTTATGAACTGGCCGGTACAAAAAACGTAAAAGGGGCTGAAGTTGAGCAAGCGATGGCATTCTTAACAGCCGCGTTAAGTCTCGATATTAATGCCAAAGATGCGCGAACTCTGTTGATTGAATTTGCCTGTAGAGAAACGGGATGGAATTATTCTGATCTTGTCTATAGCCTGCTTATTGACTATGTAGATGAATCCGCCGATCTCGAAGTTACAGCAAAAGCGGTTGAGTATATGCTTGAACGGATCGATTCTCGTGAAAGACGGGAGAAATTTCTTGAGCAGATACTGGGGATTCTGGGTAGTAAGAATACAATCCTGAGTTCCGAGCTGACTACTAAACTTGGAATATTGAAGGCCGAGAAGGCAGATTTTGAAGCTGCAGAATATTACTTAATGGAGGCTTACAGGAACAATAGATATAACTGGAAAGCCTTCGCCAAGCTGGCTGAAATCAGGCCCGAACGGATAGGTCCTGCGATACGTCTTGAACGTTTAAGATTGGCAATACGTGAGAATCCATCTGATATTGATGTTGCGTTTACTTTTGCACAGCAAGCCGAACACCTGCAGCTTTACGATATATCGGCAGCAGCTTATAAATATTGTGCCGACTTATTTGCTTATCTTTACCCGTCTGAATCTTTGCCTGCACGAATCTATCTTCCCTGGGCCATAAGCTGCTACAATTCGAAGCAAGGTCAATCCCAATGCCTGGAAATTGCCAAGCGTGTTCGGCAAGAAGGCGGATTTGACCTGCGCCTGGAGTCTATCTCAGGCAAGGCGGCAATTAAAATGGGTGACACTGAACTAGCTACTCTCATATTCCAGGCAATCGAGGAAAAAACTCAACGGCTACTGATGCTGCGAGGTTCGAATACAAATACAACTCTATCGGATAATCCGGATGCTGAGTATTCAGAGCAGGATTATAACAAACAATTAGCCTGGTTTTATTCTCTTGTCCTGCCTGTTCCGGACAAGGCGCTGAACTGGGCTAATAAGGCTTTTGCGGCTGAGCCCAATTCACCTGTGACAGCGGCTATTTTAGCTTATGCTCTTATTATGAATAATCAGGTTGAATGGGCCAAACCTCTCGTTAATAATTTCGAGAAAACTCAAATCGCTGATTTAACGCATGCTATGATCCAATTGGCGGAGGGGCAGAACGATCCTGCGGTTGAGACTCTGAGGATGGTTATTGCCAGAGATCCCGGGTCGTTCGCAGCCGAGCGGGCGATGGAAATTCTCTCTCAACAGGGCAAAGAGTATATCCCGCCGCCTGAAATTCAAACTGTTTTACCTGAATTGGAAAAAGTTTTCGGCCAAAGGCTCGTTCCTGTTTTTACTCCACCGGAGCAGATGATGACGGCACAGCTTCAAATTAATGGAAGTGTCTTTACGTACGGCAGCGAGTTCGGTGGAACTGTAGCAATAACAAATCATTCTTCCGAGCCGATTATAATCAGTGATTATAGTTTGTTTAAAGGTCATATCCGAGTTGACGTCGTTGTTAGAGGAGATCTAAATAAAAACATACCAAATTTAGTGTCAAAAAGGGTAGGGGAAGTCTTTCAAATTGAGCCTGGCCGAAGCGTTCTTGTTCCTCTACGACTTATTGTTGGTGAACTTAGAAAGACACTCCTTACATATCCACAGGCATCCCTCGATATAGAGTTTACTCTTTACCTCGATCCGGTGGTGGCAAATGACGGCACGGTTACCAATAGACTCGTTAATATCAGGCCGGACAGCGTGAGCATAAAACGTCCCGGTATAGAATTGACTGGCAAATATCTTAGGAATGAGTTTAATTCGATCTCGACAGCTACTGTTAATCAAAAAATCAAGACCGCTCGGCTTTTTACCGGGCTCTTGAAGGAGCAGTACGCAATGTCTAATCTTAAACCGCCCTACAGATTTTTGTATGCCGATTGGATGAATTCTTTATTGAGGAGTGCATTATCACACAAATCCGGGCTGCTTCTTAATCCTGCCGATGAATGGGTTGTTAAGGTATATACAATGGCTGGTATGCTTTCTTTGCCGATGGATCACGAGCTTATAAGTGCTGTGGCAGAGAATATGAATAGCACCAAATGGCCTGTTCGTCTGATGGCTGTTTATCTGCTGAGCACAATGCCGGATAGCCAATTCGATCGGGTTCTGGACTGGACTGCAAAAAATGATCCGAGTAAGACTGTTCGTGATATGGCAATTGTCTTAGGCAGGGATTTGCCAGGGCAATGAAATCGATTATAAAAGAGTATTAAAGGGTGAAAAATCCGGATTTGAACTTATCGAGGTCGGTTCGCGTAGTATCTGGAAAAACATTACAAAATTTCTTCAAAAAATAGGTTGTAATATCGTGATAATTTTGTAATATGCCCTCTTTTATTAATGACCGAGGTTGTAGAAAAGAAGTAATAAGCTTTTGTTTTTATGAAAGGATTAAATAGATGCCAGCTAAAGTAGATGAAGAGAAATGCACTGGTTGTGAAACTTGTGTGTCAGAGTGTCCGAGCGAAGCTATCAGTATGGCTGACGAAAAAGCGGTAGTCGATGCCGAAGAATGCATTGATTGCGGAGTCTGCGTTGACGCTTGTCCGGAGGAAGCAATTACAATGGAGTAATACAGATTGGCCCCATCGTCTAGGCAGGTCTAGGACACCGGGTTTTCAACCCGGCAACAGGGGTTCGAATCCCCTTGGGGCTATTTGATCAACAGCCGTGAACGCGGTTTTCGATGCGTTACGGCTGTTTTTGTTTCCAATGCAGTCCGATGCAATCCTATGCTTTCCGCCCAAAAGCGCCAAGCAACGCGCCAAGACAAAATCACCAAAACTCGGCAATAACTTGACCGCCTTTTGCTCGGATTCCTCAAAGGTTCTTGCGTAGGTGTTGAACGTTAGTCTCGGATCGCTGTGCCTGGCAAGTTTCTGCACAATCTTAGCGGGTGTCTGGCTGTTGGCAAGGAATGAAATATAACTATTCCGCAAGCTGTGAAAACATATCTCATTGCCCTCTCTGTCAAAAAGCGGTAGCTCTGCCGCTATGAGGTCTTTTCGCAAAAGCTCCGCTGTGTTGATCCACTTGCTCAGGCCCTTAAAAACTCTGTCTGAGGCTTTCGGCTGCTGTTTATCCTTATAAGCCTGCAGGACGGCCACTGTTGCGCCTGCAATCGGCTGCTCGGCCTCTTTGCTGTTCTTTGCCAGTTTTGCGGGCACTCTCACAAAGGCACTGACCGGCGTTAGGTGAATATCAGCCCATGTAAGGCTCAGCAATTCTTTTCGTCTCAGGCCGGTCACACCGGCCAATAGATACAAAACAGCCCGCTCTACGCCCTGGCTTCTGCCGATATGCTTGTTGTATAGCAAGACATTCTTTTCAAAGGTGATCTTGAGCAGGTGAATAAACTGCTCAGGTGTCAATATGCCCTTTTCCTCTGAATCCCGTTTTGGCTTTTCGAGCTTCGCAATGGGATTGCGCGTAATTCTCTGATCCTGCTCTGCCCAATTTAAGAACGTTTGCAGTGCATCGAGATAATGTCCCCGGCTCGTGTTGCTGTATCCGTCCTTTTTCATCTTGCCTAAATAAATCTGTACTGCCGATTGTGTTATGTCCCGAAAGTAAGTAAACCGGCAAGCGGACACAATCTTTTTCAGCCGGTTCCGGCTTCGCTTAACGTAGTCTTTTGAATAGCCCTTGGCTCCAAGGATTTTGACATATTCGGTTATATGCTCTGTCAATGGCTTTGTGATCTCCGTCCGTTGTCCGTCTATCAGCCCCCAGGACACAAACTTTCTTAAAAAGCTTTTCGGCACTGTCTCTATCCATCGGTTAAGCTTCGCATCCGGTTCAAGCCCTGAAATACGACAGTTGACAAGGGCCTCGATATTCCGGCCCAAAGCCTCAGACTGTTTCTTGTCGCTGAAAGCAGCAAGACGGCGGATTATTCGATTGTGATCTTTGAGTTCGATATACCACTTTGCCGCTTTGCGCCTCCTGCCGTCTCTGTCTTTGTAGTAGGTTCTGAAAACTCGCATTTTTTCACCTGCTTTATAAAAGTGCCCCGGGCGCTGTGCAGGGACTTATATCAAGAACCTGTCCGGGCATTGCTGCTTCGGAACGCCGGGGCATCAATGTTGATTCTAACGAGATGGATATAAGTATTTTCACGATAGTATCATATTACAAAATTACCTTGTCTGTCAATTCCTTTTCCAAAAAAATTTCAAGTCAAAATATTTTCCGTCTCTTTTAGTATAAGCCACTTATCACGCGGCGGACAATCGGCCCGGACCCAAGCCTCAAGCTCGGACCGCTTCCATAAAGTCCGCTTGCCCAGGTGAATCGGTTCCGGCCCGATACGTCCGCTTGAAATTAAGCCATAGAAATTTGATCGGCTTATGCCTATCAGCCTGGCAACTTCCCCGGCGTCCAAAAGTAAGGGCTGTTCAAGCATATATACAATTTTCTCAGGGCTGTCCATATTTTCTAAGGCTCGATCCTCCGGCCTAAAACCGTGAAATTATGACGGCAAACGGCAGACATACAAGTAACGTAGCGCACGTTCTTTTGTGTTGACCTAACCCGCGTATAGGTTCCGCGACACCTCGGACAGATATTAACGCTCGGAAAAACGAAAAGTCTCTCTGGCGGTTTTGTTCG
>WOR8_10005831_pt1 | contig 19695 bp, 19 predicted proteins | sample DeeMarSeWOR38_10_FD_19890 | JGI IMG/M metagenome (IMG submission 19890)
AAATGCGGGCATGTCCCATGGATGGGTGAAATGGTCATCTGAAAAGTATTTTGATATGAAATAGTTTGCTCTTTTGGTTAATATTGGATGCTAATCTGGTAACAGAGCAAAAAATAAAGAGATATCAAGAGCTATGAATAAACTGATTATTATTCCCTTTGTCTTCCTTTCTTTTCTCTTATCATCACAGGTTTTTGGAGCTGGGGTTGCTGAATACACTGAGGCAATTAACCAGAGCCCGGATGATATGAAATATAAATTCTATCTCCTGCGCGGTCTGGCTTACAGGAGCCAGCATGACATTGATGCCGCCATCAAGGATTTCAGCGTTTCCATCCAGATGCGGCCGACTCAGGACGCCTATCTGCGGCGCGGCGAGATGTATTTTGAAAAAGGGGCCTATAACATTGCCGAGCAGGATTTTTCCGAGGCCATTGCAATAAATCCGTCGCTTGAGGCATATAAGCTCCGGGGGGTGACCCATCTGGTTCTGGGCAACCTCGATAAGGCCATTGTTGACGGCACCGAAATTATCAATCTGGCACCCAATACTTCCGAATCCTACAATATCCGCATGGAAGCCTATGCCCAGATAGGCAAACCTGAACTTGCCCGTGAGGATGCCCGCAAGGCATTATCACTGGATCGAAAAAATACGGTGGCATCTGAACTGCTGGTTAACTATCCTGAAAAAATTGAGCTAACAAGCGGGGTAGGCCGGTACAGGCCCAATCGTGATATCAACAAGTACCGGGTCTGGGCTAATAACAAGGGATTTGCATTTACCCTGAAGCCTGGAGAATAATTGGCTGACATTCCCCAAGGCTCCAGGTGAGTTGTATTCTGGAACATTGCATCATCTTTTTTAGCACTTTTAATTCCCTTCTACATACCTCCAGCTGGAAGCTGTTTCAAAGATGTTTTTAGGTAGAAATTTCCTAAAACCTAATGCATTCCTGCTTGATTTTTGCTAGGTTCATTATTCTCATTGAACCGGATCATATCAAGCCTATAAAAAATATTCCCTGACAAACGAGGAGGTTGCTATGAGGAGTTTGTTATATGGCATGTTGGCATTGGCAGGTTTATCCCTTTGCATGTTTGTTCAACCGGTTTTTGCCGAGAGTTCTCCGGGGCTGCCTGCCCCAAGCTCGGATGTCGAAAGTTCGTTCCCTGCACAGAAGCATTTCTCGCCTTATGCCGGTCGCGATTTTCCGACGCAGGTCTTCTGGGGCGATACACACCTGCACACCGGGATGTCCATGGACGCTGGCGCCTTTGGTGCGCGGCTCGATCCGGAAGACGCCCACCGCTTTGCACGCGGCGAGGAGCTGACTTCCTCGACCGGTTTGCGGGTGAAGCTTTCCCGGCCACTCGACTTTCTGGTTGTTGCCGACCACTCCGACAACATGGGATTTTTCCCGCGGCTCTATGCGGGCGACCCAAAAATGCTGGCCGATCCCACAGGCAGGCGCTGGTATGACATGGTTCAGGCCGGCGGACAGAAAGGTGTGGAAGCCGCTGTCGAGATAATTATCGCCTTCTCGCAGAACAAATTCCCCGAAGCGCTGGCCTCAGTTCCGGGAAGTCAGGCCTATTATTCCGCCTGGGAAAAAACTATACAGGCAGCGGAAAAATACAATGATCCTGGGCGTTACACGGCATTTATCGGCTATGAGTGGACATCAAATACGGGCGGCAACAATCTGCACCGCGTGGTCATCTACCGTGACGGAGCTGGGAAAGCCAGTGTCACCGAGCCGTACACCACACTAAAACCTTTCGGCAGCGACAATCCCCGCGATCTGTGGAAATGGCTGAACCAGTATGAGGAAAAGACCGGCGGCCAGGTGCTCGCAATCCCGCATAACGGAAACCTCAGCAACGGGATCATGTTCCCGATCCTCGATACGTTCACCGGCAAATCATTTGATCGGGCTTACGCCGAGACCCGGGCGAAGTGGGAACCACTTTACGAAGCCACACAGATCAAGGGCGACGGCGAAGCACATCCCTTCCTGTCACCGAATGACGAATTTGCCGATTATGAAACCTGGGATAAGGGCAACCTTGACCTGAGTGCGGCCAAGAAGAACGAGATGCTGCAGTATGAATATGCCCGAACCGCCCTGCAGACAGGCCTGCAGTTGCAGCGTGAGCTGGGCGTTAACCCTTACAAGTTCGGCATGATTGGTTCCACCGACAGCCATACAGGCCTTGCCACTGCGGAGGAGGAGAATTTCTTTGGCAAGCACTCCGGGACTGAGCCAAGCCCGGAGCGTTACAAGCATCCAATGGCCGAGACCCCACAAGGCAGATACGAAAGTTGGGATATGGTCAGCTCGGGTCTTGCTGCGGTATGGGCTAGGGAGAATACCCGCGAGGCGATCTTTGATGCCATGATGAACAAGGAGACCTACGCTACGACCGGGCCGCGCATGCTGGTCCGTTTTTTTGGCGGCTGGGAATTCATGGCCCAGGATGCTATGGCCCGTCTGCCTGCCAATCTAGGTTATACAAAAGGCGTACCTATGGGTGGCGACCTGCCGCCGGCACCCGAGGGAAAATCTGCGCCGACTTTCCTGGTTGCAGCGCTCAAGGATCCGCTGTCCGGCAATCTCGATCGCATCCAGATCGTCAAGGGTTGGCTGGATAAGGGAGGAAAACGGCAGGAAAGAGTATACGACGTCGTGTGGGGCGACGCAGACAAACGTATGCCTGGCAAGGACGGCAAACTGCCACCAGTGGGTAATACGGTAAATGTTGGTGAAGCCACCTGGACAAACACCATCGGTGATCCGGAACTGATCACCGTGTGGCAGGACCCTGATTTCGACCCCAAACAGCCGGCCGTTTACTATGCCCGCGTGATCGAGATCCCGACCCCGCGCTGGACTGCTTACGAGGCTAAGCGCTTCGGTGTCACGCTGCCGCCGGAAGTTCCCATGATTACGCAGGAAAGAGCCTACACCTCGCCGATCTGGTATACGCCGTGAGACCCAATGTAAAATGTAAAATATAGATTGTAGAAGGAGAAGAGGAGGGAAGAAATGCGAATGGGCAAAAGAGTCAATTTGTTTTTGTTTACAGGAATTTTTTTTCTGCTAAGCGTGGTCATGACTAATGGTGCAGATCAAACTGTCGGCATGATGCATACAGACAAGGCAGCCGTGGAAAAACGGTTCGGGCAGAAGCCCTATTCTCCCTGGGCGGAAAGCGGTTTCCCTCGCCAGGTATATTGGGGTGACACGCACCTGCATACCGGATTGTCCGTGGATGCCGGATTGTTCGGCTGCCGGCTGGGACTGGAGGATGCTTACCGCTTTGCCCGGGGTGAGCAGGTGATCTCCTCAACCGGGCAGCCGGTGAAGCTTTCCCGCCCGCTCGACTGGCTGGTAATTGCCGATCACTCTGACGCCATGGGATTGATCAACGGTCTCGCAGAGGCTTCTCCTGAGGTTACCAAGTTTGAACAGGGTGCCCGCTGGTCAAAGGGTTTGCGTGCCGGCGGTCAGACAGCTGTTGACACAGCGCTTGACCTGATCACCACCTTTTCACAGGGTAAGGTGGATCCTGATCTCCTCGGCATGTATTCCCCGGGTTCAAAGATCTATGCATCTGTCTGGGACAAGGTAGTTGAATCTGCCGAGACATTTAACGATCCGGGCAGATTTACGACACTGATCGGCTTTGAGTGGACCTCGCTTGTTACAGGTAATAACCTGCACCGCAACGTGATTTTCCGCGACAATGGCGACAGGGCCGGGCAGGTGGTGCCATATACCACGCAGGAGCCCATCGGCTCCACTGATCCTCTGGAGCTCTACAAGTGGATGACTAATTACGAGGCTAAGACCAACGGCACGGTGCTGGCCCTGGCGCATAATGGCAACCTCTCCAACGGGATCATGTTTCCGGTCGATGCGCAATACACCGGGCGCAAGCTTGATTCATTCTATGTTGAACAGCGGGCCAAGTGGGAGCCGATGTATGAGATCACCCAGATCAAGGGCGATGGAGAAACGCATCCATTGCTCTCTCCTGATGACGAATTTGCCAACTATGAGACTTGGGACGCCGGCAATCTCGATTTGAGCGAGGCCAAGAAGCCCGAAATGCTGCAGTATGAATATGGACGCGAGGCACTGAAAAACGGCTTGCTGCTGGAAGCCCGCCTTGGCACCAATCCCTATAAGTTCGGTTTGGTTGGTTCCACAGACAGCCACACCGGGCTGTCAACAGCAGAGGAGGACAATTTCTTTGGCAAACATTCCGGTTCTGAGCCTTCTGCTGAGCGTATGCTTCATCCCTTCACCGAGACAAAGCAAGGTAAATTTGATGGCTGGCAGACAGTGGCCTCGGGTCTTGCCGCAGTCTGGGCTACCGAGAACACCCGCCAGGCCATCTTTGATGCAATGGCGCGGCGGGAGGTATATGGTACCACCGGCCCGCGCATGATGGTCCGTTTTTTCGGCGGCTGGGAATTTACGCAAGAAGACCTTAACAGCCGTCAGCCGGCTTTCCAGGGGTATGAGAAAGGTGTGCCCATGGGCGGAGACCTGTCCCCTCACAAAGGCGGCAAAGCACCTACCTTTATGGTTTACTCCCTGCGCGATCCCATCGGTGCAAATCTCGATCGCATCCAGATCATCAAGGGATGGCTTGACGCCAATGGCAAGACCCATGAGAAGGTCTATGATATCGCCTGGTCTGACAACCGGAAACCGGACAAGAATGGCAAAGTGCCTCCGGTCGGCAATACCGTGGATATCAAGAATGCCACCTGGACCAATACCATCGGGGCTTCGGAACTCGGGACGGTATGGATTGATCCTGATTTTGATCCCAAGGAACGCGCTTTTTACTACGCCCGGGTGATCGAGATCCCCACACCACGCTGGATAGTCTACGATGCCTTCCGCTTTGGAGTCAAGATCCCGGATGGTGCCGAGACGATTCACCAGGAACGGGCCTATACCTCGCCGATCTGGTATACACCGTAAGGCTCAATGTAAAATGTAGAATTTTCTGGCTAGCAGCTTAAGTTTTTATCAAAAAATATTACTCCGAAAGTTGACACGGGGATGCGGAATGCCGTATCCTCGTGTTTTTGTTTGTCATCATCGGTAAACCAACATGCATAGAATACTAAAGGATCCGCTGCTTCATTTTCTGCTCATAGGCGCAGCGCTGTTCCTTGTTTTCGGACTTTTCAAAGGTCGGGCCGGAAACGAGGAAAACAAAATTATCATCACCTTTGGCGACATTGAAGCCCTGCAGGCCAGTTTTTCCCGTACCTGGCAGCGGCCGCCCACGGATGATGAACTCTCCGGTCTCATCGAGGATAAGGTGCGTGACGAGATTGCCTACCGGGAAGCCGTTGCCATGGGGCTTGACCAGGATGATGCTGTTATCCGCCGCCGCCTGCGCATGAAGATGGAGCTCCTGGTTGAGGATATTGCGGGTCTTTCGTCTCCAACCGATGAAGAGCTAGCAGCCTTTCTCCAGGAGAACCGTGATTCCTTCCGTCAGGAGCCGCAGGTGTCATTCAAGCAGGTCTACTTGAACAGTGAAAAACGCGGTGTGAATGTTATGGAGGAAGCCCAAAAAATGCTGGCAGACCTTGCTGCAGCAGGCCCCGGGGCCGACCCTGAATCCTTCAGTGACCCGAATATGCTGCCCAAGGAATTTCCTCTCTATTATGCCAGCGATATTGAAAAACTTTTCGGAGGATCGTTCGCCAATGACCTGTTGCAGGTTGAGCCCGGAGAATGGACCGGACCGGTGATATCAAGTTACGGCCTGCATCTCGTGTTTGTGCGTGAAAGTATTCCAGGACGCGATCCTGAACTTTCTGAGGTGCGTGAGGAGGTTGAGCGTGAATGGACCGCAAAGCGGCGCCGGGAATTCAAGGATGAAACCTATAAAAAACTGCGGCAGCGCTACACGGTAGTTATCGAAGAGCCGGTACCTTCTGCAGGTGATGACAAAATTTCAACAAGGAGCAACTGATGCGGTCCTTTCTTGTTGCCATTATTGTTTTGCTGGGTACAGTTGCAGCGGGATCGGCCTCTGCCCATGAAAGTCAGCCCGGATCGCTTGAGATAAAGCAGCTGGCCCCGGACCGTTATGACATCACCTGGCGGGCACCAATCTATTATGGCAGGCCGCACCCGGCCCAACTGCAGCTGCCCCAGGACTGGGAAAGCATCGGACAGCCCACCCAACGGAGAACCGTTGATGCCATAGTTTTCCACCGGGTGGTGACAACCGGCGGGAAAAGTATCGGGGGGAAAATTATCAGGTTCCCAGGACTTGAAGCCACCATAACCGATGTCTTTATTCGGCTTAAACGGCTTGACGGCACCGTGATGACCACGGTAGCCCGACCCACAAAACCCTGGGCGGAACTGCGCGGCGAGCGGCCCTGGCATGTGACGGCCGGCGAGTATCTGGGGCTCGGCTTTCACCATATCCTGATGGGCGTTGACCACCTGCTCTTTGTCCTGGGGCTGCTGCTGATCGTGCAGGGCAGGATGATGCTCTTTAAAACCATTACATCCTTTACCGTGGCGCACTCCATCACCCTGGCCATCGCCACCCTGGGATATGCCCATGCACCGCTGCCGCCCCTCAATGCAGCCATTGCCCTCTCCATTCTCTTTCTGGGGCCTGAGGTTGTGCGCTCACGGCGCGGGGAAACCAGTTTGACCATCCAGTTTCCCTGGTTGGTAGCCTTTTCCTTCGGGCTTCTCCACGGTTTCGGTTTTGCCAGCGGCCTTTCCACCACCGGCATGCCGAAAGCCGAGTTGCCCTGGGCCCTGCTCTGGTTCAACGTGGGTGTGGAGCTCGGTCAGCTGATTTTTGTTTTCCTGGCCCTGGCCCTGGCTTGGTCATTTAAGACCCTTGAGATCCGCTGGCCGCGCTGGGCCCTGGCCCTGCCGGGTTACACAGTCGGCAGCCTGGGTGCTTACTGGACTATCCAAAGGACTGCAATTCTCCTTGGAGGACTTTTGAAATGAAAAAACAAGCTGGAAGTCTGAACTCTTTCATTTGTTTCCTGGTATTGGCAGTGTCCCTGCTATGGGCAGCATCTGCCCAGGCCCATGTCGAGCGGGGACAGGCAATCGGTTTTATAACCGGTCTTGAACATCCCTGGTCCGGGCTTGACCATGTGCTTGCCATGATCGCGGTGGGGTTGTGGGGCGCTCAGCTCGGCAATCCGGCCCTGTGGATTCTGCCGGTTACCTTTCCCATGGTGATGTCGCTGGGTGCCATGATGGGATTGCTGGGTATACCGCTGCCCGGCATAGAGATCGGCATTGCGGTATCGGCCATTCTCCTGGGAGCAATGGTCCTGGGTGAAGTAAAACCTAAACTTTACATCGCAGCCGTCATGGTCGGATTTTTTGCCATTTTTCACGGCCATGCCCATGGTACCGAATTACCCGCCGGCCAGAGCGGTCTTCTCTACAGCATGGGGTTCGTCATTGCCACGGGATGTCTGCACGGCATTGGCATAACAATTGGCCTGATCCACCGCTGGCCGGCAGGTAAGCTCGCCCTGCGCGGTGCGGGTGCCTTTATTGCAGCGATGGGGTTAGTCTTCTTATGGCAGGCAATGGCATGACAAGATCCTTGTTACATAATTTGCGGATTTTGTTAGGGGCAGCCTTATCAGCTGCCTTGCTGCAACCCTCTGAAGCAGCGGCGCACCTGGTGACCACCGGCATGGGCCCGGTCTATGACGGCATCGGCCACCTGCTTTTGACACCCGAGGACCTGGTACCGGCTTTAGCTATGGCACTGTATGCCGGTCTGCGGGGCAGGGTGCCGGGCAGGCGTGCCCTTTTTTTCTTTCCTCTTGCCTGGCTCCTGGGAGGTTTTGCAGGGCTTTTTGCAGGCAGCATGCCAGCTTTCCCTCTTTCGGCCGTATCCTTTCTTCTTCTGGGCGCGCTCATCGCTGCCGACCTGCGTATGCCTGACAAGTTTTTTACAATATTGGCTGTTGCTGTCGGCATCATGCATGGGTTCCTTAACGGCATAGCGCTGAAAACAGGGCCGTCCGGCCTGGGACTGCTCGGCATCATGGCTGCACTCTTTGTACTGCTTGCCATTATTTCTGCTTTAGTCTTGTCGCTGAAGCCTCCGTGGGCCAGGATTGTCGTGCGCGTGGCCGGCAGCTGGGTGGCGGCCATGGGTCTGCTCATGATTGGCTGGTTCTTTCGCGGTCAGGTATGAATGCAATAAAGAAAAAGATACTAATCCGTCCCAAGAGTTATGAGACTCATATATTGTCAAAATGCGGCTTTGTTCCCTTATTTTCAATCTAATTTTTTTCAAGAATTACAGAGTATAGATAGAATCAACATTTCTACAGGTTTTACTTCATAAGCTCCCCTTAAATATGCAGCTTTCCTCACCTCTTGGTTCTTTTGCAACGTCTCAAAGATCTAAACTGGTATAACAAGTCTTCAGCAATGGTCGTTCACTCATTTCCACAAGGAACCGGAAGGACCGGAAATACGATTAAAACTGATTTAAATCTTTTCTCTCACTCAAATCACATGATCACTCTTCTTTAAATCTTTCTATATGATGAAACTTACCAATCGGGAAACAGTAGCCTCCCACCATTATACTTCTCGTACCTCTTTCGGTTCTGGTTGGCCCGCTCCTTGCCTTTAGCCCATTTTTCGAGTTTTCTGTCTGCAAATTCATTCTTAATATATCGTTTATTGCCGTCGTCGCCGATAATGTAGAGTCGGCCATCGTTCTGGAATATATAAATAGCTGTGACATCGCGCCGTTCGGCTCCGATATAAACTTCGGGGCGCTGATTATCCAGCACATACACCGGGGAGTCAGCATTTTCCCTGTAGATCAACACCATATGCCGTTCTTTTTCCCGGGTTTCCAGATAGGCAAAACCCATGGAATCATCCGGGACCCCCATCATGAGAAGCATGCCGTACTTTGCGAAGGCAATATCCTCACAATCACCCCCAAATGTTGCCAGGGTCTCAAAGGGAGTGGCCCAGTAATCTTTATCCTTCCAGTGATCAGGATCAGCAATCCAGGGTATGCTGTTCAAGGTATCATTTGCCAGTTTGAGCTTTTCCATTATCGGCTTGTCATGGTTGGCAATGATGATCTCCATGATCTTGCGGAATCTTTTTTCTGCCTCAGGACCATAGTCCTTGCCAATAGCAATAAAGACTTCATCCTCCCATGGCTCGAAGCCAAGAGCGGCAAGGGCGTATGGAAGAACGGCAATAGAGTGGAGGATCATTATCCCAACCGCCCCGGTAATAAACCAGCATGAAAGTTTCCTCATGGCATAAACCTCCACCGCTTAAATTAGAATCTGTATTAGCATGTGTACCGGACATCACGACACAGTAATCAATCCACTTAGATTCCATGGCTAGCAGGCATCGTAAGTTTTCATCAATTCTTAATGTAAAGCTTTTTGGTCCTGCAAGGGGCTACGATAAAGCCATGCCAGGTGTTTTCCTAACGTGGTTTTCCCTCCAGCTTTTTTTTCTGATCCTCCCTTTCCTGAATCAGTTTGTAGGCGACGTAGTACTTATAGATATTGCTCACATACTGCACTGTCTCACGCCCGATTATTTTAGCAGCAGCAATCTCGGCATTGTAGAACCAGACATTGGGATCGAGTCCCATCTCAGCAGTTTTCTGCCGGATTTTAATTAAATTGCCCGGCCCGGCGTTATAGGCGGCAAAGGCAAAAAGCAATCTGTTGCCATCGCTCATCGGTTCATCCTTAAAATACTGATCAACAAGAAACCGCAGATATTTAACACCCGCATGGATGTTGTTTTCCAGTTTTTGGATTTCAGGTATGTTGACATTCGGGTCGGCTGCTGTTGATGGCAGCACCTGCATGATCCCGACCGCCCCAGACTTGTTCTTCTTCGAGTGATCCAGCCCGGATTCCTGGTAGGCCTGGGCGGTGATCATCAGGTAGTCAAAATCATACTTCCCGGCATACTGTTTGAAAAGATCCACGGTGTTGTTGTATTTTTGCAGTTCTTTCTCGGAAAGTGCGTTTTTCACATACTTTACATCTTTCAGGTATTTCATGAAGAGCATGTTGCCGATGACGGTGCCCTGCTTGTTCGCCTTGACAAACTCGTTTATAACAGATTTCAGTTTTGGGCTGTTCTTGCGGAAGGCCCAAGCAATTTCTCCCCCGGACCGCACGGCAATATCGGCATGCACCTGGATATCGGCAAAAATCTGCTGCCAGAACTGCGCCTTATGGTGGTCAACGATGATCATTGGAATGAGGCCGGCATTGACCATTTCCAGAAGGTCCTCATCCTCCAGATTCTCATCTGCAAGAATCAATTTTACCGGCTTCTTGCCGGATTTTTTAAAACCCGTGTTCAATTCGAGCAGGCTTTCATAATAACTGCTGGATTTACGGACGTAGACCTCTTTGCCGGCAAGATCATCTAAACTTCTAATCGGAGGACTTGCAGGACCGGTAATCACTACCTCCTTCACACCGGAGAGCAGAGGGTCTGAGAAGTCAACACTTCTCTGGCGTTCAGGGGTAATTGTAAGATTGGCGGCGGCAATATCGCCATAGCCCTTTAATAAACCGGGTATCAGCTCATCCCGTGATACAGGGATGAAAACTATATGGGTTTTCAGGGTTTTCGCCTCTATTTTTTTGTTTACAAATTTTTCGAACTCCTTCAAAAAGTCATGCGTAATGCCTCGCTGCTGGCCTTTATCAAGGAAAAAGTAAGTCTTGCTGTTTACAACAAGAACCCGGATTTCCCGGTACTTGACCATCTCGTCAAAATCATTCCTGAGCACTTCGCGGATTGTGTATTTTGGTGCTGTGGATACTTCAGCTGCGGCCTGACGATCAGAAAAACCTGCGAACATAGGAGCAACAAGTAGGAAAAGGCTTATAGTAAACAGTCGGGCGAACCAGAGGGTATCTCTTATTCTCGTAAGGCACCCATATTTGCCTGCACAGATATTACAGATATTTTCTGCTGCCTTGGTCCATCTTCGATCATGCATTTGCTTTCACCGAGAGTTCTTTCCCTTGGCGATCAGAGATTGTTGCCAAGGGGTCTTTGAACTATTTTTTATATATTCGTTGAGGCATCCAGGATTTAGTTCTGCTCCTCCCCTTTGGACTCTTTAGTCGCTATTGTTCGAATCCTCATATGCATCACCCAATCAGCATAAGGTTTAATGCTTTGATGAAAAAACAAAAATCCTCAAAAGGAGGAACAATTCCCTTGATGGTCTTACCTTGGCACATTAGAAAGTACGCGACCACTTAAACCCCTTCCTGTTCGAGGTAATTATCTATTTAACATAATTACATTTTTAATAATATGTTGTGAAGAATAAATCAAGGGCTGTGATGTGTTAGACATGGCGAATATTGATTGCACCAATAGTTACTATTGTAATGCTAAAGTTGGGTTACGGTGTGTACTGGAAATGGTAACGTATCTGATATCTGCCGGTAGCGTTTGGGGAGAATACTACAATAGATCAAATGATCACCAGTATGCTGAGAGTCCGACAATGTACGTGTCAGAATCACTGCCGGTTGATTCCTGGGTGCGGATACCAATGTAAGACATTTTGACACCCAGGCGCCGGCTGACTGGGAAACCGAAGCTGAATGCCCAGGCCAGGTCTTGCTTGAGATCATCCTTGCGCATCCCATTCACGGTTGATCTTCCACCATAGTCATAGCCTCCACTAGCACCTGCCCAGACTCCCGGGCGGAAGGTATAAATGAGATGGCTGTGAATTATGTAGAGTGGATCCTGCTCGAGTTTATTGCCCTGTTGCTTCCAGAGACCAGTTTCCCCAGCTGTGCACGACGCCGAACTGGGGTCGAAAGGTAAAGCGATTGGTCCCGAGATTGATCAGCTTATCGTCCATGTAGTCACCAGTCGGTAACTGGACTGCCAGACCAGCTCCGACGATGGTCTCAACCGCTGTCGCTGCTCGATATGCAGAATATTCTTTGCCTTGAAGCGGCGGCGAACCGTACAGGTTGATTGCGAATCGCAGATTGGTGTCGGACCATCCGCTCCGGGTGACCGTCGTAGGAACCGAGTCAAGCAGTCCGGTCCAGCGTCCCTCCTGGTAAGCTTGTAGTAATTCGATACGTGCCGTTTTTTCGAACAGTGCGAAGGACCGTATATATTTTGCGGCCCAGGTATGCATCTCCATCTGCCCGTTTTCGATTTTGAGGACAGGATCAAAGTCAATGTCTGCCTGGGTGTAACCATACCCGGCGCCAACAAAATTGGTATCAATCGGAAGATGGGCCCATTGCCTGGGTTCCAGCTCTTCACCCGAACAGGAAGATGCGAGGACAAAAAACAACTGGAGGAGAAAACCTCCTCGGACCAGGATGTTCATGAAACTTAAGTGAGATGCCATACAATTAAGTATACTGCGGTTATACTTTTTCTTTTTCGGAAATTCAGTAATAACCAGTATAGAGAAAAATTACAGCTTAAACAAACCAGTTGCAGTGGCAATGATAACTTGTCAAACAAGATATGCACGAGCTGCAGATTGAACTATTATTGAACTCTTTTAGATATTTATTTGCCTAGATTTCAGAAGGTTGTGCTTAGCAGCATTCCATATTGCCCACCACCTACAAAAGGAGTTGCTACAACTTCTTTTTGATATGGATCAGTAAAAATATATGTCGTGATTATCCCTATAGCAGCTCCAGCAAGAACATCTTTCAGGTAATGATTATCTGATTCTATACGACTCCATCCAACAAATGACGCTGCAGCATATGCTGGAATACCATATTTCCAGCCATAGCGCCTCTGCAGAAATGAAGCTCCTGAAAATGCCGTAGAGGTATGACCTGAAGGAAATGAGTGCTCCTCCCCATTGGGACCATTTGTGTCAATTGAATATTGTAGTGCGTATGTAACACCAACTGTCGACAAAAAGGATTTGGAAAATTGAATAAGACCTTCATGGTCATTATGAAAAAATGTCATTCCCGCTGCAGTCAAAGGAAGTATTACCCGTATTATATCTCCAGCAAGTTCGATATCATCATTTGCATACACAGGAACCGAAAACATAAAATGAGCAATAAAGGTAAAAACAAGTAGCGCCCGAGCCTGTTTTGTTGTGCACATCAAAATTTGCAGCCATTTCAGTATTAAGTTCTTGCCGTTCAAAATTCCCCTTTTCGGAAATATGTTTTGCATGACAGCATATTATCAACCGATGTTATTGAAACAAAAATGCAGGGTCATTACTAACCCTGCTTTTTGTAATATTTGCAATTAAAATATTCTACTGTGAAGATAAACTGTACGTTGCTGTCACATCAAAATATGCACCTGCTTCAGGTTCGCCCGGGAACGGTTTGACTTCCTGACCAGTGAGTATAACTTCACCCTGTATGCCTGCATAACGCCCTGTTCCTTTGATAAATCGTCCTGAACCAGTAAACGTTTTTAGTTGATTTAATTCATTGGCCCAAAATTCTAAATCCCATTCAAACACTGATGTTGAATTATCACTGTATGTTATGAGAGCATATCCGTCACGGCTTCCTTTCTGGATACTGTTTTTGCCTGTGGCCCTTGATAAAAAGGTCGCCACTTCACCATCTTCAAAGTTAATGTAACCATGTCTCTCACATAAAATATTTGTTGGGGCATCAATAAAGCCAATCGGCATTGATTCCATCCTTGTCACATAGGTATAAATTCTAAATTTTAAAGTTTCAGCTTCAGCTGCCGCAAGTGAGATCAGCTGAAGTATTACTAAGCAGAATAAGCAGAAAATAAAGCGTAATATTGTCCCGTTAAGTCTCTTTAGATGCCCCAAAAGGCTACAGAATGTAAGCAACTATAGAAGGATTTACTCCAGCAACTTCCAATAAAACCGTTTCCCAGAAGTTTCCTTTTAATAATGTTTGAAAATTATTGTGGAAATACAAATAAACTATATTAAGAGCAGGCAGTAATAATCAAGTGAAAAGGTTTCAAAGAAATTTTAAAGAGTTGAATCAACCTTTCTGGCCGCAACAGGTGGTGGTCTTGTTGTGGCTTCAAGGTTGCTGAAAGGGCATTCAGGGCATAGAAGAGCTGCAGAGGTAAAACAGTTTTGAGAAATGATCTTCGTGTGATAACTTTGGTCATTGAATATTATAAACAGTTTAGGGTTATAAAAAAAGTTTATGAAGTTATCAATGACTTTATTCTAATACAGCACCTGTATTTTCATACAGGCCAGTGTATTTGTAATAATATCTCAGCTTTTTTAGAAGTCTTTGTGAGAAAAGGCGTGATCTGTTTCTTTGCCTTCTTGCTCTTGCATTTGGGGCAAGCCGGCATTTTTGCCGATTTCCGCCAGACTTATGGTCTCGGTAAATACCTTATAAGTTTATCTATATGTCAGAAATAGGGGCGATTTCGTATGACTGCGCAGTTTATTACGCCAGCAATAGTCAGCACGGACCATCAAAGCTCAAATGGTGGAACTGGAAAGATTAACAGGAATCGAGTTAAACCAATTCCCTTCAGCTTATTTATTTCGCTGTTTCGGCAGTTCCTCTTCAACATACCGCATCACAGCCTCGAGCAACGCTTCGCGTGGGAAACTGTTTTGATCGACGAATATTGACCCAAGACTGTTTTGATCGACGAATATTGACCCAAGTGTTGAATGCGTGCGGGCAATGGGTACAGCCAGCGCCCAATGATCCGCATTTACAAACCCAATCAAGGTACTGGCTGGAATGATCTGGTCGTAGAACAACATCTGGCTATCATTGCGCGCATCAACCTTGCTCAGCTTGTTGTAACTGGAACGCAAGACTGAGGAGATACGATCGGGCTGAGGGTACGTAACCAGAGAGTAATAAGCAATATCAGGGGGCAGCGGATTGTCTGCAAGCCACGTTTTTCGTGTTGCGGGACGCAGGCTTTCAATAGCACCACCATCACCCTCAGTACACTCTGCATCAGGCCAGTTCCTCAGCATTCCAAGTTGCGACTGCGTCGCATCGTTTGCCAGAGGAGAACCACCTATAGAACCAGCAGCACTAACGACGGCGGCTATACGTACCCGAATCTCAGGATAGGATACGATCGCCTCAAGAATATCCGGTGCTCCCTTTGAGTAACCGATGAGCACGAGATTGGGATCGGCACTGGTTACCTCCATTGCCATTATTGAGTCACGAATCTGGCGTGCATTGTTCTTGGTACTGGACAGGCCGTCAACGTTTAACATGACCGCATCGAATCCAAACTGTTGAATATGTGTCTTTGCAGTATTTTCAAGATCAAGCCAGTTGGCGAAGCAATCCCAACCAACACCCGCTACGATCACCGCCACCAGCTTATGTTTAGACTGCCCAAGCTCGACGCTTCTGCCCGTACCTTCCGGCTCAACACCTATTCGTGCCAGTGCTTCATCACATGGCCGGTAATCTGGCAGTGCCGGGCCACGCTCCTCGAGGACAGCGCAGAAGATTTCACGAAAACGTCCGCGCTGGTCCTCTACACCTGCCTGCGCGGCGGGTACAAGTATCAGCGGCGGGGTATCTTCCATGTAAGGCGAAAGCGGCTTGGTTGAACAGGCGCTGACAACACTGCTTATAACTATAGCAATGGCCGTAAACAGTGCCATGCGGACACGAATTGGAAGAAATAACTCAGTTTTCATCATTTTCGATTTCCTTAACTGCCTCAGACTCGCGTAACTTAAGAGCGGGGTGCCAATCGAGGATTTGCACCTCTGACAAAGAAAGCGGACGGGTTACCAGGAACAATACCGCGCGCAGACCGTCTGTGTGATAACTGTTGCCACCAAGACTGTCGCGAAGCTCACCTGGACTGGTCGCGCCGACACCGCTTATGAAAGCGAGTTTTTCCAAACCGCTTGAGTACATCATATCCTGGATTAACAGATTTCTTACCTCGTCAACGTTTGGATTCAGCACCAGGTCCTTTTCTTCAACCTCAGCAAAACGCCAACCCAGTGGCCGTCCAGCCTGCACTATAAAAACAGTCTTACCCTGATAGCGAAACGGTGCCACCCATATACGTAACCAGTTTGTCGGCATACCGCCCTTGGCTACCTTTCGTGCCACTATGTCTGGTGGCCGATCGAAAAGCCGCTGAGCGTTATCAAACTCGAGCACACTCGTCCTGAAGCCACGACGCACAAACGCGGTTGCAATATCGGCAAAATCACCGACCAGTATCACATTAAGCGGATCGCCTGCTTCACTTCCGTTTGCATCAAAAGCACAACAAGGTAGCTGCTCCAGCCTGACGCGGAATTTGTGTACATCATGATAATCATCAGCTGCTGCTTCGATCAGTTGATTCACATTAGCAAGAGCGATATCAAGGTCGCCGGTTTGATCATCAGGTACTCTTAGAAACAGGGTAAACGGGAAGAACTGCCCCTGGCCAAGAATATCGATGCTGAGCAGTCTTGAATTCCGATGAGGATTGGTGAAGATGACACCGGATTGTGTTGTGCCTGGTGCTATCGGATTCTGAAAACTCAAGGCATCGAAATGGTCATCGAGCAAGGTGTTGGTTCCACCAGCAAAAGATACATGGAAAGCCCAGGCTACTTCCAGTGGAGAGAACAGATCCGGGTCGCTCCCTGGCCTTAGAAACCACAGCACCTGGCTTGTCGTGTTTTCAACTTCAATCCATACAGGCTGTACGCCTGTATTATTGACGTTAACACCGAACATCCTCAGGCTGTCATCCGAGCTGAGTACGGCCGCACTCAACTTGACTCCTCTCACCTCAGCCGTTACTGCGCGTGCACGCAAAGCGGAATCATGGAACTCGGCTGGTGTCTGCCACGTAGCACATCCGGCGAAAACCAGATACAGCATGCTTAATGTCAATACAGCAAGCGCATACCATGCCCGACAAAGTGACCGTAATATGTGCGCTGGTATCAAATTTCCTGGGTTCATGGCCTTTGCTGCCGGGTAGATTGCTCGATAAAGCCACCCGCTCGACCTTCCCAGGGAAGAAACTGGATATCGGTTAGCGACGTCGGATGAATATCAAACATCAACACACCGCGAAAACCATCGGTGTAGTAAGGATCCGTCGTCAGGTTGCGGCGGGGTTCGTCTTTGGGTGCGCCACCGACACCCAGAACCAGCCCCAATTTAACAAGGGACTGTGAATACACCATATCCTCCTGCAAGGCGGTTCGTGCTTCATCCACATTCGGATCGATCTTGTGGGTTGTAAGATAGAACGAATGAATCGTGAAACGAATACCAATATCGCGGCTGACCTGCCCTACCCACACATCTTTGCCATGATAACGCATGGGGCTTAACCATAATCGCAGGTGATTACGCTGGTGGATATTATCACGCGCTTTTTGTAGTGCCAAATCCTGTGGCCTGTCATACAGATACAGTGGACTGACCGGCGCATAGGGATAACGCTCACCAGACATGGCTGACTTCATCATCTTCAGCACTGAACCGGTCCAGGTTTGTTCTGTTGGTCGCCAGCCACGCCGGACAAGAGCAGGAAATACGTCATAAATATCACCTACGACAACAAGATTAAGCGGATCGCCGTTACGTGTACCATTCTTGTTAGTGACACAGCAGGGCAGCGCTTCGAGTGCGGCACGAAAGGCGCTTTCATCAGTGTAGTTGATGATCTCATCGCCAGCATATAGCTCGCTTGTAAAAACCTGTTGTCTTCTGTAGTCGGAGCGAAATCCAGGGACAACTGCAAAAATTAAGAAAGACCTGTGACGTTGACTCGCGACAAGATCTACCTGCACTATCTTAAGGCCATGGTCTAGATTGACCAGAACGAAACCGGATACCGTCTTACCCGGTGGAATCGGATTACGGAAGGCCAATGACTCAAAGCGCTGCTCAAGCACCTCCCTGGTTTCATTCTCGTGCTTGGTAATAAAAGCTTCAACCGCCTCGGAGGCCGGATAGAAGTTTGGATCAATACCCGGTGACATCAACCAGTAGGCAACGTCATCGCCATTCTCGACTTCGATCCATATTGGCTGAATACCTTTCTTTGCCAGTGGGACGCCATAGATGTCACGACTCTCAGATGCAGATAGCACGCTGGCCGATACAAGCACAGCACCATCACTGCGCGTTACGACCCTGCTTTTGTAGTCCAGCTTCTCAATTTCAAACAGTGGTCCTTTCGAGGCACAACCTATGATAGTGATCACAATGAGCACACCAGCAAGCAAGATTTGGATCATATGAAACAAGGAGCGAAAATAAAACTTCAAGATTTCCACTTTCTGTCTCCCATACACTACTCATTTCGTATTTGCTGGCCCAAACAAAACACAAAGGTCCCCAAAGGAAACAACTCCCGGCAGCCTTATATTGACAATTCTCGGAAAACCGCAATCATTGGAACGTTCTCCAAACTTGAAGTGTTTATTTCTGGTGCTATATGTTTAAATATTTAACATTTATCCCGTCAGAAAATCAAGTGTCACAATGCTTTAGAAATGCGGTGTTAAGAAAACTGCAGATGTCTTGCCACAATAGTAACATTTTCGGGACCTATTTGGAGTTACTATAACGGAAGGACATCTTAACTTATAAATGCAAAAAGCCAGAGAGGGATTTTGTGATCCCGGCCCTGGCTTTACTTGTTTAGATGTGCAGCGGAAATAGTAACTATTCAATCAATCCATTTATTTTCCATGTATAGCAGAAGATTTGAATCCCAACAAACTGCTTCGTAACCATAACGCTCAATTTTATACCAGGCACAAACCACCTCAAAATGACCGCAAAAAATCATTTCCGCTTGGCTTCAAACACAGTCAGTAACGAATCATTGGGGTTGTCAATACAGTGGTCATATATTTGATCGGTGATTGCTGACAGTTCGGGCGCATTAAAAACTGTGTCGTTTTTCTTGCCACTCATGAAACCATGATAAAAGACGACAGTAAAATCTCTATCGCTGCCTGACATTCTTAGCAGTGTTCTGCAGTCCTGTGTTTTAAGATCCACCACCATAGCTGCTGAGGGTTTCTCCAGGTTTATATTGAGTTTCTCTTGTGAAAAAACAGGCACAACGGCTGCCATGACCAGGAATCCAACGACTGCTACAATAGATATAACTTTATGATTCATTATGATCTCCTCCATTAAAAAAGGTTGACACCTAAATTTCCAAACCAGTGTGGCTACCTACGCATGCAATCGTTGTAAGCCTGATTATAATAATAGTTCCAGTCGTTGGAGCGCCGGGCGCCACCCGCGATCATTCCTACCCCCGCTCCGATCGCGGCTCCTGTCCTCGCACCTTTGCTGCCGCCCGCGTGAACTGTGAGCGCTATTGTGGTCCGCATAGTCTCGGGCATAGCCTTCACAGTGTTCAAGTGATTGGGCAAAGCTGCTCCCCACTCCCCCTACAAATAACAAGGTTGCGGCAACCGTCACAGCCATAATCCAAAAAATCCAGGATTGATTGCTCAGTCTCATAATTCACCTCCTTTCCTTTTGCTGGGTTAATAAGTAATCGTTTTTTCCTCCCTCCCTTCAATCCGCGGCGATTATCTCAAACCGTCCAGGATTTTTAGCATACGTTGAACCATGTAATATATTTTAAAGTATTTTATTAGTTAACTTAA